>Ga0209234_1000760_pt1 | contig 11511 bp, 7 predicted proteins | sample GraSoi013_1_20cm_2_FD_185816 | JGI IMG/M metagenome (GOLD analysis project Ga0209234, IMG submission 185816) | Grasslands soil microbial communities from the Angelo Coastal Reserve, California, USA - Sample 08_20_2013_1_20cm (SPAdes) (version 2) | ecosystem: Environmental > Terrestrial > Soil >... | reverse complement strand
GGCCCCGCCGCGAACTTGGCCCACAAGTCCTCGGCCGGATACACTCACTACTCGTTCGCCAAGCTCCTCGAGGACGTCTGGGGCGGCGGGAACCTGGGCCAGAACGACGTCACTGCACCTTCTCCGGTCGAATTCTTCCAACCCGGCGGCCCCGACTTCGGAATCTCCGCGAACCCGACCAGCGTCTCGTTCGGAACCGGAAAATCCGCGAGCGCGACGATCTCCCTTTCGTCGACCGGAGGTTTCGCGGACAGCATCAACTTGACCGCCGCGTCCGTACCCACGGGGATCACGACCTCGTGCGTGCCCTCAAGCCTCCGCGGGAATGGGACCTCCACCTGCACGCTCACCGCAAACAAGGCCGGCACGTATGCGGTGACGATCTCCGGAACGAACGGGACCCTCGCCCACACCGCCACGATCGACGTCCTAGTGTTGGTGCCCGACTTCTCTTTGACCGCGAACCCGAACCGGGTCTCGTTCGTGGTGAACGATTCGGCCACCGCCACGATCGCACTCCATTCAATCGGCGGTTTCTCCGGGACGGTCAACCTGAACGCGACATCGTCGCCGGCGGGCCTGACGACGTCCTGCGCACCCGCGATCCTGGTCGGGAGTCAGTCGTCGATCTGCACCATGAACTCGACGACGATCTCCTCGTACGCGGTCACGATCACCGGGACCAGCGGGAACATCAGCCACAACGCCTCGATCGACGTCAGGGTGACGCCGGTGCCGCAACCGGACTTCTCCCTCGACGCGAATCCGTCCGCCCTCTCTTTCGCCGCCGGCGATTCCAGATCGACGACAATCTCCTTGCAATCCACGGGAGGTTTCTCGGGGACCGTCGACCTGACGACCGCGTCCTCGCCCGACGGGGTAAGTTTTTCCTGTACGCAGTCGAGCCTCACGGGAAGCCAGACGTCCACGTGCACGCTCGGGAGCTCGAGGGCCGGATCCTACGTGGTCATATTCACGGGAACGAGCGGAAGCTTGGTCCATACCGCCTCCGTGTCTGTTGAAGTCACCCCGCCGGTGGCCGTCCCCGACTTCTCCCTCGCGGCGGATCCCGCTGCCCTCTCCTTCGTCGCCGGCGAGTCCGGGTCCATCACGATCTCAGTCATGGCGACGGGCGGCTTCTCCGACGCCGTGAGTCTGACCGCTACCTCGGACCCCGCGAGCGTGACCGCGGTCTGCTCGCCCACGAGCATCCCGGGTTCCGGGACCGCAATCTGCGTACTGAGCGGGAGGACGTCCGGGCCGTTCAACGTCGACGTCGTCGGAACGAGCGGATCGCTGACCCGGTCCGTCCCGATCCTGGTGAACGTACTCCCGGGCGAACCGAAGCCGGACACGGTCCCGCCGCACATCGCAATCACGTTCCCCTCGAACTCGACCGTCCTCCCGTACGCGAACGTGACGGTGACCGGGAACGCCTCCGACAACGTCGGGGTCCAAACGGTGGAGCTGAGCACGGACGATGTGACGTGGGTCCGGACGAACGGGACCTCGTCGTGGGAGGCGAACCTGACGATCCCACCCGGGACGACCACGATCTACGCCCGGGCGACGGACACGGCGGGGAACCGACAGACGGTCCAGGTCCATGTCTACATCCCGTCCGCGGGAGGGCTGCCTCCCCGGCCGCCCACGGAGGGATCCCAGCTCGTTTCGGGGACGCTCCTGCCCATCCACCTGGCCGCCATCCTGTTCGGCGTCGCGGCCGCCGTGGAGGCCTTGCTGGTCGTCTGGACGCGGCGCAACGAATACGGGGTCATGGGCGACGGCAAGCCCGTGGATCACACCGCCCGACCGCCGCCCACCGGGACCCTCGGGTTTCCGTTCCGACTCTTCCGGTAAGCCGACGAGTGGAATCACTCCTGGGACCGGACCCGGATCCCGTCGAGCTCCGAGTTCGAGAGGTGTTCCATTTGTTTCAAGTGCAGACACGGGAACGTCTATGATCGACGCGGCGACCCGTGAGAGGGCGGGACACGCGGGGGGAGACCTTTCAACAGATGCGAGAGACGGTTCAGAGCGAACACGAGTCGGTGTGCGTGGTCGGTCTCGGCACGTCTGGGGTACCCACGGCCGAATTTTTTCTGGGCCGCGGGATCCCGACGGATGGACGCGACCTCGACCCGATCGCCCTCGAGCGGCTCTCGCCGCGTCTCACCGGAGAGACGACCACCCCAGCGGCCCTGCCTCTCGCCGACGTCGACATCGTGACTTTCTCTGCCTTGGGACGACCTTCGAAGTCTCCGAGCCAGACGTCTGATTCGACGCGAAAGTCTGGCGTGGTTAGTCGACCATGTCACTCTCTCGCAAGTTTGAAATATAGCTTCTGGGCTCCGGTCCGATACGGCCCAATGGCCGGCCGGACATTGGTGGGGGGATTCCGTCACGTCATCCAGAGTGAAGGCGGAACCCCTCTATCCGTTCCGACTCGTTGGACGGTTGAGAATGGCGGCCGGGAAACCATGAACCTCGGGACGAACGCCATGTCGTGGGGAGGAGTCAGACCGGGGGGATCGGATGCGAATCGCTCAGGTTAGCCCCTTCCTGCCGTCCCGGTCGGGCGGTTCGGTCGTCTACTCGACGAATTTGGCCCTCCAGCTGCAAGGCCGGGGACATGATGTCGAGTTCTACGCGGCCCGAACGTCCGTGGAAGACGGCGCGGTCCTGAAGGACCGGAACGTGGCCGTCCACACCCGCCCCGCCGTCGGCATCGCCTTCGGGGTGAATCCGATGGCCTACGTCCTTTCCGACCTACTCAGGAGCGACGCGGACGTGTTCCACGCCCACTCCTACATCTATACCACGTCGAACCAGGCGGCCATCGCCGCCCGCATCCGCCGGCGGCCCTTCGTCCTCCACATGCATGGGGCGACGTACTTCCGCCATGGCATTGCGGATCGGAAGACGTCGTCCGCGTTGTTCCTCAAAGAAAAGCTATACGACACCACGATCGGTCGATGGACGATCGGGTGCGCCGACGCCATCGCGGCTGTCTCCGCGTTCGACATGCAGCAGTGCCGGGAGACCTTCGACGTAAGCCCGGACCGACTCCATCTCATCCCGAACGCGGTAGATGTGGAGAAGTTCCACCCGCCGGCCGAGGACGCCGAGCGACCGCCGATGGTCACCTTCCTCGGACGACTGGAGCAGTGGAAGGGCGCGAACTCGTTCATCCAGATCGCCCGGAGAGTCCTGCAGCAGGTCCCTGAGGCACACTTCCAGATGGCTGGCGACGGTCCGCTCCGAAACAAGTTGGAGACCGATGCCCGAGACCTGAATGGGAACATCCGATTCCTCGGTGAAGTGAACCACGCGCGCATTCCCGAACTCCTACGACAGTCGTCTGTGTTGCTCCTCCCTTCGTTCATCGAAGGACTCCCAACTTCCTGTCTCGAGGCACTCGCGTCTGGAACCGCGGTCGTCGCCTCGGACACGGGCGGCGTCTCCGAGATCATCCGGGACGGGGAGACCGGATTCCTTTGCCCCCGAGGCGACCTCGATGGCTTCGCGGACCGCGTCGTCCACCTCCTGCGAGATCCCGAGCTGGCCCGACGCATGGGCCGGAACGGCAGAGCGCTCGTTGAGCATCAATACTCTTGGACCCGCGTCGCGGAAGTGACGGAAAAGCTGTATGAACGCCTCGTCTAGTGACGAGACCTTCCTGAGAGAAAATCGGGCGACCCGCGGCGATCAGACTCATGACCTCATCCACAGAACTTCGAAGACGACCAAAGGGTGATCAGCTGAAGACCGAAACCGACTCTCCTCGCGCCAAGGTTCTGGTGACCGGAGCGGGCGGTTTCATTGGCCACCACCTCGTGAAATTCTTGAAAACCAAGGGCCTTTGGGTCCGGGGCGTCGACATCAAGAAACCCGAATATGAACCGACCGCGGCCGACGAGTTCCTTCTCCTTGACCTGAGGGTCCCGGAGAACGCCCAGAAAAGTGTCCAAGGCGTCCGCGACGTGTACCAGCTCGCCGCGGACATGGGGGGCATCGGCTACATCACACGGAACTTCGCCTCCCTGAGCCGAAACAACGTCCTCATCAACGCGAACATGCTCGAGGCGTCCCACGTCGAGGGCGTGCAGCGGTACCTGTACACTTCCTCCGCGTGCGTCTACCCGAGTTTCCTGCAGCACGATGAATCCGTCAAGGGCCTTCGGGAGCAAGACGCCGTTCCTGCGGATCCGGAGAAGGGGTACGGCTGGGAGAAGCTGTTCGCGGAGCAACTCACGTCGTACTACGGGGAAGATTACGGACTCGGGGTCCACGTGGTTCGGCTCCACAACGTCTACGGGCCATTGGGGGCCTACGAGGGAGGCCGGGAGAAGGCACCCGCCGCGATCTGCCGAAAAGTCGCGGAGGCACAGGAGGGCTCGTCGATCGAGGTCTGGGGGGACGGCGAGCAGACGCGCAGTTTCTGCTACGTCGGGGACTGCGTCGAGGGGTTGTCCCGGATCATGGACTCCGACGACCGGAAGCCGATCAACCTGGGAACGGAGCATCTCGTGACGGTCAACGAGCTGGTCGACCTCGTCTGCGGGATCGCGGGAAAGCACCTCCAAAAGCAACACGATGTCTCCCAACCGCAGGGCGTCCGGGGCCGAAATAGCGATAATAGCCGTCTGCGTAAGGTGTTGAATTGGGAGCCAAGGACTCGGCTCGATGATGGCCTCGCATACACGTATTCCTGGATCTGGAGCCGGCTCGACGACAAGGGCTTGGCGAAGCCGCCGAGGCCGAAGGAAGCTGTCCTCGGCCCGCCCATCCCAAGGTAGGCGGTCCTTCGCGGGCCTTCGATCGGTGGCGTGGCCCAGGTCGCGTAGGGGAACCCACACATGAGAATCATGATGCTGGAAAATGGCTTCCCCCCGGAATTCTCGAGCCGACTGCCCTACGAGATGGCGGCGGGCCTCGCCGCGCGGGGACATGACGTCGTCGTCGTGACGGTTCCTCCTCGTCGCTACGCCATGGCGTCCGTCCCCAGCGGGACTCAGGGAAAGGATGTCGAGCTAGCGGATCCTCAAGGAGTCTGCGTCGTGCGATCCGGGTTCTCGCTCAACGGCTCGAGCTTGCCCGCTCGGATGGTGGAGCACCTGTTGGTGCCGCTCGTCATCTTCCTCGCAGCGCTCAGAGGCCCGCCCCCGGACGTGGTCTACGCCAGTTCCCCTCCGCTCTTCCTCGGATGGTCCTGCGCGTTGCTCGCGCGGATCCGAGGGAAGCCGGCGGTCCTCCGCATCCAGGACGTCCATCCGGATGCGCTCGTCCGTCTTGGGTTCCTCAAGAACCGCGGCATTATCGCTCCCTTAGAATGGATGGAACGACGTCTCTATCGGGCCATGGACCAGATCACCGTGATCGGAGAGAGCTATCGCCGGCACGTTGTCTCGAAAGGAATCGCTAGCAAGCGGGTCCATCTCGTCCCGAATTGGGGCCCTTCCCTGCCGCCGGTCATCCCTGACGTTCGGGAGGAACTCGGAGGGACGGACAAGTTCATCGTCACATACGCCGGGTCCATGTCGTGGGCCCAGGATCTCGGGACCGTCGTCGACGCCGCTGATCTCCTGCGGGCAGAAAACAAAATTCGATTCGTGTTCGTCGGTGAGGGCGCACAGAAAGCCTTTCTCCAAGAACGAGCCCAATCCCTTGGACTTTCCAACGTCGAATTCCTACCTTTGCAAAGTCGGGACCGCCATCTCGGCATCCTGAAAGCCTCCGACGTCTGCCTCATCTCGTTGAAGAAGCGATTCGATTCCCCCTCCGTGCCTTCGAAGAGCCTCGATATGATGGCGTGCGGCAAGCCCATCCTGGCGAACGTGCCCCTGACGGGAGACCTGGCGGCCCTCCTTCGCGACGCCGGCTGCGGCATCTCCGTGGAACCGGAACAGCCCAAGGTCCTTGCGGACGCGATCCTTCGGTTCTTTTCCGATCCGGAACGCGGCCGGGCGATGGGAGAGAAGGGACGGGTCTACCTCAGGACCCAGCTGTCGCTCGAGCATTGCCTTCAACAATTCGAGGGAATCTTCCGTGGGCTTGGAACTTCCTCGCTCGCGGTCGAGCGACCTCTCGAGGTCTGACGAATATGGTTGCGGGCGGAGAACGGAGAAGCCGCACCGCGAGGGTCCGGAACTTCTACGCCACGCGCTACGGGAAGGATGAGAAACCCGAATCCATGCGCGTGAATCTGATCCTCAAGGCCCTCAACGCACTGGGTCCGGTCCGCAGGATCCTCGATGTCGGATGCGGCGACGGGTCTCTCAGCGTGCTCCTCGCCCCAAACTCCGAGCAGGTCGCTGGAATCGAAGTCTCCATGGAAGCTTGCCTAATTGCACGATCTCGAGGGGTAAGGGTGACGCGAGCGGATGTGGAGAATTATGCCTTCCCGTTCCAACCCGAATCGTTCGACGTCGTCGTGGCCGGCGAGGTCATCGAACACATGACCGACCCCGATGAATTCCTGCAGGAGGTCGCACGAGTGTTGAAGCCTCACGGACACTTCATACTGACGACGCCGAACTTGGCCAGCTGGTACAACCGGCTCCTCCTTTTGCTCGGATACCAGCCCCATCACACGGACGTGAGCTTTTGGCACAACGTCGGAAAATTCCGGCCGATTGTGGACGGGGCTAGCGGTCACGTCCGGGTGTTTACGCTTCGAGCTTTGAGGGAATTGCTCGAGATCCATCACCTGAAGCCCGTTTCCATCGAAGGCTCGACGGTCGCGGTCCCCCTCCCCTTTCCCTTGAGCGTCGTGGAGCGGGGCCTGTCGCGTTTCCCCTCGATCTCGAGTGTGTTCGTGGTCATGACCCAAAAAGAGACCGATCCCTCGGCTCACTTGGGAGGGTGACGAAACGAGAGTCGGGATTCTGCTCTCGCAACAATCGAATCAGAGTCTCGGGACCGACGCTCGGGTCTCCGGCATCCTCACGGGGTTGCACTCCCTCGGAATCCAAGGGACCGTTTTCGCCCCTGGCGGAGCGGACGCCGACTACTGGTCTCCCGCGCGATTCGTTTCTTTGTCAACGGGCGGACGCTTCAATCTGGCAGAACGAGTCGCTCGACAACTCATGGCGACGCCCGCGGTGGGAAATGCACTTTTCTGGAGTCCAGCGACTCTCCGCAAGCAAATCGGTATGCTCGCGAAAGCCATCATTTCGACCCACCCCGAAGTGGACGTCCTTCAAGGAGAGCAACAGCTCGCCTCGATGGCAGCGGTCGAGGCGGGTCGGGTACTCGGATTGCCCGTCGTCGCCGACCTTCATGCCATGTGGTCGGAAGAACTGCTGGACTTTGGGTCGACCAAACGAGGCAGTCGGGCGGACCGTAACATCCGAACGCTGGAATCCGCCATCCTCCGGGACGCGGACCACGTCTCCGTTGTCAGTTCGGAAATGCGCGAACACCTCGTCTCGAATCTATCCGCGGATCCTTTGAAGATCTCCGTGATCAGGAATGGGGCGTATCCCCAAATTCCGACCGCAAGGCCACACCCCAATCCGCGCCGGATCGTCTTCGCCGGGATGCTGTCTCAGCTGCAGAACATTGGACTCCTCCTCGAGGCCTTGCCCATCGTGTACCACGAAATGCCCGACGTCGAAGTGTACCTCACCGGCAAGGGCGAGCTGGCAGACTCCGTCAAGAGGCAATGTCGGAAGGCGCGTTTGCCCGTGCGGTTCTTTTGGTTTCAGAGTCCGAGCCGCTTCCACGAATTCCTCGCGTCGTGCGATGTGGGTCTCTTGCCGGCGAACGATGACCCGAGTCGGCGGATGGTGCACCCGACGAAACTCTACGCGTACATGTCCGTCGGCCTTCCGATCGTGACGAATCGCAGCGCCTCGTGGTCCGACATCGTGGACGGGGAGGGGATCGGGATCGTGACCGACAGCACACCGGCAGGTTTTGCGAACGGCATCCTGGAGATGCTCCGGGATCCGGGCCGTATACAGAGTTGCGGGGAACGTGCCCTTACGTTGCTGCGAACAAGGTACGCATACATCAAGGAAATCGAGACCTTCGGGGCAATCTATTCGAAGCTGTGCGGGTCTGGTGTCCTCACGTCCCCGATCTCAAGTCTGGGCTCCGGGTGATCCGAATGAGTCCGTCCATGCCGCTGCAGCCCAATCCCGAGGCAGGGAGGACGACCCTCCAGCGGATCTGGTTGCGACCCTTTCGGGAAGAGGCCATCGCTCCAATCCGTCGGGTCGCCCAAGCTCGCGTCATCGTCCTCGTAGCTCTCCTCCTCCTGGGGGGCATATGGTTCTCGGTCTCCCTGATCGATCGATTCTGGGGCTCCGAGCTCCTGACGGCCTCCAGCTTGGTCCTCATCTCCGGGCCCCCCGTCACGACCGCGGTGGCCCTCATATTCTACGGAGCTACCCTTGCCGCCGTGGCTCTAAGCGTCCTCGTCCCCCGACTTCGCCGAGGATTCTTCCGGATCGAGCCTTTCGCTTCGGAGGCCTTGGCTCGGCCGCAAAGTCGGATGGCACGCCTCCGAGCTCTCGTTCCCCTGAGACCGACGGACTGGCTAGGCATCCTCGCGTCGAATGTCGCAATCCTCGGTTTGCGTTTCGCCCTGTACCCATTCCCACAAGGTGCGGACACGCCTCAATATCTTCAGGCCGCGAATTCGATCCTCTACCGATTCGACTGGAACCTGTTGTACGAGCTCCACGCGGTCGGTATCGGCCGATGGCTGACCGTTCTCGGAATCACAGCCCTTCGCGTGATCCTTCTTCCGCTTCCCGGACAGGCCGAACTCATGACCATGATGGTCCTGCCCGTCCTTCTCGGCATCCTCTATTCGTTGTCGATTGGCGTCTTCATCCATCGCCTGATGGGGGACCGACGGCTCGCCGTGTGGGGAGCGATCCTCGCACCGATTTCGTTCCTGACGATCGAACTGTCGTACGGTTTGTTCGCCCAGTTCCTCGGCCAATCCCTCTCCATCCTCGCACTAACGGGGTTCCTCTCGTTTGTCCTCCAGGAACGGGGTCATGGCCGCGCGACCGCGGCGGTGTATGTGGTCGCCCTCCTCTCGCACATCTGGACATGGGCCATCTTTGCCGCGATTTCCTTGGTCCTCCTTGGTTGGGCCCTCCTCGCGGACTCCGAAGGTCGCGTGGCAAAGGTCAAACGCGCGCTCTTGGTCCTGGGCCCCTCGTTTCTCGCAGCGGCCTTGCTCATGGTCATCCTCCTGAACGTCCAGATCGCCGCCCTCTACCCGTATTCCGTGGGCGACGCCCGCCCCTTCACGTTACCCGAAGGGTGGCTGTGGATCGGAGGCTGGGAATCCGCGGTCGTGTGGACCCTGGGCCTGATCGGGCTGCTCCTGCTCGCCTTCCGTTCCTCAGGATCGGTCGCGAGAGTTCCCGTTCTCCTCTGGACGGCGACCGTGTCCGCGGCCGTCTTCGTCACGGGCTTCCGCGATTCGTATCGGTTCCTCATCATGTACCCGATGCCGATCCTCGTCGTCCTCGGCATGCGGCATGCAGCGGGCAGGCTGCGAGTTCCCCTGCGCAAGGTTGAGTCGAATGACGAGCTTGGTCGTGTCTCCCGCGCGCTGCCCGCGGTAGCGCTCGTCCTGGTCCTCCTGGGGAGCATCCTTCCCTGGGCGTACATTCCCAGTTGGCAGTATTTCCCCGGCGACGCCGGGTACCGTCAGTTGGTCCAGATTCGGGATCACTACGGCTACGGAAACGGAAAGGTCGTCGTCCTCATCGACCAGCGCTATTACGAGACGGCGCTCACTTGGTCCGCGGCCGTGACGGGCACCCAAGTGTACCCCGGCAATCTGTTGTCTCTGCTCCGAGGAGATCCGTACAAACAGGATCTGCACCGCTGGACCCGGCCCGACATGAACGGTGTGACGGCCATCCTACTGCCGTCCACCCTCTACGCTCCCGATGCCATGGAAACAGGAATCCTTACTCCGGGAGACGTCGCCGGCGTGCCGTATTATCAGATCGCGAGCGGCTTCAACGCCTCCTCCTTCCTTGCTGCGGCTGGACTACCGCTATCGAACTCCTTCTGGACAAACTGGTGGTGGGACACCTCCACCTTGGACCACACGTTCTCGACGGCGAATTCCCAGCTCAACTGGACGTTGCGCGCGCAAAGCCCGAGCCCAGAATCCCGATCCGTCTCGTACGTCCGAACCTTGCCGAACCGATCGGAGGGAAGCTTGTACGTCCTCGTGTCCGGTTCCCTGAACGGAGCGCAGGGTTCCATCGAGATCGACTACCAAAGCGGGAACGCCACCAGCTACGCATTTGACCGGATTCTCCCCAATTCACTGTTAGTCCGAATGCGTCTTCCCGCTGGCGAGATTCCCAGTCAGGTCAAAGTCACATTCTGGGTCCCGCCGAACATGACCAGCTCCACGAGTTGGCTCCACGTCGGCTACATGGGCCTCGCGAGCCCGTGAAACCCAAGCCCACCGCCCGCGAATCTAGGAAGGTGGCTTCTCATCGAGCCCGCGGTACTGGGCCGAATAGTATTCTTGGAACCCCGCTGACTTCGCCGCCTTCCACCACGGTGCGTGTTCCGTGTACCACCGAATCGTCTCCTCGAGTCCTTCCGCAAACGATCGGGACGGTTTCCAGTGAAGCTTCGAACGGATCCTTGCTGCGTCGACCGCGTGCCGCTGAACGTGTCCGGGCCGATCGGGCACCGCCTTCAGGAGCGACTTCGGCTTTCCGAGAGTCTTGAGGATCGCGGAAGCAATCTCGTTCACGGAGTGTTCTTCTGACGCTCCGATGTTGAAGACCTCGCCCGCGACGCCCTTCGCCTCAAGGAGACGGTCCAAGGCGGCGCAGTGGTCGTCGACATGAATCCAGTCCCGCGTGTTCTTCCCCGTGCCGTAGACGGGCAGGGGCTTATCCTCCAGCGCATTCGTCACGAAGAGCGGAATCAGTTTTTCCGGATGCTGGTACGGTCCGTAGTTGTTCGTACATCTCGAGATGACGACGGGCAGTCCGTACGTTGCGAAGTAGGAAAATGCGAGCCGGTCGGCTCCCGCTTTGCTCGCGGCATACGGGCTCTTCGGCATGAGGGGCGCGTCCTCCCGACAAGGGCCGTCTTCGGCTTCTCCGTATACCTCGTCCGTCGAAATGAAAACAAGCCTTTTGACGTCACCCTTGCGGCATGCCTCGAGGACGGAGAACGTCCCTACGACATCCGTCTGCACGAAGTCCCCGGCCTCCAGAATCGACCGGTCCACATGGGTCTCCGCCGCGAAATGTACGACCGCATCGGCATCCTTCGCGAGTCGGTCGACGAGGTCACGATCGCACACGTCCCCCTTCACGAAGTCGACCTTCTGGGCATCCAAGAGGTCCCGCAGGTTCTCCTTGTTCCCCGCATACGTGAGCTTGTCGAGCACGACCACGTCGTGCCCTTGCCCCACCGCTCTCCGGGTGAAGTTCGAGCCGATGAATCCGGCTCCACCGGTGACGAGGAGGCGCGTCATCGGCCCGACGGAAGGCGGCCGTC
>Ga0209234_1000758_pt1 | contig 11524 bp, 19 predicted proteins | sample GraSoi013_1_20cm_2_FD_185816 | JGI IMG/M metagenome (GOLD analysis project Ga0209234, IMG submission 185816) | Grasslands soil microbial communities from the Angelo Coastal Reserve, California, USA - Sample 08_20_2013_1_20cm (SPAdes) (version 2) | ecosystem: Environmental > Terrestrial > Soil >... | reverse complement strand
GCCGGCACGCCAGTCGTCCTTGGCAACCCGACGGTGATCCGGGGTGTCGGCGTTACACACCTGAGCTACCCAGTGCGCAAGACGTAGGCGGCCCCCCCGTTCTCCTTGCGGGCCTCCAACGGGGGGGATAACCTCTCCGGGTCTACCTCCTGGAGATCCCCGTGCTTCGTTCTCGCACTCTTTCGATCCTAGCAACCCACCTTGCGGCCGCCGTGGCAGTCTTCGCGTGTTCCGATCGCATTGCTCCGGTTCCTGACTTTGCCAGCGTGTCCCGGCAATCCGGTAGCTCTCCGACCGTCACTCCGCAGGAAACCGGCACTACCTTCCGGTTCTTCGCGGTAAGTCCGGTCAACGATCGGGTGGTGTGGGCCGGCGCAGCCGGTGGGACGTTCGCGCGCACGACGGACGGCGGCACCACTTGGATATCGCGACAAGTACGCGGCGCGGAGACGCTCCAGTTCCGCGATGTGCAGGGGGTGAGTGAAAAAGTCGCCTACCTGATGTCCGCGGGCAGTGGCGCAGCCAATCGCATCTACAAGACGGAAGACGGCGGCGACAGTTGGGTGCTGCAATACCAGGCCACCGATCCCAGAGCCTTCCACGACTGTTTCGACTTCTGGAGTCCCACGCGGGCGCTGCTGTTTGGCGACTCGTTCGATGATCACTTCACCCTCCTCAAGCTCAGCGACGGCGACACCTGGCAAGACATCAGCGACCACTCGCCCGTGGCTCAGCCCGGCGAGGGAGGGTTCGCGGCGAGCGGCACCTGCATCAAGACGTTGGCCGGACAAAGCGCATGGATCGGCACCGGCGCAGCGGCCCAAGCTCGCGTGCTCGCCACGCGCGATGGGGGCGATACCTGGACCGCCTATACGGTGCCGATCGAGCCCCAGGGCACACCGACGTCTGGTGTGGTCAGCATCGATTTCCGCGACCGCTTCCACGGAATACTCGGCGGCGGCGACGTGGTGGCCAGCGCCAGTCCGCAGTTGAACGTGGCACGCTCAGTAGATGGGGGCGCCACGTGGACTCTGACCACGCCGACTCCGTTTCCCGGAGCCGTGTACGGGCTGACCTACGTGCCGGGACGCAACAAGCTGACCGTTGTGGCAACCGGGCCGAGCGGGTCTGCCTGGACCACAGACGAGGGGGACACTTGGACCTTGCTGCCCGGGATCACGAACTGCTGGGCAGTAGGATTTGCCAGCTGGAAGACGGGATGGCTGGGATGTGGAGCGGGGAGAATCTTCAGGATCGACTTCTCCGATTGAGGCAAGAGGATGTGCAGCGTCCAGGCTTGCGGGGTACAGCATCTTATGCGGGCCGTCCTCGGAGTCTTTAGCTGTACAGCGCTTTTCGCGTTGGGCTGCACGGCCCTCGGATACGATGGTCGATGCGTAGGGCCGCGCTCGCAGCATCGTCATCTCACCGTAAGTGGTCAATTCCCGTACGACAGCACAGTACGGGACAGTACCAATCCCGGAGACTTCTTCGGTGCAGTCCAGGTGCAGCTCCAGGAGTATCGACCGGATACAGTCCTCGGCCTCTTTGTCGTCTTCGCCGACGTCCCACCGGATGGTGGCCGGTTGCGCGGGCACGTCTTGAGCGCCCACCTCGAAGACCGTATCGGGGTGCTGGAAGACCTGGGCACGACGCCGGGAGGCATTGACTCATTCTTCGGGTCGCCGCCGGCCGCCATCCGCGACAAAGCCTTACTGGATCGCGCGCGCGCAGCCTTCGTAAACGGCAGCGCCTCGGTCGTCCTCCAAACTGACCTTCCGGGTTATGAGGACCTCCGCTCGCCGCTCAGGCTCACCGATGTTCTCGACTGGAGCTGGTATCGCTGTGACTGATCCGCAGCACGTTCAGTCATCGACGATCTTCCATAGTATGAGCCCGACCGATGTCGCAGACTGGGAAAAACACCGTAGCGGTGTGGATTGTCAGGTCTGCCTGAGCAAGCAGAACGCAAGTGTCCAGCTCGAAGCCTCGTGGGTTCTGATCGGCCCGGACGATCCAGTCCGCGGCTATGCGTGTCTGGTCTTTGGCCGGCACGCTATTGAGCTGCATGAGCTGACGGAAGCCGAGGGGACGGCCCTCATGAGAGACATGCGCAAGCTTTCTGCTGCCGTCGCCCGAATCATGAAGCCGATGAAAATGAACTATGAAGTGCATGGCAATACCGCACCGCATCTTCATGTTCATTTCTTCCCTCGTTATCGCGGAGATCAGTTCGAGGGTGGACCGATCAATCCTCGTGCTGCTTTGCGACCCGTGTATGGCCCTGGAGAATTCGAGCATTTTCGTGAGCGCCTAAAAAGTGAACTGACTTCACGTGCTGTCTAACACGCGCCTGAATTGGATTGTCGTGGCTCTAGTCGCGGGGGTCCTGTACGTCGTCTTCGGGCTCCTTTTCGCCGCGCTCGCCGGTTCCGCCAGTTCGCACCAGATGCGAGTGATGTGGCGGCTCATGGCGTGGCTCATAAGCGCCGTGGTGTTCGCGGCGCACATCTGGTACGAGCGCTCACGGCCGGGCCACCCTCCTCGCATCACCGCGTGGCATGTCTGTGTCGCCGTCGCGATAGGCGGATTTGGATTGGCGCTGGCCGCGTCGATACACAATCAGCGTCCTCTTGCATCGGCGCTTGTCATTTGGCCGCTAATTCTTGCGGTGCCGGCCTATGTAGTGGCATTGCTGGCAGTGATAGGACTGACGACGGTCCGTCGGGCGTACAAAAAAGATTCCTCTCAGCGTGTCACCTAATTACGTTGGGCTCGGTGTGCAGACTCTATCTCCACCGCAATCGGCGTCTCCTCGCCCTCGCACTCGGGCTCATCCCTTCGCTACTCGCTGGGCAAGTGCTGCCCGAGCATTGCAGCGCCTTCTGCCTATCGCAGCGGGCGAGAGCCGCCTTGGCTGCCGGTCGATACGCGGATTTCCTCACGTATGCCCGCCAGCTAGCCGCGCGCGCGCCCGATCATGCGGGCGTCATCTACGCCGTAGCGAGCGGATTCGCCCTAGTGGGCCAAGCGGATTCAGCGCTGGATTGGCTCGACCGTCTTGCCCAAATCGGTGCGAGTCGCGCGGCCGCGTCCGACTCCACCTTCGCAGCTCTCTGGAACTCGCCCGCGTTCCGCGCGATCCAGACTCGCCTCGATGCAAACCGGGTACCGGTGATCAATGGGAAGGCAGCGTTTCGGTTGCCCGACCCGGATGTCATACCGGAGGCCTTGGCGTGGGATGCCTTGAGCGGCAGTTGGCTCGTCGGGAGCCTGTCCAAACGGAAGGTGATCAGCGTTCGGCCGGACGGCTCGGCGACTGACTTCCTCTCCGCACCGGACCTCCTGCGCGTGGCGGGGATCCATGTCGACTCGGCGCGCGGCCTCTTATGGTTCGCGACCTGGCAGCCGCGATCCGGTGTTGCGCCATCTCAAGGTGAGCCGCCAAGCGAGACTCGGCTTTTCAAGTGCGATCTCCGAACGGGCCGGATCCTACGTCGCTACGCTCCGGCCGATTCCGGCACGAGCCATCTGTTCAATGATCTCGCGATCGCCTCCAACGGCGACGTCTTCATTACGGACACAGATCAAGGATGGCTCTACCGCATCGCGGCCAACGTCGACTCTCTGGAAGTCTTCTTGCGTCCTGATCCTGATTACTGGTCCGGGGCGAATGGCATTGTGCTCGCGGGTGATGGTCGCACGCTCTATGTCGCATTTCTCGAGGGCATTGCACGGATCGATCTTGCTAGCCGCCGGATCGAGCGCGTTCACGCCCCCCGAACCACGAGCACCGCACAAATCGATGGTTTGTACTGGGACCGTGGTAACCTCATCGGCGTACAGCATCAGCGCGGCCTCGACCAGGTCGTCCGCTATGAGCTCACACCTGACGGACGGTCGATTCAGCGGGCGAACGTCCTCGAACGCAGTGACAGTCTCATCCGTTTGCCGACGACTGGGGCAATAGTGGGGAGGAAGTTCTACTACATTGCCAACAGCCAATTCGACCGGCTCGGTGATGATAATCGGCTCAGTCCCGCGCCTGACTCGACGAAGCCTTTGACAACCGTGCGCGTGATTGATCTGCAAGAGCGTTGATGTCGGAGGCCTCAGCCCGTGAAGACAAGTGCCACTGCGACAATTCGATTTCAATCGGCCACGCCTCAGTTCACAGTGCCCGACGTCCTCCAGACCGCCGAGTACTATCGGGATGTTCTCGGGTTTGAGATCCTTGGGTATTGGGATGGAGCACAAGTCAGTTTGCACTTACAGTCCGCACCCGTATTCGCGATCGTCCGACGCGATAGTGTGCAGGTGTTCTTCAGTCGCGCTCGTGGGGGCGAGGTGCGCACGGGTCGCGCCGAAGGTGCTTGCGATGCCTATATCCAAGTCACGGCAGTGGACGCGCTCGCGGAGGAGCTCGGAGGCCGCGGCGCCACAATCTTGGACGGACCCGAAGACCGCGTTTACAAGCAGCGCGAGCTTGTGGTTCGAGATTGTAATGGCCTGGTGTTGGTCTTTGCGGAAGACACGAGTGGTCGCGCGTCCTGAAACGCTTCATCCGCGGTTGCGTATAGCATGGACCTATTTTAAGAGCGAGCAGACGGTGTGATGAATACTGACTTCGCCATCCTCCTCTTCTGGTTCGGTATCTCAGTCACCGCAAACATCGGTCTCACATTCGCCTGGTTACACGCGCGGAAACGTGTGCGTCAACTCGAAAGTCGTCCCGTCGATCTGTCTCAGCTCGACGATCTTGTGGCTGGCGTCGATAGCTCATTGGACAGCCTCAACACACGCATGGACGACCTCGTAAGCAGTCAAGATTTCATGAACCGCGTTCTCACGGACCGGCTCGATCGGCTCGGCCGCGGCTTGCCGGCACCCGAGCCTCATGACACGCCGCAGTAGCGTTCGGTGCCGAGTGCTTCGATGACCGCGAATGACTTTCGCCGCCTTGCCTTGAGCCTTCATGTCGAACGGTGAACGTCTGTCGCTACGTGAGGGAGCCCGCGCTGAGCCGCAGGCTCCCTTCACCGTTTTCACTCAATGACTCGGCCGCTCTATCGCCGTCCCTCTACGGCGGCCACAGGCGAGTGCAGACCATGGACATTTCCCTCAGAGTCCTTAAACATGGCCCAACCGCCCCAAGGCTCGCTGCGCGGCGGCTCGGTGAACTCGATCTGTTCTTTCGCAAACTCCTTTTGTGTCGCGTAGACGTCGTCCACCTCAAAGATGACGCCACTCGAACCGCCCGCCTTGGCGTCCGGCCGATCGGGGCGCCGCAACGTAAGTGAGAATGCAGCTTGCGCCCCGTGCGGGGCGACAGTCACCCACCGCTCACCGTCACCCATTGGTGCGTCCATCGTCTTTTCCCAGCCGAGCTTCTTCGTATAGAAATCGATCGCGCGATCGAGATCCTTGACCACAAGCGATACTGCCGAGATGTACATGAGGGTCACTCCTTTCAACGAGAAATGCGTGCGACCACATTGCGTGTCGAGCGGTACCGCCATTGCGTGAGAATTGTTCCGCGTTGAGAATTCGGGCAGGCCGGATGGAATTAACGCCCTCTGCAGCGCGCCGCAGTTTAACCGAGTCAGTTTGAGGATGTTTCTATGAGCCCAAACAGGGAAGCGCAGAAGTCTGCCAAGAGCAGCACCACGATCGGCAAGAAGTTCAAGGGATTCACGGATGAGGAACGAGCCGCGATGAAGGACCGCGTCCAGGAGTTGAAGGCGGACAAGGCCAACGGTGAGAGCGCCGTGCTCGCGAAGATCGCCGAGATGCGGGAACCGGATCGCGCCATGGCCAAACGGCTCCATGCTATCATCAAAGCAAGCGCGCCAGCCCTCTCGCCTAAACTGTGGTACGGAATGCCCGCATATGCTAAGGACGACAAAGTCGTCTGCTTCTTCCAAAGCGCGCAGAAGTTCAAGACCAGGTACGCGACATTCGGGTTGAGCGACAAGGCGAACCTCGACGAGGGTGCCATGTGGCCCGTCGCCTTCGCGCTGAAGGAGTTGACTGTCACCGAAGAGGCAAGAATCGGCGCGCTCGTGAAGAAAGCGGTACGCTGAGGAAAGGATTTTTCTTGCATCCGCGGCGCCACGCGCCGGCGCGGGAGCGGCGGCCCCCCGTTCTCGAGCGACTCACCGAAGTCCCCTTGGGGTGGGCGGCAGAGCGCCTCGCGGCGCCATTCTTTCGCTGGGACCATGCCACGATCGAGACGCCCGAGGTCTCGCTAGCGGTGCATGGCCTCGCCCCCCAGTTCAACGGATACCGCATCGCACTCGTCACCGATCTGCACCATGGGCCCGCTGTTCCGGCGCGCTGGCTGGCGCGCGTGGCGCAGCGCGTGGAAGAGCTCGGGCCCGATCTGATTGTCATGGGAGGAGACTTCGTAAGTCACGCGCGCCGCGATCTGCGAGGACTCGACGCAATCATCGCACGATTCCATGCCCCTGACGGGACGCTGGCGGTGCTTGGCAATCACGATCATTGGATCGATCCAGACGCTGTTGCAGCATCCGTGGAGCGCGGGGGTGCGCGCCTTCTCACGAATCAGCACGTTCTGATCTACCGTGGGAGGGGCATGTTAGCTGTCGGGGGAGTCGATGACTTCTCTCATGGGGCGGTCCGGCCGGACGATGCGCTGGCCGGGGTTCCACTCCACATCCCACGCGTGTTGCTGTCACACAATCCCGATCTCATCGAGTATCTGCCGCCGGACCTGCGCGTGGACGTGATGTTGTCGGGACATACCCATAACGGCCAGGCGCATCTGCCACTCATCGGCCCGATCACAGCCCCATCCCAATTCGGTCGCAAGTACCTGCACGGGCTGAAACAAATAGGGCACACCTGGTTGTACGTCTCGGCCGGGATCGGCAGCGCGTGGGTCCCTCGTTGGGGCAATCCTCCCGAGCTTCCGATGATCCGGTTGGTGGCGCCTACGTGAGTACCGGTAGGCAGCCTCTTGGTAGGTCGGTTCTCGTACCTTATAGATTGTGCGCAAGAGGGGAGGAACAGCCACTTGAATCTTACGCCACTGATACCGATTGTCGCGATCATTGCGTGGGCTGTGATCAAGATGGCTCGGATCAGAGCCAGCCGTCCCGAATCGTCTTCCTCGGAGCTCACCACGCGCGTCGAGGAACTGGAGCGCGCGGTTCAAGGCGTCCAGAAAGAGCTCGCGGAGACACAGGAGCGACTGGATTTTGCAGAACGGTTACTCACCAAAGGACGCGAAGAGCGGCGCGTTGGCAGCTAGAGCAAGGTCCAACGTCTCGCTTGGTCTTGAATCAGGGATCGTGCGACTCGTCGAATATGATGAGCGCTGGCCGGCTCTCTTTGCGGCCGAGTCCGCGCGCATTCTCAGCGCGGTTTCGGAGCTCCCTCTGACTCTCGAGCACATCGGCAGCACCGCCGTGCCTGGACTCTGCGCGAAGCCGGTACTCGACATCCTGGCGGGCCACGCACCAGCAGTGCCAATCCTCCAGTATGTCGCGCCGTTCGAGCGGTCCGGTTATCAGCACCGGGGGGATGGCGGCATAGTAGGTCATCAGTTCTTTCGACGCGGTCAGCCTCGCGCGTATCACATTCATCTGGTTGAGTGGGGAGGGCGACTGTGGCGCGAGTACTTGGCATTTCGAGATTACCTGCGCTCTGATCGCCCAGCGGCTGCTCGCTATGCGGAGATCAAGCGGAGTTTGGCGGTGCGATTCCCCCGCGATCGTGAGGCGTACCTGACTGGCAAGAGCAGTTTTGTCGTCGACGCGATCCGGCTAAATAGCTGCACATGACGTTCCTTTCATCCTCCAATGTTTCTCGGCAGCTTTAGCCTCAATTGAGGAGGCTGCGGGACAGCGTGTCACTCAGTCCCATCGAACGTGAACGAGCGAAGACCGAAGCGCAGGCGGCAATCGATGCCGCGTCTTTGGGTCTGGAGCGCGGTACGCTCGACGACAGGGCTTGGACAAGGGCGGTCGCCGATGCGCTCGGCGCTGCTTATCTCCGCGATGATGATCCGCGATGGCAATCGGGTTTCGATGGCGATTCACAATTATGGCGCGACGCGAGGGAACTGATTCTCGCGCCGGTGCATCGGGACGGTACGTTCCTCGACATCGGCTGCGCGACCGGTCACTTGATGGAATGTCTCCAGTCCTGGGCCATGGAGCGCGGACGACGTCTTTCGATGTTCGGTCTTGAGTTGAGCAGTGCACTCGTGGCAAGAGCGCGCGGGCAACTGCCTGGATTGGCGGATCAGATATTCGAGGGCAATGTGCTCGATTGGTCTCCTCCTCATACCTTTACGTTCGTCCACGCCGGATTGGAGTACGTTCCCACTGCGCGTCGACCGTGGTTGGTGCGACGACTAGTTGATCACTTTGTGGCGCCCGATGGCCGGCTGATCGTGGGCCCGGTCGCTGAAGCGGAGTTGCCCGCCACCATCGAGGCGTTTGAGCGCGCCGAAACGAGTCCGGAAACGAGCCAACGGACGGATCGCAATCGTAAGACTCGGCATGTCGTATGGTGCCGCACGTGAAGCCGATCCTTGGCTGATCCCTTCATGACTTCCCGATTCGATGGTCGCTACGCCAAGGAATTTCTCGCGGGGTGGGGCACGATGGATTTCAATGGCCACTTGGCGAATACGGCCTACCTCAACCTGGCAGCCGACGTGCGGATGGCGTTCTTCGCCGAACACGGTTTTCGTCCGGCCGAATTTCGTCGGCTGGCGCTCGGTCCGGTGATGCGGAAGGAGGAACTCGAGTATTTCCACGAGGTCGGCCTTCACGACACGGTCACCGTCACGTACGCTGCTCTTGGCATGAGTCGCGATGGCGCCCGGTTCGTCGTCGAGAACGAGATCTGGTCAGCGGCTGGCGCGCGCGCGGCCACGGTAAAGTCCACGGGTGGCTGGCTTGATCTGCGCGCGCGGAAGCTCGTCGCGCCGCCGGCAGAACTGCTGGCGGTGCTGCAGCAGGTTCCACAGTCATCGAGCTTTGCCATCCTGTAGGTGGCATTTCGCATGCCAGCCACGTGACCCCATTCGCGCAAGAATACGCCGCCTGTCGCTGCGAGTGGGGAACGGAGGGCCTCGCCGCTCTCGCTCCCGCAGATGTGACGATCATTATTGACGTCTTCACGTTCACGACGTGCGTGGATGTCGCGCTGGGTGCCGGCGCGGCAATTCTTCCGTATCGCTGGGACGATCCAACCGCCGCGGATTATGCCGCTCGGAATAAAGCTGAGCTCGCTGGGAGGCGGCGCCAGGCGCGGTATTCGCTCGCGCCAGACTGTTACGTCGACGCCCCTGCCGGGTTGCGATGCGTGCTTCCCTCGCCTAACGGCGCCAGAATAACGCTCGAGGCGGCCGCGCGGTCCGCGGTGTTGCTCGCTGCCTGTTTGCGGAACGCCCAGGCTGTCGCGACCGCCGCAGCGCATTGGGGGCGGACAATCAACGTGATTCCCTGTGGCGAACGCTGGCCAGGCGGCGCGTTGCGACCGGCTCTCGAAGATGCACTCGGTGCCGGCGCCGTCCTCGCGCATCTTGCGGGCAATCGCTCGGTGGAGGCGGAAGCATGTGTCGCGCTCTTCGAACGGCACAAGGCCGAGTTACAGGATGTCTTGGCGCAAACCAGTTCGGGCCGGGAACTCGAGGGGCGCGGGCACGTTCGCGACAAGGAATACGCTGCGGCGCTGAATGCCAGCACGATCGTGCCGCGCTTTGACGGCGTCGCCTACGTGGCTGTTCGAGATCACTGATGGTACCAAAGGGGTATTCATGGTATGCCGCGACACCTCAGGATCCCCCTCGTCGGACTTTTGAGCTGTGTTCTTTCAGCATGCACCTCGCCATTGTCCCCCGGAGAGGTTCTCGCCCTCAGTCAAGCTGAGTCCCGATGGGCGGCTCGACCATTCCAGGCGTATACGTATGAGATCGCGACCAGCTGCGGCGAGTGCCCCGACGTCTTCCGTCAAACGGCTCGAGTCGCGGTGAGTAGCGGGCAGGTCGTCGGAGTGGTTCTTGTGGCCAATGACTCGGCGCTCGCACCGGAGGACCGCGCATCGTTCACCTCGGTAGACGGCCTATTCGCACAGATTCGGCGCTACCAAGATGAGGACTGGGTCAGAGATGTCGCGGTCACCTTTGATCCACAGTTAGGCTATCCAACCACCATTAGCACGTTCGCGAAAGCCGGCATCATGGATGCTGGTGCGACCCAATACATCGGTCATCTCGTCGCCACACCATAGCGTCCAGTGCGCGATCGTTGAGCTGTATGAACCGCGATAACCTCAATCCTGCTGCGAACGAATAAATTCAGGAGGCCCCTATGCGACTCTGGCCACTTGGCTGCCTAGCGCTTTTCGGCTGCGCGACCACGACGCACGTGGTCCGCTTTTCGCCCACGACGTACGAGAGCAAGCCAGGATCGAGTCCCGTTCAATTGTATAGCGCGCAGCTTCCGAGTTGTCCATTCGAAGAGATTGGGCTCGTGAAAGCCCGCAGAGAATACAATATTGTTCCCAACGCTGCGGTGGTGGATGCGCTGCGTGACAAAGCGCGCGAGCTCGGTGGCGATGCATTGGTTGGGGTCAGTTTCGTGTCCGACGACGATCTCGCAGGCACCGTGATACGGTTTAAGCAGGATGATTGCCGGCATTGATCCCGTTCACACGCCTTTTTGCTTCACCTCGTCCCACAGCTTGTCGAGCTCTTCCAGGGACGCGCGGCCCATCTCCAATCCGCGTTCCTCCGCGAGCTGCTCCACCTGCTCGAACCGTTTGGTGAACTTCGCGTTCGCCCGCTCGAGGGCTTGACCCGGCTCGACGCCGAGCTTCCGTGACAAATTGACCGCGGCAAATAGCAAGTCGCCAATCTCTTCTTCTATCGTTTCCCGTCTCCCATTTCCCGTTTCCTGCTCCAGCTCCGACGTTTCTTCCTTCACCTTCGCCATCGGGCCACTCGCGTCCGGCCAATCAAAGCCAATACCGGCCGCCCGTTCCTGGAGTCGATATGCCATCAGGAGCGGCGGCAGCGTCGGCGGCAGGCCCGCCAACGTCCCGCGCTTTCCGCCACCGCGCGGCTCGCGGCGTTTGGCGAGCTCCCATCCCTGGTGATCGCTGCTGCTCACGCGACCCTCGCCGAAGAGATTCGGATGGCGGCGCCACATTTTTTCTTCGAGCGTGCGCGTGACGACCTCGGCGTTGAATTGCGACCGCTCTTCGCCGATGACGATCTGAAATGCGAGATGCAACAGCAGGTCACCGAGCTCGTCGCGCATCGCGTCGGGGTCGTCGGTCTGAATGGCGTGATCGAGCTCGAGTGCTTCCTCGACCAGGTACGGACGGAGTGTCTGGGGGCTCTGCGCGCGATCCCACGGACACCGCTGCCGCAGTTCGCGCACGAGCCCGAGAGCACGTCCAAGCGCTGAATCGCCTTGCATTTAGCCTCCGGGCGGGGTATCATACCCGCGCCTTGAGAGCGATGTCAATGAGCGGGAAGGGT
>Ga0209234_1000756_pt1 | contig 11544 bp, 8 predicted proteins | sample GraSoi013_1_20cm_2_FD_185816 | JGI IMG/M metagenome (GOLD analysis project Ga0209234, IMG submission 185816) | Grasslands soil microbial communities from the Angelo Coastal Reserve, California, USA - Sample 08_20_2013_1_20cm (SPAdes) (version 2) | ecosystem: Environmental > Terrestrial > Soil >... | reverse complement strand
CTTGTGGAGATACTTCGCCTGACGTAAGGGCGTCGGCCCAAGAACCCACCGAAGGCCTTCATGCTTAGGCATGGAGCCAGTAGGAATCCCCTTCCTTCAGGATTCCTTCAGGAAGGGGAGCAGGTCACGAACAGGTTGCCAAAATGGGAAGGCGGGACGGGCGGTTCCTTGACTTGGGGAAGGGGCGACTGAATAATGGTAGGGCATAAGCGTAGGCGCCGGAGGCGCTAAAGACATGTTCCTTGACGTTAAGGAATTGGCCGTCCGCAAGCTGCGCATCCGGAAGAAGTATGCCCCGGGCAGCATCGATTTTCATTCGGCGGAGATCAAGCAGATCGAGTCGCTCGAAGTGACGGCGACGGCAGAGCTGCTGGAATCGCAGATTCGCATCGAGGGTAGCCTCGAAACGAAGATCGAACTGGTGTGCGCGCGCTGCTTGGAAACGGTCGTGGAAGATGTTAGCCGGACCTTTGACTTGTTTTACGCTCCCTTGCCGAAAGAAGCGAAGCCGAAGGAAGACCGGCTGAAGGACGACGATACGGAAATTGGGTTCTACCAAGGAGAAGGCCTCTTCCTGGCGGACGTGATCAAGGAGCAGGTGCTACTGGCACTGCCGTTAAAGGTAATCTGCCAGAGTGACTGCCGGGGGCTGTGCCCGAATTGCGGCGCCAACCTCAACCACGAAGAGTGCCGCTGTGAGACCCACGCGACGGACCCGCGAATGGCCCCTCTCGCGCGCCTCAAACAGGACTGGCTCAAGAAACAATAGGTTTTCGAGGGCCAACAAGCCCGATATAATCCGCCCGCTGAGGCGGGAACGAGGTGTATTGCTATGCCTAACCCAAAACGACGGCATTCGAAGAGACGCACGAGCACGAGGCGGGCGAACGACTTTTTGTCGAAGCCCGCGCTGGCCAAGTGTCCGAATTGCCACGAAATGAAACAGCCGCACCAGGTTTGCCCGCATTGCGGACACTACAAGGGCAAAGCGGCACAAGAACCGGCGTCGTAAGGATTTCGCGTTTTTCTCGCTTAGCCTGCGGACAGAATCCCATGATCACCATCGCCGTTGACGCCATGGGCGGAGACCATGCGCCCCGCCCCGAGGTCGAAGGCAGTGTGCTGGCCGCGCGGGAGTTTGACGTGCGCATCTTGTTGGTGGGCCAGCCGAACGTGGTGCGTGCGGAGCTGGCAAAACACGCCGCCCCGAACCTGCCCGTCGAAATCGTGCCCGCCAGCGAAGTGATCACCATGAATGACCATCCCGCGCAAGCCTTCCGGCGGAAGAAGGACAGCTCGGTGCATGTGGCGGCACGTCTGGTCCGCGAGGCGAAAGCCGACGGAATGGTCAGCGCGGGCAACACTGGAGCGGTGATGACCGTGGCGAGATTTCTGCTGGGGGCGCTGGAGTCCGTGGATCGCGTGGCTTTGGCGGCACCGTTTCCGAACGCCAAAGGCGGTGTTTCCGTACTGCTCGATGTAGGCGCGAATGTGGATTCGAAGCCGGAGCATCTGGTGCAGTTTGCGGTGATGGGTGAAGTCTATTATCGCGCGACGTTTGGCAACAAGCGCCCGCGCGTGGGATTACTCTCGGTTGGTGAAGAGGAAATCAAGGGCAACGAACTGACGCGCGAAGTTTATACGCGGCTCAAGAAAAGCCCGGTGCAGTTTGTGGGCAACGTCGAGGGCGGCGATCTTTTTTCCGGCAACGTGGACGTCATTGTTTGCGACGGATTCGTGGGGAACATCGCGTTGAAAATCTGCGAGGGGCTGGCGGTGGGCATCTTCGGGCTGCTGAAGAAATCACTGAAGAGCTCGCTGGTGTCCCAGTTTGGCGCCCTGCTTTCGCAGGGTGCCTTCAAGGGTTTGAAGAAGACCATCGATTACACGGAATACGGCGGCGCGCCGCTGCTGGGCGTCCGCGGCGTTTGCGTGATCGGGCATGGACGCTCGAACGCCAACGCCGTGAAAAACGCCATCCGTGTGGCGGCGGGACTCGCCCGTGCGCGCATGAACGAAAAAATCGAACAGGAGCTCTCGGCTGCCGCGGTTGTCGCGTGAGGCCGCCAGAGAAGGATTAACGATGGGCAAAGTCGCATTCGTGTTTCCGGGGCAAGCTTCGCAATACGCGGGGATGGGCAAAGAATTGGCGGAACAATATCCGGCAGCGAGAGCTGTTTTTAGCGAGGCCGACCAGACGCTGGGTTTCTCGATTTCGAAGATGTGCTTCGCGGGCACGGAAGAAGACCTCAAGCTGACGGCGAACACCCAACCGGCGATTTTGACGTGTTCTGTCGCCGTGGTGCGCGTGCTGGCGGAGAAGGGCTTGGTGCCGGATTTCGTGGCGGGGCACAGCCTGGGTGAATATTCGGCCCTGGTGGCTGCCGGGGCGCTGAAATTTGCGGATGCCGTGCAGCTCGTGCGCAAGCGCGGGTCGTATATGCAGGAAGCGGTTCCTGCCGGTGTGGGCGCGATGGCTGCCATCATGGGTTTGTCGCCAGCCGTGGTGGCAGATGCCTGCAAGCGCGCGGCGAAAGGCGAGATTTGTTCCGCGGCAAATTTGAATTCGCCGGAGCAAACGGTCATCTCCGGCCACGCCAGTGCGGTGAAACGCGCGGTGGAGATTGCCTCGCAGCTCGGTGCCAAGCGCGCCGTGATTCTGGCTGTTTCCGCGCCTTTCCATTCGGCACTGATGGCGCCGGCGCAGGAGAAGCTCGAAAAAGACTTGAAGCAAACGGAGTTTGCTGTCTTGCGCGTGCCGCTGGTGACCAACGTGGATGCGGACACAATTGCGTCCGGCGACGAAGCGCGCGAAGCGCTGATCCGGCAGGTCATCATGCCGGTGCGTTGGGAAGAGTCGGTGCGGCTGTTGATCGATGAGGGCGTGAACACGTTTGTGGAAGTGGGCCCGGGACGCGTCCTAAGCGGACTGCTGCGGCAAATCGAACGCTCCGTGGCAACCCTGAACGTCGAAGACGCGAAAAGTTTGGCCACCACGGTGGAAAAAATTGCCGGCGCCAGTTCCGACGCCGCCTAGTCGCACGGCATGCGGCCCGTGAAGTGCAGTCGTAAGCGGAGACAATGTTTAGCTTGAAAGACAAAGTGGCGCTGGTCACCGGAGCGTCGCAGGGTATTGGGCGTGACACCGCGCTGGCGCTGACGGAAGCAGGCGCGAAGGTCGTCGTAGCGGCGCGGAATGAAGAGAAGCTCGCAGCGCTGGTCGGGGAGATTGTGTTAGCGGGCGGCCAGGCGTTGGCGCTAAGGATGGATGTGGCCGACACGGAACAGGTAAGAGCGGGATTCAAGCAGGTAATCGAAAAATTCGCACGGCTGGATATTCTGGTGAACAACGCAGCAATCACGCATGACGGCCTGTCGGTGCGCATGAAGCAGGAGGACTGGGACGCCGTGATTCGAACAAATTTGACCGGCGCGCACCTGTGCATCCAGCAGGCGCTCGGGACCATGATGCGGGCGCGAGCGGGGCGGATCATTAATATCACTTCCATCGTGGCGCAGATGGGGAACGCGGGGCAGGCGAACTACGTGGCGTCCAAGGCCGGACTGATCGGACTGACCAAGGCGATGGCCATCGAGATTTCTTCACGGAATATTACCGTGAACGCGGTTGCGCCGGGCTTCATCGAAACGCCAATGACGGACGCGCTTGCTGACAAAGTGAAGGAAGAGTTGAAGACCCGGATTCCGCTGGGGCGGATGGGTTCGGCACGCGATGTTGCGGCGGCGATTGTGTTCTTGGCCAGCGACGAGGCGGGCTATATCACCGGGCATGTGCTGGATGTAAATGGCGGCATGTATTTGGCGTGAAGCCGCCGTCTTGATGCGGGCAGAGCGAGTCACAAAGCGGCCAAGTTGACCTAACGGGGCGGGGTAACTAGAATGGGCAGGTTATCCGGGGACAGCAATTTTGGGTATGGGGTCCGCCACCGCGCCGGGCGGCCGCGAATCTGATTGGGCGGGCTTTACCAACGAGTTTTGGCACACGACCTGAGCAGCATCAGCAAGCGGGCTCATCAAGCGAAAGCAAATCGCGGAGGATACGGGAATGGCCAGCGTGGAAGAACGCGTAAAGCAGATCATTGTCGAGCAGCTCGGCGTGGATGAAGCGGAAGTCACGCCCACAGCGTCGTTCGTGGACGACTTGGGAGCGGATTCTCTCGACCAGGTGGAATTGGTGATGGCATTTGAAGAGGCGTTCGGCATCGAAGTGCCCGACGAGGACGCCGAGAAGATGACCACGGTGAAGGATGCCGTCGAATACATCGACAAACACGCCAAAGGTAAGTAAGCCACGGAATTCACACCTCAACAGGGAGCATCAAGACATTGACTCGCCGGGTAGTCGTTACGGGCGTTGGATTGGTCTGCGCGCTGGGCATCGGCACAGAGGAAACCTGGAAGAACCTCGTGGCCGGGCACAGCGGCGTGAGGCCGATCACGCAATTCGACACCACGGGTTTTGATTGCAAAATCGCCGGCGAGATCGAGAACTTCGACCCCTTTCGGTGGATTGAGAAAAAGGAACTGAAGAAGATGGGCCGGTTTATTCAGGTGGCACTGGCGGCCGCTGATTTTGCGGTGCAGAGTGCGAACTGGAAACCGGAGGATTCGGACCTGGATGAAGTGGGTGTCTATGTTTCGTCCGGTATCGGCGGATTCGACATCATCGAGCGCGAACACTGGAAACTGGTGCAGGGCGGGCCGGGCAAGATTTCGCCATTCTTTATTCCTTCCGCGATTGTAAATCTCGCTTCGGGACATATTTCGATTCGCTACGGCGCACGCGGGCCGAATTCCGCCACGGCGACGGCGTGCTCCGCTTCGGCGCACGCGATCGGTGATTCCTTCAAGATTATCGAGCGCGGCGCGGCGGAGATGATGATCTGCGGGGGGACGGAAGCGACCATCACGCCGATGGGCGTAGGTGGATTCGCGGCCATGAAAGCGCTTTCGACCCGCAATGACGACCCGGCGCGCGCCAGCCGCCCGTGGGATGCCGGGCGTGACGGTTTTGTGGTCGGCGAGGGCGCGGGCATCGTGATCCTGGAATCGCTGGAGCACGCGCAGAAGCGCAATGCGCCGATCCTCGCTGAAATTGTGGGATACGGGATGTCTGGGGATGCCTACCACATCACGCAGCCCGCAGAAAATGGCGATGGCGCGTTCCGCGTGATGCGCGCGGCGATCAAGGATGCCAAGCTGACGCCCGAAGACATCGGATACGTGAACGCGCATGGTACCTCGACGCCCATCGGCGACGTCATCGAGACGCGTGCGCTCAAGAGGTTGTTCGGCGAGCGCGCCAAGCAGGTACCGGTGAGCTCCACGAAGTCCATGACCGGACATTTGCTGGGCGGTGCGGGTGGGTTGGAAGCCGGGATCAGCGTGCTGGCACTGCGCGACCAGATTCTGCCGCCGACGATCAACCAGGAGAGTCCGGATCCGGAATGCGATCTAGACTACGTGCCGAACCATGCGCGCAAGGTGTCGGTGGAGTTCGCGCTTTCGAATTCGTTTGGTTTCGGCGGCACCAATGCCGCGCTGATTTTCAAGCATTGGTCGGGCAAATAGCATCCCCATCAGTCTGGGCAGCAAGGCTTTAGATTCATTAGAAGGAAGAATCTCGTGAACATCATCGTGTGCATTAAGCAGGTTCCGGCGAAGGACGCACCGCTGGCCATTGCCGGAAACTGGATCAAGGAATCGGACATCAGCTTCGAAATGAACGAGCCGGACAGCTACGCTCTCGAAGAAGCCCTGCGGCTGAAGGAAAAGCACGGCGGCGAAGTGGTTGTGCTGTCGATGGGCCCGGAGCGCGTGAAGCCGACGATTAAAGAAGCGCTGGCGAAGGGCGCGGATCGAGCCATTCATATTTTGGACGACAATTTTTCGCAGCTCGATCCGCTCGGCTCCGCGAAGGCCCTGGCGGCCGCCGTTCGAAAGGAAAAGGCCGATTTAGTCCTGACTGGATTGCAGAGCGACGACCACGGCTTCGGGCAGACCGGCGTGTTGCTGGCCGCGCTACTGGATTTGCCGCACGCCACGATCATCATGGCCATCGAGGTGGCCGATGGAAAGATGAAATTGAAAAGGGAACTCGAGGCCGGATGGTTTCAGCATATCGAGTGTCCGCTGCCGGCGGTGCTTTCGATTCAGTCGGGCATTAACAAGGTGCGCTACGCGACGCTGAAGGGCATCATGCTCGCCAAGAAAAAAGAAATCGCAGCGATGTCGCGCGAGTCGCTGGGCGTGTCCGCCGAAGCAACGCAGAAGATTGAAAAGATTTACGTGCCGACAAAAACGAAGCAGACGGAGTTCCTGACCGGCACGCCGAAGGAAATCGCGACGAAGCTGGTGGAGAAGCTGAAGTTTGAAGCACGTGTGATCTGAGGTAGCGCCAGCGGTGTCTTTTCTTCTTTGAAATTGAGGCCAACCATGAAGATTGTGGTAGTGACGGAGCTGCGACAGGGGAAGTGGAACAACGCGAGTTTCGAGACGCTGGCGGCGGCGCAGCAAATTGCGAAAGATACGTCCAGCGCAGTGAGCGCGCTGGTGATGGGGAAGGGTGTGGCAGCGCTTGCGGATGAGCTGGCCGCGAAAAACGTCGCCGAAGTTCTGAGCGTCCAGCATGACTTGCTCGAAGCGTACACGCCGGACGGATATTGCGTCGCGCTGAAACAAGTAATCGAAAGCGCCAAGCCGGATTTGGTTTTGTTTCCGCACACCTATCAGGTGCGCGACTTTGCGCCGAAGCTCGCGGCCATGCTCGGCAAAGGGATGATCGGAGACTGCATCGGCTACCGGAACGAGGGCGGGAAGCTGATTTTCGTACGGCAAATGTTCCAGGGAAAGACTGCGGCCGATGTGACGTTTGCCGGGGCGGCGCCGTGGTTCGGGTCGTTTCAATCAGGCGCGTTTCGCGCCGATTTGCTCGCGGCGCATCCTTCGGGAAAAGCGCCCGTGAATGCCATGACCGTAGCCGTGAGCGCGCAGCAGATTCGCACCAAGCCGCTTGATCTCTTCAAAGAGGCGAAGTCGGCTGTGGATTTGACTCAGGCGTCGCTCATCGTAGCCATCGGCCGCGGCATCAAAGCACCCGAAAATATTCCACAGGCGGCAGCACTGGCGAAGGCCCTGGGCGGCGAGATTGCCGCGTCGCGGCCGATTTGCGATGAGGGCTGGCTCCCCATGGAGCGGCAGATCGGCAGCTCGGGACAAACGGTTGCGCCAAAGTTGTATTTGGCGTTGGGCATCAGCGGCGCGATTCAGCATGTCGTCGGCATGAAAGGCGCGCGCACCATCGTGGCCATCAACAAAGACTCAAACGCTCCGATTTTTGAAATCGCCGATTACGGTGTTGTCGGCGATATCTTCGAAATCATGCCCGCCCTCACCGAAGCTTTGGAAAAAGCAAAAACCTCATAGCTTGACATCCTCCCCGCCCATGAATGGCAAGGATTCCTACGGACCCCGCGGGTTTTGCGGGAATCTCTGGGTTTCTCCCACAGCCGCCTTACTTCAGCGGAGGACAACGAAGAGGCTTAACTTTCGGGCTATCCGCCCGTAGGTCTTTGGACGCGAGCAATCCATACCATGCCGAAGAGAAAGGTAGTGGCTTACGCCGGGCCTGAACGCCGGGGCTTGCGCTCACCATGGGGTCACTTTGTTACAATGAAAGCAAATCCATGACCGTCCAACGCGAACAGCTGGAAGCGGATGTATTGATTGTGGGCGCGGGGCCGGCAGGGCTTGCTTGCGCGCTGCATCTTGCGAATCTGATCAAGAAACACAATACCGTGGGCGGGAAGCCCGAGCTTTCCGCAGACAATATTTACGTTCTGGAGAAGGGACGCGAGATTGGCGCGCACCAGCTCTCGGGCGCGATCATGAACCCCAAAGCGATCGCTGAGCTGGTGCCGGATTTTGAGAAATCCGCTCCGCTCGACACGCCGGTGACGGAAGATGCGGCGCTGCTTTTCACGCGAGGATCGTCGTTTCGGTTTCCAATTACGCCGCCGCCGTTCAAGAACAAAGGCAACTACGTCATTTCACTTAGCAAAATGACCAAATGGCTTGGCGGACTCGTGGAAGCTGCGGGCGTCAATGTTTTCAAGGAATTTGGCGGGGCGGAGCTGGTATACCAGGGAGAAGGAATCGGCGGCGTCATCACCGAAGACAAAGGCCTCGACAAGAACGGCAAGCCAAAAGACAACTACACGCCAGGCTATAGGTTGCGTGCCAAGGTCACCGTGCTGGCCGAAGGAACGCGCGGATCTCTCACCAAGAAACTGGTGACGGCGAAAAAGCTCGACAACATCAACCCGCAAAGCTACGGGATCGGCATCAAGGAATTGTGGGACGTGCAGCCGGGACGAATCGCGACGGGCTACGTTGCGCATACGCTGGGCTGGCCAGTTTCGACGGACATGTACGGCGGCGGCTGGATTTACGGGCTCTCGAACAACCGCGTCTCCATTGGTTTAGTACTCGCGTTGGAGTATGCGGATCCGCAGTTCGACCCGCACGCAGCGTTTCAGACTTGGAAAACGCATGCGTTCCTCAGGAAACTCCTCGATGGCGGGAAACTGGTGCGTTATGGCGCGAAGTCGCTCCCCTACGGCGGCTGGTACGCCATGCCGCGGAATTATCTTGATGGCGGTCTGATCATCGGGGATTCTGGAAGTTTCCTGGATTCGCGGCGGCTGAAGGGTATTCACCTGGCGATAAAGAGCGGGATGCTTGCGGCGGAAACGATTTTTGAAGCGTTGCGAACGGGCGATACCTCATCGAAAACGCTGAGCGCCTTCCCGAAGAAGATCGAACAGAGCTACATCAAGAAAGAGCTGTGGCAGGTCCGGAATTTTCATCAGTCCTTTCAACATGGAATGCTCCGCGGATTCTTTCACACCGCGTTCCAGCAAATCACCGGCGGGCGCGGGCTGATCGATCCCATGCGGGCGCACCAGGGGCATGAAGCGTACAACAAGATCAACGGGAGAACGGGAGCCCTGGGCGATGAAGCTGCTCGCGGTAAACCTGAAAGATTCAAGGGTGATGGCACGCTGACGTTTGATCGGTTGACAGACGTGTATCACTCCGGGACGCGGCATGAGGAAGACCAACCATGTCATCTGCTGGTGAAAGACCTAAACGTCTGCGCTACCAAGTGCGTCGAGGAGTACGGGAATCCTTGCGAATATTTTTGCCCGGCTGCCGTGTATGAAATGGCCAAGGAATCAAATGGCAGCGCGAAATTGAAGATTAACGCCGCGAATTGCGTGCATTGCAAGACGTGCGATATCGCCGATCCCTACCAGATCATCGACTGGGTGGTTCCGGAGGGCGGCGGCGGGCCCAACTACGAGGGGATGTAACCAGCAATTCTAAGCCAAGAGCGTGGACGGGTTCTAGAGATCGTGGCGATAAGGACGAAAGCCTGCCTGCCGCACACCAAGTGCATTTGGGAATAGAGCACTCCAAACATGATCTGTCCGGGGAAAAACGCCGCCCTAATTCGGCTGCAGACCATAAACGTCGAGTTCGCCACGGATGGACGACGCGCCGCTGCCGTTATCATTGCCCCGTGTGCCGATGTAGACCTTGCCGTTGGCGACGGTGGGAACGGTGAACTTCACCGCAAAGCCCGCCCTATCGCTCGCGACGAGGGAACTGTTCCAGAGCTCTGGCGAGAGTCTAGTTGCATCAAAGGCGTGAAGCACAGCCGGCCCGCAGCCTGGAGACTGCTGAGTACAGTACATGCCGGCGTCGATTGCCCACACGATGCCGTTGCTTGTTGTGCTGTTCGCCGAAATCGAAGGAGTTGCACCGGGGAAGCCGAAGGAGACGCCCGAGGATGTCGCCGAGCCGGTGTTGAATTTCCCAGTTGCCGTGCTAAACGGATAACCTTGCAGCGGCCCCCCGGATGGTGCGATGTATAGGGAGTTGTTCCAGAAGGCTGACGTGGAAAAGATCCCGTTGCCCACATTGAAGATCTGCACCGCGTTTGAATTCACTGGATTCACACTTGCGCCGTAGTGACCCATCTGGTCTCGGTTGAGAAGAAACAAATTTCCTTGCTTGCCTCCGCCGATCACCAAGTGCTGAACCGGACCAGTCGGTTGGTCGATAAGAATTGCGGCGCCACCGGACCCATGATCTGTGTCTGCTCCATCCAGGCTGGCCTGGTCCGCGGGTGTGAACCAGTCCGCCACGCTCAACCCAGCAGTAGTGCTGAGCTTCATGGTGCTATCACCGTAGTTGGAACCGCCGGAGTCGGCGTCAAACGTCCCATTGCCGGTCAGGAAATAGAGGTTGCCGCTGCTATCCGCTGCCGGGGCACCCCCGCCCATCCAGATGCCGCCTCGCGAGTAGGCGACCGTCCCCACATGGTTGGGAGTCGTGTTGAATACAGAGGCCTGCGCCATGGTTGTTGCGTTATATCCGATGATCCAGCCGTGATAGGGATCGTGGTCCTCGTGCGAAGCCCAGGCGATATAAACAACTCCATTGACCAGAGCGAGGCCAGGTCGCTGATGTTCATTTTGAGGATCGAACGCTACCTTGGCGTTCACCGACCCGTCTCCGGTTCCGGCGACGAATATGGAATTGTCGATGGCGACGGGGCTCCCCGCCTTTTCATTCCCGCTCGTCAGATTCAGTGCGTGGAGGCGCTGGAAAAAAGTCGAGGGATTTGCAATCGCCGACTTGCTGACGATATAGAGCGTGTTCGTGCTTAGATCGATGACCGGGGTACCGGTGATGCCGACTTCGGGAGAGATGTCGCCAAAACCGCTGCCTACCAGGCCCCCAGAACCGGATGCTTCGCCCGCCGTGCCGCCATGTGCAGCGTCGATCAGATTGGCTTGCCAGAGCGGTACACAAGGACTGGCATTGGTGTCGGCGTCAAAAGCGTAAACGCTATCGTGCTGCGTGGCGACGACGATGACGTTGTGCTTGGTGGTGCCAATGGTGAGGTTGGCCACCCATAGAGGTTGAGCGTAGATAGCGCCGTCCACGGTACACGAGAAGAGTTTGCCGAAAGTGGCGGTCTTGACGTTGGAGGGTGTCAGTGCGAATTCGTGGGTATTGGCTCCGTCGCGCGCGAGATCATTGTGATAGGTGGTGACGGCCGTGAGGTCGGTAACGGCGAAGATCGCGGAGGCGCTCTTGGTCACGTCGGCAACACTTGTGGCTGCAATGGTGATATTGCCTGCGGCGCTCGGAGCGACATACGTCGCGGTAGTCTTTCCCTGACTGCTGAAAGTCCCGCCGGAAGCCGTCCAGGTCACCCCGGCCGCACTCACGTCGTTCTGAAGGATCGCCGTGAAATTCAGGGATTGCGAAAGAGTCGCTCCGCCGCGCACCGGTGTGATCTGCACGCTGATCGGTCCCGCCGCAGTTGAGGCCGTAGCTGTGCTCGAATAGGTGCTGAGATTCCCGGCGGCATCAGTGGCGCGCACGCGGTAGGAATAGGAAGTGGAGGCAGTCAGGCCAGTGTCGTTGAAAGCCGATGTGGTGGGTGCG
>Ga0209234_1000755_pt1 | contig 11554 bp, 10 predicted proteins | sample GraSoi013_1_20cm_2_FD_185816 | JGI IMG/M metagenome (GOLD analysis project Ga0209234, IMG submission 185816) | Grasslands soil microbial communities from the Angelo Coastal Reserve, California, USA - Sample 08_20_2013_1_20cm (SPAdes) (version 2) | ecosystem: Environmental > Terrestrial > Soil >... | reverse complement strand
ATCGCGGTCGCGGACGCGTCCTTCAGAATGTCGATCGACTCGATCTCGTTCGGGTCGAGGGACATGAGCGGATTGGTCTTGGGATCTCGCGCCGCGTCACTGTTCCCGCCCGCGCCCTGCTCCGCCGGCAGGCCGTCGATCACGTACAACGGCTCGCTGTTGGCGGTGATCGATCCGGTCCCCCGGACGCGTACCTGAATCCCCACGCCCGGCATGCCGGAATTCGACGTCACCTGCACGCCCGCGACTTTGCCCTGGAGGCCGCTCGAGAGCGTGACCGTCGGGGCCGCCTTCGTCTCGAACTGGTCCGCGTTCACCGATGCCACCGCACCCGTCAAGTCTCGCTTCTCGACCGCACCGTACCCGATTGCCACGACCGGATTCAGCTCGATCGCGCTGCGGGCAAGCTGTACGTCGGCGACGGCCTGCTCTCCGTCCTGCACCGTCACGCTGGCCGCGGCTGGAGAGTACCCGAGCATGCGCACGCGCACCCGATAGCTCCCCGCCGGCACTCCCGCGATCGCAAAGCGGCCGTCGGCGCCCGTTTTGGCCGTAAACACCGTCCCGACCACCGTGACGACCGCATCCGCCACCGGAGCGCCGGTGGTCGAGTCTCTGACCGTGCCGGAGATCGACCCGGACTGCTGCACCGCGCGCCCGACCGATCGGTCCGCCACGAGCAGAATCTGACCGGTACCGTCGAGCGTGGACGCGACCCCGGTGCCGTGCAGCAGCGTATCGAGTGCGGCCTCAACCCGCACCGCGGCAAGCTGCACGGACACCGGCCGGTCCAGCGGCACGACGCGACCGGAGTACGCGATGCGTACGCCGGTCTGCCGCGCGACGGCGTCGAGCGCGTCCTTCAGGGGCACGCCCTCGAGCGTGAGCGTCACGGTGCGGTCGAACGGCGACGCCGCGTGGGCCGCCTGTTGCGACCGCACGGGCGCCGTCACCACGACGAGCATTCCCGCAAACGGAATCAGAAATCGCATGGTCGGTCTCCTCGGTTACTGCCGCCGATGAAGGGGAGTGAGTCGCACCATCCTGCCGGAGCGGGTCCAGCGCGCGTCGAGCACCTGGGCCAGCGTCGTGAGGGCTTCATCGACCGAGCGGGTTGCGAACGAGATGGTGAGCCGTTCGGCGGTCCCCGACGCGCCGCTGATCTCGATGTCGACGTCGTACCAGCGCCCGAGCTGCGCGACGACGTCCCCCAGCCGGGCGTAACGGAACACGAGCGTGCCACGCGTCCAGGCCAGGTAGTCGCCCAGCGACACGCCTGACGTCGCGCTCAGCACGCCGCGTGCGTCGATCACGCCCCGATCCCGCGACCGCAGGCTCAGCACCGAGTCGCCGCCCCGACCGCCCCGCAACGCCACGCGGCCGGCAGCGACGACCACCTGCACGAAGTGCTCTTGTGGATAGGCGCGCACATCGAAGCTGGTGCCGAGATCCTCGGTCACACCCTGTCGGGTGCGCACGAGAAACGGACGGCGGGGATCGTGCCGCACGACGAAGTACGCCTCCCCGTCGAGCTCGACGGAGCGCTCGCTGACGGCGAAGTCCCGCGGCACGCGCAGGCGCGTACCCACGCTCAGCAACACGCGACTGCTGTCGGGGAGGGTGAGCTGCAGGCGCTGCCCGGGCGGCGTGGCGTATTCGCGAAACGCCGCCGAGTGGGGGCGCAGCCGCCACAGAACGGTGCCGGCAACCACGCACGCGATCGCCGCCGCAATCCGTATGGGCCCGAGCCCCGACCGCGCCAACCGCAACAGCCGGGGCCGCGCGGAAAACCCGGCCGACCCTTGCGCCGCGTGACGGCCGCGGCTGCGCAGCAGTCGGATCCGGGCCTCCGCGACGACCCACGGCCGCGTGGTCGACCCCGTGAGGCGCCAGACGGCGCGTAGCTCGTCGAGCAGCTCGCCCCGCCGCGGGTCGGCGGCGATCCACGCCTGGATCGCGGCCGCTTCGTCGGGCGAGCAATCGCCCTCGACGAAGCGCAGCAGGTCGGACTCTTCGATCCCCTCCGCCATGGCGAGCCTCCTGCCTCGAAAACCCGCGAAGGGGACGGGAGTATGACGGGGGAACGACTAGCCGGCGCGGCCTTCGGGAATGGCCGGACGGGCGAGATACGGTCCCAGCTTGGCGCGCAGCCGCAGCGTGGCGCGCCACATCTGCGACTTGACGGTACCGAGTGAGACGCCGAGGCGTGTCGCGATCTCGCGGTAGCTGAGCTGCTCACGGCGGCGCAGCATGAAGACGGCGCGGCAGCGCGCCGGCAGCTGTGCGATCGCACGCTGCACGACGTCGTCGAGCTCGGCGCAGAGACACAGGTCCTCGGGCGTGTCCGAGGGGGGCGTGTCTTCACACGCCGCCCGGGCGATCCACGTCGTCACGACGCGGCGGTGGCGCAGGTACTTGAGCGCGCGGTTGCGCGCGGCAACATAGAGGTACGGCCGCGTCAGACGGGTCACGTCGCGCGGCCCGCGACTGTCCCAGAGACGCAAGAACAAATCCTGCACCAAGTCTTGGGCGGCTTCCGCCGACCCAACGAAACGGAGCACATACTCGCACAACTCGACGTAGTACGCCTGGAACGCCGACTCCCATGAGTGGGGCGTCGCCGGCGGGAGACGACGTTGCCGCGTCGGCTGCGAGGAGCGGAAATGCGAGTCGAGCATATGACCCGTGGTAATGGCGTGTTGCGCCGACGCAACACGCCCCTGTTCACTTCCTGTGTGCCACCTCACAGGTTGCAAGTTCGAGACCGCCGTTGATCTTCCTGTCACGAGGTGACGAGACCAGAGTGCACTCCGCGAGCCTTCGCCTTCCTTCTATAGGTCGGACCCACTGGCCGGACAGCGCTTACCGCCGGGACGAGCTGCCCGAGCGCGTGCTGCAGTTCGGCACGGGCATGCTGCTGCGCGCCTTGTGCGCGGCGTCCGTGGATGCGGCGAACCGCGCCGGCGCGTTCCACGGCCGCATCGTGGTCGTGCAGAGCACGCCGCAGGGAAACGCGCACGCCATCAACGCGCAAGACGGACTGTTCACGCTGGTGGAACGCGGCTTGCTCGATGGAACGCCGATCGAGCGAACCCGTCTGATCGGCGCCGTCTCACGCGCGCTCACCGCCGACACGGAGTGGCCGGCCGTGCGCGCGGCCGTCGCGCACCCGGAGCTCCAGGTGATCGTGAGCAACGTGACCGAAGCAGGCTTCCGGCTGAACGCCGACGGCGCCGGCGCGGGCTTCCCCGCCAAGCTGGCCGACGTGCTGCACACCCGCTTCGAGCAGCTGCCCGATGGCCCGCCGCTCTACGTCATCCCCACGGAGCTCGTGCCCGACAACGGACCACGTCTCGCCGGGATGATCGATCAGCTCGCGCTGCGCTGCGGAGATCGATTTCGCGAGTGGCTCTCCACCCACGTGCGGTTCTGCTCGTCGCTGGTGGACCGCATTACGACCGGGAGCCCGCCGCCCGAGGCGCGCGCCGCACTCGAAGCGAGCCTCGGCTACTCGGACGATCTCCTCACGGTCACCGAGCCGTACGCGCTGTGGGCCATCGAGGGAGAACCGGCCGCCCTGCGGACGGCCTTCCCGATCGACGTCGCTCCCGAACCGGTGGTGTTCGCATCCGACATCGGGATGTACCGGGAGCGCAAGCTGCGCCTGTTGAACGGGGCGCACACCGCCCTCGCCCCGCTCGCCCTGCTCGCCGGAGTGCCGACGGTGCGCGAAGCGGTGGAGCATCCTCGCCTGGGGCCTTTGCTCGAGCGCGTGCTGTTCCACGAGCTGGTGCCCGGGACCGACGTCCCGGCCGCCGCGGCGCGATCCTTCGCCGCGGGCGTGGTCGAGCGGTTTCGCAATCCCTGGCTGCGGCACGAGTGGCGCGTGATTGCCACCAACCAGACCATGAAAATGCGGGTGCGTGTCGCGCCGGCGATCGAGCGATTCGTACAGAACGAGCGGCGCGTCCCGGAGGGGCTCGCCCTCGCGTGCGCCGCGCACTTGCGATACCTTCGCCCGGTCTCCGAGGGGGCACCGTCCGGGTCGGCGCCGCACGGCCGGTGGCGCGGGGCAACGTACCCGATCGTCGACGCCGATCTCCCGCTCGTCGCCCGGCACTGGCTGGCGGCGGACCCGGATCGCGCATCCGGTCCCCTCCCCCGCGATACGCTGGAACGCCTGGCCACGCGCGCGCTCGCCGACGAGGCGCTGTGGGGCTCTTCCCTGGCGCGCCTTCCCGGGTTTCTCGAGGCGACCACGCGCGCGCTCACGCGACTCGAGCACGAAGGCGTAGAGGTGGCTCTCGGATGATCGATGCGGCGCTGGCGAGTGGCGTGATCGCGGTCGTGCGGCTGCCGGAGGCAACCGACTTTCGCGCTCTCGCGCGCGCGCTCGCCGCCGGGGGCGTGAGCGTCGTGGAGATCACGCTGACGACGCCGGGCGCCCTGGCAGCGATCCGCGAGCTCGCGGCGCGGGACGATCTCCCGGGCTCGGTCGTCGGCGCGGGCACGGTGCTGGACGAGCGGTCCGCGCGCGACGTCATCGCCGCCGGCGCGCGCTTCGTGGTCAGCCCGACGCTCGATCCGGCCGTCGTGCGCTGCTGTCGCGAAGGGAGCGTCCCCTGCATGCCGGGCGCGCTCACGCCGCGGGAGCTCGTCGAGGCGTGGCGCGCCGGCGCGTCTCCCGTCAAGCTCTTCCCCGCCTCGCTGGTCGGCCCCCGCTACATCCGTGAAGTGCTCGCCCCGCTGCCGTTTCTGCGCTTGGTGCCGTCCGGGGGCGTGTCGCTCGACAACGCCGCGGACTGGATCCGCGCCGGCGCGATCGCGGTGAGCGTCGGCACCGCGCTGGTGAGCCCGTCGCTCGTGGCCGAGCAAGCCTGGGACCGGCTGACGGCGCGCGCCCGTGCGCTGATCGACCGTGTGGCGGAGGCCCGCCGCCAGCCGGCCGAGGCCCCCGCGTGAGCGCCCCGTCCACGCGCGTCGTCACCTTCGGCGAGCTGATGCTGCGGCTCAGCCCCCCGGGGCAGGAGCGCCTGTTCCAGTCGCCCACGCTCCGGACCGGCTTCGGCGGGTGCGAGGCCAACGTCGCAGTGGGGCTCGCGCAGCTCGGCGTGCGCACCGATTACGTCACCCGGTTGCCCGACAGCGCCATCGGTCAGGCCGCCCGGCACGCCCTGCAGGCGGAGGGCGTCGGGACGGGATGGATCGTGCTCGGCGGGGGCGGCGAGCGGATGGGGATCTATTTCGTCGAGCCGGGCGCCGACATCCGGTCCAGTCGCGTGGTCTACGACCGGGCGGGATCGGCGTTCGCCGGTCTCGCGCCCGGGATGGTGGATTGGTCCAAGGTGCTCCTGGGCGCCGGCTGGTTTCACGGCTCCGGTATCACACCCGCGCTCGGTGACGGCCCGCGCGCGGCACTGGCCGCGGCGGTTGCGGCCGCTCGCTCGAGCCGGGCCCGCATCAGCCTGGATCTCAATTACCGGCCGGCCCTGTGGCAGGGCCGGGACCCTCGCGGCATGATCGAGCCGCTCGTGCAGGGAGCGGACCTGCTGATCGGCAACCGCGACGCGGTGCGGGCCATGCTCGGCGTCGAAGCGCCCGACGACTCGCTGGCGCAGCGTCTCGCCGAGCGCTACGGCTGCCGGCGCGTGGCGCTGACCCGGCGGGAGGTAATCTCGGCGAGCGAGCACGGCTGGAGCGCCGCGCTGTACGACGCGTCGTCCGGCGGCGCCTGGCAGAGCCGGCGCTACCAGGTGCACGTGGTGGATCGGGTCGGCGGTGGCGACAGCTTCGCCGCGGCACTGATCGCCGCCCTGGCCGCGGAGCGGGACCCCGCCGACGCCGTCCAGTTCGCCGCTGCCGCCGGCGCCTTGAAGTTGACGATCCCAGGAGACTGGAACCGGGCCACACCGGAAGAAATCGAGCAGCTGGCGCGCGCATGCACATGACGTTCCGCTGGTTCGGGCGCGACGATCCGGTCCCGCTGGCGCACATCCGACACATCCCGGGCGTTTCGGGCGTCGTGAGCGCGCTGTACGACGTGCCGGTGGGCGCGGCGTGGAGCCGCGAGCGACTCGAGCGCCTCAAGGCGGAGATCGAAGCCGCCGGACTCGCCTTCGCCGTGGTCGAGAGTATTCCCGTGCACGAAGACATCAAGCTCGGCCGCCCGGGCCGCGACCGGCTGATCGCGAACTACTGTGAGAGCGTACGAGCCATGGGCGCGCTCCGCATTCCGGTGCTGTGCTACAACTTCATGCCGGTGTTCGACTGGCTGCGCACCGACCTGGCGCTGCCGCTCGCCGACGGCTCGACGGCGCTGGCGTACGACGACCGGGCGCTCGCCGCCGTGGACCTGTCGCGCGGGACGGGCGATCTCCCGGGGTGGGCCACGGCGTACGGGCCGGACGAGCTGCAGCGGCTGCTCGCGGCGTATCGGGACGTAGACCCGCAGCGCTTGTGGGACAACCTCGCCTACTTCCTCGAGCGCGTCGTCCCGGCCGCCGACGACGCCGGTGTGCGCATGGCGATCCATCCCGACGATCCGCCGTGGCCGATTTTCGGGCTACCCAGGATCATCTGCACGGGGGTCGATCTCGAGCGGCTCGTGGCCCTGGTGGACAGCCCGGCGAACGGTGTGACGTTCTGCACCGGGTCGCTCGGCGCCGACCCCGCGAATGATCTGCCCGCCATGGTGCGCCGCATCGGAAATCGCATCCATTTCGCCCACTGTCGCAACGTGCGCGTCACGGGCGAGCGCCGCTTTCACGAGACGGCCCACCCGTCGGCGTGCGGTGGCGTGGATCTCTACGAAGTGCTGCGGGCCTTGCGCGACGTCGGCTTCACGGGGCCGATGCGCCCGGATCACGGCCGCATGATCTGGGGCGAGCGCGGACGTCCCGGGTACGGCCTCTACGACCGGGCGCTCGGCGCCATGTACCTCCAGGGGCTGTGGGAGGGACTGACTCGAGGCAACGAGACCGGCGCATGACCGTGCGCATCGGCCTCCTCGGGTGCGGCAACATCAGCGACACGCACGCCCGCGCGGCCCGCGAGGTCCCGGACGTCGAGGTCGTCGCGTACTGGGGGCGCGACCCGGCCAAGGCGTCCGGCATGGCGCAGCGGTACGGGGGAAAGGCATACCGGGATTTCGACGAGTTTCTCGGGCACCGGCCGATGGACCTCGTGCTCGTGGGGACGCCCTCGGGCCTCCATGCCGAGCACGCGCGCGCGGCGGCGCGGCGGGGGCTGCACGTGTTGGTGGAGAAGCCGCTCGACATTACGAGCGCGCGGATCGATGCGCTGACGGCCGAGTGCGATCGCGCCGACGTGAAGCTGGGCGTGATCTATCAGGATCGCGCCGCACCAGACCTGGTGTGGCTCAAGCAGCTCGTCGCCGGAGGTGGTCTCGGTCGCCCGATCCTGGTGTCGGCACGGGTGCGGTGGTACCGCCCGCCGGAGTACTACGGCGGCTCACGCTGGCGCGGGACCTGGGCGCTGGACGGCGGCGGAGCGCTGATGAATCAGGGGATTCACACGGTCGATCTGCTGCTGTGGCTCCTCGGGGACGTGGAGCGCGTGTACGCCACCACGGGCACGGCACTGCACGACATCGACGTGGAGGACACGGCGGTCGCGTGTCTCGAGTTCGCCGGTGGCGCCGTCGGCACGCTGGAGGCGACGACGGCGGCTTTCCCGGGCTTGCCGCGCCGGGTCGAGCTTACCGGCTCGGAGGGGACGATCGTCGTCGAGCAGGACCGGGTCGTGTCGGTCCAGCTCCGGCTGCCGCCCGACACGCCCCCGCCGGGCGAGGGAAGCGGCGGCGGCGCGAACGCGAGCGCCTCGTCGCCCGTGATCGCGGACGCGCGCGGCCACGCCCGCGTGCTCCAGGACTTCGTGGCGGCGATTCGCACGGGCGCGACGCCTTTGTGCGACGGCCGGGACGGCCGCAGGAGCGTCGCGCTGGTGGAGGCGATGTACCGGTCGGCGCGCATGGGAGCGGCCGTGGTGCTGGGAGAGCGGGAGGGCGTGCTTGACGCACTCGAACGTTAAGGCCGCGCCGGCGGTCCAGCCGCGCTGGGCGCGCTGGAGGGTCATGCCGCAGGCGGCCGTCCGTGCCTCGCTCGCGCGCCTGGGGCCCGCGCTGGCGCTGGTGCTCGTGGTGGCGGTGTTCGCGCTGCTCACCGATGCGCCCGCGCGCTATCTCTCTCCGTTCAATCTGCGCATCGTCCTGTCGCAGACGGTGATCGTCGCCCTGGGGGCCATCGGGATGACGATGATCATGATCAGCGGCGGCATCGACCTCTCGGTGGGAGCGTGCATCGCGCTCACCGGCGTGGTGGCCGCGCTCGGGATCGCCGCCGGCTGGCCCCCCGGCGCCGCGACCGCGGCGGCGCTCGCGGCGGGCGGGCTGGTCGGGCTGGGCAACGGCCTGCTCATCACCGGCCTGCGGGTCGTGCCGTTCATCGCGACGCTGGGGATGCTCGGCATCGCCCGCGGCATCGCCAAGTGGATCGCGCACGAGCAGACGGTGAACGTGCCGCCGACGTGGGTGAACGACCTGCTGGTCACGTTCCCTCGGGCAGCCTGGATGGTGCTGCCCCCCGGCGTGTGGATCATGCTGGCGCTGGCGGCGCTCACGGCGACCGTCCTGCGCCGCACCATCTTCGGGCGGCACGTGTTCGCGCTCGGCTCGAACGAGCTGGCCGCGCGCGCCTGCGGCATCGCGACCGACCGGCTCAAGCTGGCGATCTACGGGTCGGCGGGCGTGTTCTTCGGGCTCGCCGGCGTGATGCAGCTGTCCCGACTGCGCCAGGGCGATCCCACCGTCGCGATCGGCACCGAGCTCGACGTCATCGCGGCGGTCGTGATCGGGGGCGGGAGCCTGCTGGGCGGCGAGGGGAGCGTGTTCGGCTCGGTGGTGGGCGCGCTCATCATGGCGTTTTTGCGCAATGGCTGCCAGCAGATGGGCTGGCCGAATTACATCCAGGAAATCATCATCGGCGCGATCATCGTGCTGGCCGTGGCGCTGGATCGGGTGAGGGCGGGATGGGCGACGGCATGAACGCGGAACGTACGAAACGCGGAACGCGAAACGCGGAACGCGGAACAGCCCGTTCTGAGGTCGGCCCGCCTGTTCCGCGTTCCGACTTCCGCGTTCCGCCTTCGATTATCGACTCCCACGTCCATTTCTGGGACCCGGAGGTCCTTCGTTATCCGTGGTTCACGGGCGCGCCGTCGCTCGACCGGGCGTTTCTTCCGGCGGACTATGTGGCGGCGACGAGGCAAATCCCGATCGATCGCATCGTGTTCGTGGAAGCCAATTGCCGGCCCGACGAGGCCCGGCGGGAGGTGGAGTTCGTGGAACGGCTCGCGCAGGCCGAAGCGCGCGTCGCCGGCATCGTGGCGTTCGCGGATGTTGCAGCGGGGCCCGGGACCCGGGGGTCGGGGCTCGGGAGGATGCTGGAGGAGCTCGCGCGCTCGCCCCTCGTCAAAGGCATCCGGCAAAACATCCAGGGGCACCCGGCAGGCTTTTGCGGGCAACGCGCGTTCATCGAGGGGGTGCGAGAGGTGGGGCGCCTGGGACTCGTCTTCGATCTGTGCGCCACGCACGACCAGCTGCGCGAGGTGATCGACCTCGTGCACCAGTGCCCCGACACCCGCTTCGTGCTCGATCATTGCGGCAAACCGGCCATCCGGCAACGCTCGTTCGAGCCGTGGAGCGAGAGTGTCGCGCGTCTCGCGGCGCACCAGAACGTGTGTTGCAAGTTATCGGGACTCCTCACCGAGGCGGCGGAGGCGTGGTGCCCGGAGGATCTGCTTCCGTACGCCGCTCGGGTGGTCGAGTGCTTCGGGAAGGAGCGGGTGCTGTACGGCAGCGACTGGCCGGTCCTCACGCTCGCGGGAGACTACGCCACCTGGTACGGCTTCACGGAGGGGTTCACACGGAAGTGGAGTGCGGCGGACCGAAGCCGGTTTTACGGCGACAACGCGGCGCGCGTGTACGGCCTATGAAAGAGATCGAGCGCAAGGTCGCGATCGTGACCGGCGGAGGGTCCGGCATCGGCCGGGCGATCGCGCTCCGATTCGCCCGCGCGGGCGGCCGGGTCGCGGTGCTGGACGTGGCGGAGCCCGCGGCGCGGGACGTGGCCCGCGAGATCGCGGCGTGCGGCGGCGAGGGGCTTACCGTCGCCTGCGACGTGAGCCGGCAGGCCGACGTGCAGCGCGCGTTTCAGGCAGTCGCGCAGCGGTTCGGACCCGTGGACATCGACGTCAACAGCGCCGGGATCGCACACGTCGGCAACGTGGAGCAGACCTCCGAGGACGACCTCGACCGGCTCTACGCCGTGAACGTCAAGGGCGTCTACAACTGCATGCGCGCGGCCGTCCCCGAGATGAAGGGGCGCGGCGGCGTGATCCTCAACATCGCGTCGGTGGCGTCGACCGTGGGCATTCCCGACCGGTTCGCGTATTCGATGACCAAGGGCGCCGTGCTGACCATGACGTACTCCGTGGCGCGCGACTACGTGGCGCACGGGATCCGCTGCAATGCCATCGCCCCGGGCCGGGTCCACACCCCGTTCGTCGACGGATTCCTGGCCAAGCACTATCCGGGCCGTGAGCGGGAGATGTTCGACCAGCTGTCCCAAACCCAGCCGATCGGCCGTATGGGGCGACCGGAGGAAATGGCCGAGCTGGCCCTGTTTCTCTGCTCGGACGCCGCGGCCTTCATTACGGGAAGCAACTATGCGATCGATGGCGGGTTTGTCACCCTGAAGATGTGAGCGATGAAACTCATCCGATTCGGGCGTCCCGGCGAGGAGCGGCCCGGGCTGATCCTGCCCGACGGGCGGCGCGTCGACGCGTCGGGCTTCGGAACGGACTACGACGAGGCGTTCTTCGGGTCGGACGGCCTCGAGCGCCTGGCACGCTGGCTCGCGCGTAACGGCGCCGCCGCCCCGGTCGTCCCGGACGGCGTGCGGCTGGGGCCGCCGCTGTGCCGGCCGAGCAAGATCGTATGCATCGGTCTCAATTATCGGAATCACGCGCGCGAAACCGGTCAGGAAGTTCCCAAAGAGCCAGTCATCTTCTTCAAGGCGACCAGCGCGATTTGCGGACCGAATGACGACGTGGTTATCCCCAAGGGCAGCACCAAAGTCGACTGGGAGGTCGAGCTGGCCGTCGTCATCGGCCACCGCGCAGCGCACGTCGACCGCGACGACGCCCTGCGCCACGTGGCCGGATACTTGCTGCACAACGATTACTCGGAACGAGCCTTCCAGCTCGAGCGCGGCGGGCAGTGGGTGAAGGGCAAGAGCTGCGATACGTTCGCACCGCTGGGTCCCTTTCTCGCCACGCCGGACGAGATTCGCGACGTGCACGATCTCCAGCTCTGGCTCACGGTGAACGGTGAGACCAAGCAGCGCAGCTCGACCCGCGAGCTCGTCTTCAACGTGCCGACGCTCGTCAGCTACGTCAGCCAATTCATGACGCTCCTGCCCGGCGACATCATTTCCACGGGCACGCCGCCCGGCGTGGGACTGGGCCACCGCCCGCC
>Ga0209234_1000753_pt1 | contig 11598 bp, 8 predicted proteins | sample GraSoi013_1_20cm_2_FD_185816 | JGI IMG/M metagenome (GOLD analysis project Ga0209234, IMG submission 185816) | Grasslands soil microbial communities from the Angelo Coastal Reserve, California, USA - Sample 08_20_2013_1_20cm (SPAdes) (version 2) | ecosystem: Environmental > Terrestrial > Soil >... | reverse complement strand
TACACTGTTTGTTTTGCAGCTGTTTTTGAATCCATCGCGCGCAAATTTGTGCGCGGGAATGAACCGGATGCTTCGCTTTTTCACCGCGGGTGAGTCGCACGGTCAAGCGCTGCTAGCGTTTATTTCTGGGTTGCCCGCGCAACTCCCGATTGACGTGAAGTTTATCAATCACCAGTTGCGCCGCCGCCAGCTTGGTTATGGGCGCGGCGGGCGGCAGAAGATCGAAAAGGACACTGCCGATGTGTTTGCCGGAGTTCGCCACGGGAAGACTATCGGGGCGCCGATTGCCTTGCGGATTGAAAATCGCGACTGGGTCAATTGGGAGAAGATGCTGCCGGTGGAGGCCGCGGAAGAAGATCCCAGCATGCGCAAGCTCGTCGCACCTCGCCCCGGCCATGCCGATCTTGCGGGGTCGCAGAAATTCAACTACCACGATGCGCGCTATGTTCTGGAGCGAGCCTCCGCCCGCGAAACCGCGGCACGCGTGGCGGCGGGCGCGTTTGCAAAACTGCTTTTGCGCGAATTCAGCACGGAGATCGCGAGTCACACGATTCAGGTGGGGCATGTGCGTCTGGAAAAACCAGCCACTTGGAAGAAGATTCAAGCGGTGAGCGCAGACCTGGATTCTCCGTTGCGATGCATCAACGCCGCCGTACAAGAAAAAATGAAAGCGGAAGTTGACGCAGTGCTCAAGGCGGGCGACACCGTGGGCGGGATTTTTGAAATTGTCGCGCACAATGTTCCCGTGGGGCTGGGCAGTCATGCGCAATGGGACGAGAAGCTGGATGGGCGGCTGGCGCAGGCACTGATGAGCGTGCAAGCGGTGAAAGCGGTGGAGATCGGAGGAGGCGTGGCGGGGGCGGGCTCCTTCGGAAGCGAAGTGCAGGATGAGATTTTTTACGAAAAATCGATGAGGCGGTTTCGGCGCTCGACGAACCGCGCTGGGGGACTGGAAGGTGGCATCACCAATGGCGAAGACGTGGTCGTGCGAGGCTACTTGAAACCCATTTCGACGTTGCGCCAACCGCTGCACACCACGGACATGGTGACGAAGGAACCGGTAAAGGCCGCCTACGAGCGATCCGATTGGTGCGTGGTGCCGGCCGGCGCGGTGGCCGGGGAAGCCATGGTTGCCCTTGTGCTGGCGGATGCTTTTCTGCAAAAATTTGGGGGAGACTCGCTCGCTGAGATGCGACGGAATTTCGACAATTATGTCCAACAAATCGACGAGTTCTGACGCACGGGCCCCGGCGGCCACCGAGACGCAGCAAACACCGTCTCCCGCGCGCAAGATCTATGCGATCGTCAAGTACGGCGACGCCATCCTGGAGAAGCCGGGCGCGCCCGTCAGGAAATTCGACGCGGAGCTGGAGCAACTCGTCGAGGATATGTTCGCCTCGATGTACGCGGCGCAGGGCGTGGGACTGGCGGCGCCGCAAATCGGATTGAGCGTGCGGATCGCGGTGGTGGACGTAACGGCGGGAAAGAATCCCGAAGCCAAGATCGTGCTGGCGAATCCGGAGATCGTTCACGCGGAAGGCGAAGTTCGGGAAGAAGAGGGCTGCCTGTCAATTCCGGGGTTCCGCGGATACGTGCTGCGGCCGCAATTTGTGACCATCAAGGCACAGAACGCTAAGGGTGAGGCGTTTGAAATTCGCGGTGAAAACCTGCTGGCGCGCGCGTTTTGCCATGAAATCGATCACCTCAACGGAATCCTGTTTTTGCAGCACCTCAGCATGCTGAAGCGCGACCTGATCAGGCGGAAAATCAAGAAACTCAGGAAACAGGGCGAGTGGTAAGTGTCGGAGCCGGCAGGACCTCCACTTTCCACGACCGGTCAGAGTAAACGCCAACCGAGAGTGGGGCACACCACTAGAAAAGCGGTGCGCCCGTACAAGAGAAATTCACTCCCAAGGTCGTGCATGGTGAGAATTGCAGGTTTAAGGATGCGAATCGTTTTTTGCGGCACGCCCTCCTTCGCGGTTCCCACACTCCGACATCTTCTCGCACAATCCGAATTTGAAGTGATTCGTGTAATCACCCAGCCGGACCGGCCGCGGGGACGTGGGCAGGAAATCTCCTTTTCGCCGGTAAAGGAAGCAGCGCTAGCCGCGAATCTCGCGGTCCATCAGCCGGAAAAGATACGGTCGCCCGAAGCCGAGACGCTTCTGCAGAAACTCGCTCCCGATTGCGTGGTGATCATCGCCTACGGCCAAATTATCCCGGCAAGATTGCTGCCGGTTCCGAAACTTGGCTGGATCAATTTGCACGCTTCCCTGCTCCCCAAGTACCGAGGCGCGGCGCCTATAAATTGGGCCATCGTGAACGGCGATACGCGAACCGGTGTGACCACGATGCGCATCGACGCGGGCATGGATACTGGGGAAACCCTGTTGCAGCGCGAAATCGAGATTGGCGCAAAAGAAACTGCACCCGAACTCGCGGCGCGCATGTCCGAGTCCGGCGCACCACTCATGGCAGAGACCTTGCGCGGTTTGGCCGCCGGAACCATCGCCCCAAAACCTCAGAACCACGCGGAAGCCAGCTACGCGCCGCTGCTGAAGAAGGAAGACGGACGCATCGATTGGAAGCGCCCAGCGATAGAGATTTACAACCGGATGCGCGGATTTGCGCCGTGGCCGGGGGCTTACACCATGTTTCGCGGGCAGCCCTGCCAGGTCTGGGCCGAGCCGGTGTCGAACGCGGGGCTCGTTGGCATGCCCAGGGGCGTGGGCGGCGGTGCGCCCGGAACTTTGCTCGGCGAAGAGAATGGATTGTTCGTGTGGTGCGGCGACGCAACCGTTTTGCGCGTCAGCATCGTTAAACTGGAGGGCCGCAAGCGGGTAAAGGCAACTGATTTTGCCAACGGCGCGCGATTGAAAAGCGGTGAACGCTTTGGCGACACCTGATTGCGCGCCGCAAACCACTAGGACATACTTGAAGTTTGCAGCTTGCACTTAAAAGCGAACAGCCTTTGGCGCACTGTAGTAACGGGAGCTCACCTCACATGAAGATCTCTGAATCCTCAGCAAGACGCGGAATGGTGCGTTTCCGCGGGAAGGAATTGCTGCGCACCGCAGCAGGCTGGATGCTGATCGCACAGCTTGCGGGAGTGTCTGGTGCGCGGGCTGCGGCCGATAAGTCCACGCCGACACCAAGTCCGGCAAGTACGGCGGGCGATCCCGTCCTGAAAGCAATGCAAAACGAGATCACCCGAGCGACTGCCGAGCTTGGCAAAGCTGAACAGCCGCCTTACTACTTGAGTTATACGGTGTACGACCAAGATTTTGTCGTTCTGGTGGGCGCATACGGCAGTCTGCTGACCGACACCGTTGCCCAAAGGCGCTTCGCGGACGTGAACATGCGAGTGGGCTTACCGGAACTGGACAACACGCACGGACAGAGCCGACCGAGCGGAGTGAATTCCGGCAGCCTGCCGCTCGGAAACGACCAGGACGCCATCGCGCGCGTCTTGTGGGAGCTGACGGATCGCGAATACAAGCGCGCCGTGCCATCGTTGCTGAACGTGCGCACCAACACGGCGGTTCGCGCTGAGGAGGAAGATAAATCACCGGATTTCTCCAAGGAGAAGCCGCAGACGCACATCGGTGAGGTGCAGCCGGCTGCGCCATTCGACCGCCCGGCATGGGAAGGCGAAATCAAAAGACTTTCCGGGGTGTTCCGGAAATACCCGGAAGTGTACTTCGCGACGGTCATGATGCAGCTCCAGCGCTCGAACGCGCGGATGGTTTCGAGCGAGGGAAGCGCGATCGTGGCGCCCAGTACCTCTGCTCGATTGATCATGGAAGCGCAGACGCGCGCCGAGGACGGCATGGACTTGTTACGGGTTGAAACTTTCCAGGCACCGGCAGCGAGTGGTTTGCCGAGCGAAACGGAACTGATCGGCAAGATCGAGAAAATGGCGGCGGATTTGAGCGCGCTGCGCAAGGCACCGGTGGCAGAGCCATATGATGGACCGGCGGTATTGAGTGGACGCGCCGCGGCGGTCTTTTTCCATGAAGTGCTGGGCCACCGATTAGAAGGCCACCGACAGCGCGATGAAGAAGAAGGACAGACATTCACGAAGAAGATCGGGCAGGAAGTGCTGCCAAAATTCCTGAGCGTGATCGACGACCCGACGGTACACGAGATGGCCGGGGTGAAGCTGGCCGGCACCTATGACTTTGACAATGAGGGCGAACCGTCGCAGCGCGTGGAGGTGATCAAGGACGGAGTGCTAAAGAACTTTCTGATGTCGCGGATGCCGGTCAAGAATTTTGACCAATCCAATGGACATGGGCGAAACCAGCCTGGACGGATGCCAACGGGACGCCAAGGGAACCTGATCGTGACATCAACGCAAACCGTTCCCGAGTCGGAAATGCGACAACATCTGATTGATGAAGCGAAGAAGCAGGGGAAACCCTACGGCTTGTACTTCGACGATATTCAGGGTGGGTTTACGCTGACGACGCGGGCGCTACCGCAGGCCTTCCAGGTGCTGCCGGTACTTGTTTACAAGGTGTACGCCGACGGACGTCCAGATGAATTGGTGCGCGGCGTGGACATCGTGGGTACGCCGCTGGCGGCGCTGACGCGGATCTTGACAACCGGAGATCAGCCGCGCGTATTCAACGGCGTATGTGGCGCGGAGAGCGGGCAGGTGCCGGTCGCGGCCGTGGCTCCGTCGATGCTCTTCTCCGAGATGGAGGTGCAGAAGCGCGCGCATGAACATGAGCGCCCGCCATTACTCGCGCCACCGGGATTTGAAGATGCTGGTGTTGCCAAAGATGCGCAAGCGATGCCGGGGGTGAAACCATGAAGGGTCTTCATCTGCCGACGGCTTTGGGTACTTACCAACGATTGACGGGAATTGCCATTGCGGCTTCGCTGGCGCTGGGCGCCACGCCAAGCCGGGCAACGTCAACGGGATCGCCACCGTCCCCGGACGCGGCCATGGTCGCGGCACATGCGGCGGCGAAAGGCGATGGGTTGCTCGAAGCGCTGTTGACGGAATTAGACCGGTCCAAGACGCAGCTCAAAATGGATCAGGTGCAGACGCCGTACTACATCGAGTACCGCGTGAACGAACTCGAGGATATTGGAGCCGAGGCGGCTTTCGGAGCCTTGCGCGAAAACCAGCACATGCACGTTCGGGTCCTGCGAGTGGTAGTGCGCATCGGCGATTACAAGCAAGACAGTTATTTCGGCAGGGGCCAGGGCGAGTCCAGCATCTTGCCGCTGGACAACGATCCGATCGCCTTGCGCCACCAGATCTGGCTGGCAACGGATGACGCTTATAAGGCCGCGGGCCAGGCACTGGCCGAGAAACAGGCGGCGATGAAGCAATTCAGCGCTGACCCGAATCCCGTGGACGACTTCGCGAAGGCGCCGCAAATGATTGCCATAGAGCCGACGGCGTCCCTGAAAATCGACGAAGCGGCGTGGAAGAGAACTCTAGAGGAAGTGACAAGTTTGTACAAGGAGTATCCCGACGTGCAGTCGGTGACCGCGTCGGCGAGATTTTCGGCGATCAACGAGTATTTGGTGAATTCGGAAGGTACCGTCACGCGGAGCGGAAAGACGACATACAACGTGCAATTGAGCAGTTCGGCGCAGGCGGCCGACGGAATGCGGCTGAGTCGGAGCCCGGCGTTCATGGTGGCACGGCCGGAAGAATTGCCGACGCGCGACGCGCTGTTGGGCGAGGCCAAGAAGATGCTGGAAACGGTGGTGGCCTTGCGGCAAGCGCCAATCGTTGAGGAAGAGTACCGCGGGCCAGTTTTGTTCGCAGCTGATGCGGGGAACGACATCGTAGCCTCTTTGATCGGCCAGAACGTGCTGGGGCTAAAGCCTCCACTTGGGAAACCAAATCGGACCACCGGGGCATTCGCGACGAGTTACAAGACGCGCGTGCTGCCGAATTTTCTGTCGGTTGTGGACGATCCGACGCTAAAGGATTTTCAGGGAAAAAGCCTGGTGGGGAGTTATGCGGTGGACAGCGAAGGCGTGAAAGCGCAAGCCGTCGATACGATCGAGAACGGGATGCTGACGAATTATCTGCTGGGCCGCCAACCCATTCGTGACTTCTCTACCTCGAATGGACACGGACGGGCCGCGCCGGGATCTTTTCCCGGGCCCAGCCTTGGTGTGCTGCTGGTGAAGAGTTCCGAGGCGAAATCGCCCGGCGAGTTGAAGAAAAGAGTCATCCAGATGGTCGCGGATCAGGGCAAGGCTTATGGCTATCGTGTAGAGACGCTTGGCCCGGCCAATTCGCCGCGGCTGCTGTATCGCGTGTATGCGAACGACGGGCATGAAGAATTGGTGCGAGGCGCGGTTTTCAGCGAACTGGATATTCGCGCGCTGCGAAGCGATTTGATCGCCGTGGGCAATGATCCGCTGGTGAGCAACCGGGTCGGCGGTGCGCCAACGACGATCATCAGCCCATCGCTGCTCTTCGACGAGCTGGAAGTAAAGCGAGCGGATACCAGCAAGGACAAGTTGCCGGATTATCCGGCGCCGCCACTGAAGAAGTGAGCAGTGTTCAATTTGCTCAGTTTTCAATTCTTGGTTCTTACTAAAGCGAGGCGGACTTCAGTCCGCCCCGGGACCGACGGGAGTCTGCCCCTCGAGGAAGAGTAATTCCACAGAGGAATCGTTGACGGTTCGGAGCTGAAATTCGAGACTCAGTGCCATGACATTGCGCGAAAGACTGGAATGGCTGGGCCGGATAACCCTGCTAGTGTTCATTCTGGCGTCGGCGGCGTTTCTGAGTGCGATCACGGCGATGCGTATCGCGATTCACGGGCGCGAAGTAACCATGCCCAATCTTGTGGGCAAAAATGTTTCCGAGGCCAGTCAGATGCTGCAGTCGCGCGGGCTGGTGCTGCGCGTGGCTGACCGCATCTACAGCGACCAGCCAATTAACGTGGTGGTGCGGCAAACGCCGACCTCGGGTTTGCTGATGAAAGTGTCGCAGCAAGCGCACGTGGTGCTGAGCCTGGGGCAGCGGCAATTGCAGATTCCGCTTCTGGAAGGCAATTCGCTGCGCGCTTCGCGAATCGAACTTCTACGGACGGGGTTGCAGGTTGGCGAAGTCTCCGCCGTCACCATGCCGGACCAGGCGGTGGATGCCGTGCTGATTCAGAATCCGAAGCCCGGCGCGGGAGCGGCGACGCCGCGAGTGGACGTGCTGGTTTCCCAAGGGGCGCGTGAACAGGCTTATGTGATGCCACACCTGACCGGGCTGAGAGAGGCGGACGCGCAACACCGGCTCGACGTGGCGCGGATGCGCCGTAAGGTAAATTATGTGACGGCGCCACAATGGCCGCACGGCGCGGTGATTGACCAATCACCGATGAGCGGCTCGCGGATTGCAGCTTCCTCCACAATCGAGCTTACCGTCGCAAATTAAAAATCTAAATCGGATCGCCCGCCGGCGCTGATACTACCGCCCTGCTCTCCTGAGTGCCTTCTTCAGCCCTTCTGAGCGAGGCGGCGGACTGCGAGCACGGGAAGAACCAAAGTGAGGGCGACCAGAACGGCGACCTGAGTGATCGCTCTGCCTGGCTCGGCACGCCGAAGAACAGGCCGATGGCGCAGTAGGGCAGCGCGGCCAGGATGCCGACTGCAGCCGCAGCCAAGACCCGGGCGCGCTCAGATTTAAATGGCCAAGAGGCAGCGCGGCGAACATCGTGGCCAGGACACAAATATGGGACCAGGGTGATGGACCGCATCGCCAAGGAGACCGGCGGGGCACACATCGACACGGAAGCAACCGATCCGCAAACGTATTTTCAGCACTCAGCCAACCTTCCGAAGACGCGCGGGCGAAGGCAACCCTTGGTGCGACTTGGCGGCATCAGAAAGAAGGCGTAATCTGGCGGGAACTGGCCGAAAGGGCAAAGTAGTTGTTCGGCTTGGCCTTTCGTTCAGGCTATACTTGAGAGTCCGCAGCCGAGGGGGAGCCCGCAGGAACATCCCGGGCTCTGATGGACGGGTGGCGCGGAACCCCAGATTCGAGAGAGAGGTGAAGGTTGCGCCGTACTTCATTGCTGGCGACCGCAAGATGGTCGACATTCCTGCCGACCACAATGCGGTGGACTCTATTCGTGATGATCGGACTGCTTCTGCTGAGCGCCACGCGGTCGGATGCACAAGTGTTTCGCAAGAAGAAAAAGGTCAATAAGTCGACCAGCGCGGAGAATACCGCCGAGCCCGACAAGATTCTGTATGACAAGGCGATAGATGATGTCAAGCACGGACGGCATGAGGTCGGCCGGCTGAACCTGCAAACGCTCATCAACACCTATCCGGACAGCGACTATCTTGCCAAAGCCAAGCTGGCCATCGCCGATTCGTTTTACAAGGAGGGCGGGACGGCGAATCTGACGCAGGCTGTCCAGGCCTACAAGGATTTCGACATTTTTTTCCCCATGTTGCCTGAGGCGGCGTACGCACAGTTGCAGGTGGCCATGACGCACTACAAGCAGATGGAGAAACCAGACCGCGACCGTACGCACGCCCGCGCGGCTGAAGAAGAATTCCAAACGTTCCTGTCAAAATATCCGTCTGATCCGCTGGCACCGAAGGCGGAGCAGCGTCTGCGCGAAGTGCAGGAACTACTGGCGGAAGGCGACTTCCGCATTGGTTACTACTACTACGTGAAGGAAGACAAGAAAGCCGCAGAATCCAGACTGAGAGCGATCGTAAACCGCTACCCCCTTTACAGCAAGTCCGACCGCGCGCTGTGGATGCTTGGGAATATCTGGGAATCCACCGAGAAGAAAGAGATTGCCGCTCCCTATTATGCGCGAATCGTCCGCAATTATCCGCTATCGGCTTTGGTTCCCGATGCGAAGAGCCGACTAAAGGCACTTGGAGCACCGGTGCCACAGGCCGATCCCCAGGCCGTCGCCTGGATGACTGCAGAACAGAATGCCCCCCGGCAGCGTGAACTGTTCATCAAGAAGCCGCTGGCTCTGATTCATACCGGCCCGGCGCAGGAGTTGCGGGCGGCGGCCACAAACGGAAAGCCGACGATGACGCCGGAGGCGGAGAGCGAAGCGGGAATTGATGTTTTGGCGGGCGGGGGTCAGCCGCGAATCGGCGGCGGTGGCCTCGGCACAGGAATCGTCGCGACCGTGAGGCCAGGCGGCAGCGTGACAACTGACGGGGCGGAGAGTGTGGCTCCGACGACAGCGGGAAGCGAGGCAATTCCCACGACGCAACCAGACCCGAACGCGCCGGCGGCGACAGAGACTTCCGAGGGTGGTACCACTGCAGCAGGAACTGCCGATACCGCTCCCAAGACCGACGCAACGCCGCCTGCTGCGGCTCAGGCTTCCGATGCCCTCAAGACGGACGGCTCGACGGAGCACGACGGAACCCAAAATGGAACCAAGGGGAGCGGCAAGAAAGAATCGAGCAGCAAGAAAAAGAAGGGACTGAGAAGAATCGTCCCCTGGTGAGATCTGGCCGTAGGGCGAAGACCAGGAGAAAGACCGCGAGGTGCAAGCTGACAGGTCCGCACCCTGTGCGCTTTTTGGCTCCCCTGGGGTGGCTGGGACCAGAATGCTAGTATTCACTTCCGACACACGCCTGCCCTGTTGAGATTGACGCGTACTTCAACGGGTGCTCCAATACTCGAGAGTAGGTCATTCGGCATTGGTCGCGCGCTGAGTGTGGCACGTGGGTAGAGTATCGTCGGAGGACGTTCGGTGGCCAAAATTCTGGTTGCGGACGACAACAGCAACATCCAGAAGATGGTGGGGCTGGCCCTGAGAGATCAGGGCATCGAAGTCGTTGCCGTTGGCAACGGTGAGGCGGCGGTACGTAAGATTTCAGATATTCGCCCGGACCTGGTTCTCGCTGACGTATTCATGCCAGTTCGCAACGGGTATGAAGTTTGCCAGTACGTAAAGTCCGATCCCTCGTTAGCACATATCCCGGTCATCCTGCTGGTGGGCGCATTTGATCCGCTCGATGAGCAAGAAGCCCAACGAGTTGGAGCGGACGGCGTGTTGAAGAAGCCGTTTGTTCCGCCGGATCCCCTGATCTCGATGGTTAAGTCCGCTTTGCAACGCGCAGCGGCGCTTCACGGAAACACCAGCGCCGCTAAAGCGCCGGAAGCGGTAGTCATGAAAGCCTCGGACCTCCTAACGCCGAGCGGTGCGGCCGGGCCAGCGATCGGCAGTACGCCTGTCGAGACGAATGCACCCCACGCGGCGATTGCGTCTTCGAATGAAGAAAGTTTTGTGGATGAAGTGCCGGTGCACCTTGAGCCTGTGCGAATTGATAGCGGTTCGCAGATGGTGGCTTTCGGCAGCCTCCTGGAAACATCTGCGGATGAGCGGGAGGAAGATATCGGCTTTCTGCCGCCGGCGCATCCGGAATTGGCGACGGAGCGCGATTGGCGCGATCCGGATTTGGAGGAAATGGACGAGCAAGCGGAAGAAGAAAAACCGGATGCGCCATGGCGGCGCGAGGAAGCTGATAGCTACATCGATGTCGGATCGACGAGCGTGGCGAAGGATTGGCGCGCCGGTAGTTTCGAGCAGATCCTGGCAAGGAAGGCTAAGGGAGAGTCGTGGGAACCGACAGACGAACAACCGGAACTCGTTGAGGCCCCGCCCGCGGCGAGCAACCTTATGACGGAAACCCCCGTCCCGGCCAGCCTCCCGGAGGCAAGCGAGCTCACCGGAGCGATTTCGACTACGCCATTTGCGGCCGACGCGTGGGCCACTGCGGCTTCGCCAGTTTCGCAGGAAAACAGTTCCACGGAGACTGTCACGGCGGTGGAAGAAGTGAAAGAACGCGAGCAATCTTCCGCGGAACCGGTGGTTGCCACTGCGACTGAAGTGCAGCCAATCGAACCGGAGACAAAAACATCCAAGGAGTCTTGGTTTTCTGTTCCATCAAACCCCTGGAGCGCCGAGATGGAAAAGGCGAACCGCCTTGCTTCGGCGTGGGATGCTGCGGTGCCAGTGGCTGCTCTTCCGGCTTCGAGCAACGGAGCGGAAAAAGCTGCCGGTGCGGCCAGCGAGACGACTCAGAAGGCGATTGAGGAATCGGCCTTGCCCGCAGCCGCTGTTGAGGCCATCCGCGAAGAGGCGGCTTTCGTTGCCGAAGATGCCACGCTCACGGCCGCGGACCAAGCTTCTAGTGAAAGCTTTCACGCGCGACACGAGGCAGCAGAGGCGGCGGCATCCAAAAACAACATGGACGACCTCGTTGCCAAAGTACTCGCCAGGCTGAGTCCTGAAGTTTTGCAGGCGGTTACACGAGAAATCCTTAAACCTGTCGTGGAAGCAATGGTCAAGGAAGAGATGAAGTTGAAGAAGTCCTAGCCCCTCGCCCATAGCTTCGAAGCCCTACTTTGTATTCATCCGCATGGAACCGTGCTTCGCAGGGCTGTGCCTGGGCCCCCCGAATTGACGCAGCCGCTTTTCCCCTCGTATAGTCGAAGATTACTCTGAACGACAGGAGATGCGTCGAGAGCGGGCAGCCAAGCTAGCCCCTGCACTGGAGAAGCGCACCGCATGGCTCGCGAAATAGCCAAGGCGTACGAACCGCAGCAGATCGAACCGCGCTGGGCAG
>Ga0209234_1000749_pt1 | contig 11616 bp, 9 predicted proteins | sample GraSoi013_1_20cm_2_FD_185816 | JGI IMG/M metagenome (GOLD analysis project Ga0209234, IMG submission 185816) | Grasslands soil microbial communities from the Angelo Coastal Reserve, California, USA - Sample 08_20_2013_1_20cm (SPAdes) (version 2) | ecosystem: Environmental > Terrestrial > Soil >... | reverse complement strand
CTTGAACCTGCTCAAGCGTGCCGAAGATAGCCCGGAATCCTGGTCGCAGTCCGGCACGGAAATGTGGAAACAGTCGAACATGGTGCAAATTGTTCGGAACTTCCCCATCGCGACCGCCAGCGGAAAGATACTGCCCTTCTTTGTTTCGAAATCCAAGAGCGTTCCCAGCGCGGAACGCAGTACAGCGAGCCAAAAAATATGATAACGGACAATAAGTCAGTTGTGACCTTGGTTGAAGAGAATATGCCGCAGCAAAGGACTCAGACGATTGGCGGACTAGCGCCATCGTACGGAAGGGAATCCGGAACAGGATTTCCTGCCCGAAGACTGAGAAGGCTCAGGCAGAACGACCGATTCCGGCGCTTGGTGCGCGAACATTCACTGTCGATTGACGATTTGATCTTGCCTTTGTTCGTGGTGCCCGGTTACGGCATAAAGCACGAAATCAATGCGATCCCAGGCAACTATCATCTTTCCATCGATAAATTGATCGAGGAAGCAAAAGAAATTCGCGACGTCGGAATTCCCGGGATTCTCTTGTTTGGCGTACCGGACCCCAAGGAAAAAGATTTGCTTGCCACAGGCGCCTACGCGCCCAACGGAATCGTTCAGGAAGCAGTTCGCGCGCTGAAAAAGAATGTGCCCGAACTTCTGGTCGTGACCGACGTATGCCTGTGCGAATACACGACACACAGCCATTGCGGGATCCTCCAGGACGGGTACTTGTTGAACGACGCGTCTAAAGACGTGCTGGCGAGAACTGCTCTGTCGCACGTGCAAGCAGGCAGCGACATGGTGGCGCCGGCAGCGATGCTGGATGGACAGATTCGCGCACTGAGACAAACGCTGGACGACGACGGCTTCGTGAACACGCCCATCATGGCGTATTCGGCGAAGTATGCCTCGAAACTCTACGATCCATTCTTCAAGGAAGGCACGCAGTCGACGTTGTCGCATGGCGACAAGAAGACGCACCAGATGGATTTCAGCAATTCCAATGAAGCGATGCGGGAAATTGCGATGGATATCGAAGAGGGCGCGGACATTGTGATGGTGAAGCCCGCGCTTTATTACCTGGATATCGTGTACCGAGCGAAGACGGAATTCCAGATGCCGTTGGCCACGTACAACGTGAGCGGCGAGTACGCCATGATCGACGCCGCGGCACGAATTGGCCGTCTCGATAAGAAGCTAATCATGATGGAAGCCTTGACGTCAATGAAACGCGCCGGCGCGGACATCATCATCACCTATTTTGCAAAGGAAGCGGCCAAGGAGCTGCAGTAGGCACGCTCCCGGCTGTCCCCCGGCTGGCCTCTCGCTCGTACATATGCGGTGAAGGTCCACGTCTCTGAGATGTGGAATTGTGAAACTCACAATGTTCAATTGCAAAAAGACCGTGACACACGCGAAGTGTGACAAAGCCGGGCACCACCAATCGACATGGAAATAGCGCTCATAGGGATCAGCCACCGTACCGCGAGCATTGAGCTTCGCGAACGCGTCGCGTTTCGCGTTGAACAGGCCTGCGAGGCCGCCGATCAGTTGCGTGCCCGCGGAATCCTGAAAGAGGTGGTCATACTGTCCACCTGCAACCGCACGGAAGTTTACGGGGTCACTCGCGAGCCCACAGCCGACAACCTGAGTGCTATGGAGACGTTTATTGCGTCCTATCACCAGGTCGCGCAACAGGAATTCAAGGCCGCACTATACCGGCATACGGATCGCGAGGTGGTACGCCACATCTATAGAGTGGCAGCCGGTCTGGACTCGATGCTGCTGGGCGAATCAGAAATCCTCGGCCAGGTCCGCGAAGCATACCGGGCTGCGATGGATCATGGGGCCACCGGGCGTGTACTAAACCGGCTATTCCAATCCGCGCTGGAAGTGGGAAAGCGAATTCGCACTGAGACGCAGATCGCAACCAGACCCGTGTCCGTGGCGTTTGCGGGAGTAAAGCAGGCGGAGGGACTCTTGCGCGGCCTGGAAAATCAGCGCGTCTTAATTGTGGGAGCGGGTGTCACGAGCGAGCAGGTGGTGAAACACCTGTGCGACCGAGGCGTTCCGCAATTCCGGATTCTGAACCGCACGCTAGAGAATGCCAAGGCCTTGGTGGGGCGTTATGGAGGCGAGGTTTTGTCCTGGGAAAAACTCCCCGAAGTCTTGGATTGGCCGGATCTGATCGTCAGTTCGGTCTCGACTCCGGAACCCATCATCTCCCGGCAGATGGTGGAAAGGGCCATGGTCGCCAGGGCACATCGTCCACTGATGATGATGGACCTCGGCGTTCCACGAAACATTGCTGTGGATGTGAGAGAAGTCCCCAACATTCAGCTGAGTGATATCGATGGCCTGACGGAAGTCGTCGAGGAGAACAAGAAAGCTCGCGAAGAGGAAATTCCTCGCGCGCTTGCGCTTATCGATGATCAGATCGACGGTTTCATGCGCTGGCAAGCGGGTGTAGCGGCGTGCTCGGTATCCGCACAGTTGCGAAATGTGCCCGAACAGCGCAGGGAAGCAGTCCTGCGTCAGCATTTAGCCGCAATGATGAATTTTACAGAGCAGGAACGAACCCATTTCATAAGCTTGATTGAAAAATTCCTCAAGGGCAGCAGGGCGGAGTCGGTTGCCTACTCCCAGAGCGTTCCGTAAGCGCTTAGTAACTAATAGCCAAGAAAATCCTTAGAAACCGGAATTGCCCTGAACAGGCAAGCTCTCAGCCCTGATTGTGCGAGTCCATGGCCGGCCGCGTTTACTAGGCCGGAGGACTTGCTAGCAGCATTCGATAACGAACAGCGAGCGGGGTCATCCCTTCAGTTAGGTCTCTTGTCGGAACACTAAGCTGAAATATTCCTATTGCCTACGATGCTTGGGCTCATAGACTGACAGGATGGGAGCTGGATTCCGGAAAGACCATGGACTTGCGAAGTTTTATCGAGCAACTTAACGAACGGGGGCAATTGCACCGTATTGGTCGCCAAGTCGATTGGAAATATGAGCTTGGAGAGATGACCAGAAGCGACTTGGCGCCACTGCTCTTCGAAAACATCAAGGACTATCCCGGGTACCGAGTCTTCACCAATGGTTTGATCAGCATCGCCGCAATTGGGCTTGCGCTCGCAGCGGAAGCAGGGAAAAGCCGCAAGGAGTTGGTCCGACAGGTGCGCAAGAGAGTGGCGAACCCGATCGCTCCCACGCGCGTGCAGAGCGGTCCGATTTTCCAGAACATTCTCGCAGGCGAAGCAGTCGATCTCCTAAAGTTGCCGGTTCCACACTGGAACATATGTGATGCTGGCCGCTACATCGGGACCTGGCACGTGAATGTTAGCCGTGACCCCGAAGACGGTTCACATAACCTCGGCGTATACCGCATGCAGGTCTTAGGGCCTCGACAAGCAACTATAAGCACCTCTTCGAAAAGTCACCTGGGAATACAATTCGCGAAGGCAGAAGCAATGGGCAAACCGCTGGAGGCAGCGGTAGCAATTGGAGTCAGCGAGGCCGTGTTTATCGCTGCCGCTGCAGGGTATCCGGGTGGGAAAGACGAGTACGAGCTGGCCGGGGCGTTGCAAGAGAAGAGCGTGGAGCTCATCAAATGCCCGAGCATCGATGTCGAGGCACCTGCCGATACAGAAATACTTATTGAGGGACACGTTATGCCAAACGTGCGTGTTCTGGATGGCCCGTACTTTGATTACGCGGGCAAAGCCACTTCGAATCCCAAGGCATATCTGTTTGAGGCCACACGGATCCTGTTTCGGAACAGCCCCATCTTCCGTGGCGCGATTGTCGGACACCCACGCGCCGAAGACCTACTTTTATTTTCAGTGCTCTCGGAAGTCGGGCTATTTGATTTTCACGGTTCACGACTGAGGAGAGCGCTGCAAATTCTCTTCTTGAAAGAACACCTATTCATGGCCTTCCAGTTGGCGGGTCGAATCGGGCCAGAAATGTTGCGGGTGGGGCCATTTCGCGGCAAACGCAGTAAAGACTCATAGTGGGGCGGTCAGACTGGCACTGTTCGACTGAAAGGGTTGAAAAGAGCGTCTGCAATTGTCAGGAGCACCTAATTATCCTATGTGCGGGTAGATGAGCCTCCCAGCGAGAATCAGCGCGCCATCCGGCAATACTGAAAAGAATTTTTTCGCGTATTTCAGACTCCAGCTATTTGCGCCCGCCTCCCAAAACACCGCAGGAAAGACCTTGTGGGTGAGTACAGATTGTTTTGCACCGAAGTGGTTCTTAAAGCGGATAAGGCCCTTGTTTTCGATCTCCGATCTGCCGAAATCAAACTGCGTTGCCCCCGCGTTTTTGGCTTCTTCGATTGCCTGCCACAAAAGGAAAGGCATTGTGCCTGAGCTATGGAACCTCGCGTCACTTGCACCGTATTTGAACAGCATGGTGTCCTTATAACGGATCGAGAAGACTGCGCCGGCAGGTTCCCCTTTTCTGGTCTTCGCTATTCGGATTTTCGCATGCTCCCCTAAACAATGAGCTACATTCCGGAACCAGGCGAATGGAGGTGGTGGGAGTGATTTGCGGCGCCGCGTCATTACCGACAACCGAAAGAATTGACGCAACTGTTCCTCAGATCGGCCCTCTTCATACTTCAAGCCTTCACGGATCGCCTTGCGAATCTTCCTCTGCGTGGAATCTTTGTTGAGACCCCGAAAGAGGATTGCGAGACTCGGCTGAAGATCCAGGCCGTGCAGTACAAAGCGCTGGCCATCTTGGAAATTGGACCAGTTAAGGAAAGTATTCAAAGCATAGGGTGGACGAAGCTCAACGCTCGCCCATTTCCCCTGCACTTTGCCCTCTGCCAAGAAGGCCAACAACTTCAGCAGATTTTCTTGGTTGGAAACGAGAGGCTCCGTATGGTCGGAGAACGGGAGAGAGACAAGTCGTTGCCTGACCAGCCAACTCTTCACCCTGCAAAATACAACTCCATCCTGCAACTGCTCTCCCGGCCGACTGGTTGTGAAGACCACGGGCTCGTATCCGTAAGTTCGCTGTAATGCTTCAAGCCACCCCGGGGTGTGAAATATCGAAGCCCTCGCGTGCCGATGCAGAAATTCCCCCCATCGGGAATCCGCAAGGGGATTGATTTCGTGAAATATCTGTGGAACGGAAGCACTCCAAGATGCGATCGTTGGACCCGAAGCGTGGTGACCGTCGAGCATGCTGCGATCACTGTGCGTGTAGCGTCGTATTCTAACCCATGCCAGAATCCTGGCCAACAAAATCTATAGCTTGGATAATAACTTGGATCAGGTGTGCCAGGGGCAGACGTATCAGCTAGGTCCTAAGCGAGAGGTTCGTGGAGTTGCGCGCGGCCAACAAACAATCGAAAATGTTTTTCCCTACTCCGCCCGCCCGGTCGTCGATATCCGCTTGAAACCAAACGCGAATAAGGCGGTTTGGAAAGCGAATTAGGGCCAATTACTAGCTAACTATACTGTGTTTCCATACTTTACAAGGCGTACCGCCCATCGGGACGCAGGAAAGAGCTGGCCATCACCTATTGGATCAAAGGGGAGGGGTGGGGTTCAGGCGAATGCCTATGAAGCTTCTGCACTTGTCTCCCCCCACAGCCTGAGTCCAGATTACAGGGTGGCTAGACGTGGCTAGAACTTGAGCTTCCCGCACCTCTGTAACTATTTGTAACTAACATACTTATCAGCGGTTGATGGAACCGTCCTTCGCAGGCCGGCAGTACCGGAACTAGATTTGGGCAATCGGGTACTGGATTTCTCCTTTCGGGAGTTCAGGAACGCCCTCTTCAAAGAATTAAATTGCTCGACAGCCATTGGGCTGCAGTAATTCCTGTGTTTTCATAACCATACGTAGTGCATCGAAACACGTACCCTCTAGATCCTTCTGGAACTAGTTGGAAGCCGAATTGCCATACTGTAAGTGAATCCGGAAATGGGAGTCCAGTGGCGTTAGCCTACGCACTGACAAAGATTCACAAGTTAGCCAGAGAGAGAGCCTAGCGCGTGAGTTTAATCAAGTCCAAAAATGAAGAAGCCCTAACTGGAATTCGTTGGTTTGCCCTTCATGTGCATGCCCGCAAAGAGGGCTTCGTTGCCGCTCAGTTGGAGAACCAGGGGATCGAGTGTTTTCTCCCTCGGTACAAAAGCCTCCGTAAGTGGTCGGATCGGATGAAGGAAGTGGAATTACCACTTTTCCCGAGTTACTTGTTTTCGCGATTCGATTTTCAAAATCGCCGGCCGATCGTCACGACTTCGGGAATTCTGCAAATTGTAGGAAACGGCCGGATGGCGATTCCGGTATCGGACGAAGAAATCTCTGCAATTCAGACAGCGGTTCACTCGGGTCTCCCACATCAACCGTGGCCCTTCATCGAGGTCGGAGAAAGAGTTCGTGTGACGTACGGATCCCTTACGGGCCTTGAAGGAATTCTTGTCAATTTCAAGGGCGACCATCGGGTGGTGCTCTCGGTGGGCTTGCTCCAACGTTCCGTGGCATTGGAAGTGGACCTTGCGTGGCTTGTCCCGGTTCGAGAGCCGCGCGAAGTGCCCAGCAGCAATATGGTACTGCAGCCCGCCCAGGCCGCAATCGCAGCACGCTGACTGGGGATTCCCAACAGTTAGGAAAGATCAATGAGCCCTCTGGAAATGGAAATGCGACGAGCGGAGAACAGCCCACAGCTGGACGCAAAGGCACACGTCTCTCTGCCGGACGGAAATACTCCAATGCGATTGCTGCTCCCCGAAAACGCTTTTGTTTCCATGCTCTATCAGGAGCGCCGGCGCGCCGAGCGAGCGAAAAGGAGATTCGTCCTGGTGCTTGTGGATGTCAGAAAGGCGCTCTCTAGCGATCATAAGGATCGCACCCTGGGAGCGCTGAATCACGCTATCTCGCAAAGCACGCGGGAAACCGACATCATCGGGTGGTACGTAGAAAACGAAGTCATCGGCTTGATCGGCACCGAGCTTGGCGAAGCTGACAATCAATTAATTGAAAAAAAATTTCTGGATAAGATCCGTAAAATGTGCAGAGCGGTCCTTGGCACGGAGAGAACAGCAAGTATTTCCGTTTCCTTTCATTTCTTTCCGAAAGAATACGACGAAGGCGACAACGATCACTCCGCAAACACTGCGCTCTACCCTGAATTCAACAAGAAAGACGAGCAACGTCGGTTCGCTTTGGTAATCAAGCGCTGTATTGACATCTTGGGAAGCTTGGCGGCGCTGTTGCTCTTCGCGCCGGTTTTTGCCGCGATATCGCTGGCCATTAAACTCAGCTCAAAGGGACCTGTGTTCTTCACGCAGGAACGATTGGGCGAGTATGGCAAAGCATTCACTGTTTTTAAGTTCCGCTCGATGCGCACAGACTGTGACACGCGCATTCACCAGCAGTATGTAAGCCAATTCATCGCTGGCAAGGCAGATGGCGCCACGCCGGAAGGCCAGAAGCCGGTGTTCAAGATTCAGAAAGATCCCCGGATAACCCGTGTTGGCCAGTTCGTTCGTAAAACGAGCCTGGACGAGTTGCCCCAATTCTGGAATGTCTTGCGCGGTGATATGTCGTTGGTTGGTCCACGGCCCCCGATTGCGTATGAGTTCCGCGCGTATGATCTGTGGCACCGCCGCAGAGTGCTTGAGATCAAGCCTGGAATCACGGGTTTGTGGCAGGTGAAGGGTCGCAGCCGCACCCGGTTTGATGAGATGGTCCGCCTGGATCTGCAATACGCGCGGGATTGGTCCATCTGGCTGGACCTGAGAATTCTTCTCCAGACGCCCGCCGCGGTAATTTTGCGTGAAGGTGCTCACTAGTCAAAAGTTCATGGCTTTCTTTGCTCCCATCTGCCTATGGACAGTGAACCCGCAATAATTTAAGTGCCGTCGGAGCGGTCGGTTGTCCCCCTGCGGCACTGCACAGACAGCCCAGTTGAATGATCTTCCTGCTGATGGTTATCGCTCTCGCGAAGGCCTTGCTGCCCCAAGGCGCATTGTAATTCTTTCACATACCTAAGGAGCCTCATGATTCGCATTGGTGTAATAGGTTATGGTTATTGGGGTCCGAACATCGTAAGGAATTTTCACGCGCACGACGGCTCGGAAGTGGTTCTCGTCTGCGACAAAAATCCCAAGTGCCAAGAGCGATTGCGCAAGGCACATCCGGGGATGGCCTATACCACGGACGAAAAAGAGATCCTCAATTCACCGAATATTGACGCCGTCGCGGTGGTCACACCCGTCTGGACGCACTACGAACTAGCCAAGCAAGCACTCGAAAACGGCAAACACGTATTCGTGGAAAAGCCGTTCACCTGGAGCGTCGCCCAAGCGGAAGAACTGATTGAGCTCGCCGACCGGAAGAATTTGAAGATCATGGTCGACCATACCTTTCTATTCACCGGTGCGGTGAAAAAAATCAAAGAGGTGGTTGAGAGGCGGGAACTGGGTGACCTGTATTACTACGATTCACTTCGTGTAAACCTCGGCCTATTCCAGCATGACGTTAATGTCATCTGGGATCTCGCTCCGCATGATCTTTCGATTATGGATTATGTCATCGCGGAGAAGCCGGAAGCAGTCGTGGCCACCGGCCAAAAGCACTTGAACGGTGTCGAGGACGTGGCCTTTATCACGGTGTATTTCCCGAACAAGATCATTGCCCACGTCAACGTAAATTGGCTGTCACCCGTGAAAGTGCGCACCACGCTTATCGGCGGAGAAAAGAAAATGCTGGTCTGGAACGATCTTGATGCCGATGAAAAGATCAAGATCTATGACAAGGGTGTCAGCATGTCGTCAAATCCCAGCAACCTGCATCAACTGCTCGTCAGCTATCGCTCCGGCGACATGTGGGCTCCGCAAGTTGAGCAGATTGAAGCGCTCCGCGCCGAGACCGCCTATTTCCTTGGGTGCATCCAGGAAAATACGAAACCATTCAACGACGGTGTTGCAGGACTGCGAGTAGTCCGCATCCTGGAAGCAGCGGACAAGTCCATCCGGAGTCGCGGAGAGGCGGTTGCCCTGTGAACGAATTTGTCTCTATCGCACCAAGCGTAAGGCTCGGCAAGGACGTACGGCTCTCCAAGTTCATCAATTTGTACGGCTGCGAAATCGGAGATGAAACTAAAATTGGAGCCTTCGTGGAAATCCAGAAGAATGCCAGTGTTGGCAAACGCTGCAAGATTTCCAGTCATACTTTCGTATGCGAGGGCGTGGAAATCGAGGACAACGTCTTCATCGGACACAGCGTGACCTTTATTAACGATTCCTATCCGCGCTCTACAACGCCATCCGGCGGGTTGCAGACAGAAACGGACTGGAAAGTAGAAAAGACCCTGGTTCGAAAGGGAGTATCCATCGGGTCTGGCTCCACGATTCTGAGCAATCTGACCATCGGTGAAAACGCCATTGTCGGAGCAGGCAGTGTCGTAACCAGGGACGTGCCAGCGAACGCTATTGTGGCGGGAAATCCCGCTAAATTTCTGCGGTTCATAACAGAGGAGAAAAAGTAAGGACATGGCTAATCCAACGAAAGTTCCATTTCTCGATCTGGTAACATCTCACAAGGAATTGGAAGATGAGCTGCTGGCAGTGGTGAAGAAGGCCTTTAGCAACGCCGGCTTCATCGGTGGACCCATGGTGGAGGAGTTCGAGCGCGAGTTTGCGCGATTCTGTGATGCGAAATTGTGCGTCGGTGTGAATAGCGGCACGGACGCACTGCGCTTCGCCTTAATGGCCGCCGGCGTCGAACCTGGCGATATCGTAATCACCGCCCCCCATACGTTCATCGCCACAACCGAAGCCATCTCCCAAGCGGGAGGACACATCGCGTTCGTCGACATCAACGAACAGACCTACACCCTCGATCCCGAGAAATTGCGGGCATACCTCGAGAAGGATTGCGACTTCGATGCGAAGACCGGGAAGCTGATCGAGCGTGCCTCCAAGCGCAAGGTTGCCGCCATCGTTCCAGTTCATCTCTATGGGCAGATGGCGGACATGGATCCGATCATGGAGCTTGCCACGAAATACAAACTTTTCGTGATAGAAGATGCCTGCCAGGCACACGGCGCTGAGTATTTTTCAAAAAAGCATAATGCCTGGAAAAAGGCAGGTTCCATCGGCAAGGCTGCTGCGTTCAGCTTTTACCCTGGAAAGAATCTCGGTGCCTGCGGTGAAGGCGGCGGCATCACGACCAATGATGAAGCCATGGCCCAGCGGATGAAGATGATTCGCGATCACGGCCAGGCAAAGAAGTATTATCACGACATCGAGGGCTACAACGGCCGGCTCGATTCCATCCAAGCCGGATGGCTGTCTGTGAAGCTGCGGCACCTGGCCAGGTGGAATGAAGCGCGCCGAGCCCTCGCTCACCGCTATCATGAACTGTTTGCAGAGGTGAAGGATTCGGTCGTTGCACCGATAGAAGAATCGTGGACAAAAGGCGTGTATCACCTCTATGTGGTGCGCGTGCGGGATCGAGAAGTGCTGCAAACTTACCTCGCTGAGGCGGGAATTGGTAGTGGTATCCACTACCCGATTCCACTTCATTTGCAGAAGGCCTACGAACACCTCGGATACATCCAGGGAGCGTTTCCCGTCACTGAGCGCGTCGCCGGCGAAATCGTTTCCCTACCGATGTTCCCTCAACTGAGCCCCAGCCAGCAAGAACTGGTCGCAAGTAAAGTTCTAGAATTCCTGCACGCAAGTGTGGCAGCAGCCCGCTAAGTTTGCCAATGTGGCGGGGTGTTAGTTTTGTCCTTCGTTGATATTTCGGGCTGGTCATCACTCGAAACTCAGTTGCACGACTCCGCTCTTTATGTTGTTACGACTAGTGTCCGGCCCCAAGATTTCGCTGTGATTAGTTCAACCAAGATAACGGTAAATTTAGTTTTAACAGATAAGGAACAGTTCATTTCTATGCCACGATTCGACCGTTTTGCCACCCTTTGTTTGGCCTTCCCACTGGCCCGCGTGTTGGGACCGAGACAGGGCACGCGTGTGCCTATCTTGATGTATCACAGTATCTCTGCCAATCTCTTTGGGATGTCGCACCCGTATTACCATATCAACACTCTACCGGAAGTGTTTTCACAGCAGATGCGATGGTTGCGCCATGAGGGATATCGTGCCATCGACCTTCACGAGGCGTGGTCAGGCTTGGAGGCGGGCACGGATTTGTCCAAGAGTATCGTAATCACCTTTGACGATGGCTATCGTGACTTCTACACTGACGGCTTCGAAGTGATGAAGCAATGCGGGTTCAGCGCCACGATTTTTCTTGCTACAGACAGGATTCAGAATTCCCCTGCCAGAATTGAAGGCGCAGATTATCTTACCTGGAAGGATGTCCGAGAGTTGCATGCGGAAGGGATCCATTTCGGGTCGCATACTGTTACACATCCCGATTTGCGTTCACTCGGACCGGACCAGATCGAATATGAGTTAGGGCGATCAAAAGAAATCATTGAACAGAACCTGGATGCTCCAATCACATCGTTCTCCTACCCCTTTGCATTTCCGGAAGAAGATGAATGCTTCACCCAGTTCCTCGAGGACTTCATGGTAAGTCTAGGCTATGAGGTGGGCGTATCTACCATCCTTGGCCGCGCAAGTCGTAAGCATGATAAAT
>Ga0209234_1000748_pt1 | contig 11621 bp, 11 predicted proteins | sample GraSoi013_1_20cm_2_FD_185816 | JGI IMG/M metagenome (GOLD analysis project Ga0209234, IMG submission 185816) | Grasslands soil microbial communities from the Angelo Coastal Reserve, California, USA - Sample 08_20_2013_1_20cm (SPAdes) (version 2) | ecosystem: Environmental > Terrestrial > Soil >... | reverse complement strand
TTAAAATGCTGCCGGAACCATTGTCGAGGAGGGTTTTCTTGAGCAGAATTCACGGCCAAGGCTCGACCGAGAAGCTAACACTCTACGATCCCGGAATGTCAGTCGCACCCCACGTTTACAACAACGACCGACGATACGCTGTTCTAGTTGTGGACATGCTCTATGACTTTGTGTATGGAAAGATCAAGACCGACCGTGCATTGCCGATAATCCCGGAGTCTGGAGAGCTAACGGATGCGGCACGCAGCGCGGACATCCCAGTATTCTATCCTAACGATTCGCACACACGCCGAGATTTCGAGATCCAGCGCTGGGGCGAACACGCTATGAGGGGCACAAAGGGCGCAAAAGTGATCAGCGCTCTCAGACCGAGAAAGAAGGATATTGAGATCCCTAAGACAACCTACAGCAGCTTCCACGACACGAGACTGGAGAAACAGCTGAAGAAGGCCTACGAGGGCAAAGGCGCAAACACGCTGATACTCGCAGGACTCCACGCAGACTGTTGTGTAAGGCATACTTGCGCAGACGCCTTCTTCAAAGGATATGAGACAATCGTCGCAGAGGACGCAGTCAACTCCTTCACAGAACTACAATACCGGACAGGATTACAGTACGTCAAATTCTGGTACCTGACAGACGTGCTGCCGACAAAGAAAATCACGAAATTATTCTAGGAAGGGCTCGGGCTCGAAGAAGCCCACCCGTGTCATCATCGACCAAGATGGAGGAATAGACGATGCGCTCGCCCTCATCCTCGCACTAAGATCCCCGGAGTTTGAAGTCATAGCCATAACAGCAGTCTCTGGCAACGTAACAGTAGAACAGGCGACACTGAATGGATTGCGAGTCGTTGATCTCCTCAATAGAGGAGACATACCGGTTGCTAGAGGGCTAGGAAACCCTCTTGTCCGAGACGCAGTTCGGGCTAAGAGCTTCCATGGAAAAGATGGGCTAGGCGATTCCGGCCTCCCACTTTCAAGGATTCGTCCTGCAGAAAAGAATGCTCTAGACACGATCTCTGACGAGCTGGCGGTCTCAAAGCGGCGCGACCTAACCCTAATTTGCACTGGTCCTCTCACCAACATTGCCGCTCTCCTAACAGGTTTCCCCGAATCCGCCAAAATGATCAAGGAACTCGCGATAATGGGCGGAGCCTACGGTCTAACAGAATATGGTGTCGGCAACGTAACTCCTGTTGCCGAGTTTAACATCTACGCGGACCCGGAAGCGGCAAAGATCGTGTTCGAATCCGAAATCCCCTTGCAAGCAGTCGGCCTCGACGTGACAATGGACCCCAAGAACCAGTTGACGTTGACGGACTATGCTGATATCAAGAAGAACAAGGGCCGAGTTGCCAGCTTCACCGCGACTATCCTCAACAAGAACATACACAAACATCGAATCTTCGCTTTGCACGATCCAATGACCGTTGCCACCAAGATCAAACCCTCACTCTTCGAATATGGCCGCTACAAGGTCCAAGTTGAGACAAGAGGGGAGATCACTGCAGGCATGACAGTTGCAGACAGACGTGAAAGCCTACAGGAAGGCAAGACGCCGGGCAAGAAAATCCTGACCTGTAGGAATGTGGATTCTAGAGGTTTCAAACAGCTCTTTCTAGATCGTTTGACCAGCCCCATGAGCAGTTGATACGTCAAAACGCGCGTTTCTGAGCCTAGTGTGAGAACTTTTAAACTCAATATTTGGCAATATACAGCTACTATGGGAAAGGAAATCGGCCACATAGAACTGACATCCAAGGACCTCATGGCGACAAAGAAGTTCTACTCCAAACTCTTCGGCTGGAAATTCGAAATGTTCGATGACAGCTATGCAATGTTCAAGACCTCTCAGAAAGGCGTCGGCGGCGGCTTCCAACTAGGCAAAAAAGTCAAACCCGGCTCAACAACATTCTACGTCAACGTGGACACCATACCAGCAACCCAGCAGAAGGCAAAAAGCCTCGGCGGACGAATCCTGAAGAAGCGGAAGTCTATCGGCGGCGGAATGGGCTACTGGGGCACCATCGGCGACCCGCACGGCAACGTCATCGGCCTCTGGAGCAAAAAGTAACCATCCAACGTGCACCCGCGTTCCTAGTAACGCGCTAGCCTAGCGCAGAGAATCAAACTCCCTTTTTTCGCCTCAAACCAAACCCCTCTCCTGTAAACAATCTTTCCCTGAACCTTTTTCTTTTTCACTAACTAATCTATGACCCCCCGGGGGGGGTCGAATTTCGCGTGCCCCGCCCTTCATGAAACAGGAAGGCAAACCCGAGGCTACGATCATGTCAACGGCTATCTGGCTTCAAAACCGGAAAAAATCCCCAAATTTCGCAAGAATCGCCGAAATTCGGCGAGAACGGAATATGTTATATATACTGTTAGAGTCTCGTTGAGACTGATCTGATATGGGCGATAAGCCAACCGCCGCAATGGTTCTGTCCCTGATAGGCGGATTATTTGTTATCTTTGGGGGAGCCGCTCTTGCCTTCGCGGGATCGATAATTGGTTCGTTCAATGTTACTGGCGCGGCCTCGGCCAGCAATACTGTGTTGGCACTTGGAATCGTAGGCGTCATTATGGGAATTATCATGGTTGTTGGAGGATTCATGCTGTACTCCAAACCAACCAACGCCAAGATGTGGGGCGTAATCGTCCTTATACTCTCGATAATCAGCTGGGTTACCGCACTCGGAGGCTTCTTCATCGGTTTCCTTCTCGGCCTGATAGGCGGCATACTCGCACTAACCTTCAAGCCAACCATGGCTCCAGGCGCGATGCCTCCGCCGATGATGAGCTCGTCAATGCCTATGGGCTCAGCACCAATGGGACCGATGGGCACGAACTGTAAGAATTGCGGTGCCAGTATTCCCGCTGGAGCAACACGCTGTCCTAGCTGTGGAGCGAGTGTATAGCAGCCATGCAACCGAAACCACCCCGACCAACCGGCGTAACAATTCTCGCCGTACTAGCAATTCTAGGAGCAATAGCGTTTCTGTTTAGCGGAGCAGTGCTCATCGGACTTGGACTCCTCCTTGGTACGCTAACAGCACCTGTTGACATTACAAGCGCAATTACAAATGCTGGCTATCCCGGACTGGCCTCGCTCGGCGTAGGCACCATATCGGCGTTAATAATCGCTCTCGGCGCAACAATCTTAATTCTGGGAATCCTCTATCTAGCCCTCGGAGTTGGGTTCTTGGGTGGAAAGAGATGGGCGTGGAATCTAGGGATCATAGTAAGTGTCATTGGAATAGTTCTTGACGTATTTCAGATGGTTGGTGGCAATTACGGTAGTATCCTCTCTCTGATAATCTCGCTACTGATAATCTACTATCTAATGAGACCGTACGTCAAAGTCTTCTTCGGTAAGGGAACCCCGATGGCATTACGCTCTACTGTGCCAGGAACGGGTTCCTCGACACTTTAGTCAAGCCGATATCTCAAGCAATCAGAATTAGGCTTTCTCTACCTTCTGCTCACTCATTCCGACCTGCTCACTCTACGAGAAGGAGGTTGGTAACAGTCCGCTTAACACCTTCCAGTGAGACTCGATTTTCCCATGATGCAGAAGCCCTCCCGGCCAATCGGCATTACACTCCTCGCAGTAGTTCAGATCCTAATCGGTGTCCTGGGACTTCTAGTCAGCCTCGCTATCATCGGCTTGGCTGCCATATTCTCCACTCTTCCCACAGTTGGAACCCTGATCGGTACCGTCGGGATCGTTATCGGCGGAGTCTTTCTCTTCTTCAGTCTCATATGGCTGGCTACCGGGGTCGGCTTTCTCCATGGAAAGGGTTGGGCGTGGACCCTGGGAATGATATTCACGGTGCTCTCCATCCTTGGCGCAGCCTATGTCGCGTTTACCGGACTCTACCAAGCAGGTTATGCGTTAGTCTTCTGGATTATCATGATCATTTATCTCACCAGATCTCACGTCAAAGTCTTCTTCGGCAAAGGAATGGTCCCAACCTCCATGCCCGCGATGAACACTCAACCGACGCTTAGATACGCTCCCACTCTCCAATCACAGACTCAGTACGCTCCGGTGGCACAGCCAACCCTCCAGTACAACCCTTCCCCCTCGGCACCGGTACAAGCGCCGGCGGTGGCGACTGCAACCGCGAAATGTCGTTCCTGTGGAGTCCCTCTGACCCCGGGGAACTCCTTCTGCACTAATTGCGGCGCGAAACAGTAGCTCTTTTCGCTCTTAGAATTCTCGGCTGGGCTATTCCTAAAGCAGACGCGGTTGGCGAATGAACAATCTCGCCACGCCACAGCCGCTTGTAAGCATCGCGTAGGTTGAGAATCTTAACTTCCATACCAACCTCGTAGGGCTCCCGATGCAAAGATCCGGCTCTCAGGTTGCGGGCAAGATGGACATACGCCCTCTGGGAAGAGAATCCTGGAGAGGGATGAAACCATCCAAGCCTCTTCCAAGATCCCGCGGAGAATCCCGTCTCCTCTTCCAGCTCCCGCCTAGCGCAAGCTTCGGGGCTCTCACCATTCTCGATGTGTCCCGCTGGCAGTTCGAGCTCCCAGCCTTGGATCGCGTGTCGATAGTTCCATATCATCACAAGCTTATCCCGACCAAGAACCGGGATGATGATTGAGAAATCGTCCGCGAATAGTCGTGGATGGACCGTTTGGAAGCCGGTTTTGGAGACGATCCGGTCGCGATGAAGCCTCAAGTCACCTATTGACGCGATCCTTCTGCTCCCTACTGTCTTCCAAGGTTTCGGTGTCCTGCGAAACTTCAGGTTCTCTCTTGACAACATGAAACACTTACGCGAGCGTCTTGCGCATGAGAAGATGTTTCTCGCCTAGCTTAGCATGCGCTTTGAAGCCTTCCCTTTCAAACATGGCTACCGTTCCAAACCAGAGAGACCAGGTTCCACCTTCCTTGGAAATGGACGGGTAGGCTTCGACTATTCCTCCGCCCTGCTCACGTATCGAATGGATCGCTGCCCTCAGTGCCACGCCTGCTACGCCCTTTTTCCGGAAATCCCTGTCTACGAAGAAACATGTGAGACGCCAGAGTTTTCGGCCTTGGTCAGCTGACAGGTCAAGATTGCTGTAGTTGCGGCCTGAATCGATCCGTGGCAATTCCTCTCTTGGACCGTATTGGCACCATCCGACAGCTTGACTCCCAGCGTATACGAGGATTCCATGGGATCGGCTCTTGGTGACTAGAGTCTTCTTTTCCTTTCGATTCAGGGCGATCGCGTCCTTCCGTTCCAAGCCCTCTTTCAGCAAACGACCTTCTGCATGGTGATAGAAAGTGCACCAGCAACCGCCTTGGACTCCGTTGTGTTTTGCGAAGAATTTTTCGAAATCAGGCCAAGTGGTGGAGTTTAGTTCCTTGATCTCGTAGCTAGTCCGAGCTAGTGCTGATGATGCCGCAGTCTTCTTCGTTAATCGGGTCCCCTTGGTTAGAGAATCGGCGGTTCCTTGTATTCGCCGAAAACCTTCCGTCCCACATCCATGATCTCCCCTAGCGTAACGTAGGCTTTGACAGCTTTGACCATAGGGTACATGGAGTTCGCTTTCTCGTCCTTGAATGTCTTCCGTAGTTCATCTAACGCTTGCTCGACTCTCCTGTTGTCCCGAGTTTCCCGCACCATGTTTATCCTTGCAACCTGGCGTCGTTGTGCCTCCTCGTTGATCTTCAAGGTATCAATCGGCTTCTTCTCTTCGATCTGGTACTTATTCACGCCAACGACAACCCTATCTCCTCTCTCAAGTTCCTGCTGGAAACGATACGAGTTCTCAGCGATCTCTCTCTGAATGAACCCGGTCTTGATCGCGTCCAACAATCCCCCGGCTCTTTCTATCTTGTCGAAGTACTGGAAGGCACGTTCCTCCATCTCATCAGTCAACCATTCCAGATAGTACGATCCGGCCAGCGGGTCGATAGTGTCCGTGACACCGGTCTCTTCCGCGATGATCTGCTGGGTCCTCAGGGCCACAGTGGCCGCTGCTTCAGAGGGCAACGCCCACGCCTCATCGTAAGAGTTGGTGTGAAGCGATTGGGTCCCACCTAGCACCGTTGCTAGTGCTTCGATGGTTGTTCGTACAATATTGTTGAGGGGCTGCTGCCAGGTTAGAGACGCGCCAGAGTTCTGGGCGTGCGTCCTCAACAAGAGTGATCTAGGGTCTTTGACCTTGTACTTGTCTCTCAACACCCTTGCCCAGATTCGCCGGGCAGCCCGGAACTTTGCGACCTCTTCGAAAAAGTCCATCCCGCAGTTAAAGAAGAAGGAAAGGCGGGGCGCGAAATCCTCGACCTTGAGCCCTGCTTCGAGTCCGAGGTCAACATACGCGAAACCATCGGCGAGCGTGAACGCTAGTTCCTGAACTGCGCTGGACCCTGCTTCACGGATATGGTAGCCGCTGATGCTGATATAGTTCCACTGCGGCATCTCTTTCGTACAATACACCATCATGTCACGGATGATCCTGAGATGCGCCTCAGGTGGGAAAGCCCACTCCTTCTGAGCGATGTACTCCTTGAGAATGTCCGCTTGAACTGTCCCTCGAAGATCCTTCGACTTCAGACCCTGTCTCTCTGCAACGCCAACATACATCGCAGTCAGAACCGACGCGGGAGCATTGATCGTCATACTAGTACTCACCTTCTCCAACGGTATGCCTTCGAGAATAATCTCCATGTCCTTCAACGAGCCCACCGACACACCGCAGCGTCCCACCTCTCCCTCGGCCCGCTGACTGTCGGGGTCATACCCGTAGAGCGTTGGCATGTCGAAAGCGATGCTCAGACCCGTTTCTCCATGTTCCAGCAAGTAGTGTAGACGTTTGTTTGTGTCTTCAGGGGTTCCGAAGCCGGAGAACATGCGCATAGTCCATGGTCGTCCCCGGTACATCGTTGGGTATACGCCCCGAACATAGGGATATTCGCCTGGAAGTCCTACTTGTTTGGACTCGTTTAGGTGGGACACGTCTTCTGGAGTGTAGACTCTTTTCACTGGAATGTTGGATAGATTTCTGAATTCTTCTTTCTGTTCAGGGCTGGCGCGGGTCCATGGTTTGAGCGTCTTGGTTTCCCACCGGACCCTCTCTTGCTTGACCTTCGCAAGTTGCTTCTTGTCGAAGGTGGTTGGTGGAGCCCTTCTTTCCTGTTTGATCTCGTCTAGAACTTTCTTCCAGTAACCCTTTGTCAAAACACGATCACGAAACAATGGAAGATGCTTGGAGGTTCCTATTTTTCCATTATCCTGACGCCTTTCATCGCCGAATCTTGAAATACGCTCTAGAGACGAGAGCAGAACTGAGAATTTCACTTGGCACGGGAGCTATCTTCTCAAGTGCTCAAAGGAGACCATAGAGCCGTTGCCAAAGCGATTTCGATAATCGAAGCGGGTGGTGAACCGAGCCGAAAGCTCATTCAAGAATTGTATCCGCATACGGGCAAGGCATTCACCATTGGGGTTACTGGTCCAACGGGGACTGGCAAGAGCACTCTCGTCGACAAGATAGTTGGAGAGTATCGCGAGAGAGAACGTAGCGTTGGAGTTCTAGCAATCGACCCGTCCAGCGCGTTCACTGGTGGTGCGTTGTTGGGAGACCGTGTAAGGATGATGGACCATAGCCTGGAGAAGAAAGTCTACATTCGAAGCATGGCCTCTCGGGGGGACCTGGGAGGACTCGCTCGAGCCGCGAGAAACACGATACGGGTATTGGACGCAGCCGGGATGGACGTTGTTATCGTGGAGACTGTTGGAGCAGGCCAAACGGAGGTCCAGATCGCATCGACAGTGGACGCCACGATTGTCGTTCTGATGCCTCAACTGGGAGATGAGGTTCAGGCGTTCAAGGCAGGCTTCGCTGAGATTGGTGACTTGTTCGTCATCAACAAGTCAGACCTGGTCAACCCAGCGAAGACGATCTACAACATCGCAAGCGGTTTGCAAGAGAGAGATGGATGGAGGCCGCCCGTTCTGAAGACTGTGGCAGTCAAGGGAATAGGTGTCCCAGCGGTTGTTGATGCGATCGAAAAATTCCGGAGGCACTTGGAGACACGAAACCTTCGAGTGAAAAGATTGAGCAAGAGGATCCAGTCCGAGCTGGTAGATGCCGCTTTCTCAGATTTCTATCATCAAACCGTCAAGCGTCTCGGAGATCAGAAAGAACTCGATGCTCTAGTTGAAAGAATTGTCAAACGTGAACTTGATCCAGAGACGGCTGCATCGAGACTTGTGGAAATCATATCCAAGCTAGGAGAACGCACTTGACCGACCCTGTAACAACAGACTCGGGGATCCCCGTAAAGAAAGTTTATGAGAAAAAAGATGTTCCGCCGAACTGGACAAGATCACTGGGGAAACCGGGCCAGTTCCCGTACACGCGTGGCGTCTACGATGGAATGTATCGGGATCGGCTTTGGACCATGCGTCAATACACGGGTTTCGGGTCCGCCAGAGAAACCAATCGCCGCTTCAAGTATCTGATATCTCACGGTGAAACCGGGCTCAGCACAGCATTCGACCTGCCAACACAGCTCGGTCTCGACTCAGACCATCCAAGGGCTGCCGGAGAAGTTGGAAGAGTTGGGGTTGCAATCAGCAGCGTCCACGATATGAGGCGTCTCTTCGAGGGCATCGACCTTGGAGGGGTCAGTACGAGCATGACAATCAACGCTACCGCACCGATTCTGCTTTCTCTCTATGTTGCCGTTGGAATGGAACATGGGGTCCCTCAGAACAAGTTGAGGGGAACGACACAGAATGATGTTCTGAAGGAGTACATCGCAAGGAACACGTACATCTATCCTCCTGAGGCATCGCTTAGACTCTCTGTCGATCTCATTGAATACTGCGCGCACAAAATGCCCCGCTGGCACCCTATCAGCATCAGCGGCTATCATATTCGCGAGTCGGGCGCGAACGCGGTTCAAGAACTGGGATTCTGTTTTGCAAACGCGATCGAATACGTAAGGGCCGCTCTTGAACGAGGGCTCAAGATAGACCAGTTCGCTCCACAACTCTCCTTCTTCTTTGCCTGCAGGAACGACTTCTTGGAGGAGATCGCGAAGTTCAGAGCTGCGCGTAGAATCTGGGCCCGGATCATGAAGGACCGTTTCAAAGCCCGGGATCCTGAATCTTGCAAGCTGCGATTTCACACCCAGACAAGCGGTGAGACTTTGACCGCGCAGCAGCCTGACAACAACATTGTCCGGGTCGCAATCCAAGCTCTTGCGGGAGTCCTCGGTGGAACGCAATCTCTTCATACAAATTCCAGAGACGAGGCACTCTCTCTACCAACCGAAGAGTCCGTCCAGATTGCCTTACGGACCCAGCAGATAATTGCCCACGAATCAGGAGTGACCAAAACAACGGATCCACTAGCCGGCAGCTACTATCTGGAATACTTGACAAGAAATCTTGAGGCCGACGCGACTCGTCTCTTAGAGAAAGTGGAAGATTTAGGCGGCGCTAGAAAAGCCATAGAATCCGGATTTGTCCATCGCGAGATACAAGAAAGCGCATACAGGTTCCAAAAATCTATTGATGAAGGCCGAACGATTATTGTTGGAGTTAACAAGTTCGCTGAGGGAAGCAACGAGCCAAAAATCCAGCGCATCGATCCAAAGCTTGAGAGAGTTCAGATAAGACAGCTGAAGAAGATGAAAACAGCAAGAAATACAGGGCAAGTCAAGAATGCTCTGGGACGTCTCTCTAGTTCAGCGAAGCGTGGCGAGAATCTGGTGAATCACATCCTAGGCGCCGTCCGGGCAAACTGCACTGTTGGAGAAATCAGCGATGTTCTAAGGGAAGCATTTGGAGAATACCGGGTCAGAATCGACGTGTGACGGGGCACGCTAGGAATTATGATATGAATCGCCCATTATCAGCCTTGTTCTCGAATCTAAACCCGCAATTTCTAGAACACGATCTATCACGCTGATTCCAAGGGGAAAACACACGGATCGAAAAACCCCAGACATGCCTATAATATGCCAGTCTCGAAGAAATAAGCCCAGAATCCCGTTTAGACAGAGATAGGGTTCAGGAAAAAAACGGATCCCTAGGGCATCCTTCGCGACGCAAAACCGGTCTTTGAGGAATAGACATGATTTCTAAAAATCGCCTATTTTCAGCCCTGATCTCGGTTCTAGCAGCCCTTCCCTAGATTCCTAGCAAATCGTTCTTGAGGCCCGCTAGATTCGCCTGGCATCCAAGCCCTGAATCCTGAGACTCGCCCATAATCACCGCAGACACCAGATATTCAACTGGGAGGGGGGTCTAAGCGACTCGACCTCGCGACCCAAAAGTGGGAGAAACGGAGTACCCCGAAGTATCCCAGATCGGACCCGGTGTTCGGTTAGTCTTGGTTGGCTTCTATTCGAAGCTGGTGCAGCTCGCCGTCCGTTTTCATTACTGTAATGACGACGAGCTTCCTTTCGATATCGACCTTGAGGATACGACCGCAACGTAAGATGTGTCTTGCTTCTCTCGGGATGCCAGAGCTTGGCTTGGCCTTCGGCTTCGGCTGCTTTTCCAGTATCTTCTTGATGCCATCGTAGAGGCTGACTACAGCCTCATTGTCAGTGTCCAGTTCTCTAGGCTCTTCCCAGGTCGCCAATTCCCCGCATTCCCTGCCTTAGTATTCCATACAAGGCCGACACAGTTAGCCAATTTGCTGGTCGTTACCGGAGCCTCAGCCTCGAAGTGACTTGTTTCTCTGAGTACCTACTCTGTCAAGGACGACGCGAAGAGGTGAAGCGGACCCAGAGACGCTGCCCGAGCGTTTTCAAGCGAGGTTCTTTTCCAGTGTTATCCAGCCGACTTCTCGCTTGAAGCCCAGCATCGTGTTGACCGCTAGCATAGGCGCGTTGTTGGATGCGTTCCATGTCTTCACCTTCACGTACCCGTTCCGTCTCGCGAAATCAATCACTTTCAGCTTCAATGCGACCGCTATTCCCCTTCCACGATACTCACGCCTAACACCCGTATTTCCTTGGACGAGGCCTCTAGGCTCCTGATCGATACGCCAGACAGTGCTGAGCCCAACATACTTGGAACCGTCCTTTGCTACCATGTAGCCCTCAGGCAGGAGATTCGGGTTTTTGAGCTCAAATGACTCCCACTGCTCATATGAGATGGGCGTGAAAGGCGCGAGACTGGGCATATCAGCAGAGATTAGCTGGACGAGCTCGTGGAGCTTCCGCATCGAGTCATGATCTTCCCTGCGCTCCGTGGCGAGGTTCGTAAATGTGATCCCTTGCCTCAACACTTTCTCATGGTATTTCTGGAATTTTTCCAGATCGATTGTCGGCACGTCGAGTCGTGATTCCCAGGCCTTCTGTTTCTCCCCGAAACCCCGCTTCTGATAGAAGTGTGATAGTCGCGGTAGGTCTTCCTTGCTTCCGGCCCAGGCTGCGACAGCATTCAGCTTCCGAAGTTCTCGGTTCAATCTCTCATATATTGCGCTGCCAATTCCTCTTCCATGGGATGACGGATCGACAAGGATGTTGATCCAGAATTTCTGCGGATGGAACATGTCTGTGACATGGGATACATCACCATATCCGACTACGGCCTTGTTCTCGAGAAATGCGTATCTCTGTAGATAATACTTTGACCTGTCCACGCTCTC
>Ga0209234_1000747_pt1 | contig 11622 bp, 12 predicted proteins | sample GraSoi013_1_20cm_2_FD_185816 | JGI IMG/M metagenome (GOLD analysis project Ga0209234, IMG submission 185816) | Grasslands soil microbial communities from the Angelo Coastal Reserve, California, USA - Sample 08_20_2013_1_20cm (SPAdes) (version 2) | ecosystem: Environmental > Terrestrial > Soil >... | reverse complement strand
CTCGAACATGACCTCCGTTTTGTCATAGAAAGGAACAATATCGGCCTTACTGGTCGGATCGGTCCAAGGCCCTTAACGATTGCACAATCCCTTCGTGCCTTGGGTGTTGCGGGGATGTTAGGAACGGCTGATGAGAAAGCATTGCGAAAAGCGGTAGGAATTCGGAATCGCGCGGTTCACGAAGTTAAGGAACTTAGCCGCGACGAAGCTCTCCTGATGCTCGATACCGTCCAAGACTTCAGGAACAGGTATGTGAACCCCACACAGGACCGGTTCTGAACCTTTTCACCACCCAGACCTTTGAAAACCACAACGAGTGGGCCAGTCTCAGTCATTCTAGTTCCCGCGAGCGAAGGCCAGGAAGTTGCTACCGCACCTCTCCTCTTATCAGCCGCAGCGCGTCGGCGGGTTGAATGTCTGAGTCGCCATTTTTTACACGATCATTTTCCTCGGCCGCCAAGAGGGCGTCTCCTTCTCCCGGCGCGAGGAATAAATTCTGCTCCAACCCCTGCTGCCTAATGTAGAGATCGTAATAGCGTCCCTGAGCGGCGTAGAGCTGCTCGTGCGTGCCGCGTTCGACGATTTGTCCTTGCTCCACAACCAGAATCTGGTCGGCGCGGCGGATAGTGGAAAGCCGGTGCGCTATGACGAAAGTTGTCCGGCCCTGCATGAGATACGAAAGTCCGTGCTGGATCATCGCTTCCGATTCCGAATCCAGGCTGGATGTAGCTTCGTCGAGGATCAGGATTCGCGGCTCGGCAAGAATCGCGCGCGCGATTGAGATGCGTTGCCTTTGTCCGCCGGAAAGTTTCACGCCGCGCTCGCCTACGACCGTATCGTATTTATCGGGAAAGCTCTCAGCGAATTCGTCCACCCGCGCAATCCGGCAGGCGCGCATGATTTCCTCTTCACTCGACTCCGGACGCGAGAACGCTACATTTTCGCGGATCGTCCCATCAAACAGAAACGATTCCTGCAACACCACCCCGAGCCGGGTGCGATAAGAATCCAATCGAACCGTGCTCAAATCGACGCCATCGACTAACACTTTCCCTTCCGACGGAGTATGAAAGGCTGAAATCAAGCCGATGATTGTTGATTTCCCCGATCCAGAAGAGCCCACCAAAGCGGTCACTGTACCCGGCTCCGCATGGAACGAGATGTTGTTCAGCACCGTGCGGCTACCATCGTAACTGAAGCTGACGTGCGAGAAATCAATGTTGCCGTATACATCTTTCAGCATCGCGGTTCGCTTTGGGTCCTGGTCTTCCGGGCGCTCGCGCAAAATCTCGCGCGTGCGCTCCAGGCCAGCAAGAGCTTCGGTAAGCTGAGTGCCAATCGCGACCATCTGCATAATTGGCGCAACCAGGAAGCCCAGGAACAGCGTGTAAGTAAAGAATCCGCCAATGGTCAGTGTGCCAGCCATGATCTGGCGCGCGCCGACATACATGATTACCGCGCCAACTACTCCGAGCAACAAGCTGGCGGAAAGACTCATGACAGAGGTCGCGGTAAGCGTGCGCATGACGTTATCCAGCAGACGCCGCACTCCCGAGGCGAAAACCGCCTCTTCACGTTCCTCTGCGTGGTAGCCCTTGATCACACGCACGCCGCCGAGCGATTCTGCCAGCCGTCCGGTTACCTCGGCGTTGATTTTGCTGCGCTCGCGAAAAATTGGGCGGATCGTTCCAAAAGCTTTCTTCAGCGCCAGGCCGAAGCAAAGCAAGAAAGTGAAGGCAATCACCGTCATCAGCGGGCTGATGCGAAACAGCACCACCATCGCGATGCCAGACGTAATGAGGCCGCCGGCAAGCTCCACAAGCCCCGTCCCCAGCAGGTTGCGCACGCCTTCCACGTCGCTCATAATCCGGGACACCAGCGTGCCCGTCTTATTGGAATCATAAAATGCAACCGGAAGGCGCGAGATATGTACTTGAACTTTTTGCCGCAGCTCGGCAATCAAGCGTTGCGCTGCCTTCGACAGTAACTGCGTCAGCGAGAATGAAGTAATCCCCTGGATAATCGTTGCGCACAGAACCAGAATAACCAGCGGCCGCAGCCGCTCAGCGTGATGTTTGGCGATGACGGTGTCGATGAGGAATTTCGTCGAGTAGGGAAGCACCAGCCCCGAGACGCGGTTGATCGCCATCAATAAAAATCCCACCGCGAGCAGACCCCGGCGGGGCCGCATAAGCTCCCAAATTTCCGGGATGATCGTGCGGAGCCTCTCGACATTGAACCCAGCTTTCGGCGCGGATTTCGAAGGCGAATTCACCAGCTAGTTAGATTTTCTCCCCGGAGAAAGAGGTTCATTTATTAATCGCGACGGATCCGCTCAGGGAGCACGTCACGTGAGCTTCGCACACTACTTCAGTGTTCGCTTTAGGAACTCGACCGTGCGCTTCCATGCATCGGCAGCGTCATCGGCACGGTAGCCATCTTTGTTGTTCGGATTTTCGAAAGCGTGACCCGCATCAGGATAGATAATGATTTCGACCTTCTTTCCCATCTGCTTCAGTTGCTGCTCGAATTTCTTCACGTCCTCGACGGGAATGCCACGGTCTTTTCCGCCGAAAATTCCCAGGATTGGAGCGTTAATCTTTTTCAATGACTCGGCGTCAACCGCGAGATGGCCATAGTTAATGACGTCCGCCGCGAGCGTGGGCTCTTGCAGGGCAACATCAAGTGAATAGCCGCCGCCCATGCACCATCCGATGGAAGCGATGCGGTCTTTTTTCACGTTGGCTTGAGATTTGAGAAATTCGAACGCAGCATGCAAATCACGTTTAGCCCGGTCTTCGGGAACGCCGCGCATAATCTCGTGCGCCTCATCGGGTGTAGTTGCGACTTTGCCGCGGTACAGATCGATCGCCAGCGCGACATAGCCCTGGTCGGCCAGCTTTGAGGCTTGTTCTTTTACCCAATCGTTCAGCCCCCAATATTCGTGGATCACAATGATGCCGGGGAACGGGCCTTTGCCATCGGGGGCATAAAGCATGGCTTGGACGGTTTCATCACCGCTTTTGTATGAGACTGATTTGCTGGTCGCGGCAAAGGAAGAAAGCGCGGAGCAAAGGATAAGAGCAAGAAGAGTCTTCATGATAAAACCTCGCAACTTGTAGTCGTTCAAGCAAGGCGGGCGAGGGCGCCCGCCCACCAGCCGGCGAGACGCCGGCGCTACTGTCATAACTCGAGCTCCATGTATAACGTACCTGGCATCGGATTCGCACGATACGCGGCAATCTCTTTGAAGCCAAGACGGCGGTACATGGCGACTGCATCTTTCATCACTGGCTCGACGGTGTCGAGGCGCATTCGCTTGTAGCCAATCTGCCGAGCTTCGCTGATGATATTTTCTGCCAGCACGCGTCCCAGGCCTTTGCCCCGGAATTTGGGCCGAAGATAGAGGCGCTTCATCTCACAGATTTCGCCGTCCAGCTTGTGCAGAGCGACGCATCCTGCCAGCTCGCCTTCATATAGAGCGAGCATCAGCCGGCCATCGGGTGGCGCATAGTCGCCTGGAAGTCCGGCCAGTTCCTGATCGAAATTTTGGAAGCACAGGCTGAAGCCAAGCGAGCTGGCGTATTCGAGAAAAAGCTCGCGGACTTGCGCGATCTGTGCGGGCGTTTTTGCTGGCGCTATCGTCAGCCGGGGAATCGCGTGCGCTACCCCATGAGCATCCCCCCATTCACATTCAGTACATGACCCGTAATATAGGACGCTTCCTCGGAAGCAAGAAATGCTACCGCATTCGCCACATCCTCCGGAGCACCCACGCGCCCAAGCGGGATCAGTTTCACCGCCTCCTGCTTGAGATTTTCCGGCAACGCGGCCGTCATCGCAGTTTCGATGAATCCCGGAGCTACGGCGTTACAGGTTATGTTTCTCGAAGCAACTTCGCGGGCAATTGCCATGGTAAGGCCGATGAGTCCTGCTTTGGAAGAGGCATAGTTTGCCTGGCCGGTTTGGCCGATCTGACCAAAAATGGATGTAATGTTGATAATTCTTCCCCAGCGTTGGCGAAGCATCGCACTGATGACCTGCTGAGTGCACAGATATGCCGAAGTCAAATTGGTATTGATGACCGCATCCCAGTCGGCGCGTTTCATGCGCATGACGAGCTGGTCGCGGGTGATTCCAGCATTGTTGACCAGGATATCGATCTTGCCGAATTCAGCGATGACTCTTTTACAAGTATTCTTGATTTGCTCTTCATCGGCAACGTCCATCGGGAATGCAGCCGACTTGCCGCCAGTGCCGCTGATGTGACTCACCAGTTCTTTCAACTTTTCCTCATTCCGCGCGACCACGGCTACAGTCGCGCCACGCTCCGCCAATTTGAGAACGCAGGCCTTGCCAATTCCTTGCGACGCGCCGGTGACCAGCGCTACACGTCCTGAAAGGGACATGAAATTCTCCTTGCATCGGAAAGCGGGAATTATAACTGGACGGACGCGACTTCAGCATTTTCCTCGTCCTGAGGTATTTCGTCGCGGAACAAATAACGCAAAAGCGGGGGCGCAAGCAGCGTTGTAACTCCCGTCATGAATACCACGATGGCGTAGGTCGACTGAGTCACAATTCGGGATTGCAATCCGACAAGTGCCACGATAAGCGCGACTTCGCCGCGAGGCATCATGCCAATGCCCACACGAAACACCGTCGGCCAGCCTTCGTTCAGAACAGGCAGCCCACAGCCGATCACCTTAGAGATGATAGCCAGCAGTGAAATCATAATTGCCGCAACCAGCACGTCCCCGCTGAATAGCTGGATATTGAGCCGCGCGCCGATCGCGAAGAAAAAGTAGGGTGCCAGGAATTCGGTGATTCCTGCAACCCGAGGCAGCAGGTTCCACCGCGGAGCATAGTCGGCGAACATCAGCCCTGCGAAGAAGGCCCCTATGATAGCGGCAATCCCGATCTTTGCCGCCAGCCATGAGAGCAGCAGGCAAATGGCCAGAGCCACGATAAGCGATGCGTTCTGGGTGGAGAGCCGTTCCATCTGCGGCTCAATGCGGCGCACCAGGCGCGGCGCGATGAAGATCATGAATAGCGCGAACGTTACAGCTTCGCCGATCAGGATTCCCAAATGCAGCCATTCCAAGCTTCCGGAGGCAAGGCCGGCAACAACCGCTAACAACACCATCCCGAGAATGTCATCAAAAACTGCGGCGCCAAGAATGAGCTTGGCCGTGCGCGTGGAGAGCACGCGCATGTCACCGAGCACGCGGGCGGTGATCCCCACGCTGGTGGCCACCATGGCCGCGCCCACGAAGACAGCCTCGTGGGTAACGTCGCCGCGCGCCTTCATATACGCGAAGCCCAGGATGAACGGAACCACGACTCCTGCGCCAGCAACTAACAGCGATTTGCGGCCTACGCTGATAAGATCGCGCGGGCTGGTTTCGAGCCCCGCGCTGAAAAGCACGAAGATAGCGCCAATTTCGGCAACGGAATGAATCGTGTCGGTTGGGATAATCCAACCCAGCGCGTACGGTCCGAGACCGATACCGGCAAGAATTTCGCCCAGCACTGCGGGAAGGTTCAGGCGCTCGAATACTTCTCCGACCACCTTGGCACTTACAAAGATGGCAAAAAGCTCAAGCAGCAACTGTTCAGAACCTTGCGGCATATCAGGCGCAGCATATGGCAAGGCAGGGTAGCTCGCAACAAAACTCGAGAGCTGCTGAAAATAGCAGTTAGTGCGCAGCAATCAGCCGGTTTCGACTTAGTGGCATGGCGGCATCCAGGCTGAATGCTGAGTTGAATAACTACGATTTCAGCTCGCGTAGGCTCCAGATGAGCACGTCCAGCCTGCGTGCAAAATGGAGGAAGGGTGGGGATTGCGGGAGAGTGATTCCTGCGGCTGAAGCCATACTGTTGATTTCAATTTCCGCTTCGGCATCTTGCAATGGCCATTGCCGATGGTGGATCTCGGCGCAATACACTCTGCCGCTTCTGGTCGTGTAAAGGCAGTAGCGCTCGGTCAGCCAGTTCTCCAGTGATCCTTTTTCGCAAAGACGAACTTCGCTGACTGCGCGATAACGGCCGCGAAACTGTGCCTCCCCAGCATATCGGCGCGACTCATAGGTAATCCAAGACTCGCGCGCAACGACTGACATGCGCGCATGGAAATACGGAAGCTGATAGAAACGCCGCGCTGCCCACACTGCCGGACAATGTGCCGCGTCCAGGCTGAAGAAGTAGACACCCGGTTTATCGCCGACAGTGACATAGGTGCGAACATTTAATTCAGGAAATCGCGAGAGTCCCGGCAACGGCGGCAAGCCGCGCGCATGAATATGACTCATGTGAAACGGCGCAATACCGACCCAGCAGCGGCCCTCGAAAGTATCGAGGGGCAGGTCGCGCGGAATAAGCCGCCGCAAGGCGCCAGTCTCAACGGGCCAGTGCGCGAAGAGCAGATCATGCCACGTCTGCGCCATCACCCACGGTCCGGAAGGAAGCGGCCATGGACGATGCGCAGCGTGCTTGAGTTCAGGGTGCAAGCGTCAATCTGCGATTTTCAATTGCCAACTGTTGATTAGAAAAACATTCGCCTATTTGACGGCGTTAACTTTCTTTCCCCTGCTCGACTGCTCCGTCCCCAACGTAATCGCAGACCAGCACTGTTAAATCATCCTCTTGTTTCGCCGCCCACTGCCGGACTGAAGACATGATCGAGTCCGCTGCCTCGGATGATGAAATGCGCTCAGCACTTCGCCCGCACTCATCTGAGGAGCGGCCGCGTACATGCGAGGGATACTAAACGATTTCCGGTCCGAACCGAAGCTTAGAGGCTTCGGTCAAAGCTAGGTCCTCCCTCATCGGGCAACTGGATAACAGACAGCGGAAAAAGTTCGTTCCTCGTGTCCTGTGGGAACGATGTACTTTGGCAAGGGCACGACTTCAAGCCGCCTCCCCAAAACCACTTATAAGACCACTTCCACAAAACTGGGAATGCGAAACTTGCTACACTATTCCCATCTATGGCAGATAACAGTCGTTCGCGCACCTGGCTTTGGATCATCATTGGCGGAGGAGCGTTTTTCCTCTTCGTGCTGGCAGTTTTCACGCTGGTGTATCTCACGCTGCACGCTGGCGGCGAGCGAGGCGCGCTTGGCGGCTTTGGCGACAAGATCGGTGTGGTCGATCTCGAAGGCGTCATTATCGATCCGAACACGGTCGTCCAGCAGCTCAAGAAATTCGGCGATGACGATTCCATCAAAGCGATCATTCTGCACGTAAATTCACCCGGCGGAGGTGTCGCTGCTTCCGAAGAAATCTACCGCGAAGTCAAGCGCATCCGCGACGAAAAGAAAAAACGAATTGTCTCTTCGATCCAGACGGTGGGTGCGAGCGGCGCATATTACGTTTCCTCGGCGACCAACAAAATCTACGCCGATAGCGGCAGCATTGTCGGTTCCATCGGGGTAATCGCGGAGTGGGTGAACTACGGCGACCTGCTGCACTGGGCCAAGCTGAAAGACATCACCATGAAAGCCGGCGAGTTCAAAGATACCGGCTCTCCCGTGCGCGACTTGACCCCAGTTGAGCGGGAATATCTGCAATCGCTTATCGACAACATGCACACCCAGTTCATCCGCGCCGTGGCAGACGGACGAAAAGCGAAGTTCGATGACATTAAAGCCATCGCCAACGGTAAAGTCTGGACCGGCGAGCAAGCGCTGGGTATGAAACTCATCGATCAGGTCGCCGACTTTGAAGCCGCCGTAGATGACACCGCTAAATCCGTCCACATCTCCGGAAAGCCGGTGCTGGTGCATCCGGAAAAAGACCGCAAGACTTTGCTCGATCTGCTCTTCGGTGATGTTTCCGAATGGCTCCCCAGCCGCGAGAAGCTGCTGGATCAGCACACCGGGTTTTACTATCTTTGGAAATAACTGCCCGATCGCAAACCCGTCGACGCCTCAGTGGCTGTAAATGCCACTTGCATAAAACCCCTGAAATTTGAGAAGGTTATGCAGTCCAAAAGGGCAGCCGAATGTCGTTAAATGGGGTTCATCGGCTTTTGGCCAACGACCGACCACTGACTAATAACAGTTTTGACGGAGGCGTATGACTAAAGCGGATCTGATCGATGAAGTCTCCCGGCTGGCAGAATTGACGCGCAAAGATAGCGAAGTGATTGTTGAGACGATTTTTGACAGCATCGTGCGCTCTCTGCGCGTAGGCGACAAGATCGAGATTCGCGGCTTCGGCAGTTTCCGCACGCGCCAGCGCAAGCCTCGCGTTGGACGCAACCCGAAGACAGGCGAGCGTGTGGAAGTGCCGGCGAAGAAAATCCCATTCTTCAAGCCGAGCAAGGAATTAAAAGATCTGGTGAACACAGGCGCTCCCCCAGCGCCAGCGCAGGCACAGGCACCGCCGCCCGCGCCACAGTAGAAGTGGGCTGAATCTGAGTTGCGGCTCCCAAAATCGAACCCGGGGATTTAAGTAGTTTTGAAATCTGCGCTATCCATGCAGGTACTGCGGGGCAAGCCAGGTCTTACTATTGTTACTTTTTTCAAGATAAAGCATCAGGTATAAGGGTAGATTCCAGTTCATGATTTATGAATCGCAATTTTCTTAATTTTCTATTTTTCTGGCTTTGCCTCGCGGGTATTGCCGTCGGCCAGAACTCGGTTCTGATTGCCTCCGGTCCTTCACCCGATAGCGGGCACGGATTCCTGATCCCCACGAGCGACAGTCTTATGGCAGCGCTCTTTGCTAATTCGGATCGCCGTCCATCTGCCTTCATTGCACCGGTAGAGTTGCCGCGCATGGCACCCGAGCTGGCGCTGGAGACTTATCAGCGCCGCAGTGCGCAACAGGCTGCCGCTTTAGCAGAGTACTCTTCGACGACGCTGATTCGCGCCGAGCTTCCCGAGACTTCGCAACGCGGGGAATACGAGCTTCGCCGCCATTACACAGCGCCCCACAGTCTGGTATTCAAAGCTTTGCGTTTCACCGGGGATGGTTTTGTGAAGAGCAACGTGATCACGCGACTTCTTCAGTCGGAAGTGAATCATGTGCAAAACGAAGACAGTTCGCAGACCGCGATCACTCCGGCAAACTACAAGTTTTCCTACAAAGGGACCAAGGAAGTCGATGGCCGTCTGCTGCACGTTTACCAACTAAAGCCGCGCAAGAAACGTGTTGGCCTGTTCAAAGGCCACATCTACCTTGACGCCCACACCGGCAGCCTGGTGCGTGCCGAGGGCAGGGCGGTGAAATCGCCTTCTTTCTTCGTCAAGAGAATCGAATTCGCGCAGGATTACGCCGACTTCGGTCCGTTCACTTTCCCTGTGCATGTCCACTCCGAAGCCCGCACGCGCATCATCGGACAGGCTATTGTCGACATCTACCACAAAGACTATGAGCCAGTGGCCGCCGGAATGCAGGCGGTGGCATCGCGTCCGGCACTCTAGAAGGCTGAAGAAAGAGTCAGAAAAGCAGATTCCTCAGTGCACGCCTTCACTCGTGCCGCCAGGTCTTTTCCTTTTTCCCAAAACCGCAACTCTTCAGATCATCATGAGCATCTGGCCAAGGGCAATCTCGCCGGACACAGAACCCACTATTCCCAATTCCTGCCGAGACCACAGCAGTGTTACAAAGCTTTTTTCCTGTCACTTTCGCCAAAGATTAGAATCACACCGCACAGATTCCCATGAATTGCACCGCGCAAAACCTGGTGGCAAACGCGCAAAACCTGGCGACAATGCCCACGCCGCCTGCTGCGGCATCTTTCGAGCAACCGCCCAAACTGGGCCCATTGGGATCTCTACGGGTTCACTGGCCCGAGTACCTGATGGAAGCGGGCCTGCTCGGTGCATTCATGGTTTCAGCGTGTATTTTTGGTGCGCTGTATGAGTTTCCGCACTCGCCCGTGCGCCAAGCCATCACTTCGCAATTGTTTCGGCGAATGCTGATGGGAATCTCTATGGGGCTGACGGCGATCGCCATCATCTATTCGCCCTGGGGTAAGCAGTCGGGCGCGCACATCAATCCCTCTGTGACGTTTACTTTTTTCCGGCTGGGAAAGGTCAAGTTATGGGATGCCATCTTCTATATAGCGGCGCAGTTCACCGGCGCCGTTCTCGGTGTCCTGTTCGTAGTGCAGTTTCTGAGCAAAGAAATTTCCCATCCCGCGGTGCGGTACGTGGTCACTGTTCCCGGACCGCACGGGCCGTGGGTTGCTCTCCTGGCGGAGTTCATCATCGCGTTCGGCCTAATGTCCACCGTTCTCTATTTTTCAAATCATCATCGGCTTGATCGCTACACGGGATTGTTTGCCGGCCTGCTGGTTGCAACTTACATCACGCTGGAGGCGCCGTTCTCCGGGATGAGCATGAATCCTGCGAGGACGTTCGGCTCGGGCTTTTCTGCGGAAGTCTGGAACGGGCTGTGGATTTATCTCACCGCACCCCCGCTCGGCATGCTGACCGCCGCCGAGCTTTACCTCTGGCGCAAAGGACGGCTCGCAGTGAAGTGCTGCAAGCTACACCACGATAACAACAAACGCTGCATCTTTTGCGGAGCAAATGGAGGATTCGCATCATGACCGACAATCGTTACGACATAATCATCATTGGAACCGGCGCGGGTGGCGGAACGCTCGCCTACCACTTGGCCCCGTCCGGTAAGCGGATCCTGATTCTCGAACGTGGCGACTATGTTCCGCGTGAGAAAGCGAACTGGGATCCCCAGGTCGTCAACGTGGACGCCCATTACAACACCAAAGAGTCCTGGCTTGATAAGGATGGCAAGGAACTGCACCCCCACACAAACTACTACGTGGGCAGCCTTGCGCCAAGCGATCCGCAGTACCGTGGCCGATACAGGGGCGGTCCCGCCGAGCGCGACGGAGCCTATCACCAGGGGACCGTCTGGCCGTGGTTGATGGGACCGTTCATTAGCGCCTACGTAAAGGTCAACCGAGACAGTGATGTCGCGCGCCGCCAAGCGGCCGAATGGCTCGCGCCACTAAAGGACCATCTTGCGGATGGCGGCTTGGGCCACATCTCTGAAATTCTCGACGGCGACGCGCCCCAGCGGCCTTGCGGCTGTATCGCGCAGGCGTGGAGCGTGGCAGAAATACTGCGGGCGTTGGTGGAGGATGTTTACGGACTGCGGCCGATGCTACAGCCGCAGGTTCCAGCTGCGCAGGCCAGAGCGGCCACCGCCGTGCGGACTGCGGTATCGAGACAGACCGGTATGCGGACGGGCGCCAATCCATAAACAGCGCATGTACGTTACCTCCGGCTGCTCCGTATCTCCTGAAGATTCGCAAGCACGTGCTCGCGCCAGTGCGCAAGCAGGTCAGGGTGTTCCTGCACCTTCATCTGGATTGCCGCGATCTCCTCCGGAGAAAAATAGTTGTGCAGCTTTGTCTGCAGCTTGCTGGGCGCGATATGGGCATAGACCAAACGGCGATAGCTCTTTAGGCCATTTCCGTAGCCGCGACGGATTGCCTCGAGATCTGCTGCCAGGTGCGAAGCGATTGTACGCAACAGCGTTGCCGCTGTCATCACGCCGAGTCCGCCGATCACGCCTTCCGCGACCAGCAATCTCGCTCGCAAAACATCACGGCCAAGGCTCAAAGACACCAGCGCCGCAGTG
>Ga0209234_1000746_pt1 | contig 11626 bp, 9 predicted proteins | sample GraSoi013_1_20cm_2_FD_185816 | JGI IMG/M metagenome (GOLD analysis project Ga0209234, IMG submission 185816) | Grasslands soil microbial communities from the Angelo Coastal Reserve, California, USA - Sample 08_20_2013_1_20cm (SPAdes) (version 2) | ecosystem: Environmental > Terrestrial > Soil >... | reverse complement strand
CAAACTGCGCAGCTTTCTCACCGTTTTCGGAGTGGTCCTCGGCGTCAGCGTCATCATGCTGGTCGCCGCGCTCATCACCGGCTTCGACCAGCAAGTTCAAGAAAGTATCAAGCAGTACGGCGCCGATACCGCCTTCGTCTCACGCTTTGACCAGGGCCCGCACGGCGGGCGGCGCCCCAAGGAAGAACGCGAACGCAAGCCCTTGACGCTGGAAGACGCCCAAGCCGTCAAGGAATTGTGCCCAGCGATCAAGGACCTCACCGTTTTCATCACCTGGTGGGAACAGCCTCATACCGTGCGCACCAGGAGCGGCGAAGTCACGGCCATCGATTTCCGTGGCGTGGAGCCGAATTTCGGGCAGGTTTATGCCAACGCCGCGACGCTTGACGGCCGTTTCATCAGCGAAGGCGACGACCTGCACCGCGAAAAAGTGGTGATGCTGGGGGAAAATGCCGCGCCGGTTCTTTTTCCCAATGTTTCGCCGGTAGGCAAGGATGTGATGATCGATGGCTCGGCCTTTCGTGTGATCGGTGTGGTGGAAAAGCCGAAAGGAATGTTTGGCCAGGATGACGAAGACCGCCGCGTGCTCATACCGTACAACACGTTCCGGAAGATTTATCCAGGCGCGTATGAAAACAGCATCCGCTTCCAGGCCTACCCGAACCTGTTGGATCAGGCCGTCGATCAGGCTACCGAAGTCCTGCGCCGCCGCCGCAACGTTCCCTACCAGGGCAAGAATAGTTTTTCCATTCAAACCTCCCAGCAGATCGTGGATCAATTTCACAGCATTCTGGGGATGGTGGCGCTCGCCACCTTCGTCCTGAGCGGGATCGGCTTGCTCATCGGCGGCGTCGGCGTGATGAATATCATGCTGGTCAGCGTGACGGAGCGAACCCGGGAGATTGGCATCCGCAAGGCCATCGGCGCAAAGAGCGGCGACATTACCTGGCAATTCTTGCTGGAGGCTATGGCGCTCACGGGAGTCGGGGGAGTGCTCGCGCTGGTCCTGGTGAATGGTCTCGTGCTACTTGTGAGAGTCGGCTTGAAATGGCCCGGAAGCGTGCCGCTGTGGGCCGCGCTGACCGGAATCGTGGTCAGCGTTTCCGTAGGCCTGGTGTTTGGCGTGTGGCCGGCGATGAAAGCGGCGAAACTCGATCCAGTCGAAGCGCTGCGGTACGAATAGCGCATGATCCCCACAGGGGACAACGAAGGATGAAAATGGAGGGCGCTAACGCGCCAGAGGACAAAGAGCAGAAGCGAGTTCATGGCAGGAAGCAAAGCGGCCTTGGCGGTTTTTTGCCAGGCAGCGCGCGACGAGGAGGTCGAGCGCTGGTGGTACCTGCGGATTGTACAGCGAGGGCGGCGTAGGCTCGGCATTCAGAATTTGGGCGCACACCGCGCCAAGAGAACCGCCATCGAAGGGTCTTACGCGAGTCAACATCTGATAAAGAACAATTCCGAGAGCAAACTGATCCGAGCGCGGACCGTGAGGGTCGCCCTGGATCTGTTCGGGCGCAAGGTATGCGGGGGTACCCATCAGCTGGTGGGAGCCGAAAATCTCCAATGCAACGCGCGCGATGCCGAAATCGCAGAGTTTTACTTGATTTTCCGCGGTCACCAGGATGTTGCCGGGTCTGACGCCGCCGTGAACGATTCCGGCGCCATGCGCAATCGCTAGCGCCCCAGCTAGATTGGCAGCCCAGGCGCAGGCACGCTGGACCGTCAGGGTGGACGGAACGATATGATCATCAAGCGTCTTGCCAGCGACGTACTCCATCACCAGGTAGGGAGTGCCCTGCTCATCGATTCCGACGTCGTAGAGCTGGACGATCGAAGGATGGGAGAGCTGGCCGATGATCTGCGCTTCGTAGAGGAACTGCTGCTTCAGGCCATCACCGAAACCGTTCAAAAAGGTTTTCAGCGCGACGATGCGGCCAAGGACGTTGTCCCGCGCTTTTTGGACCCGACTCGTGGCACCGGAACCGAGGTGTCCGAGAATTTCGTAGCGGTCTCTTTGCGAGGTAATCATCATGCAGAGCGCAAAAGACGCGCCGCACGATCGCGCAGACCGTTGCCGGTGGTTTGCGGCGCCGCTTGCGGAATGACTTTGCGGCGCGCTAGCGGATAGAGATCTTGCGCGAGAGCTTCGCCGGTGGCGTAACGCGCGGACGGATCTTTTGCCAGGCAGCGGGAGACCACTTCATCAAACGCCGCAGGCAGCGAAGGATTCGCATGCGAGGGTGGGAGCGGCGTCGAAGAGAGCACCCGGCCGCAAATGCCCTGCAGTGAATCGGCGTCGAAGGGCCGCTGGCCGGTCACCATTTCGTGGAGAACGACGCCCAGGGAAAAAAGATCGGAGCGCGCGTCCTGGGGTTTACCCATGATTTGCTCGGGGCACCAGTAGGCGGGTGTACCGACCAGCGGCGTGGCGGCGGAATCGCGGCTGGCCAGCCGCGCCATGCCGAAGTCCATCAACTTCACGCGGCCGTCATCGGTGATCAGCACATTGGCGGGCTTGACGTCGCCGTGAATCACACCCTTGCGGTGCGCCACACCGAGCGCCGAAGCCAATTCCGCGGCCCACGCGGAGGCCCTCGAAAAAGGAATGCTACCCTTATCCAAAATGCGATCCAGGGGCTGACCTTCCAGAAATTCCATTACCAGATAGGGCGTTTGGGTGGCTTCGTCGATGCCCATATCGTGGAGCGTGATGATCGACGGATGGGAAAGCTGGCCGACGACACGCGCTTCCTGAAGGAAACGCTGACGTGCTGCGCCGCTCGCCAATTCCTTGGGAAAAAGCTTTATGGCCACCAGCCGGCCGATCAGCGGATCGTGGGAGCGCGCCACGCGGCCATGCGCACCGGTGCCGATGATTTCGAGAATTTCGTAGCGTCCAACCTGCAAGAAGTTCGCTCCCTCAGATTCGCTAATACTGTGCCGCCAGAATGATGGGCGATGGGCTTGCTCCATTAAATGGAGCAAGCGTCCTGCCGAGAAGGGTACCGAAGTACTACCAAGAAGGCTGGTGCTTAGAGAGCTCTACCCTTAAGATTCTGATGACGTTATGACCGAGCATGGCTTTGCAGATGATGGCGGGCTCGTCCCGGACGCACCAGCGCCTCCGGGTTGAGAAGTCAGCGTGCGAACCGGAGCAAGAGCGGGTGCCGAAGCTAACCGCCCAGGGAAATTGCGGATAAAAGATTTCATCGCCGGGTGCCAGAAGCCGTTGAACCCGAAGAAATACATTTCTTTCAGGGCTTGTTCCGCAGGCCATTTTTCGAAGGCCATGCGATAAGTGGCAATGAAAACGCCGGTGCGATCCTCACCCAAACGGCAGTGCACGAAAATCTTGTGGCCCGGTGCGCTGCGCAATAAGGAGAGAAACTGGATAATCTGTTCGTTGGTTGGGGGAGACCAGCCGGTGACGGGGATGTGGACAAAGCGTATGCCCAGCGATTCGGCATGCTTGCGCTCCCATGCGACTTTTTTAGGGTCCTCGGCGCGCAGATCGACGATCGTGTTGATGCCCAACATTTTTAGCTCAGAGAGGCCTACTTCTTTCGGCTGTGCGCCGCGATAGAGGAGGTCGGTAATTTTCCCGGCGTTGGGAATTCCGGCGACGTGCAGTTTCTGCCCGCAGGCCGGCTGCAGGACGGGCGCGGCGGCGGTTGGCGTGGCGGTTTGCAGAAAAAGGCGAAGCGGGAGAAGAAGCAGGATGGCTAGCGATGGCGGGGTGCGCGGCATGTTGAGAATAACAAACAGTGTAGCGTGAGCGGCAACGAGGGGAAAAGTGTTGACAGTGAAGCGGTTGTCGAGGAATCGCACCACTACAAATAGACGCAGACGGAAAACATCAACCATATTTTGCGTTTTCCTCTTGACAGCGAATTTTTATCCGTTGATACTGCGATTCCAGAGTCAGGGGGACGTGGAAGCGCCAAACGGGCCGAGTTGGAGAGATCAGGTCTGTGTGAGCCAGGAAGCGGCCCGGGTTCTAAGCGAAAAAAATCGAGCGCGAGGTACCAGTTCCGCGCCCGCACATTTGAGGCGGAGCACCTGCTGTTAGGCTGCGTGTGAATCAGCGGCCAGCGGCAGAGCATTGGCGTTTTGCGCCGGAACTCAAGTGCGACCGTATAACGGTCGGCTTTTTTTTCACTGCCCGCTTTCACGATCCGATGGCATCAAAGTGGCGTTACCTTTGGCCCAGACGCCGAGCAACGCCGCGATACGTCGGTCGAGACGCAGAGGAGTAAGATGAGAGGGTTCCCCAGCGCAAGTGGGGACCCCCCCAGAGCGCGGAGGGACGGATGGCCACGGTGAAACATGCATTGAGAGGGAATTCCCCTGCCACGGATACGGCCGCAGAGAACGCCGCGGGTGGCGCGGGAAGAGGTCTGAGCTTCCAGCGGTATTTTGCCGATGGGAAGAAGTCTCCCTTCGACGCGGTCGAATGGGAGAAGCGCACGGCATTGATTGGAAACGAGAAGGGCGTGACGATCTTCCGACAGGAAGACGTTGAAGTGCCAAAGAGCTGGTCGCAGACGGCCACCAACATCGTCGCCAGCAAGTATTTCCACGGAAAGCCCGGCACGGCCCAGCGCGAAGGATCGGTGCGGCAACTGATCGGCCGCGTTGTGAATACCATTGTGCGATGGGGCGAAGAGTGCGGGTACTTTGCCGACATGCCGTCGCGGGATGCCTTCCGCGATGAGCTGACCCACCTGCTGGTCGAGCAAAAGATGAGCTTCAATTCGCCGGTGTGGTTCAATGTGGGCGTGCAACCCAAGCCGCAGTGCTCGGCGTGCTTTATCAATTCGGTCAGCGACAGCATGGAATCGATCATGGGGCTAACGCGCACCGAAGGAATGCTTTTCAAGTGGGGCTCCGGCACGGGAACGAACTTCTCGACCCTGCGTGGAAGCAAGGAAACCCTGTCTGGTGGCGGAATTGCGTCTGGCCCAGTGAGTTTCATGAAGGGTTTTGATGCTTTCGCGGGGGTGATCAAGAGCGGCGGAAAAACGCGGCGCGCGGCCAAGATGGTCATCCTGAATATCGATCACCCGGATATCGTGGAGTTCATCGAATGCAAGATGAAGGAAGAGCGCAAGGCCCATGTGCTCATCGAGCAGGGCTACGACAGCGCGATTGACGGCGACGCCTACAGTTCGATTTTCTTCCAGAACGCAAATCATTCGGTGCGCGTGACGGACGACTTCATGCGCGCGGTAGCCGAGGACAAGGATTGGTGGACGAAGAACGTCATCGACGGGCAGCCAAATGAAAAGCTGCGGGCGCGCGATTTGATGATGAAGATTGCGGATTCGACGTGGCGCTGCGGCGACCCCGGGATGCAGTACGACACGACGGTCAACCGCTGGCACACGGCGAAGAACACGGCGCGGATCAACGCGAGCAATCCCTGCTCGGAATACATGTTCCTGGATGACACCGCCTGCAACCTGGCTTCATTGAATTTGATGAAGTATGTCAACGCCAGCGGGCAGTTCGACGTCGCGGGGTTCAAGCATGCGGTGGACGTTACCATTACCGCGCAGGAAATCCTGGTGGACAACGCGAGTTACCCGACGCCCAAGATCGCGGAGAATTCGCATAACTTCCGGCCACTCGGATTGGGCTATGCCAATCTTGGCGCGTTGCTCATGTCCATGGCGCTGCCGTATGACTCCGACGAAGGTCGCGATATGTCCGGCGCGATCACGGCGCTGATGTGCGGTGAAGCGTACGCGCAATCTTCGAGAATCGCTGAAAAAATGGGGCCGTTCCCGGGTTACGAAGTGAACCGCGAGCCCATGCTGGAGGTGATCCGCATGCACCGCGACGCGATGCGCGGCATCCAGCCGGAGCATGTGCAGACGGAATTGTTCCTGGCGGCTCAAGAATCGTGGGACACCGCGCTGGCGCACGGCGAAAAGTATGGCTACAAGAATTCGCAGGTGACCGTGCTGGCACCGACCGGCACCATCGGATTCATGATGGATTGCGACACCACGGGGATCGAGCCGGATCTGGCGCAGGTGAAATACAAGAAGCTGGTGGGCGGCGGGTTGATCAAGATGGTGAACAACACCGTGCCGCAGGCGCTGATGAAGCTGGGCTACACGCCGGAGCAGACCAGCGAGATCGTTTCCTACATCGACAAGAACGGAAAAATCGAAGGCGCACCATACCTGAAGGCCGAGGATTTGCCGGTGTTCGATTGCTCGCTGGCTCCGCCGGGCGGCGGGCGTTCGATCAACTGGACGGGGCACGTGAAGATGATGGCGGCGGCGCAGCCGTTCCTCTCCGGCGCGATTTCGAAGACCATCAACATGCCCGAGGAATCCAGCGTCGAAGACATCATGAACGCGTATATTGAGTCGTGGAAGCTGGGGCTGAAGGCCGTGGCCATCTACCGCGACAATTCGAAACGTTCTCAGCCGCTCAATGCCGGCGGGAAGAAAGAAGAAAAGCAGGCCGAAGCAGCGGTCGTTTTGGAACCAATGCAGCGCGAGCTGTTTGCGCGGCAACAGCGGGAGAAGATGCCCGTGGAACGCGCATCGGTGACGCACAAGTTCAGCGTGGGAGGGCACGAGGGCTATATCACCGTCGGCATGTATGACGACGGGCGGCCCGGCGAGATCTTCATCAAGATGTCCAAGGAAGGCTCGACACTTTCCGGCGTAATGGACGGACTGGCGCTGACCATTTCGCTCGGGCTGCAGTATGGCGTGCCGCTAAAAGTGTTTGTGGACAAGCTGCTGAACACGCGTTTCGAACCATCCGGCATCACCGCGAACGCGAACATCCGATTTGTTTCCTCGGTGCTGGACTACATCGCGCGGTGGCTGGGCGGGCGGTTCATATCCGCGGATTATTTGAAGTTGAACGGCCTGGCCCCGGCCGAGAATGCCGCCGTTTCAGCTGCCGCGGCCACCCTGCCACCGATGAACAAAGCGGCGCTGGATGCCATGAAAATGGCGTTGTCCACGCCAAAGCCAAGCAATGCCCACGAGGGCGCGCCTGCGTGCAGCGAGTGCGGCATGCTGATGGTGCCGAACGGCGCTTGTTACAAATGTGAGAACTGCGGCAGCACGAGCGGATGCAGCTGAAAAGGAAAGGAGAAATGCGAGCACAAACGCGATGAGCGCCCTCCCCTCCGGCTCAGGAGTAGCAGCACGGCTGGCTCCGCCAAAACGCAAAAACCGCGGGTTCCTCCACATCGTGAGGCATGGTGTGGGACCCCAAGCCATTTACATCATGACCTATCACTGGCTGGATCGGGAAGACTCTGGAAACCATGCGGAGCGCAAACAACGCCCTTGGGTCGGGGCCAGCGCACTTCCGAAGCCGGTGCTGGCGGAAGGCGCGCGGGCGCTGATCGAATTGCTCGAAGGCATCGGCCTGGATTTCCATTTGAGAGAAGTGCGCGGCGCGCTGGAAGATATTCTACGCCTCGGCTCAGCCAACATCCCCGATCTGTGGCTCAGCGACGAGGAAATGTTTGAGAAAGGCCTCGTCGAATGGTGAGCGCTAGTTCATGACTGGTGACGAGGCCGCGCCCTGGAGCGATCTGGTCGGCAGTTTCGGGCCTACCAATTGGAGAAGAATTCCCGGTTGTTTCGCCAGGGTCCGCGACGCGTCTCTCCTGTCCCAACCGCCGCAAGCACGCCTGTGAAATCAAACTCCGCAAGTTTTCGATTATCCGAACGGGACTTGGCAACCTGGCCGCCGAACAGATCGGAGCCGCATCAGCCCGCCCCATTCCCGCACTTCCAATAACCGTCTTGCTGCAGGTGTCGGGCGATCTCCTTCGTGCCGCAGCACTTCCCCCCGAGGGTTGGCGCTACCGGGATCGCGACCGCAACATGCTCAAGACCATGGCGATCTGCCCGGAATGGTAAATGGCATGTTGCACGATTCCGTGGAGCATCGTTTCGTAGGGATAGCTGCGCCCGGCGACCTGTTGGGCCAAATCTTCGAGGGGAAAATTCCGAATCTTCTCTTCGAGCAGGTCGCGACTTTGGTTCCAGCGGGTAACCAGTTCGTTCCAGGGAATCGCTGGCTCGGCCCATTCCTTTTCGGGCTGCCAGCGCGGGAGCGGATTGCTGTCGGAGGCATTTCGAACCCGTTCATTCCAAAGGAGTAAATGTTGAAGCAACGCCGAAATTGAATGCGCCCCTGGAGCAGGTGGCGCGGTGGCAAGGTCAGGCGAAATCTCTGCTAACAGCTCAGCGAGCGAAGGTCCATACCAAGCGGCTTTGATCGTCGCGGCGCGGTAGGCATCGGCGATTCGTTGGGTCTGGTTCACGTGTGCTTAGCGGACACGCGCGGGCCATGGCGGCGTCTCCGGAGGGTTTAGTTTACCATGTGGGCCGAAAAAGCCCCGGCGTTCTAGGCCGGGGATATGGCCCTGTTCATTTCTGCGGCCCAGAGTCCCACACTCAGCGGCCAAGCGACTGCGCCCGTTCGCGATCTAGCGGGTTGTGCTGAAGCTCGCTCAAAATTCTGCGGGCGCACTCGTGCGCGATTCGATCATAGCTTTCGCGAATCGGTTGGTCTTCGGTCTGCCAACAGAACGCTCCGGCTATGGTGCCATCAGGTTTGCAGATTCCGGGAGAACAAATTTGAGCGCGTCAGTAGAACTACAGGCCGCAAGCAGGGGAGAAGTTCCCCGCGTTTATTGACCGACCGCATCGCTCACCGGGGGCGAGGACGCAGGGGCGGGCGTGCGGTGAGCGACCGGGGACGCATGCGGAAGCGCGGGCCGAGCGGCGGCGGAACGTTGCGGAGAAAATCGCCGCAACAGGGACAGCGGCCGTCATTGGAAGTGGGAGCGGTGATATCGGCCCGGAGCCAGTGACCGCGGGCTTCGCATTGCGGATTGATGCATTGCACCGTAAAGCCGGGCAAGTATTCCATTTTCTCTCCATCCTGGGCGCCGGCCCAGATGCGAGCGCTTCGCGGCGTCAACTAGAAAAAGTTCTGAGCGCCCCTGAGCGACCAAATCCCTGGTGGAAAAAGCACCTGGAAAATCCTTTTCAAAACAAAATGCTCAGGCAAGCAAACCTTATGGCCGGAATTGTGCCGTGAGCGACCTGTGGTGTCAAGAGAAAAGACTACCAGATATTGTGGTAAGGTTCTGAGGGAGGCTCCGGACCGGTGACTTGTGGAAGATAGGCCGTGCGAAACCGCCAGCGAGCGCGAAAGCGCCAAGGAAATCGAGAGGACACTTCTTGCGTATCCAGGATTGAGAGTGCTGCGGCTCGAAGTTTGTGCGCATGAGCCGCAGGACGGAGGGAAAAATGCCAACGACGACAAGGTTTGATTTGGGCGGTGAAGGATTGCCGAGGATGAACTTGGGCGGCGCGGGGAAAAGAATATTGCAGCTAGCAATTCTGCTGGTGGCGATCATCTTGCTCATGGCCAGCACGACTTCGATTCCGACCGGAAATGTGGGCGTGTTGACGCTGTTCGGGCGGGTGACCGGTGAAACGCTGCCGGAGGGAATTCACCTGGTTAATCCGTTGAAGTCGGTGCAAAAACTCTCTATTCAGACACAATCCGTCAAAGAGAGCGCCAACGTGCCTTCGAACGAAGGACTGATTCTGGCGCTAGACACGTCGCTACTGTTCCGGCTGGACAAGGACAAAGCAGCGTTCGTTTTCCAGACCGTGGGCGATAATTACGCGGAGAAAATCGTGGAGCCTACACTGCGGGCGGCGATACGCGCGTCGACTTCGGCGCATTCGGCGAATGCGTTATACACAAACGCGCGGGAGTTGGTGCAGCAACAGATTCAGGACGAACTGACAGCGCAACTCGCACCGCGGGGCGTGATCGTGGAGAACGTGCTGCTGCGCGATGTGCAATTGCCGGCCATGCTGAAAGGCTCGATCGAAGCGAAGCAGCAGGCGGAGCAGGACGCACTGCGGATGAGCTTCATCCTGCAGAAGGAAAAGCAGGAGGCCGAGCGCAAGCGCATCGAAGCGCAGGGCATTGCGGACTTTCAGAGAATCGTGGCGACGGGGATCAGCGCGCAGCTGCTCGAATGGAAGGGCATCGAAGCCACCGAGAAGCTGGCGGCGAGCTCGAACGCCAAAGTGGTGATTATCGGGAATCCGAAGAACGGACTACCGCTGGTGCTGGAGCCGAAGTAGCCAGCAGTGATTTAGGACCACTGCTAGAAGGGTCCGCTTTGCCGCACACCCAGGCAGGGCGGCTGGGCAAACCAGTACGAAGATTTTCGTTGACAATACGAAAGTCTTCGTAATAGTCTCGGTCCATGAACCAAGAACCTCTCCAAAAGCCCACGGCTTCCGAGCTTGAAATTCTTCGCGTCCTTTGGGCGCGCGGACCTTCCACGGTCCGCGAGGTGTACCAGGAGCTCCGGGAAAGGAAGTCACTTGGCTACACCACGGTTCTAAAGCTTTTGCAGATCATGACCGCCAAAGGTAGCGTGCGCAGAAACGAAGAGCAACGGGCCCACGTTTACCAAGCATGCCAGCCGGCGACGGAAACAAAGCGGCAACTCGCTAGGGACGTCCTGCAGCGGGTGTTCGAAGGGTCGGCGAGCGAATTGATGCTTCATGCGCTGGAAGGTCGGCGGACGTCCCAGAAAGAGCTGCATGAGCTGCGCCGTCTTCTGGACGAGTACGAGGGGAGAAGCCGATGACCAACCTCCTGAATTGGATTTCGCCAGAGGTTCTGCGGACGCTCGGCTGGACATTGTTGCATTTCATCTGGCAGGGCGCGGGGCTGGCGGCTCTGTTTGCCGTGGCGACCGCGGTTTGCCGAAGCGCGCCGGCGCGTTACGCGCTGGCGGTGAGCGCGCTCGTTTTGATGATGGTCTCGCCGGTCATCACCTTCACGTGGTTGCGCGTGCAATCGAATCCGGACGTGCGGACTGGGGCGGGAGGAGCTTCGACGTGGGCGGGAACGTTCACCCGAAACGCCATCGCCCTGTCAAGCTCCCTCGCCCCGGTTGCCGAATCTCGCGCCGTACAGCCGAGCGCCATGTTGTGGCTGGTGGAAGCGTGGTTTCTGGGCGTCCTTTTGCTGAGCCTGAGAACCGCGGGCGGATTGTTTGTGATCGAAAGGATGCGGCAGAAAGAGGTCAAACCGGTCGGACGAGAGCTGTACGAGAGATGTCTGGCGCTCGAACGAGCGATGGGCCTCGACCGTGTCATCCAGTATTGCGAGTGCCATGGGCTGGACGCTCCAGCGGTACTCGGATGGTTCCGTCCCGTCGTGCTGCTGCCGGTGAGGGCGCTGACCGGCTTGACCGAACAGCAAATCGAAGCGGTCATCGCGCATGAGCTGGCGCACATTCGCCGCCTCGATTGTTTCGTGAATCTTTTCCAGATGGCCGCAGAAACGCTGCTGTTCTACCACCCGGCGGTCTGGTGGGTGAGCCAGGGAATTCGCGCCGAGCGCGAGAACTGCTGCGACGACGAGGCCATCTCCCTTTGCGGCGACGCCGTGAATTACGCGCGGGCACTCACGCTGATGGAAGAATGGCGGACGGCTCCTCGATTGATGATGGCCGCCAATCGCAGCCCGCTTGCGCAGCGCGTCGTGCGGGTGCTCGGCTGGGAGGGAGCTAGGGGCGGAACTCGCGTGGCGG
>Ga0209234_1000745_pt1 | contig 11628 bp, 21 predicted proteins | sample GraSoi013_1_20cm_2_FD_185816 | JGI IMG/M metagenome (GOLD analysis project Ga0209234, IMG submission 185816) | Grasslands soil microbial communities from the Angelo Coastal Reserve, California, USA - Sample 08_20_2013_1_20cm (SPAdes) (version 2) | ecosystem: Environmental > Terrestrial > Soil >... | reverse complement strand
CGGGCCATACGCTGCTCCGTTTATTCGCCGAAAAGAAAACCGGAAATTATAACGTGAAATCCGTCCGTTAACTACAGATTTGCTACCCCTGCCTTTGCTTGTGGCGAGGTTCCTTGCAGATGACGCGGACTACCCCCTTGCGGCGCACGATCTTGCAGTTGCGGCAAATCTTTTTCACAGAGGCGAGTACTTTCATGCGTGCTTCCTTTCAGTCGGTTTACTTCGCGCGGAATATGATGCGTCCGCGAGTCAGGTCGTAGGGCGTCAGCTCCACGGTCACCTTGTCCCCGGGGAGAATCCGGATGTAGTGCATGCGCATCTTCCCGGAGATGTGTCCCAGGATGACGTGTCCGTTTTCCAGCTTGACGCGGAAGGTCGCGTTGGGCAGGGTCTCCATGATCTCTCCCTGCATCTGGATCACGTCTTCTTTCGCCATGATCGTTACTGTTGTTCTTTCCCTCTAAACGGGGATCTCAAAGCGCCGTGCCCCCTTGTTCTCGCACTCATCACCGGGCCGTCGCGATTCCCCTCATTTGAACCCCCCCTTTTTGAGCAGGCTCTCGTACTGGTGCGTCATGATGTAGGCCTGCACCTGCGCCATGAAGTCCATCGTCACCACGACGATGATGAGAAGCGAGGTGCCGCCGAAGTAGAACGGTACATTCCACCGCAGGATCAGGAATTCAGGCAACAGGCAAACCAGGGTTACGTAGATGGCGCCGGCCAAGGTAAGTCTCAAGAGGATCTTCTCTAGATATTTCGCCGTCTGCTCGCCGGGCCGGATGCCGGGAACGAAGGCGCCCGACTTCTTCAGATTGTCCGCCGTCTCCTTTGGATTGTATTGCAGCGCCGTATAGAAAAAACAGAAGAAAACGATCGCGCTTGCATAGAGCATGACGTACACCGGTTGGCCCGGCGTAAGCGTGGATGCGAGGTCCCTGATCACCAGGCTGAATGCCGCGCCGACTTGCCCCTTCGACAACAGCTCCCAGGTGTTGCTGCCTGCGACACCGCTCGTAAACCAGCCTGCGATGGTCGCCGGAAACAGGATGATCGATGAAGCGAAGATCGGCGGTATGACCCCTGACATGTTGAGCTTGAAGGGCAGATGCGAGGCCTGTCCGCCGTAGACCTTGTTGCCGATCTGGCGCTTGGCGTAGTTGACCAAGATCTTCCTCTGACCGCGCTCGACGAAACAGACCGCCCAAGTCACCAAGACGACGGCGATTGTAATCGCGAGCGCCGTGAGCGGAAACATGGCGCCGGTCCGGACCAGCTCGAGCATTCCGGCGACTGCATTCGGCAATCCCGCGGCGATTCCGGCGAAGATGATGATCGAGATGCCGTTGCCCAAACCGCGCTCGGTCACCTGCTCGCCGAGCCACATCAGGAACATGGTGCCCGTTACCAGCGTAACGACGGTGGTGAAGCGGAACATCAGGCCGGGGTCGATCACAAGTCCGGGCTGTGACTCGAGCGCGATCGAGATGCCAGTCGCCTGGAAAAGCGCGAGAAAGACCGTCCCGTAACGCGTGTACTGGGTGATCTTGCGCTGGCCCGCCTGGCCTTCTTTTCTGAGCTGCTCGAGCTGCGGGGACACCGCGGTCATGAGCTGCATGATGATCGAAGCCGAGATATAGGGCATGATGCCGAGCGCGAAGATCGTGAAGCGCGAGAGCGCTCCGCCCGAGAACATGTTGAACAGTCCGAGAATCCCGCCCTGCTGCGACTGGAACAGCTCGGCAAGGCGGATCGGATCGATGCCCGGCACGGGAATGTGTGCGCCGATCCGGAAAACGACCAAGGCCAGAAGCAAAAACGTCAGGCGCTTCTTCAGATCGCCGTACTTGCCGGTCTTGCCGAGCTGCGGGTTCGGCGCGGCCATCTAGGCTTTGCCGCCTTTCTTGCCCTCCGGCCCCGGACGAGTTTCCTTTGGTTCGCGCTTGTCTTTCCCTTGGCTCTTGTCTTTCGCGCTGCGCTCGCCTTTCGATTCGCTCGCTGCCTTCGCCTCGCCTGAGCGCTTTTCGGGTCTCGCTTCCCCTTTTCCCGGTGGGTCCTCGGACTGAGGCTGGGACACCGGCACCGCCTTGGGCTCGCGTTTGGGCTTGGGTTGAGGAATCGGTGCATCGGTGCTGCCACCCGCCGCTTCGATCGCAGTCCGCGCGCCCTTGCTCACCGCAATGCCGGTCAGCGTCACTTTGCGCGTGAGTTTGCCGGAGACGATCACTTTCGCCCCCTTGGCCGATCCCGGAACGACGCCTGCTTCTTTCAACACCGCGAGGTCGATTTTCTCGGCTTTGACGCGCTCGAGATCCGACAGCAGCACTTCGGCGGTGTCCTCCAGGGTCGGTGATTTGAAGCCACGCTTGGGCAGCCTGCGCTGCAGCGGCATCTGCCCGCCCTCGAAGCCGACTTTGTGAAAGCCCCCGGAGCGCGCCCTCTGGCCCTTGTGCCCGCGGCCGCCCGTTTTACCCGTCCCCGAGCCGATGCCGCGGGCGACGCGCTTGCGCACGTGCTTAGAGCCTGGAGCGGGTTTCAGCGTGTTGAGTTCCATTTATCCCTCGAGGCGCACCAGGTAAATTACGCTGTTGATCATTCCGCGCACTTGCGGCGTGTCCTTGAGCTCCACGGTCTGACGCAACCGCCGCAGCCCGAGGCCGCGCACTGTGGCGCGATGCTCCTTCTTGCAGCCGTTGGTGCTTTTGACGAGCGTCACGCGAATTTTCTTGTCGTCCATATGCGTCTTGCCCTCAGCTGGTGATTTCCTCGATCGACTTGCCGCGTTTGGCCGCGATCTGCGCGGGAGTATTCATCCTCTTCAAGCCGTCGAGCGTCGCGCGAACCACGTTGTAGGGATTGGTCGAGCCGATGCACTTGGCGAGCACGTTGGTGACACCCATCACCTCGAACACCGCGCGCATGGGGCCGCCGGCAATGATGCCCGTTCCTTCGGAAGCCGGCTGCATGATCACCTTGGAGGAGCCGTGCTTGCCGATCACGGCGTGCTGCAGCGTGCCGTTCTTCAGAGACACACGGAACATCTTGCGGCGCGCCTCTTCCAAGGCCTTTTGAACCGCCACGGGCACTTCGCGCGCCTTGCCTTTGCCCATGCCCACGGCTCCGTCGCCGTCCCCGACGACGGTGAGCGCGGCGAAACCGAGGATCCGCCCGCCCTTCACGACCTTGGTGACGCGGTTCACGGAGACCATCTTCTCCTTCAGGCCGTCCGAGCGCTGCTCGCCGCCCTGCATCCTGGGTTGCATTCTCGCCATCGTGATTCCTTTAGAGTGCTCGCCTAAATCGGGACCTCGGGAGGAAGGCCTCCCGTTCGCCGCCAAGCTAGAACTTGAGGCCGGCCTCTCGCGCGGCGTCTGCCAGCGCTTTGACCCTGCCGTGGTACTTGTAGCCGGAGCGGTCGAACGCAACGGCCTCGATGCCCAAACCTTTCGCTTTCTCGGCGATGCGCTTGCCTACCGCGACCGCCGCCGCCTTGTTGCCGCCGTTCGGGAGCGCGGTGCGCACCTCCTTCTCCATGGTGGAGGCCGAGGTCAGCACTTTGCCGTCCACCGAGCGCAGCTGGGCGTATATGTGGGTGTTGGTTCGATGCACAGCCAGCCGCACCTTCGCCAATTCACGGATTTTTCGGCGCGTCTGCGAAGCGCGCCGAAGCCGTGCCGCTTTTTTGTCGATCATCGTAGTTCCCTACTTCTTCTTGGTTTCTTTCAGGATCACCCGCTCGTTGGAATAGCGCACGCCCTTGCCCTTGTAGGGTTCGGGCGAGCGGTAGGCGCGCACCTCGGCGGCGACTTGTCCCACGAGCTGCTTGTCCAGCCCCTTGATCACGATTTCGGTTTGGGAGGGAGTCTCGACCTTCACCCCTTTGGGCATGGGGTGCACCACGGGATGCGAAAAGCCCAGGGTTAGGTTCAACTTGTCCCCTTGCGCTTGCGCGCGATAGCCGACCCCGACCAGCGTCAGCCGCTTCTCGAATCCCTTGGTCACGCCGAGCACCATGTTGGCTGCAAGCGCCCGCAGGGTTCCCGACATGGCGTTCGCTTCGTCCGAATCCTCGAGGGCCTTGAATACCAGCTTGTCGCCGTCCTTCTCGATGCTGACGTCCCTGCGCAACCGCTGCGACAACGTTCCGAGCGGCCCCTTGATGGAGAGGGCCTCGGTTGCAAGCGTCGCCTCGACGCCCTTGGGCAGCGTTACGGGATATTTCGCGATACGCGACATGGCCGATTCCTAGGCGACGATGCAGAGCACTTCGCCCCCGACACCGGTGGCGCGCGCCTTACGATCGGTCATGACGCCCTTGGAGGTGGAAACGATCGCGACGCCGAGCCCGTTCATGATGCGGGGCAGCTCGTCGCGCCCTTTGTAGATCCGCAACCCCGGAGTGGACACTCGCTCGATTTTCTCGATCACGGGCTGCCCCGCGTGGTACTTGAGGCCGATCTCGAGCTCTGGTTTCCCTTCCTTTTCATGAACGGCGAAGCCGTCGATGTACCCCTCGTCCTTCAGCACCTGGGCGATGGAAATCTTGAGCTTCGAGGACGGAACGCCGACCGCGGTCTTTCCGACCATCTGGGCGTTGCGGATGCGGGTCAGCATGTCGGCAATGGGATCGGTCATGCTCATGCGGGGTGCCTCCTACCAGCTCGCCTTGATGAGGCCCGGGATCTCTCCGCGCAGCGCGATTTCGCGCAGCTTGTTGCGCCCGAGCCCGAACTTGCGGAACACCCCGCGCGGCCGGCCGGTGAGCCTGCAACGGTTGCGCAGCCGCACGGGCGAGGCGTTCCTCGGCAGCTGCTGCTGCTTCTCGCGCGCCTCCTGGCGCTCTTCGTCCGAGCGCCTGGCGTCGTTGATGATTGCGAGCAGGGCCGCGCGTCTGGCGGCGAACTTGGCCACCGTCTGGCGACGTTTCTTGTCGCGGTTGATCACGGCGAGCTTGGCCATGGCGATCCTTCAGGTCTTGAATGGAAAGTGAAAGGCGGCAAGCAGAGCGCGCGCCTCGTCGTCCGTTTTCGCGGTGGTGGTGATGCTGATGTTGAGCCCCCGCAGAACGTCGATCTTGTCGTATTCGATCTCCGGGAAGATGATCTGCTCCTTCACGCCGAGGCTGTAGTTGCCGCGGCCGTCGAATGCGCGGCTCGAGATGCCGCGGAAGTCACGGATACGCGGGATCGCCACGGTGACCAGACGATCGAGGAACTCGTACATGCGCCTGCCGCGCAAAGTCACCATGCACCCGACCGGAAACCCCTTGCGGACCTTGAACGTCGCGATCGACTTCTTGGCTTTGGTGACCACGGGCTTCTGGCCGGCGATCTTGGTGAGATCGGCGACCGCGTTGTCCAGGATTTTCTTGTCCGTCGTCGTCTCGCCCACGCCCATATTGAGAGTGATCTTCTTGATGCGAGGCACCTGCATCGAGGTCTTGTACCCGAACTTCTTCATCAGATCGGGCACCACGTCGTTGCGGTAGTAGTCTTGTAGGCGAGCCATAAGCGGGTTTGTCGGGGTCCCAGATCAAGCATCCACCATTTCGCCGTTGGATTTGAACACGCGCACCTTGCGCCCGTCCTCCATCAGCTTGAAGCCGATACGGTCGGCTTTCTTGGTCTGCGGGTTGTACAGCGCGACGTTGGAGATGTCGATCGGCATGTCCTTGTCCGCGATGCCGCCCGTCTGGCCCTTCACGGGGTTGGGGCGCTGATGTTTCTTCACGCGGTTGACCCCCTCGACGACGAGGTGCCTCGCATCCACGATCCGCAGCACCGTCCCCCGCTTTCCCTTGTCCTTGCCGACGGTGACGATGACGTCGTCGCCTTTTCTGATTTTCTCCATAGTCTCGGGCATCAACCGTTGCAGGCGATCACAGCACTTCAGGCGCGAGCGAAACGATCTTCATGAATCGCTCGCTGCGGAGCTCCCGGGTCACCGGCCCGAAGATGCGCGTGCCGATCGGCTCCAATTTGGGCGTAAGAAGCACCGCCGCGTTCGAGTCGAACCTGATGCGGCTGCCGTCCGCGCGGCGCACGCCGAAGGCCGTACGCACCACCACGGCGTGGTAAATCTCGCCTTTCTTGACGCGGCCCCGCGGCGCCGCGTCCTTTACGCTCACGCGGATGACGTCGCCAATGCTGGCGTAGCGGCGTTTCGAGCCGCCCAGCACCTTGATACACATCACGGCGCGCGCGCCGGTGTTATCAGCGACATCGAGCACCGTCTGCATCTGAATCATTTTTCCGTCTCCAACTTGTCCGGCCCGAATGCGTTACGGGCAGGCAGTTTTGGATCCCGTCCGGGACGTGAAAAGGCAGCGAATTCTACGCGAAATCAAAACCCTTGCCAAGCCAAATCCACCGGGAGATCAGCCCCTCGTTTCGCGGTGCGCGACCTACGCGGCGCGCGCCTTCTCGACCAGTTTGGCGATCCGCCATGCCTTGGTCCTCGAGATCGGGCGGCACTCCTCGATCATGACCAAATCACCCTCGCCGCACTCGTTTTTCTCGTCGTGGGCGTGGTATTTCTTCGAGCGAGTGACGATTTTTCCGTACATCGGATGGGTGACGCGGCGCTCGACCAATACCGTGACGGTCTTGTCCATCTTGTCGCTGACGACTCGTCCGGTCAGCGTACGGGTGGTCTTGGCCTCGCTCATTTCACTTCCGCCTTTTCCTTGAGGATGGTGCGCACCCGCGCGATGTCACGGCGCACTATTTTGAGTTGGCTGCTGTTGGTGAGCTGCTGCGTCGCTTTCTGCATACGCAGGCCGAACTGAGCTCGCAGCAGCTCCTCGAGCTCCTTGGAAAGCTGCGCCGGATCCTTGGCGCGGACTTCACTGGCCTTCATGATCACGCCTCTTGTCCGACCCTCACCCCATCTGACGGAACACGAAAATCGTGCGCAGTGGAAGCTTGGCCGAGGCCAGGGCAAACGCTTCCCGCGCCGTCGGCTCGTCCACTCCGTCCATTTCGTAGAGGACCTTGCCCGGCCTGATTTCAGCGACGAAGTACTCCGGGTTTCCCTTGCCGTTGCCCATCCGCACCTCTGCGGGCTTTTGCGAGACGGGTTTGTCCGGGAAGATGCGGATGAAGATGCGCCCGCCCCGCTTGATGTGGCGCGTCATGGCGCGGCGTGCGGCCTCGATCTGGCGCGCGGTAAGGCGTCCGCGCGTCGTCGCCTTGAGGCCGTATTCGCCGAAAGAAACCTTCGTTCCGCGAGTAGCGACACCCCGGTTGCGCCCCTTCTGCTGTTTGCGGTACTTGGTTCTGGCTGGTTGAAGCATGAAATGGCTCCTCGCCTACGAGGTCTTGGGTTTGCGGGATTTCTTCACCGCGGTTTTCGGCTTCGCTTCGGCTTTTGCCTTCGCGTCTCCGGCCTTTTTCGCGGCGACCGGTTGGGGCCGGGCCCTGGGCTTGGCCGCGGCCGGACTCCCCGCGTCGGCCGCCGCCTTGACCGCCGCGACCGGTTCGGGCTTCTCCTCGGCAGCGATCGGAGCGGGTCTGGGCGTCGCCTTCTTCACTTTCTTCGCCGCGAGGACCTCGTCGCCGGTCGGGGCCGGAGGCGCGACCGGCTGGTCACCCTTGGCCATCACTTCGCCCTTGTAAACCCAGCATTTGATGCCGATCACGCCGTAGGTGGTCTTCGCTTCGGAAAAGCCGTAGTCGATTTCCGCGCGCAGCGTATGGAGGGGAACGCGCCCCTCGCGATACCACTCGGTGCGGGCGATCTCGATACCGTTCAGGCGCCCCGCGCTCATGATCTTGATCCCTTGAGCGCCCAGGCGCATGGCGTTTTGCATGGCGCGCTTCATGGCACGGCGGAACATGATCCGTTTTTCCAGCTGCTGCGCGATCGAATCCGCTATGAGCTGCGCATCGACCTCGGGCTTGCGGATTTCCTCGATGTTCACGTGGACCATCTGCACGCCGAGGAGCTTGCGCAGATCGGCCTTGAGCATTTCGATGTCCTCGCCCTTCTTGCCGATCACGACCCCGGGCCGCGCGCTGTGGATGGTGATGCGGGCGTCCTTGGCGGGCCGCTCGATCATCACCTTGCCGACCGAGGCGTGGGAAAGCCGCTTCTTCAGATAATCACGGACCTTCAGGTCCTCGTTGAGCATCGTGGCGAAGTTCTTGCTGTTGGCGTACCAGCGCGAGGACCAGTTCTTGTTGACGCTGAGCCTGAAGCCGATCGGATGAATTTTCTGTCCCATGGGTGCCCTATTTCTTTGCTGGCTTGGCCGCCGCCTTCTTCTTTTCGTTCTTGTTCTCGTCGTCCCCGACCGTCACGAAAATATGGCAGGTCCGCTTGGTGATGCGGTTGCCTCGGCCCTTTGCGCGCGCCTGGAAGCGCTTGAGCGACATGCCCTGTTCCACGAGAATGGTCCTTACCTTCAGCTCGTCGACATCGGCGCCTTCGTTGTGCTCGGCATTGGCAATCGCCGATTCCAGAACCTTCTTGATGATGTGCGCCGCTTTCTTCGGACTGAAGGCAAGCAGATCGAGGGCCTTTTCCACCGGGAGCCCGCGCACCTGGTCGGCGACGAGCCGCCCCTTCTGGGCCGAAAGCCGCACCCCGTACAGCGTCGCGCGGGTTTCCATGTCTTCTCCTTACTTCTTCTCGCCGCCCGCTGGAGGGGCGGCTCCCGCAGAAGCGGCCGGCGCAGGGGCAGTCGGCGCAGTCGGAGCTCCGGGGGTTCCGTGCGCTCCGCCGGCTCGCGCCGCCGCGGCGGCTTCCAGAAGCTTCTTGTCCGCCATGCCGTGGCTCTTGAAAATGCGCGTCAAGGCGAATTCGCCCAGCTTGTGCCCCACCATGTTTTCCGAGATGTATACCGGGACGTGCTGCTTGCCGTTGTGGACGGCGATGGTCAGCCCCACGAAATCCGGCAGAATCGTGGAGCGCCGCGACCAGGTCTTGATCGGGCGCTTGTCGCTCGCCGCGCGCGCCGCACCGACTTTCTTCACCAGATGGTGGTCCACGAAAGGACCCTTCTTGACCGAGCGTCCCATGGTCTAGCCCTTGTCTCGTTTCTTGTGACGGAATTGGATGATCATGCCGCGTGTGCGCTTGTTCTTGCGGGTTTTGTAGCCCTTGGTCAGCACCCCCCAGGGGCTCACCGGATCCTGCCCCGCCGCGGTCTTGCCCTCGCCGCCGCCGTGCGGGTGGTCGATCGGATTCATCGCGACCCCGCGCACGGTCGGGCGCACGCCGCGCCAGCGCACGCGTCCGGCCTTGCCGATCGTCTCGAGGCTGTGCTCCTCGTTGCCGACCTCGCCGATGGTGGCGCGGCAGTCGACGTGCACTTTGCGAATCTCGCCCGAACGCAGCCGCAACTGCGCGTAGCTGCCCTCTCGCGCAAGCAGCTGAACCGATGCGCCCGCGGCGCGCGCGAGCTGTGCGCCCCCGCCGGGCTGCATCTCGATGCAGTGAACCGTGGTGCCGACCGGGATGTTCCGCAGCGGCAAGGTATTACCCGGTTTGATCGGCGCCTCCACTCCCGACATGAGCTGGGTGCCGGCAGTCACACCCTTGGGCGCAATGATGTAGCGGCGCTCGCCGTCGGCGTAGCAGAGCAAGGCGATGTTCGCGCTCCGGTTCGGATCGTATTCGAGCCGCTCGACCTTGGCCGCAACGCCATCCTTGTTGCGGCGAAAATCGACGATGCGGTAATTCTGCTTGTGCCCGCCGCCCTGGTGGCGCACGGTGATATGGCCGTTGACGTTGCGGCCGGCCTTCTTGGATTGCTTCTCGACCAGGGGCTGATAAGGACCGCCCTTGTGCAGATCCGGATTTACGAACTTGACGAGTTGCCGCCGGCCGGGTGAGGTGGGTTTGAATTTTACGAGCGGCACGGTCTACTCCTGAGCCTGAAAGGTGATTTCCTGCTTCTTGCCGTCGGGTCCCGGCAGCAACGAGACGTAGGCCTTTTTCCAGTTGCGGCGGCGTCCTTCGAAGCGCCCGAAGCGCTTGTCCTTGCCTTTGACATTGGTGACCTGGACCGACTTCACCTTGGTCTTGAACATCAACTCGACCGCCGCCTTGATCTCGGGCTTGGTCGCATCCGCTGCGACGCGGAACACGTACTGGTTGTTCTTCTCGCCAACGAAAGTGCTCTTCTCCGAGACCTGCGGCGCGAGCAAGACCTGCATCAGGCGCTGTTTGTCCATGACGGGGCTCACTTAAGAATCTCCTCGAACCGCGCCATCGCCTTCTTCGTCAAGATGACGTGCTCGAACTGGATCAGCGATACCGGATCGGCGTGGTTCACGTCGAGCACCCGCACGTTCACGAGGTTGCGCGAGGAAAGCAACAGGTTCTGGTCCAGTTCGTCGGTGATCACCAGCGCCGAGGCCAGGCCCATCTTCTTGAGCTTCTGCGCGAGAAGTTTCGTCTTCGGCTCCTCCACGCTGAAGCTCTCCACCAGCTTCAGGCGCTCTTCCCGCGCGAGCTGCGACAGGATCGAGCACATTCCGGCGCGATACATCTTGCGGTTCACTTTCTGCGAGAAGTTCTCGTCCGGCAAATTCGGGAAAATCTTGCCGCCCCCGCGCCACAGCGGGCTCGCGACGTCGCCGGCGCGGGCGCGCCCCGTGCCCTTCTGCCGCCAGGGCTTCTTGTGCGAGTGACGAACGTCGCTGCGCCCCTTTTGCGCGCGCGTGCCTCTGCGGGCGTTCGCCTGGTAGGCGACGACGATCTGGTGCACCAGCGATTCGTTGAACTCGCGTCCGAACAATGCGTCCGACGCAGCTACGCTCGCCCCGCTCTTCCCCTGCTCGTTGATGAGCTTGAGCTCCATCACGCTCCCTTGGCCCCTGTTGCGGGTGCAGCTTTGGCTGCCGGCGCGGGCGCGGCCTTGCCCGCCGGTGCGGGTGTTGTCCTGGCCGATTGAGCCGCTGAAGCTGCGGCCTTCGACGGCGCAGCTTTCGGCGAGGGACCCTTGACCCGTGTCGCTTTGGAAGTGGGCCGCACCACGATGTCGCGGCCGCGACTACCCGGAACGGACCCCTTCACGAGGACCAACTGGCGTTCGAGGTCCACGCGCACGATCTCGAGACCCTGGGAAGTGCGCTGCGCGGCCCCCAGATGACCCGCCATGCGCTTGCCGGGAAACACGCGTCCCGGATCCTGCGCCATCCCGGTCGATCCAGGCTTGTTGTGCGAGATCGAGTTGCCGTGGCTCGCGCGATTGGAGGAGAAATGGTGACGCTTGATCACCCCGGCGAAACCCTTGCCCTGCGAGACTCCGGAAACGTCGACGATCTGTCCCACCTTGAAGATGTCGGCCCCGATCTTTCCGCCAAGCTTGAAATTGTCCAGCTCGCTTTCCGGCACGCGGAATTCGCGCAGGATGTGACCGGCCTCGACCGCAGCCTTGGCGAGGTGGCCGGCTGCGGCCTTGTTGACGCGCGAAGGGCGGCGCTTGCCGAACGTGACCTGCACGGCGCTGTAGCCGTCGGTCGCGCCTGACTTGATCTGGGTCACGCGGTTGTCGGACACGTCCAGCACCGTCACCGGCAGCGAGTCGCCGTCGTCGGTGAAAACGCGTGTCATGCCGACCTTGCGGCCGACCAATCCTAAAGTCATCTTCCTGCCCTTTTTCAAGGTGCCGACTGCTAT
>Ga0209234_1000742_pt1 | contig 11644 bp, 11 predicted proteins | sample GraSoi013_1_20cm_2_FD_185816 | JGI IMG/M metagenome (GOLD analysis project Ga0209234, IMG submission 185816) | Grasslands soil microbial communities from the Angelo Coastal Reserve, California, USA - Sample 08_20_2013_1_20cm (SPAdes) (version 2) | ecosystem: Environmental > Terrestrial > Soil >... | reverse complement strand
CTGCCCCGGATCTCGCGGCCCTCCGGACCGCGTTGAAGACACCCGCGAAGGCCGTCGTCGTCGTCCACAACGAGACCTCGACGGGGGTGACGAATTCCCTCGACCCGATCGTGGAGGCCGCCCATGCGGCGGACGCGTTCGTGATCGTGGACGCCGTCTCCTCGCTGGGCGGGATCCCGCTGCCGTTCGGGAAACTCGGCATCGACGCGGGCTTCACGGCGTCCCAGAAGTGCATCGCCGCACCCGCGGGCATCGCGCCGGTCGCGGTGTCTCGGTCGCTCTGGGAATCGACGGACCCGAAGTCCGTGGAAGGATGGTACCTGAACCTGTACACCTGGGACCGCTACGAACGGGAGTGGGGCGACTGGCACCCGACGCCGACCACGATCTCCTCGAACGTGTTCTACGCCTTCCACCGGGCGCTGAAGCTCCTGCGGGAGGAGGGCCTCGAGGCGCGCTTCGCGCGGCATGCGAAGGTCGCGGCGCGTTTGCGGGCCGGCCTCGCCGAACTCGGCTTCAAGCCGGTCGGACCGCCCGCGATCCTGTCGAACACGGTGGCGTGCTTCGCGCCGCCTCCGGGCGTCGACCCGACACGCCTCGTCAAGCGACTGAAGGACGAGCACAATATCTACATTTCAGGCGGGCTCGGTCCGCTCCGTGGGAAGACGATCCGAATCGGGACGATGGGCACCCAGGCCGATCCTGAGACGATCGACTGGCTCCTAAGAGCCGTCCGCGCAAGCGTGTGAACTCACGCGTCGGGCAGGTATCGCGTCAGCCAACCGATCGACCGTTCGTGGAGTCGGATCTGGTTCGACGTCTTGCGGGGCGAATGGCCTTCGTCCGGGAATTCGAGGTAATCCACGGTCTTGCCCATCTTCCTCATCTCCTCGACCATGGCCCGGGCCTCCGTGACCGGGCAGCGAGGATCGTGCGCCCCACCGGTGAAGAGGACCGGCGCCCGGATGCTGTCCAAGAAGTAGATCGGCGAGTACTTGCGGAACAGGTCGGCCTCCGTGTCCGGGTGCCCCATCTTCTGTCGGTCGTACCGCTGTAGGTATCCGCGTTCGTTTGTCGTCGCGGTCATCCAATTGAAGTACCCGACGATGCTCACGCCGACGGCCCACAGGTCCGGCGCTTTCTCGAGCACGTGCGCGACCGAATAGCCGCCGTAGCTGGTGCCGATGGCCCCGAGCCGATCCGGGGCACAGTGTCCATTTTTCACGAGCCATCGGCCTCCGGCGATGATGTCCAGCATGTCCGCGCCGCCGAGGTCGTGGTCGCTCAGGCGCCGCCAGGCGCGGCCGTACCCCGTGCCGCCCCGGTAGTTCGGCGCGAGGACGGTGAACCCTTGGGCGACGAGGAACTGATACTTGATGATCCACTCGTTCACGGTTTGTGCTTCGGGGCCGCCATGCGGTGAAACCAGAGCCGCATGCCGGGATCGGTTCTTGGGCGGGACGAACAACCAGGCCGGAATCGGGCGGCCATCGAAGGTGCGATATCGTACGAGCTTCCCGTCGGCGAACTCGCCGACTGGCAGTTTGGCGCGAAGACTATTGACCAAGATCCGCCCACTCTTACCCGAAGCGGCCACGAGACGGTCCGGTGTTGTGAACGTGGAATAGAGGAAGAACAGGCCTCGACCGTTCGGCTGCCAGAGCGCGTGGCTCGCGGTCCCGTTCGGACGAGAGATGCCGCGGGGACTCTTTCCTGCAGCTGATACGGTCTTCAGCTGGATGTTTCCTTCCCGGTTCTCCAGGAACGCGATCGATTTCCCATTCGGAGACCAGAGGGGTCGGGACTTGTCCCACTCGTTCTTGACGAGCCACCGTACGCGGCGCGTCCCGATGTCGAGGACACCGATATCGAGGTGATCATGGACGTTCGACACGAAGGCGAGCTCGCGGCCATCCGGAGACCACGGCTTGGGAGCCCCGAGGTCGCCACCGATCGAACTCTCCGAATCCGGGAAATCGACGACTTTCTGCATCAGGCCGGCGAGATCTACGAGCCCCACGTAGTCGTGGAGCCCGACACCGGCGGAAAAGGCGATGCTCTGTCCATCCGGCCGCCATGCGATCTCCGTCACGATATCGTCCACGTTCGTGAGTTGTTTCGTCTCACCTCCGGTCGCCTCGACGACGAAGACGTTGTCTCGATCGCCATCCCGGTTTGAAGTGAACGCGATCCTCTTCCCGTCTGGAGACCAACGTGGTGAGGCGCTGTCCCACGTCGTGTCGGTGATCTTGCGAGCCGTGCCGCCGGCTGCGGGAGTCACGTAGATGTTGAAGTTCTCGTCGCCCTCGAAGTCCGATTGAACGGCGAGCCACTGTCCGTCCGGCGAGAATTCCGGGTGCAGGATGGACTGATCGGAGCGTAGGAGGGGCTTCTCCCGCTTCGTCCGGATATTCAGGACATAGACCGACCATTGTTCGCCCTTGTTCGCCGAGTAGGCGAGACGCCGTCCGTCGGGCGAGACGTCGAAGTTGCCCAACTGCCAGATCTTCTTCAGGAAGCGCTCCGGCGTAAAGGCGACCTTGCGACCCATGAAACCCAGGCGGTCCGGGGAAGGTCGGCGGGGACAAAAAGCCATCCCGTTGCGAGCGTTCCACGATGCCATGCTGCCGAACGTTGCGACCCTGCCGATCACGGTCGGCGTGGGCGCGTTCCTCGTCCGCGAACGAGATCTCCTGGTCGTCCGGAAGACCTACGGTCCGTCGAAGGGGTTGTGGACGATCCCGTCCGGATACGTCGAGCGACACGAGTCGATCGTGCAGTCCGTCGAACGGGAGGTAAAGGAGGAAACGAACATCGTCGGTCGCACCGGCTCCCTGCTCGCGGTCCGGAACCGCGTCACCGATACCGGGAACGATACGTTCCTCGTCTTTCGCATGGCCTACGTGTCCGGCCAACCCGAGCCGGACCGCGACGAGGTCAACGAGGCGGCCTTCATCCCCCTCGCGGAGCTCGCGACCGCAGCGGATTCGGCTTCGTTCACGCGGGCGATCGTCGCGAAGTTGACCCGTGCCGACGGCCTGCAACTCGATCCGTACCAGCCGCCCCCCGATCCGAAGGACGTGCGCGCGTACTTGCTGTATCTGTGACCGCGAAAGCCTTTAGGGGCACCGCGGCTGTGCAGCGGCGTGGCGACCACGATCGTGGCGCAATGGCTCGGTACCAAGTACTTACTCGAGGCGCGGGCGCTGGACCGAATCCGTGACGTGATTCGGACCGGTGGACTCGTCGTGTACCCGACGGACACCGCCTACGGTCTCGGAGCGGACCCGTTTCAGGAGAAGGCGATCGACCGTGCATTGGCGGCGAAGTCCCGGCCGCGCGATCAGCCGCTGTCCATGGCTGTGGCCGACGTGCCCGAAATCTTCCGGTTCGGAGAGCCGACTCCGATTGCGGAGGCATTTTGCGCGAAGAATTTGCCCGGGCCCTACACGGTCATCCTGAGGGCGACTCGGCAAGCGCCGCACCCCATCGTTTCGAAGGATGGGCAGATCGCGATGCGGATCCCTGGGCATGCGATTCCGCGTCTGCTCGCAAAAGCCCTCGGTCCGATTACATCGACCAGCGCGAACCGTCACGGACAGCCCTCTCCTCGGACGTGCGACGAGGCCCGCGAACAGCTAGGGGACGGAGTGGACCTGTATGTCGATGGAGGGCCCACGCCGCTGGGCGGAGAGTCGTCGGTCGTCGATCTGTCCGGGAAGCAGGCAAAGATCCTGCGACAGGGGACGTCTCCCGTCGGGGGCGCGGTGTGATGGATACCGACGTGCGCGATGCGCTCTTTCACGCCGGCAAAGTGTCGCGAGAAGCCCGCGAACGTGCGGTCGAGCTCGTGCACGAAGGAGGACTCCTACGGGAACTCGCCGAGGAAGTCGAGGGTCTCATGGCCCGCCGGGGCCTCCGACCCGCCTTCCCGACGTGCATTTCGATTGACCATGTGGCGGCCCATTATTCGCCGACACACGACGACGACCTCCGGTTCCGTCGGGGGAACGTCGTGAAGCTGGACCTGGGGGCCCAACAGGACGGTTGGGTCGCGGACACCGCCCAGACGGTCGAGGTCGGCACGCGGAATTGGACGGCACTGATACGGGCGTCCGAGCTCGCCCTGCAGACCGCGATTGAGGCTGTGCACGCGGGCGTCGCCACCCGCGCCATCGGCGAGGGGATTCAACGAGCGATCGAGTCCCAGGGATATCGTCCGATTCGGAACCTCACCGGTCACACGGTCGAGCGGTACCTCCTCCACGCGGGCAAGAGCGTGCCGAACATTGCGCACGGCCACGACGTGCTGGAGGAAGGCGAGGTGGTCGCCATCGAGCCGTTCGCCTCCTCCGGCGCGGGCCAAGTGGACGGCAGGCGGAGCGGGAACATTTATCGGGTCGTCCGCACGAAGCCGGTGAAACAACCGGAGCTGAACGACTTTCTCACTCTTCTGTCGAAAGAGTTCCAGACGCTCCCGTTCGCCGAGCGCTGGGCCTTCCGTCTCGAACCGCGGACCCCGGCCCTCCTGAATTCGCTCCTCCGGACGGGGGCGGTGATGTCCTATCCAGCCCTCTTGGATCTGGAGGACGGAGTCGTCTCTCAGACCGAACACACGATGATCGTCCGGAGCGGCGGCGCCGACGTCACGACCGCGTGATGTGGATCCGGTCCCGCAAACGTTTATCATCAAACGTCCCCATCGGCAAAGCCCCTCGGAGCCGGCATCCTGTGAGCGATATCAAACGGATCGTTTTGGACGTGCTGAAGCCCCACAAGCCATCCTTGGTCGACATGTCGCTTCGTCTGAGCGGGCTGAAAGGCGTGGACGGCGTGAACCTGACCCTCCACGAAGTGGATCAAGAGACCGAGAGCGTCAAAGTCACAATCGAGGGCACGTCAATCAATTACCCCAGCGTCGAGGAGACCTTGCGGGAGATGGGTGCGGTGATCCATTCCGTCGACCTGGTGTCGACCGGCAAACGCCTCGTCGAGGATGTGCGGACCCCGCAAGACCATCGATGACTCGCTAGCGGGATTCCTTGATGCGCTTCGCGACCTTCTGGACGATCGACGTCTTGTAGTAGTCAGCCCGGACAAGGACGCGTCCTTCCTTCCGCCAAGGCGTGGACGGGAACGCCTTGCCGTCCTCCACCTGCGGCTCGAGGCCGAGGGCCTTCGCCGCGCTCGCGACTTCCTGCGTGGTCGGCAGCTCCACGGCCCACCGCTTCGCGACGCGGCGCCCCTGCTGCCGAGATCGGCCGACGTCGAAATAGGCGGGATAGAGGATGATCGGTCGGTCTCCCTTCGGCATGGATGCGGTCCGAATCCCGCCGTCGCCATAAGGCTATCGCCGTCGGACGATACCTTCATTCCCGCAACCGCTTTGTCGGGAGCCGTTTTCCGGGGGAGCCGAGACATGAACGCCGAAATGGACCTCGTGAATTTTGCCGTCGAGGAAGCGCGATCGAAAGGGGCCACATACGCGGAAGCGCGATACGAGAAACAGGACCCGGAGAATTTCATCCTCAAGAACGGTGTGTTGGACGCGCTCTACGTGGGCCACGATCAAGGCATCGGCGTCCGCGTCCTGGTGAACGGCGCTCTCGGATTCGCGGCGACGAACTCGTTGTCGAAGGCGGGCGTCCGCGCGATCGTGGGCGACGCAATCAAGATCGCGAAGGCCTCGCGGCGGAAGACGAAGATCACGTTCGCCCAGGAAGATTCCATCGCCATGAACTGGTCCATCCCGGAAGCGAAGAAGCTCGCCGATGTGTCGGTCGAAGAGAAGATCGCGGAGATCCAGGGCGTCGATCGGGACGTGACGCAGCTCGGTTTCAAGCTCGCGGCGCGCTACTTCAACCTCAGCGACAATCGAATCCGGAAGTACTTCGCGAACTCCGAGGGATCGCGGATCGAGTCGTATAGTCCGCGACTTCGGGTCTTCTACTTCCTCACGGTCGTCGAGGGCGCGGGCGTCGAGCAATCGAGCCGCAACTACGGCTGGTCCGGCGGGTGGGAGGGGATCTCAACGTGGGGCCTCAGCGACCGCGTGGTCGAAGAAGCCCGCTCCATGCACCGGTCCCTCACCAAAGGCAAGAAGTCCCCAGAAGGGAAGATGGACCTCGTGGCCGGTCCCCAGGTCGCGGGCATCGCTTCTCACGAATCGTGCGGCCACCCGACGGAGGCCGACCGGGTCCTCGGTCGCGAAGCGGCCCAGGCCGGAAAGTCGTTCATCCCTCCGGATGGCCTGGGGATGAGGGTCGGCTCCGAACTCGTGAACGTCGTCGACGACCCGACGGTCGAGCATGCGATCGCGTACTATCTGACGGACGACGAGGGCGTGAAAGCCCGCCGCCGGTATCTCTACAAGGAAGGCCGCGTGACGGAATTCCTCCAGAACCGCGAGACGGCCGCGGCGTTTCACACGCATAGCAACGGCGCGGCGCGCGCCGTGAACTACAACGTGGAGGCGATCGTCCGCATGGCGAACACGTTCGTGGAACCGAAGGACCACTCCTTGGAGGAGCTCCTCGAGGGCGTGAAACATGGCGTCTACATGAAGAGCTTCATGGAATGGAACATCGACGACAAGCGATACAACGCGAAGTACGCGGGACGCGAAGCGTACCTCGTGGAGAACGGCGAGGTGAAGCACCCGGTGAGGAACACAATCGTCGAGCTCACGACACCCGCCTTCTGGTCCGCCGTCGACGCGGTTGGCAAGGACCTCGACTTCGAGGCAGGTTTCTGCGGTAAATCCGATCCGGGCCAAGCACTCGACGCGAGCATGGGCGGACCGCCGATCCGCCTCCGGAACGTGCACCTGAGGTGATCGGATGGAAGAGGTCGCATCCCGGATTGTCGACAAGGCAATCGCCCTCGGATGTCAGGACGCGGTCGCCGACGTCGTCGAGAACCGGTCCTACCAGATTCGTTTCGCGCAGAACGAGGCCGTGATCAGCAACCAATGGCGCGAATCGACCGCGTCGGTGTTCGTCGTCCACGGCAAGCGGGTCGTCGCGAGCGACATCAAGGACCTGTCGAAGACGGACGAGGCCGTGGAGCGGCTCGTGAAGATCGCGAAGACGTCGCAGCCGAACCCGGATTATGCGGGAATTGCGAAGGGCTCGTTCCGGTATGCGCGAACCCGGCCTGACCCGAAGGTCCTCTCCCTGAGCGAGGGCGGCAAGTATGTGGAAGCCGCCGTCGGCGGGGCACTGGACCAGGGGGCGAAGGAGTGTGCGGGGTCCTTCTGGAAGTACGAGGACGAGCACTTCCTTGCCACGTCGAATGGCGTGGAGGGCCACGACCACCGGGCCAGCCTCTATCTGTCGATCCGTGCCCTCGTTTCGCTGGAGTCGAGCGGTCACGGGATCGCCTGCGCCACCAAGCTCTCCAAGTTCGAACCGGAAAAGGCCGGACAGAAGGCCGGGCGGATCGCGGCCCTGGCCCGGACCCCGAAACCGGCGAAGGCGGGCCGTTACACGGTCCTCTTCGACCCTCTCATCTTCGGTTCCCTGACCGATCAGGTTGGCGGCCGACTCAGCGCGTGGGCCGTCCTGGCGGGTCTTTCGCCGTTCGGCAAGAAAATCGGGAAGCGGGTCGCATCGCCGCAGCTCACCCTGTACGACGACGGCTCCGCGGATTCCATCGCGCGCAAGCGCTTCGACGCCGAAGGGGTACCGACCCGGAGGAACCTCCTCGTCAGCAAGGGGATCCTGAAGACCTATCTCCACAACACGTCGACCGCGAAGAAATTCAAGACGAAGACGACCGGGAACGCGGGGCTCGTTTACCCGGACTCTCACGCGATCTTTGTGAGGCCCGGGGACCGATCGCGGGACGAGATCTTCTCCGAGGTAAAGGACGGCCTGTGGCTCACAAACACGTGGTACACGCGATACCAGTCCTACGTGACCGGCGACCTGTCCACAATACCCCGCGACGGCATATTCCACATCCGAAACGGAGACGTCGTCGAGGCGTGGAAAGACATCCGCGTCACAGACAACCTCATCCATCTGATGAAGAACATCGTCGCCTTGGGCGACGAGCCGGAGCAGATGATGTGGTGGGGCGAGGTGTCCGTGCCGAATTTCGTCCCATACGCGCTAATCAAAGACGTCGGGATCACGACGTCCAACCAGTAGACAGACCTAGGTTGCGGTCGTCTCGACAAGGACCGCGTTCACGACGCCGTCCTGGCCCGGTCGGGACGTGACCCGCGCCAAGCCGAGATCCGTCTGGATCGTCGCGCCGCGGGTGATGATGTTCCGCGTCACGAAGTTCGGGTTCGACGGATTCGCCTTGACGGTGACGATCTTCACCTTCTTCGTCACGGAGGTCCGGCGGTCGAGCACGTTCGCGAACTCCGCCTTCAACACGCGGACCTTGCGGTTCGCGCCCTTCGTGCGGTAGAGCTTGAGACGCTGAGGTCCGATGAACGCCCACTGCTGCTCGCGGCCGATCTCCCGCCGGCGCTTCTTCCGGAAAGGACGGTAGCGCCCGCCGGTGGGCTTCCGCCGGGAGCGTCCTTGCCAAAGGGCCATGAGAACCGAGCCAAGGATGCGGGCGTATTTGACCGTTGTGGGTCACACGATGTGCACGGTGCCGTAGACGAGCAGGCTCGAGAGGACGAACCCTAGCAGCGCGCCGCCATTCAACAGTGGGAGGCCGGCCTGCGGGTTTCCCTTCAGCACGTAGCGCATCAAGACGATGAAACCCACGAGGCTCCCGAGGACGGTCCCAAACGCGATGCTCGCGTTCGGCAGAAGGCCGAGGAAGGATCGACCCGTTGCGCTCGAGAACGTGAATGAGGAGACGGCCAGGATCCCGGGAATGATCAGGTCTCCCAATCCGACGAACATCGCCTCGCGTTCTTCGCCGGATGCGACCTGCTCCTTGAGACTCTTCTGCTGCCGAAACGAGTAGCCGGCTTTTTTCGGGATCACCAACAGGATTGGTAGCCGCTGGCTCGTGAGTTCGTCCGCGAGGGTGATCATATGTTTCGTCCGGTAGACGGCCCAGGCGTCGTAGAAGGCCAGGGCGATCAGGAGGAGGATCGCGGGAAGCGTGCCGAAGGAGATCCCAAGGATCGCGGTCACGCCCGCCGCAGTCACCATCCCGATGGCGTCCACCACGTACCATTCAGGGAACTTCACGAGCAGGTAGACGAGGCCGGCGGCGACCGCGAATGCGAGGACCGTGGCGACGTTACCGAGCAGCACGCCGTCGGCCGTCCCGCCGGTCGCGTAATCCAGGGCGTAGAACAGCGGAAGCAGGAGGACGAACGCGAGGGTGATGAAGATCGAGGCCATGATTACGTACTTCGCGAGGTTCTGTCGCTTGTACCGGACGAGTCCGAGGATCACGGCGGTGAAGGCCAGGATCATGATGAGGTAGATGACCGTGTTCGTCACGTCTTCGGGACGCTGGAACGCCTGGAACCCGGCCCCGGCGAAGATGGGCGAGAGGGCAATCGCCGCAATCTGACTCACGACGAGGAGGGCTGCCATGGCCGCAATCGACGGAATCTCGCGGCGCATGGGAAGCCTACTCCCGGGTCACACGTCCGAAGGCCACCGTGCCCGCGATCTTTTCGATGAACACCTTCACGATTGAGCCCTTCGCGGTTCCCGGGACATAGATCACGTACTTGTCGAGCTTCGCGATCCCGTCCCCCTTCTTCCCGATATCCTGGATCATGAGCTCGTAGACCTTCCCTTCGACGAGGGGCGCTTCCTCGACCTTCGCGGCTTTCTTCACGGCCTTCACGGGCCGGCGCGCGCCGCAGGCGTCGCACTCGAGCATCGCGATGCGCCCTTCTTTCACGAGGCGGGTATCAGGCCGACCGCATTCCTGGCAGAGGACGTACGCGTCCACGTAGGACTTGATTCGATCTTCGATCTGCTGGGAGGTGACCTTGCTCTTGAATACGACCCGTCGGCCTTCCATCGCTCCCGCGGTCCCGAGTTCTCGAAGGAGATAGGTGAGGACCATGTCCGGGTCTCGGCGGATCACGCCCACGATGTCCTCGAAGTTCCGCAGGATCGTCGTCTTTCCTTCGATGACGACATCCGGGGAAGGGACCTGGAACCGCTCACCGCTGCTCAGTGCCGCAGGCAGCGCTTTCTTCGCACGCGACAAAAGCTCTTCGTAACCGAACGACACGAACGACGTCCAAGCCCCGGGTCACTTTAAAGGTTGCGGGGCTAGCGCGCGGCAGCGCGAACCAGCCCGAGATGAATCGGGGAAGGCCGCAACGGGCGGGAGCGCAACTCCGGGTGGAACTGGGACGCGATGAAGTACGGATGGCCCTTCAGTTCCAGGACCTCCATGCGCCGTCCGTCGTCCGAACGGCCCACGTAGCGCAAGCCTGCGTCCTCCAGCTTCGCGATGTACGCGGGATTGATCTCGTATCGGTGCCGGTGCCGTTCGTGGATCGTCGTGGCGCCGTACAGCTTGGCGGTCGCGGACTTCGGATCGAGTTCGATCGGATGCGCTCCGAGTCGCATCGTCGCGCCCATTCCCTTCACGGCATGTTGCTCCGGCAGCAGGTCCACGACGGGATGCGGGGTCTTCGGGTCGAACTCGGAACTGTTCGCTCCCTTCAAGCCCAAGACCGCTCGGGCGAAGCCGATCGTCGCGAGCTGGAACCCGAGGCACACGCCTTGGAACGGAATCTCGTGCTCCGCGGCGAATCGGGTCGCCGCGATCTTGCCCTCGATCCCGCGGTCTCCGAAACCGCCCGGGACCAGGATGCCGTCCGCGTCCTCGAGGCCTTTCGTCCCCTGTTTCTCCAGGTCGACGGATTCGACCCATTTCAGTTTCACGTGGACGCGCGCCGCCGCGCTCGCATGATGGAACGCCTCGATGTGACTGATGTAGGAATCCTTCAGGTGGGTATACTTGCCCACAAGTGCGATCGTGACCTCGTCCTTCGGGTTCTTCAAGTTCTCGAGGAACGCCTTCCACTCCCGCATATCCTCCTTTTTCGCACGGAGCCCGAGGGTCTTCATCGCATACTCTGTGAGGCCCTGTCCGTCGAAGAGGAGGGGGACGTCGTAGATGGTCAAGGCATCTGGCGCGCTGATCACGCCCTCCACCGGGACGTCTGAGAAAAACGCGATTTTCTTCTTGATCTCCGTCTCCAACGTGTGTTCGCCCCGAGCGATGATCACGTGGGGCAGGATTCCGGCCGCCCGGAGTTCTCGGACGCTCTGCTGTGTGGGCTTTGTCTTCTGCTCGCCGACCGCTCCCATGACCGGCACGAGGGTCGTGTGCACGAACAGGATGTTCTCCTTCCCCACCTCCTGCCCGAGCTGGCGGACCGCCTCTAGGAAAGGCATGCCCTCGATGTCCCCGACCGTCCCTCCGACCTCGACGAGGACGACGTCGGCGCGTTCCTTCTCGCCAACCGCGCGGAGTTGGGCCTTGATTTCATCCGTGATGTGCGGGATGATCTGCACGGTCTTCCCGAGGTAGTCGCCGCGCCGTTCTTTTTCGATCACCGCTCGATAGACCTTGCCCGTGGTGATGTTGTGGTCCCCGGTCAGGTTCACATCGAGAAACCGCTCGTAGTTGCCCAGGTCGAGATCGACCTCCGAGCCATCATCGAGGACGAACACCTCCCCATGCTGGT
>Ga0209234_1000740_pt1 | contig 11652 bp, 13 predicted proteins | sample GraSoi013_1_20cm_2_FD_185816 | JGI IMG/M metagenome (GOLD analysis project Ga0209234, IMG submission 185816) | Grasslands soil microbial communities from the Angelo Coastal Reserve, California, USA - Sample 08_20_2013_1_20cm (SPAdes) (version 2) | ecosystem: Environmental > Terrestrial > Soil >... | reverse complement strand
AGGCTCGAAGCCCACTGGGCTCAAATTCCAGGGACTCCGCTGATTCATCTGCTGCTCGGAAAAGAGTCCTGGACGGTCGCCTGCCAGCCGCTCGACGATACCGGCCGGCGCTGGGCGATGGGAGCAGTGGGTGAGCGCGTCGAGCTCGACGTGCAGGACGATCGCTCGAAGCAGATCGAGGCGCTCACCGGACAGAGCCGACGGCCCCCAGCGAGCGGCATCATCCGAGCGCCGATGCCTGGGCTCGTCGTTCGAGTCGAGGTGACGATCGGCCAAGCGGTCGAGGCCGGAACGGGCCTGGTGGTGGTGGAAGCGATGAAGATGGAAAACGAGTTGCGCGCGCCACAGCGCGGCGTCGTGCAGCAGATTCACGTCAGCGCTGGCGAGCGCGTCGAGAAGGGCACGCCGCTCGTGACTCTCTCTTCCCAACCCTCGGAACCTTAGAGTTGACAGAGCCTTACGCCCCGGTTAGAGTTCGCGTCTGCTAAAATCCAGGGCACAGAAAGCGCATGAAGACGTACACGTTGAAGCCGCAGGACATCGAGCGGCGGTGGTGGTTGGTTGACGCGGCCGGACAGCCGCTCGGCCGCCTCGCCAGCCGCGTCGCGCAAATCCTGCGTGGCAAGCACAAACCGACGTTTACGCCGCACGTCAACGGCGGCGATTTCGTCATCGTCATCAATGCCGAGAAGGTGCAGCTGACGGGCCGCAAGCTCGAGCAGAAGCGCTATTTCCGGCACACGGGGTACATGGGCCACGAACGCTTTACGCCAGTGCAGAAAGTGCTCGGCAAGCATCCTGAGCGCGTCATCGAGAAGGCGGTCTGGGGCATGCTGCCGAAGACCACGCTGTCGCGGCAACACGTGAAGCAGATGCTGAAGGTGTACGCCGGTTCCGAGCATCCGCACGCCGCACAACAGCCGACGCCGCTGGTGGCCGTTGCGGGGGGGGCCAAATGAGCAGCGGGATCACACCGGAGTTGCGCTGGCACGCGATCGGGCGCCGCAAACTCGGCATCGCGCGCGTCTATCTCACCCCGGGCTCGGGGAAGTGGAGCATCAACGGACGGACGCTGGGCGATTATTTTCCGCGTCCCTCGCTGGTGTCGCACATTCAGCAGCCGTTCACCGCGACCGACACGCTCGGCGCGTTCGACGTGAAAGCGCGCGTGGTGGGCGGCGGATTGACGGGGCAGGCGGGCGCCATGCGGTTGGGCATTGCGCGCGCACTGGTGATGGCCGACGATCGGCATCGCAAGAAACTCCGCGAGCAAGGCCTGCTCACGCGGGATCCTCGCGCAGTCGAACGGAAGAAACCGGGCCGCGCGGGTGCGCGGAAGCGGTTCCAATTCTCGAAGAGATAGTCCAAAAAGGGAGTTCATGCCTCAACCGCAGCTACAAGAGTTGCTCGAAGCAGGCGTCCATTTCGGCCATCAGACGCGCCGCTGGAATCCCAAGATGCGGCGCTTCATCTTCGCCGAACGGTCCGGCATCTACATCATCGATCTTCAGAAGACGATGCGTCAGCTCGAGACGGCGCAAGAACTGTTGCGCGGCGTGGTGCTGAAGGGCGAGGGCGTACTATTCGTTTGCACGAAGAAACAGCTGAAGGGCATTCTCGAAGCCGAAGCGAAACGCTGCAGCTCGTTCTACGTGACCGAGCGCTGGCTCGGCGGCACGCTGACGAACTTCCAGACGATCAAGAAGCAGATCAAGCGGCTCAAGGAGCTGGAGCAGGGCGCGGCCGACGGCGACTTCACGAATTACACGAAGAAAGAGCAACTGCTCTTCGATCGTGAGCGCGCCAAGCTCGACAAGAACCTCGCCGGCATCAAGAACCTCGGCCGGCTGCCGGGCGCGTTGTTCATCGTGGACGCGAAGAAGGAACGGATCGCAGTCGCCGAGGCGAACAAACTGGGAATTCCGGTGGTGGCGATCGTCGACACGAACGCCGACCCCGACTTGATCACGGTGCCGATTCCCGGGAACGACGACGCGATTCGCGCCGTCTCGTTGATTACGAACGCCATCTCGGACGTCATCGGTGAAGCGCGGCGCCAGATGCCGCTGCGCGAAGCGGGGGAAGAAGGCGAAGGGACGACCTACTCCACCGAGACCGGCGTGGAGGGGGAAGATGGCGAGCGGAAGAAGCGGCCGGCACGACGCAAGCGGCGCCCGAAACCAGAGGCGATCGCCGCCCGGATGAAAACAGAAGAGGTGTCTGCTCCAGCGGCCGAACCCGTTGCGGGGGGTGGCGGGGGCGGGAGCGAGGGATAACAGCTTCTTTACGATGGACTACCGACCGCCGCCCCGGGCCGTACGGCGCGAGGGCGGCGTTTTTATGAGGAGTAAGAGGACGCAATGACTACGAAGACATCGGGCATCAGCACACAACAGGTTGCCGACCTTCGCGCCAAGACTGGGGCGGGCGTGATGGATTGCAAGAAGGCGCTCGAGGAATCGGGCGGCGACGCCGGCAAGGCCGAAGAGCTGCTGCGCGTGAAGTATGCCGCGCGCGCCGACAAGCGCGCCGACCGGGCTGCGGGCCAGGGCGTGATCGAGATCTATCTGCACTTCAATGGCCGCGTCGGCACGATGGTCGAACTCAATTCCGAGACCGACTTCGTCGCCAACACGGCGGAGTTCCGCCAGCTCGCGAAAGATCTGGCGCTGCACGTCGCGTCGGCGCGACCGATCGCGGTGCGGATCGAAGACGTCCCGGCGGACATCATCGAGCGCGAACGGCGCGTGTATGCGGCGCAGGTCGCGGAAGAGAAAAAGCCGGAGGCCGTGCGGCAGAAGATCGTCGACGGCAAGCTGAAGAAGTTCTATCAGGACAACGTCCTGCTCGAGCAGCCGTTCGTGAAGGACGACAAGATGACCGTCGGCGACCTCGTCAGGGCGTTGTCGGGCAAGACGGGCGAGAAGGTGGAAGTTCGCCGCTTCGCCCGGTTCGAGTTGGGAGGCAACTAGGTGCCCCCGAAGCTCGCGTACGCGCGCGCGCTCCTCAAGATTTCCGGAGAAGCGTTCGCGGGTGGGCGAGCTTCGGGCATCGACTTCGGTGTCATCGAGCGGCTGTCCGATGAGCTGAAGCAGGTCGCCGCCACCGGCGTGCAGCTCGGCCTCGTGATAGGCGGAGGGAACATCCTGCGCGGCACGACGGCGAGCCAGCAGGGCATGGATCGTGTCTCGGCGGATTACATGGGCATGCTGGCGACGATCATCAACGCGCTGGCGCTCCAGGACATCCTCGAGAAAAAGGGTGTCGACACGCGCGTGATGACGGCGATCAGGATGGAAGAGCTGGCCGAGCCGTACATCCGGCGCCGCGCCGTCCGGCATCTCCAGAAGGGACGAATGGTGATTTTCGCCGGCGGCACCGGCAATCCGTATTTTTCGACCGACACGGCCGCGGTGCTGCGCGCGCTCGAGATGGAGGCGCAGGCGATTCTCAAAGCGACGAACGTGGACGGCATTTACACGGCGGATCCGAAGAAGGACCCGACCGCCAAATTCCTGCCGTCACTGACGTTTCAGGAAGCGCTCGTCAAAGGGTACGCGGTGATGGATGCCAATGCATTTGGGTTGTGCAAGGAGAACAAGCTGCCCATCGTGGTGTTCAACATCAACCAGCCCGGCGCCACGGCCCGAGTTCTGTCCGGCGAGCGCGTCGGCACGATCGTCCAATGACTCCTGCCCCAGCTGGCACCCTCACGGATCATGTCAAACACGCGAAGCAGATGATGGATAAGGCCGTCGACGCGGTAAAGCGGGAGTTCGCGACGGTCCGGACCGGCAAAGCGACTACTGCACTGCTCGATCTGGTGCGCGTGGACGCCTACGGCAACGAGATGCCGCTGACGCAGGTCGCGACCGTTGCCGCGCCGGAACCCAAGCTGCTCACCGTGCAGCCGTGGGATAGAACGCTGCTTAAAGCCGTCGAAAAGGGGATTCTCGCATCCGATCTCGGTCTCACTCCTGCGAACGACGGCAACATCATCCGCATCCCGATTCCACCGCTGACCGAGGAACGCCGCAAAGAGCTCGTGAAGGTTGTTCACAAGTTCGCCGAAGAAGGGCGCGTCGCGATCCGGCATGCGCGCACCGAGACAATGAACCGGATTAAGAAGACGGAGCATGTTTCTTCCGACGACCAGAAACATGCTGAAAAGGACGTGCAAAAGGTTCATGACGAGCATCTGAAGGCCGTGGATGCGGCGGTCAAGGCTAAAGAAGCGGAGATCATGGAAGTCTGATGCTCTCCGGTCCGATTCCTCGCCACGTGGCGATCATCATGGACGGCAATGGCCGCTGGGCGAGTGAACGCCGGCTGCCCCGTCCGTTCGGCCACCGCGCCGGGATGAAAGCCGTTCGCGAAGCGGTCGAAGGCGCGATCGAGGCCGGGGTGGAAGTGCTGACCTTGTTTGCGTTCTCGGACGAGAACTGGAACCGTCCGGCGCTCGAGATTTCCGCGCTCATGGATCTGCTCGAGGAGTACATCGCGCAGGAGGTGGCGGAGCTGCGCGATCAGGGCGTGCAAGTCCATGTGCTCGGGGACCGGAGCCGCCTGACCGCCACGGGCCGTGCCGCCGTCGAGCGGGTTGAGCGGGATACGGCGGGGTGTCAGAAGCTCTCGCTCAATCTGTGTATTTCCTATTCCTCGCGGGGTGAGATCGCGCGGGCAGCGCGGTTGCTCGCCGAAGAGGTACTCAAAGGCACGAAGAAGCTCGAAGACATCGACGAAGAGGCGATCCGCGCCAAGCTGTACACGGCGCCGTGGGGCGATCCCGACCTTCTGATCCGCACGTCGGGCGAGCAACGGCTCTCGAATTTTCTGCTGTGGCAGCTCGCGTATACCGAGCTGTACATCACGCCGGTATTGTGGCCGGATTTCAATCGCCACACGTTGCTGGACGCGATCCTTGACTATCAGCGCCGCGAGCGGCGGTTCGGGAAAGTCACCGCATCCTGATGTCCCCCGCGAACAATTTGGCGCAGCGCATCATCGTGGCGGCCATCGCCATCCCCCTGGTCGTGGCGATCATTTGGGTCGGCGGCTGGGCGCTCGCGGCGACGCTGTCGATCCTCGGCGTGCTCGGTGCCCACGAGGTTTATGACTTCGCGCGCCGCCAGGGAATCGAGCCGCTGGAGCGCACCGGCTGGCTGGCCGCCGCGGCAATCCCGCTGCTCGCGTTTTGGGCCAAAGGGCCGGCGTTCTATCTCGGGGCTCTCTGGTTGATGGTCGCGCTGATCATCGCGATGGCGCGACGCGGACCCACGGGCCGGCCGCTCGCGAGCGTCTCGATCACGCTGTTCGGCTGTATCTATGCCTCCGGTATGCTCGCGTTCTTGATCGCCATCCGGCACGGGAGTGCGGCCGTGTCCCGACCTGCCGCGTATGTATTTCTGACGCTCTTCCCGCTGGTCATCACCTGGATCTGCGATACCGCGGCGATGGCCGTCGGCACGGCCGTCGGCGGCCCGAAGCTCGCACCCGTCCTGTCGCCGAAGAAGACACACGCGGGTGCGGTTGGCGGTACCCTCGGCGGTGTGATCACCGCGCTCGCGCTCGGCAAGTTCGTGCTCAATCGACAGGGATGGAATTTCAGCGCCGGGCAGCTCCTGCTGTTCGGCCTCGCGGTCTCGATCGTCGGGCAAGTCGGCGATGTGGCGGAGTCGCTCTTGAAGCGTGAGGCCGGGTTGAAGGACTCGTCCGGCCTGATTCCGGGTCATGGCGGCGTGCTCGATCGACTCGACTCGCTGTATTTCGTAATTCCGGCGGCGGCTGGTCTGTATCGCATGTTTGGCGTGATATGAGCATCGGCGTCGCAGTCCTCGGCTCAACAGGATCGATCGGCCGGTCGACCCTCCAAGTACTGGCCAGACAACGCGAGCGGTTTCGGGTGGTGGCCATCACCGGTCACTCCAACATGGAATTGCTGGCCCAGCAGGCTGCGGAGTGGAAGCCGGCCTATGTAGGCCTTGTGAATGGAGGGAGAGGGGAGAAGGGAGAGGTTCGTGACGGTGCGCGGCGAGGCACGGGTTGTCTCGTCGAGGCAGCAACACGTCCCGATGTCCAAATCGTCGTGAACGGCATCGTCGGCGCGGCGGGGCTCGAGGCGACGCTGGCGGCGTTGCGGGCGGGGAAACGCGTCGCGCTCGCGAATAAGGAAACGCTGGTGATGGCCGGTGAGCTGGTCACCGCGGCGGCGCGGCAAGGTGGCGGCGAAATCGTACCCGTCGATTCCGAGCACAGCGCGGTGCTGCAGTGCGTGGCCGGCCGGCGGCCGACGGAATTGGCGCGGCTGATTCTCACCGCCTCCGGCGGCCCATTCCGCACCTGGGAGCCGGAGCGTGTGTCGCGCGCGACTGTCGCCGAAGCGTTGAAGCATCCCACCTGGACGATGGGCAAGAAGATCACCGTCGATTCGGCGACGCTCGTCAACAAAGCGCTCGAGGTGATCGAAGCGCACTTCCTGTTCGATGTGAACTATGAGCACGTGGAAGTCGTGATCCATCCGCAGTCGGTAATTCATGGATTCGCCGAGTTTGTGGACGGGTCCGTGTTGGCGCAGGTCGGCTTTCCGACGATGGAACTGCCAATTCTGTACGCGCTCACCTACCCGGAACGAGTTCCGGATACCGGGGTGCGGCGGTTCGATCCGGTTGCTGCCGGCACGCTGACGTTCGAAGCCGTGCAGCTCGAGCGTTTCCCCGCATACGCAGCGGGCCGCGAGGCCGCGCGGCTGGGCGGAACGGCTCCCGCGATGTTCAATGCGGCCAACGAGGTCATGGTGCAGCTGTTTCTCGACGAGCAGATCCCGTTCGGCCGGATTTGGGAGGTGCTGGAGCGAGTGGTTGCTCAGGGGCATCCCGGCGACGCGACGTCGCTCGACGATGTGCTGGCTGCGGATGCGGAAGCGCGCCGGTTGGCGCGAGAATTCGCATGCTCCTGACCCTCGCCGCCTTCGCGATTGTCCTCGGCGTTCTGATCTTCGTTCACGAGCTGGGGCATTTCCTCGTCGCGAAAGCAGTCGGTATCCAGGTCTTGCGATTCTCGCTGGGATTCGGACGTCCGCTGATCGCCTGGCGACGTGGTGAGACGGAATACTGGGTCTCATGGATTCCGCTCGGCGGCTACGTGAAAATGGCGGGCCTCGAAGAAGAAGGAATGGTTGGCGAGCTGGAAGGCGGCAAGGCGGAAGTGGCGATCGATCCGGAGCGCTCATTCGACCGGAAGCCGCTCGCCGCGCGCATGGCGGTGATCTTGGCCGGCGTGGCGATGAATATTTTTCTCGCGTTTGCGATCTACACCGGCGTCGCGGCCATCATTGGTGCACCGCGGCTCGCCACGACCCAAGTCGATAGCGTGGAGGCGTCAATGCTGCCGGCGGGTGCCGAGCAGCTCGCCGCGTTGCGTCACGGGGAGCAGATCGTGCGCGTCAACCGCGACAGCGTACGGACCTGGCAGGACCTCGTGGACCGGTTGCTCGCCGCGCCGCCCGAGACGCGGATCGAGGTCGCGGGGCGGCCGGAGCCGATCGCAATCCATCTTGCGCCGCATGACACCGGCGCGCGCGCGGCGGTGGCGCGGTCGCTCACACCGCTGATGCCGGCGAAGATCGGGATCGTCTACCCCGGCCAGCCCGCCGCCAAGGCCGGCCTCATGCCGGGCGACGTGATCGTGCGCGCCGGCGGAGATACCGTCCGCTCGTGGAACGAGATGCTGCGGAAAATCTGGTATAGTCCCGGCAGGCGTCTGGCACTGACCGTGCGTCGCGGCGACAGCCTCACGCATCTCACCGTCGTTCCCGAGCTACACACCGACGCCGACAGCCTGCCGCCGCGCCCGCGGCGCTATGGATTGATCGGTGCGTTACAGGACCCTCCCACCGTTCGTGAGCCGGTCAACTTCGTCACCGCGGTCTCAAACGGGGTCGAGCAAACCATCGGTCAGATCGGTGCCGTGGTCTCGTCGGTCAAGCGGCTCGTCGTCGGCGAAGCCTCGATCCGCGAGGTCGGCGGACCGATTCTGATCTACCAGATGTCGGGGCAAGTCGCGCGATTGGGAATCGACTGGTTCCTGAATTTTCTCGCGTTCTTCTCCGTCAGTCTCGCGGTGCTGAACCTCTTGCCTATCCCTGTTCTCGATGGCGGCCACGCGATGTTCCTGATTGTCGAGGGCATTCGCCGTAAACCGCTCACGCCGCAATTACGTTTGCGCTTGACGCGGGTGGGAATGCTCGTCGTCATGGCGATCATGGCGCTCGCACTCTCGAACGATGTCCTCCGATTCTTCCGTTAACGACGCCCTGCACGGCTACGCCGCAGGTCGGGTGACCGCGGAGCAGCTGGTGGGGGTCGTTGCGGCGGCGTACTACAGGGAGCAGGGAGCAGGGAGCAGGGAGCAGCTGAGACCGTTGATTGAGATCATCGAACGAGCACATCCGGGATTCGTAGCATTGTTCGGCAGTGTCGATACGCCCGGGTTCGCCGTGCGCATCGCCGAGCGGCCGTTTCCAAAGCGAAATGAGCCGGAATTGCGCCAGGCGGTGGGGGTGGTACTCGCTGCGGGAGTTATGACGACGATGCCTGCTACTCCCCGCTCCGTGCTCCCTGCTCCCAGTCTTTTCTCCCGAATCCTGCAGGCAATCCGAAAAGTTTTCAGCGCATAAGCTTTACGACCAACCCGATCAACAACAATACGCCGAGTGCCACTCCGGCGACCACGAGCCAGGTTCCGCGCTGTGCCGGCTGGTCGGCGGGCGCCTGGCGCTGCGTCATTTCCATCGGCGCCGTCGCGAGCGCCGTCGTGGACCGGCGCTTCTGCTCGACTTCGTCGAGATCGGCGAGCAGCTCGGCGGCGTTGGCATAGCGGTCATCGGGATGCTTGGCGAGACACTTCATCACCACGCGTTCGAATCGCTTGGACAACTCACCACGCTTACGGCGCAGCGATGGCGGCGGGTCCTCGACGTGCATGCGCGCCAATTCGAACCAGTCGTTGGAGCTGAACGGCACTTCGCCGGTCGCGGCCTTGTACAGCGTGGCGCCGAGCGCGTAAAAATCTACGCGGTGGTCGAGCGGCCGCCCCTGGGCCTGCTCGGGTGAGAGGTAATGCGGCGTGCCGATCGTCATGTTCACGCCCGTCGATGCGACGTAGCCGGAAACGGCGCGGGCGATGCCAAAGTCTGTGAGTACCGCGGCGCCATCCGAGCGGATCAGCACGTTGTCGGGCTTCAAGTCGCGATGAATCACGCCCTGGCGATGGGCGAAATCGAGCGCCGACGCGATGTCGCGCGCCAACCGCAGAATGTCCTCTTCAGGGAGCGGTCCTTCGCGCGCAATGCGGGCGCCGAGGCTGTCGGCGCAAAGGTCCATGGCGAAGTAGACGTGGTCGCCGGACTTCGCTACCGACCGGATGCGAATGATGTTGGGGTGCTCCAGCTTCGCGGCGGTCTCGCTTTCGTTGCGGAACCGGGACTCGAATTGCGGGTCACCGGCGTAGCGAGGCTTAAGCACCTTGATGGCGACCGGGGTACCGTTCGGCTCGCGGCCGACGAACGCCCAGGCGAAGCCGCCCTGGCCGAGCAGCCGTTCCAGCGAATAGGGGCCTAGGTTGTGACCGACGAGGTCGGTCGCAGCATTCGTCATGGGCGCACTTTACAAAGGGGTCGAGGCCGGTTAACCTACGGCGCCAACAACGATTAGGGAACAGGGACGATGTACGACAAGACGACGCCGGTCAGGAAGCACGGGCTGCACGATCGGGACACCGGCTCGAGCCGGGTTCAGGTGGCGCTGCTCACCGAGCGCATCAACAGCCTCACCGAGCACTTCCGGGTTCACGCGAAGGACTTCCACGGGCAACGCGGTCTGCTGCGTATGGTCAGCCGCCGCCGTCGTCTGCTGGAATACTTGAAGCGCACCGATCTCGCGAAGTACCGGCAGCTCATCGACGAGCTCGGTCTCCGACATTAAGTCGCAAAAAAGGCGTCGGGCAGGGCGCTCCGGGAAGAGCACCGGGGCGCTCCGCGTATTTTCAGCGCTCTAGACAGGCAATGCAGTGAAGCGAGTAGAAACGAATTTTGCCGGCCGCCCCCTGAAAATCGAATCGGGTCGGCTGGCCAAGCAAGCGGCTGGGTCGTGTCTCCTGCAGTTCGGTGAAACGGTCGTACTGGCAGCGGTCACCGTCTCCGAGAACGTCGCCAACCTTCCGTACTTCCCGTTGACCGTCGAGTATCGCGAGAAGACCTACGCCGCCGGCAAGATCCCCGGCGGCTTTTTGAAGCGTGAGGGCCGGCCTTCCGACGACGAAGTCACGTCGGCGCGCGTGATCGACCGCTCCGTCCGGCCGCTCTTTCCCGAAGGCTTCAAGAACGAAGTGCAGGTCTTCGTCTACGTCATCTCGGCCGACCAGGAGAACGACGCCGACGTGCTCGGCGTGGTCGCGGCCTCGACGGCGCTGTCGCTGTCGCGGGTGCCATGGAACGGGCCGATCGCGGCGGTGCGGGTGGGCCGCGTCGAGGGCGCCTGGATCCTCAATCCCACGTTCCAACAGCTCGAGTTTTCGGATGTGGACCTCACCGTCTCCGGCTCGCGCGAATCCATCGTCATGGTGGAAGGTGGCGCGCTCGAGCTGACCGAGGCGGAGATCGTCAAGGGTCTGGAAGTCGCTCACAAAGGCATCAAAGAGCTGCTCGACGTCGCCGACCAGGTGGTCGAGGCGGTGCGCCAGCCCAAGATGGAATGGACCAAGGCCGAGCCCACTCCGGAGCTCGTGGCGCGCGTGAAGGCGCTAGCTGAGGACAAGATTACCGAAGCGCTGACGGTCGCCGAGAAGGCCGAGCGGACACAGGCACTCAGCGCCATCAAGTCGACGATCGTCGAGCAGCTGGCCGAGGAGTTCCCCGACAAGCTGCGCGAAATCGCCGAGGTGATCGAAGGGATCGAGTACGACACGATGCGGGAGCGCGTCCTGACCGCCGGTGAGCGCGTCGATGGGCGCGACCTCGACACCGTGCGGCCGATCACCAGCGAAGTGGGCTGGCTGCCGCGGGCGCATGGCTCCGCGCTATTCACGCGCGGCCAGACACAGGCACTGGCGACGGTGACGCTGGGGACGACGGACGACGAGCAGCGCATCGACTCGATCGACGTGGCGCAGGAGACGACAAAATCGTTCATGCTGCACTACAACTTCCCGCCGTTCTCCACCGGCGAAGTGAAGCCGGTGCGCGGCGTCTCGCGCCGGGAGATCGGCCACGGGGCCCTGGCTGAGCGGGCGCTGCAGGCGGTGCTGCCGCCGTATGAAAGCTTTCCGTACACGATCCGCATCGTCTCCGAGATTCTCGAGTCGAACGGCTCGTCGTCCATGGCGACCGTATGCAGCGGGTCGTTGGCCCTGATGGATGCCGGCGTGCCGGTGAAGGCGGCGTGCGCCGGCGTGGCGATGGGCCTGATTACCGACGGCCCGCGCACCGCGATTCTCACCGACATCCTGGGCACCGAGGACCACCTCGGCGACATGGATTTCAAGGTGGCGGGGACGCGGGACGGCGTAACCTCGATCCAGATGGACATCAAGGTCGAGCGGCTCGACTGGAAGGTGATCAGCGAGGCGCTCGAGAAGGCGCGCAAGGCGCGGGTGCAC
>Ga0209234_1000738_pt1 | contig 11667 bp, 6 predicted proteins | sample GraSoi013_1_20cm_2_FD_185816 | JGI IMG/M metagenome (GOLD analysis project Ga0209234, IMG submission 185816) | Grasslands soil microbial communities from the Angelo Coastal Reserve, California, USA - Sample 08_20_2013_1_20cm (SPAdes) (version 2) | ecosystem: Environmental > Terrestrial > Soil >... | reverse complement strand
AGACAGGTTCTACTAATCCACTCGACCTTTTATTATCTTTCACCTCGCTATTTTCCTCCTGCGGCTCAGGGTTGTCAAGCGTACCAGTACTAACGCTTATCAAACGAAACGGTCGAAGTGCAGGTTTTCGCATAGCTGCTCATCAAACTATTTCGATTTAAGAATAAAGCGCCCCAACCATCCTAAAGCACCGAGCGCGGCAAAGAGTTCCAGCAAGCTCACATTCGCTACCACATGATCTGCTGAGACAAGATAGAACGGCCCTATCTTAAATGTGGCTGCAACCAGGAATACACCCAGGCCAAACCAGGCAGGCAGTGTAGCATAAAATAGTGCCTTTTGCCAGCGTGGGCACAAAAAGCCTATCACTGTGGGAAAGATATAGAGTAGAAACGTAATAATTGGTGCGACAACAGGGGGAAAAGGGCCGTCTAATGCGGCACTGGTAGAATTTGGCAAGAAACGCGTCCAGAATTGTGCTGGGACCAACGCTGACATTACCAATAGTGTTTCAATAACAACCAGAGCTAAGACCAGTATCGTTCTTCGTCGCTCCTTTGCCATTGATTGCGCTGTATTCTGGCCTTGCTCTGGATCCTGGTTCTGCGATGGTTGTGATGTGCTTGTACGAAGCATCTCCATCCCCTCTCTCGTAAAGGTACCATATCATGTAGATGATGAGTGCGAGTGTATAGTAGAGGCCATGAAAGCTGTCGTTATACTCCTGGTATCTGAAGCAAACCCATCTGGTACTTCAACATCAAAATGCGCCGGACGGAGTCATCGATACGTTGCTGGCTGATATTCCCCGCGCTAATGGCTTGTTTGATGCCATTGATCATATCAGCAACACCACCTGGAGTTGAGGCGCCCATCAGTAAGTCGGAACCAGCCTCGACCGCCATTGCCGCTGCCTGCCCCTCAGAATAATAAGCGATAATTCCTTCCATGGTCAAGCTATCCGTCAAAATCACACCATGAAATCCCAGCTGGTTCCGCAGAATACCTGTCACAATTTTGTAGGAGAGCGAGGAAGGCTTCGTACTATCGATCTTTGTGACAATCTCGTGCGTCACCATCACTGCCTGGACATTACCTTGCGCGATCAGCGCGCGATAGGGCGCCCAGTCAATCGCCGATAGTGCGCTCTGCGTGCGGTACAGGCTAGGTACAGTGATATGTGGATCACCGCTGACATCCCCCAACCCTGGGAAGTGTTTTAGCGTACCCATTACCTTGCCACTCTGTTGCAGACCTTTAAGATATGCACCCGCCATGTTAATTACCGTCGCAGCATTGTCCCCAAATGTACGCAGGTATAATTGGGGGTTATAGACATTCGTAACATCTACTACTGGCGCAAGATTCAGATTGATACCATAATACGACAGATCATTGGCGTCCCGGATACCTTCCGCCATCGCTTTCGCTGGATCGCCTGTCGCGCCAATCGAAGTCGCAGACGGTCGTGAACCATCCAGGTTCATTAAGCGATCGACCGTTCCCCCTTCCTGGTCAATCGCCACCACCATGGGGACAGTGCTGTTCTGCTGCATTTTCTGGACGAGGCCCTTGAGCTGTGGCCTGGAAACAATATTGTTATTCGCCGCAAAAATGAGCACAGCGCCAACTTTGTACTGGCTGATCATGCTACTTATGTCAAGTCCATAGTCAGGGCCATAAAATTGTACGATCATCATCTGCCCAAGTTTCTCGTCCAATGTCATTTTCTGCAGAATGGCATTAATATAGGCTGCTGGCGTTAACTTGTGCTTCGTTTGAGTTCTAGTTCCCGCTGTAGGAGTGTGGCGAAATTGGTTGGCAACATCCTTCAGCAAATTATGGCTGCTTGTAGTAGATGCACCACTTAAAATAAAGGCCCATCCCTGTGCACCGATAAATTGTGACGAACCCAGGTTGACCGCATTGACAATCACGACAAGAAGAAATGAGGCGAGGACTATGGCCCTTCCCCGTGAGATCAACCCTTTTTGATTTGTTCTGGCCAGCACAAAAGATTCATCCGGCTGAGGAGATAGCTGTGGTAATTTGTGAGTGTTGACTTCATCCAAAGGGCCATGAGAACCGTACGCCTCCGGGCTCTTTGTCTTCGCTGTATCGAGTGATTCAAAGGAGCGATCTTCGTTATTGTGTGCTTCAGGCTCAGCCGCTTGCCCTTGAAGAGGGACTGTGGTTCTAGGGCTCCGGCCTGTAAGGCTTGCCAATTTTATGGTCTTCATTAGTTCTGGTCGATTCTCATTATTTTTATGTTCTCCAAAGAACCAGCGACCAGGGTACTTCATACAAAACGCCTCTTTCAGATAGTGAAACTATTTTACTGTTGATATCAAGTGATCAATAAAGTCTACTATTTAGAACAGCATATAGAGCAGGTTGTAACTCCGGCGAAAAAAGGATGCAAGTATCCTAACCCCTCTAGAGTAAAGCACAATTTTCACAATAATTCTATGGATTACGCCACAAAATAAGCGCGACAAAAAAAATTACTTTTTTCCTTCCCTCTGGCAAATTTATTACAGGCTTTAACTGATTCAAACACTTGTTTGTATTTGTCGCGTGGGATATACTATCGCTACTATGGAACTGCATATTCACTGAAAGGCAGCCATAACAGCATGGCAACTACACAGCATCCCATATCTTCAGCCAACTCACCTAGAAATTTGTCCTATCGTATGGTTTTTTCTCGCCTTTTCCGTAGCATTTTTATAGGAATCGCTATTACGCTACTACTTACCGCTATTGAGCTAGCCATGATCTGGTTTTTCAACCCTATCAATATCCTTGGAGACAAGAGGGCCGATACCTTTTCAATACTGGTTGCCCTTCCCATGCATTTACCTCTTCTACTCCTGATCCCCTTCGTTGAACTGGTCGCGGCAGCACTTGTAGTCTTTCTCGCGGCCCGGCCACTCGCTCTCCGAGCGTATCTACGAGATGTTCAAAAGGAGCAGGAAGCATATCGCAAAACGTATACACAGCTCGATTCCCTTGCTCAAACGTATAAGACACCGGTGACCTACTTTGAGCATACACCTGATCCACAGTTACCAGGTTTTGGGCAGACCGTTTCTCTGCTTGACCTGGTAGAACTTCCGCAAGAGATATCCCTGCTGCTCGAGGGAGCAGCAGGAACTGGGAAGACGCTCACATTAGAACAATACCGCTTCTTTGCCCTACAGCAGCGCAAGGCTCTGCTGCGAGGTCAAAATAGCATTCCTGTATATCTCCCGCTGAAAAACTATAGCGCCTTCATCAAGTCGCATAACGAGGCTCATGCCCTCTCTACCGAGCACAATCACCCGGACGATCAGGCCGCTATCTCCGAAGCATCGGTACAGCCAGTGACCCTGCTTGATTTCATCTACGAGGGAGACCTTGAGGGTACACGTCATCTTCGACCCTATCTGAACAAGCTGATACAGCAAGGACGCATCTTATTCCTCTGTGATGGTCTGGATGAAGTCGATCAACGGTACCGCGCCGCCGTTGGTAGAGAGCTGGCGGAGATGCTACTTATGACGCAAAACCGTTTCATCATAACATGCCGCGAAGGATATCACAGGGGATTGCCAGAACTGGAACAACTGGTAAACGAGGGCCATTTAAATTGGGCGATCATCTACCCACTGCAACTCGAACAGGTGCGCGAGTTCGTCGAAGAGTATATTGAAGCTCAAGGCGACCACTGGCAACACACTGCTGGGCAGATCATGCAGGTGCTTCTGGCCACCCGTCTGCGTTATCTCTGCGGCAACCCTCTTATGCTTTTCTCGTTCCTGGAGATCATTGACAAGATCGGTATAGAGCGTGGCAAAAAGCTCGATACACGCGGCCGTCTACTGCGGGAGTATGTGGCACAGTTAATCCAGCGCGAACAGAGGCGGCCAGAATGGAAGAAAGCTGCCCCATCACAAAGTGATGTGCTGCAGCTCCTGGGCCGCCTTGCCTGGACCGTTCGCTGGACAAATGATATATATTGCATACAACTACCTGCCGCACAGCGAAAAATGGGAGTGAAAGATTACATCGAGTACTGTGCAGGCGGGCTACTGGAATGGCTAAAAGATCACCCGGCTCCAGGTCCATCTCCCACAGAGCAGGAATACGACCGTACAACGCTGGCTCAACTCCTCGAGTTTGCACAGAAGGCTGCATTGCTAGAGATTGGTTCAGGGAGCATACTCAGTTTTCGTCATGAATTGATCGCGGACTACTTTGCCGCCGAGTATCTCCTGGCATCTACGCGTGATAGTAGAGGAGGTGCTTCCCTTCCGCTCGCCGCCATTCCCGGGGAATTGCTGGACAATACTGCCTCATGGAGTGTGCCAGTTGCGCTCTATGCTGGCCTTTTAGAGACGCCCATGCAGTTAGCCGAGCAGTTCGCCATCCTGGGAAGCGCTCAGGGAAGTGATGCACAAAGTCCTATCAGCAATCAATCTCCTTTTTTGATAGAAGCCCTGGCATTGAGCCTGGTATGCCTCGGCGTTGCCTGGTCGCCCCCACAAGCTGTTGTCCAGCCGGAAAACTCTTTGCCTCCGCGCCTGGCAGCAGCACTGGCACATGTCTTGCATGACCAGGCCGCACGCGAGGAATTGGCACATCTCGTCCGCGAGTGTTACGAGGAAGGAGCGGAGGAAATCTACCGCTCATTGATACTCCTCTTACCCATCGAAGACGTCGAGGAATTTTTCGTGCTACTCGATACGACCATCGTGCTCAAGTTGCTCTTTTCTTACTTATCCGATGCAGCTGATGATCTACCATACGAGGATCAGGTAAAACGTCTAAGCCGCGCTTTAAGCCACTTTGGTGCGGACGCTGTGGCCTACGCTGGTGAACTAAGTCAACCCGCTCCCGGCAGAAGCACGCGCCTGAGGGTTGCAGCCATCAATATCCTTGGCGGTACCCAGTGTCCATCTGCAGTAGAGTACTTGATTGCACCCCTGAGCGACAGGGAAAAATTTATCGTTGAGCGATCTATCATTGCACTGATCCGCCTGGGTCCTGCGCTCGTCCTGGATCGCCTACTCATGGAATTGGAAAATGCTACGCCCGCTCACTCGACGCGTCTGACCCATGGGGCAGTATTAACTATTCTCGAACGTTTCCTGTATGAGCAAGACGCCAGGCGGTGGCTCACCCAGCCGCAGTACCAGCGCATCCTGGAAGCCCTGATCATGGTCCTCACTTCAAACTACGCCGTTGAGCAGGAAATTCAGCAACAGGCTCGCACTATCCTGACAAGACTGGTTGCCCTGCAAGAGGCACAAAAGATTGAAGAGCAGCCGACTGGAAAGCTGCCACCACCAGGGAACCAGGCGGTCATAGATGGTTCACAGGGAAAAGCGCTCCCAATGCTTATTCACTATCTCTCCTCCAGTGACGACGTATTGGCCGGTAATACGGTGCAAACGCTACAAGAACTTGGGCTTACCGCGACCCCTTACCTGCTAGATCAACTGAAACAAGAACCAGCAGAAGCGGTGCGCCTGCGCATCCTGGAGGTATTGAAAAACGTACACGATCCCGATGCGCTGCCTGCCATATTCCGTCTCGTCGCTGATCCATCGCCTCTTGTTATACAGCAACTCACAAATACCCTGCATTCCTTTGGTTCCGAGAGCATCCCTGGCTTGATCAATCTCGTACTCAGTGATCCAAATGACACAGTGGCCGAACGTGCCGCACAGATGCTCGGAGGCATGCGTCAGGAGATTGTTGTGCCGGTATCTCAAGCAACATCTCCCATTGTAGCTGGACGCACGCGGTTACTGGTACAAGTTTTGGAACGGACCCGGGATAGTCGAGCCATGCCCGCGTTGATCTCCCTTGTCAAGCCATCACAAGATGAACCTCTATTGGCAATCGCGGTCATTCGTGCACTCAGTCAATTCCCTACACAGCAAGTTGTCGCTCCATTATTAGAGATGCTGGAAAGTCCCCAGCCACAAATCTACGAAGAAGCCATCGAGGCTCTCAGTTCCTTTGGGGTCGTCGCTCTTGATGAACTGATCACAGCCCTGGATGTCCAGCATGAAACGGCGACTACGCCCCGCATACGCCGCGCCGTCCTGGGAATGGCTTCTTTCCCTGGCGAACAATTGCTCAGTATGCTACCACGCTGCAGCGATGCTCAGGCGCGGCAAATCTTGACGACCTTTCAATTGCAAGGAGCCGACGCGGCGCAGGTATTGGTTGAGCACCTCTTCGATGAGGACGAGCGCATAAAAAACTCGGTTCATCGAACATTGTCTGCAATGCAGGGGCAAATTATTGTCCCGCCGCTCCTGGAAGCCTTAAATCGCCCGGGATGGAGCGACGCCATCGCGAAGTTTCTCCTCAACTACCCCGAAGTGGCCATGCCTCCGCTCGTCAATTTACTTGGCGACCCCGAACGTAGCGATGCAGCTGCTTCTATTCTACCGCGGTTCGGCCCTCGGGTCTTGACGCCGCTCATCATAGCATTGGATGACCCAAGAATCATGGTTCAGGAGCACGCCCAGCACATTATTATCACCCTGGTGCGTCAAAACCCGGCTACTCTATCGCATGTCGTCCGCCTTTTTGGCATGACGCTCCCGCTGCGAGCCCATGAAGCGCTACTGGAAGTATTGACCAACGACCTGGTAGACATCAGTGTTCCTGCTTTGCTTGATGGTTTAGAAGATGCACACCTGGTGAACGACGTTTCTGAAGCCCTGGCGCGCCTGGCACGCAAACCCGATTGGCAGCGAATCGTGCTCAATGGTCTGCTGGAATCGCTGCGTATGGAGGAACGACGGCGTGGTGCTGAGACAGCGTTGATCAAGGTTGGTGGACCTGTTGTGCGCGGCGTGGGCGAATTAATAACCGACCAGGACGAGATGGTAGCCAGGGCAGCGCAACATATCTTGCAAGAAATAGGGGCGCCGGCTCTTCCCTTTATCTGGGTTGCGCACGGCGATACCAGTAATCGCGCGCGCCGGGAAGCGGCCATGAATATCTTTCATAATATGCCCACCGAGGAGATCAAGGATGCTCTGGTGGATTTGCTGACAAGTGATCAACCAGGAGATATCGCTATGGCACAGGCATTACTCCTGGAACGCATACACGATGAGGAAACGCTCCCAGCAGCCAATCAAGAGATGATTCCAGCTTTAATCCAGTATGTGCAGATTCATGAGAAAGAACGTACGAGCCTGCGCGTCATGGCTCTCTTATTTTTACATGGAGGAGACTCGGTAATCAGGCACCTCGTCCAGGTGCTTTACGACTATCCGGAGCATTATGAACAGCTCGTGCATGCCTTTTTGTTCCTGGGAGATGAAGCAATTATAGCTCTGTTGAATATCCTCAACGATCCACACGCCCCCATGTCGCTGCGCGCGGAAGCCATCAGTATGATCGGCCTGCTCGGAGCATCGAATGACATTTATGAGTATGCTCAATCCGTGAGCAAATATGGCTTATCGAGTAACAGGACGGGCGTAGTAAATGTCGAGAGACTCACGATATCCTTGCGCGCCCTCGGCAGTCTGCTAGCTAACGGGGACTGGGATGTTCCAACACTCCAACACCTCCGGCAAATTACCCCGGAGGGCAGTCCCCAAAGCGACCTGTATAACGTCCTGCTTGGCCGGCGCTACGAGCCAGAAATGCAGAAGCTCAAAAATGATCTGCAGAACGAACGCGAAGCCCGTAAGAGTGAAATTATGAATCTGACCTCGCGTATCGTGCATGACCAGGCGCGCATCCGTGAGCTAGAAGATAATTTAAAACTGGCCCGGCACGAACACGGACTCCGTGGCGATGAACTCTATCAGGCGACCCAGGAAAGGGACGCGCTCCTCAGAAATCTCCAACAGGCAGAGCAGGAGACAGAGGCCATCCGTCAGAGTTTCGCCGAGGTTTCGCAGGAGAGAGAGAGATACCGGGTAAATCTCGAAAAGTCTTTGCAGGAGCGGCAAGCACTCAAGGCGGAAATTAACCAGCTGGAGGCATACAATACCCTCTTACAGCAGCAGATCAATTTCTTGCGCGGAAAAACTCAGGCTTGATGCTTGCTCAGACAGCGTCACTTTTTTCGTCCATCACTCCGCCGCCTGTGATGGAGAAAAAGGAAAAGAAAACATACTGTCACAAAATTTGGCCGGGTGGTGTCTACAATATGATTAAGCACAACGAGGTTCAGATGAGCACAACGCTCTAGGTGTGACGGAGTTAAAACAAAACATGTCATCAGACATCAGAAACCGGCCTATCCTTGCCTCAACCAGCGAAGCGTCGTTTGAAACAGTTTTTACACGCTACTATAGCCTGGTCTATCAACTCGCCTATCGCTGTGTGGGACAGAGCGACGAGGCGGAAGATATCGCTCAAGAAGTTTTCCTGCGTTACCACCGTGTACCGCCTAAAGCCGAAAGCGAAGCAGAACGACGCTCATGGCTCTGCCGTGTCGCCACCAACCTCGGCCTGAATGCCTTGCGGAGCAGGCAGCGGCGCACAAAACGCGAGGAACAGGTCAGCGAAACAGTTCGACGAAGCACACCTGAGGCAGAGGCACAACAAGACCCCGAGCAACATGTGCTCATCAGTGAACAGGCAGCTCTGGTACGCTCGATTCTGGCGGAAATGCCCGAACGACAACAGGCGTATATTTTATTGCGTAGTACAGGTTTAAGTTATGCCGAAATCGCGCAAGCTACAGGCGTAGCAACAGCTTCTGTGGGCGCGTTATTGGCCCGTGCTGAACGGGAATTTCGCAGGAGGTATCATGAACGAGTTACAGCACCCAGAGCATAACGACAATTGTCTCGATCAAAGCATCTTGATTGCCCGGCGTGATAATGAGTTGCCAGCAGACGAAGTAGCACAAGTTGAACAGCATATCGCTACCTGCGGTGACTGCGCTGCCAATGATCGGCTCATTACCAGTGGCGGGAGTGAGGTCTATACCCTGCTCTCCGCGTTAGATCCCGCACCGGGTGAGGTCCCCGATCCTGTCACGGCACTCGCCAAGCTGCATACACACCTGCGCGAGACAACACCTCTCAAGAAGAGCGCTCCCGTTTTGAAAGCGCTACCAGCCGAGAAAAAATCGTCATTTGTCTGGCGACAGTTGAGACGGAACTGGGTAGCGGCAGTGGCAGCGGCTATCTTGCTTGCCCTGGTGATCTTGCCGAACGCCAGCGCCTTAGCGGACCAATTCCTCTCGCTCTTCCGCGTCCAGCAATTTCAGCCTGTCAATATCGACCCGCGCGATCTCTCTTCGCATCCACTGCCTGGCATACAGGATTTTGGCACCTGGCAAGCAACAGCCAATAGTTTGAAATTGCAGGATAATCTGACGCAGGCCCAGGCGCAGCGGCTGGTCACCTTCCCCATTGCGCTGCCCGCTCACTTACCACAGGGGCTCGTACATCATCCTTCCTTTGCTGTGGTTAAAGGTGGTCAGTTAACCTTTACCTTTAGCGCTGCGAAGACACATGCCTACCTCGTGCGCAATGGACATGGCAATATGTCTATTCCAGCAAATTTAGATGGCGCAAAATATTCTGTGAGCGTCGCCCCCGGCGTTGAGATGAGTTTTGACAGCCGCGATAAATCCTTCATGGTCATCGAGATTCCCAGTCCGACCATACGTGCAACAGGGAGCGCATCGCTCAACGAACTGCGCGATTTCATGCTCTCACTCCCGAATTTACCATCACAGCTAGTGGCGCAATTGCGACAGATCGATCTCAATAGTGGCACGATGCCGATTCCCGTACCACCTCAATTCACAGCGCAGCACGTCACCATCCATGGAGCTCCGGGATTGCTTCTGGCGGACAACACACCTATTGGGGGTATTGTGGTCTGGCAAACTCATGGTATGATCTATGCATTAGGTGGCGATATCGGCAACGCTGCCCAACTGTTGACTACCGCCAATTCACTTCCTTAGATAGATGGGTACATCTTGATGAGTGAACAAGCACACCATAGCACCGGCGGGATTGGCACAATCTCGAGTGGGCAGCAGGAACACCACGATCTTCAGCGTGGTGTTCCTGCTGTGCAAGTTGACCATTTACGTAAAGCATATGGTAGCCTCGTTGCGGTCAATGATGTCAGTTTCGTCACGCAACGCGGTGAGGCCTTTGGTTTCCTGGGTCCCAATGGTGCCGGTAAGAGTACTGTGGTCAAAATACTCACAGGTCTGATTACATCTACACAGGGCAACGTTCGCGTGCTTGGACATCCCGTCAGCCATCTTGAAACGCGCAGGAAAATTGGCTACCTGCCAGAATTGCCCAATTTCCATCGCTGGTTGCGCGCGCAGGAGTTTTTACAGTTTCACGGACAACTCTACGGCTTAGGCGGCGCTCCATTGCGCAAGCGCTCCCAGGAGTTGCTGGAACTGGTCGGCTTGACCGGTTGCGAACGACAGAAACTCGGTACCTTTTCCAAGGGCATGTTACAGCGTATCGGGCTGGCTCAGGCTTTGCTGAACCAACCGGAGCTACTAATTCTCGATGAACCGACCTCTGGACTGGATCCCCTTGGGCAGCGTGACATGCGCAATCTCATCCTACGACTGAAGATGGAAGGCATCGGCATCTTCCTCAATTCGCACCAGCTTGGAGATGTCGAGCTTATCTGTGATCGCGTGGCGATCATCCATCATGGTCAACTCTTGAAGATTGGGCCTCCTGCGACACTCTTCGACGAACCACTGGTGTTAGAGGTACGCGTCAATGCCGTGAGCGCTGATCTCCTCCGCCGCGTTGGAGCAGTCTCGCTCGCGGTGCAACGCGAGGAAGCTAACCCGCTCCGCCTGCTGGTCGAGGTGCAAGACGACGAACAGGCGGCGGATGTTGCCGCCGCCGTTCACGCCAGTGGAACACGCCTGTTTAGCCTGCAGCCGCGTCGGCGCACGCTCGAGCAGCTCTTCTTGCGCACTATCGAATCGTCACAGTATTGAGAACCTTGGAGAGGAAACTATACCATGGGATGGTTGTTGATCACCCGCTTTACGTTACAAGAAGCCATTCGTCGCCGCCTTTTTCTCACCATGGCTATTCTCACCCTGTTGATGCTGGTTTTATTCGGGCTGCTCATCCATGCTGCGATCGACCGGATGCAGGCAAACCACGTGGCCAATGGCACGGATCCAACCTTGCCGACGATCTACGCCGGTATCGCCATAACCATTCTCGCTATGTGGCTGGTCTATCTGGTCATCAGCACGATGACCATCTTCTTGACCATCAGCATGATCTCCGGTGAGATCGAGGCCGGAACCTTTGTCGTTATTGTCCCTAAACCCCTGCGCCGCGCCGAGATTATTTTCGGCAAGTGGCTGGGATACGCGTTAATCCTGGGCCTGTATACGCTGCTCCTCTCTCTCGCCTTCATGGGCATTATTTACTGGTTCACCGGTTACTGGCCTACGTACGCTTTCGCCGCCATTGGTATGCTCGAGATAAGTATGCTCGTGCTGCTCGGCCTGATCACGCTCTGTGGAGCCTTCGTGCCGACCGCGGCCAACGGCGCCATCGCCGTTATGCTCTTTATGGGAGCCTTTATTTCCAGTATCGTGCAATTCGCCATACCTGCCCAGGATTACATGGTCCAGAATATTACTGCGGTCATCAGTCTGATTATGCCAACCGATGC
>Ga0209234_1000735_pt1 | contig 11682 bp, 8 predicted proteins | sample GraSoi013_1_20cm_2_FD_185816 | JGI IMG/M metagenome (GOLD analysis project Ga0209234, IMG submission 185816) | Grasslands soil microbial communities from the Angelo Coastal Reserve, California, USA - Sample 08_20_2013_1_20cm (SPAdes) (version 2) | ecosystem: Environmental > Terrestrial > Soil >... | reverse complement strand
CGAATCTGGCAATTGCGCGTGCGTCTGCTGCAGCGCCAGCGCCTCGGCAATCATGCGAATCTGTCTTCTGCTGCGCGGATTCAATCGCTCCCAGAGCCGGCGCTTGCTGCTGCGGTTTCGCCCCAGCCACTCCTCACCCGTCCCCGCCGGTCTCCCCGCCTCCGGCTCCGCCACCGGCGCGGGGGTTTCTTTTCTCGGCTGAATCATGATGTTTCTATCGCTTTCGCCATCATTCGCAAATAGTTTCTTCACCAGTTACCAGTCACGAGTTTCCAGTCACTAGTCACGAATCACCAGTCACTTCTTCAACGCCTCCAACTTCTCCCCCTTGATCTGCCCATCCTGCTCGACGCGCCCGGTCACGCGCATTAAACGCGTCTCAAACACCAGGCCGCCATATCGGTCGTAGGCATCGGGGAAGAGCACCACTTCATACACGCCGCGCTGGTCCTCGAGCGTGACGAACATCATGTTGCGGTAATTTTTTGTTCCGACGTGACGGTAGGTCACCACCCAGCCGCACAAGGTCACGCGCTTTCCGCGCAGCCCCGGCAGTTCATCGCTCCAGGCTTCGCCGTTGCGCGGCAAAAAATCCAGCGGGTGCCCGCTCACGCAGATTTCCAGAATCTCTCGTTCGTAACGCAGCTTCTGTTCCAGCGTGTATTCCGGCATCTGCATTTCCGCCAGCGCTACGCCAATGGCATCCGTAGCGCTTGCTTCTGCAAATAATCTTTCTGTTTTTTCCGGCAGCACGAGCCCTTGTCCGGAGCGCAGTCGAGGAGCGCCCAGCTGCGCGCCTCTGCCGGCCGCTTGCAGAAGATTCCACCGCCACAGCAGTTCCGGGCGCGTCATTGTGCATGCTTCATCGCTCATTTCATCAAATGCGCCGCACTTGATCAGCGACTCGATCTCATCCCGTTCGACCGGCACGCGGCTCAGGAAATCTTCGAGTGATTGAAACTCGCCGTCTTCTTCCCGCGTCCGCTGAATTGCAGTGATCGTTTCCACTCGCAGGCCTTTCACCTGCATCAATCCAACGCGAAGCGCACGTTTTCCGTTTTCGCCGGCCTCGGCCGTATATTCCATCCGCGAGCGATTCACCGACGGCAAGCGCACCGCGATGCCCCAGCGTTTTGCTTCTTCCACATACGCCGACACATGATAGAAACCCGCGCCCGCGCTGCACATTGCCGCCAGAAATTCCGCTGGATGATGTGTCTTCAAGTAGGTCATGCGATACGAGATGTCCGCATACGTCGCGGCGTGCGCTTTGCAAAAAGCAAAGCCCGCGAACTTTTCCACCATCATCCAGGTTTCTTCGCGTTGCTGGCTGGTCAGCCCCATCATTGCTGCAGCTTTAAGAAATTTCCCGCGCAACCGATCGCGGTCACTCCGGCCGGAGAATTTTGCGGACGCCCGCCGCACAAGAGCGGCTTCAGCCAGCGACATTTTCCCAAGCGTTTGTGAAATTTGCATCACCTGTTCCTGGAAAATACATACGCCAAGCGTGTCACCAAGAATTGTCTCGAGTTCCGGATGTGCGAATGTGAATTTTTCCTGTTTGCGCAGTCGCTTCAAAAACAGCTCTTTCGATCCATACTCCGCCGCGCCTGGACGGATCAGCGCCAATGCTTGCGCTACTTCCTCAAGTGTCCGCGCCTTCATCGTGCGCAACAGCCCGCGCATTGCCGGCGATTCGATCTGAAACACGCCCATCGTTCGCCCCGCTGCAATGACCTCGCACGTGGCGGGATCGTTTTCCGGTATGGCGTCAAAATCGATCTCCCGCGGTTTGGGGCACGGTGTCGTTCCATCTGGCGCTATTTTGGTGTTGTCATTGCTGCCTGTCTTAGCTTTCTCCACATTGTCCAGGGCCAGCGACATCGTGGTGAAGCCGCGCTGGCCGAGCAGATCCATTTTGATCAGGCCCAGTGCTTCAATGGCGTTCATGTCGTATTGCGTGACGACGATCCCTTTTGTCGCCCGTTCCAGTGGCGTCAGTCTCGTTAATGGCCGTGCCGATATCACCGTTCCACACGGGTGAATTCCCAGGTGACGCGGTGTGTCATCGAGACGCAGTGCCACCTGCAGGATTGTTTTCCATGGCTCGTCGTCGATCGGCAGATCGCGGCATTCCGGCAAGCCGCGAATGGCCTGCAAAATCTCGCGTACCGGGCGATGCGGGAGGCGCTTCGTGAAGCGATTCACTTCGCCCGGTGGGACGCCAAAAACTTTGGCGATTTCGCGCACGGCGAGCCGCGCATGCATGGTGATGAAGCTTCCGATCATGGCGACATGTTCGGCGCCCCAGTGCTCGTAGACGTAATCGAGGAGCTCGTCGCGCCGCGCACCGCAAATATCGATGTCGATGTCCGGGCAATCGCCGCGCTGTTCGTTCAAAAACCGTTCGAAGTACAGCCCCCAGCGCAATGGACACACGCAGGAAATTCCCAGGCAATACGTCACGATGGAGCTTGCCGCCGACCCGCGCGCGACCGCGGGAATGCCGCGGCGCCGGGCTTCCTCCACGATGTCCCATACCAGCAGAAAATACGGCGCTAGGTGCAACGTTTCGATGACTTCGAGTTCGTGCGTCAGCCGCGAAAGCACTTCCGGGCGCAGCGGTTTGTAGCGTTTGCGTGCGCCCTCGAAGCTCAGCTTCCACAAATACGAAAAGGCGGATTCGTTATCGGGGACCGGAAATTCCGGGAAGATCAGTTTTCCCAGTTCGAGTTGCAGATTGCAGCGCTCGGCAATCTCCAGCGTTGCTTGCAGCCATTCCGGATGATCGGAGAAACATTTTTGCATTTCTGCCGCTGGCTTGAACCATGCTTCACCGGTAGTGATTTCTGGTGGAGCGACGGTGGTAAGTAATCCGCCTGTGCGGATCGCGTTTACCGCGCGATGATGCAGGTGCTCCGCGGGTCGCAGAAAATGAACATTGTTTGTCGCCACCAGCGGCACGCCGAGTTCACGCCCGATGCGTTCTGCTTCGCGCAATACGCGCCCATCTCCCGGCGAGAGGTGCTGCACCTCGATGTACAAGCGGTCGCCGAAAATTTCCTTGAGTTGGGAAAAGTGACTGGTGACTAGTGACTCGTGACTCGTGGCGGAGCACAACGCGATCACGCCGCGGCTGTGTTCCGCCAATTCCTGCAATGTCACAGGCCGGCCATCGATTTCCGCGGCAGCGGCATTTTGTGCCAGCTTGGTCGTGCTCAAATGCCGCAGCGTCACGAGCTGGCACGAATTGCTGTAGCCCTCCATATCCGCCGCCAGCAAAACTAATGTGGTGCTTGGCTTATTTCCGTCATTCCGAGCGAAGCGAGGAATCTCTCTTCGATCTTGTGACCATTCGACATCCAGCACCACACCGACAATGGGCTTGACGCCCGCTTTTTTCGCTGCCTGATAAAACGGCACCGCCGCATACAAACCATCCGTATCGGTCAGCGCCACGGCAGGCATTTTCTGCTCAACCGCTGCCGCGACGATCTCTTCCGGCGACGCCACGCCTCGCAGAAACGAATAGTGGCTATGACAATGCAAATGTACGAACACGTGATTGGTGACCCGTGACTGGTGACTCGTGAAGCCCGGGTCGCGAAAGTGGATGTTCCACGAGTCACGAAATACGAGTCACGAGTCACACCGCGCGAGGACGTGCCCCCTTGGATTCAGTAAAACCAGGTAGAGGAAGGGAAGGAAAAACTCAGCAAACTACCGCGATAAGCATGGCGTCGAGAGCACCAAACCGTTAGGTTTGGTCGCGTAATGTTCGCGTAGCTCGAGGCCTTTGCCGTAGAAGACGGCGTTCCAGCCATAGCGGCCGCGCACGGAATCGAGGCCGCGGTTCAAGTACCAGCGGCGATTGGCGTTGGTGTCAAAAAGTTCGTGCTGGCGTTTGTCGGTTTCGAGGTTGGTCACGCTGACGCCAACCAGGCGGACGGCCACACGGCGCGTGAACAGTTTGCCGAACAGATCTTTTGCCGCGGCGAGTAGTTCGCGCTCGTCGTTGGTTGGTTTGCTGATCCGCACCGTCTGGTGCGCCGAAAAGTGATCGACATAGCGGATGCGCAGGCCGATGGTGCGCGCCTGCTTGCCGTATTCGCGCAGCGTTGAGCCGATGCGCTCGCTGAGATACTCGATCAGGCCGCCGAGGAATTCCATGTCGATGGTGCCGCCTTCGATGGTCGTTTCGCGGGAAACGGATTTCGGCGTGGAGGGCAGCAGCACTTCGCGGCCGTCCAGCCCGCGGGCGCGCTCCCAGATTTGCTGGCCGATGGCTTCGCCGAAGGCGGCCTGCAGCGCGGGCTTGGGCACCTGGCGCAGTTGGCCGATGGTGGCAATGCCGCGTTCGGCGAGCGCTCCCGCGTGCACGTGGCCGATGCCGTGGAGTTTTTCCACCGGCAGCGGCGTCAGGAAATTTTCTTCTTCGCCGGGCGCGATCATGCGAAAGCCGCGCGGGCGCTCCAGGCGTGAAGCGATGGAGGCGACCACTTTTGTGCGCGCCGCGCCCACCGAAACACTCAAGCCTGTGCGGCCGCGGATCTCCGCCTGCAAACGCCGCAGCGTGGCTTCGTAATCCGGATACAGCCGCTCGGTGCCGGCAAAGTCGAGGTAAAAATCATCCAGCGCGGCGGTTTCCACCGCGGGCGTGTACGTTTCCAGGATGCGCCGCACACGCTCCGCAAAATCGGCGTAGTGCTCATATTGCCCGGGCACGACGATGGCTTTCGGGCAGATGCGCAGCGCTTCGCGAAAACTCATCGCCGTTTTCACGCCGCGGAATTTCGCTTCGTAGCTCGCCGAAGCCACACAGCCGCGCCCCACCAGCACAGGCTTGCCGCGCAGCTTGGGATTCAACACCTGCTCCACCGACGCGAAAAATGCGTCCACATCCACATGAACAATGTTGGGAATAATGTTGAGAATTTTGCGGCTGGAGTTTTTGCACAGTCCCAGCCACGCCCAGGCAGACCAGGGGTTTTTCTCCGCCGCCGTTTCCGTCCGTGGCGTTTCCGATGAACCCGCAGGACCGACGCTGCCCCTGGGATCGTCCGAAGGACTCTGCGTCACAGCTTCCTGCCTCGCGTCTTTGTAGCGTGAGGCTTCAGCCCTGCGGTTTTCCTCTTCCGCGGTTGCTTGAATCACATGGATTGCTTCGATGGCGGTGGTGGTGAATACGTTTTCTACACAGACGTCCATGGCGGCTCCTGAAAGGGAAGCGGGACGCATATACTGTCTCCCGAGCGAAGGAGCCGACTTGATCGGCTTCCGGAGACGAGGGATCGTCTTGCAAGTCGACCCCTCACCCCGCTTACGGCTCGGAACTTTCAACGGGCGGCGGCCGACTCGTGAGAGCCTAGTCGGCAATGGAGCCGGCGCGCCACCCGTTTCCCGTTTCCTCTACCGCCCCGCACTATAGGCGAATGAAAAGCGAAAGTCAACAGCTTTCATCGCCATTTCATTGAGGCTGAGTTCGCACCGTGTCGTAATACAATTCACAACATGCCATCAGATCCAAATCGTCGTGTTCCTCCTCTCCAGCATGGCTCTGGGCGATTGTATGGAGCACGCTATTTACGGCGTTTTTCCTGGCTATGCGCAGTTCTGATAGTTGCTTTTTCTTGATTAACAGTCGGGAATACGTCTGGACGATTATGGGTCTTGCGTGGATTTGGCTGTGTCTATTTTTCCTGCTCGGCAATCGTGGTCGCTTAGGTTTGCTAGCTTGCTCAGTGCTGGTCGCTTTCCCGATTTGGCCAGCAGATCGGTTCCCATCAGCGGCTGTGGAAGCCCGAGCGGTCGTTGAATTGCGCTCCATGGCACAGGCAGCAGAAACCTACAGAACTGAACATCCGCAACAAGGGTATCCCGCCGTTTTGCTAAAGAAGCCATCCGACTCTCTTAAAAAACTCTACGAAATTGAATATCAGACATCGCGAACGAAAGTAGATGGCGCAATTGACGTCTTTCTAATTCAAGTCACACCAACATGGAGCGAATGTGTCGTCAGGAGTTTTGCCGTCGCGGAGGACGGTCAGATCCATTTCGTAATTAACCGACGTCCAGCTACGAAGGCCGATCCCGTACTCTGATTTAATACGATAGAATGGATACGACAATGACCAAGACGAAGACTTACCCGCTGCATTTGCCGCGTTCGCTAAAAAAAGCAGTGGAGCAGCAGAGCAAAGAAGACGGGACGAGCATCAACCAGTTCGTGGCCACGGCGGTGGCGGGAAAGCTCTCCGCCATGCAAACGGCGGAGTTCTTCGCCAGCCGCAAAGCCCGAGCTGACTTCAAAGCTTTTGACAAGCTGATGAGGCGCCGCGGCGGCAAGCGACCGCGTGCCGGCGATGAAACTGCCACCCCGCTATAGTTTTGCGCCACTTTCTCTCATCCGCTCAAGCCCTGCTCATTCTCAAAAAACTCTGCCTAGCTGGAAAAACCATTTCCGATGGCTGGAGTCGCCGACACTGCCGCCGATAAAGAACGGGCCCAAGGCCGTCTCCGCCAGCAGACCCGCAGCCACATCGTTCGGGAACTCGCTGCCGGTGGTCACGCCGTACATTTTGCCGAACTCATAGGAGCCGACAGCGTAGACCTTCTTGCCCAGAAACGGAGGAAGGGTGAGCAAATCATGCAAATAACCCGCGCGAAATAAATAATACTGATTGCCGTGAAACTCGTTCTGGCCGTAAGCGCTGAGGCGCACCGGCCCGCCGAGGAAGAACTGAGGAATTCCCGTGCTCGTGGTGCCGAAGGTGGTGCCGCCTTCGCCCTCGAGAAAAACCGACGCCGGCCGTGTAATGGGCTGAAAATATCCCAATTTGAGGTCCATCGATGGAAACCCGCTGTTTGCACCCGGACTTTGGTCGAACCACCGGAAATTTGATTCCCCGCTGAAACCGCGCCGAGGAATCACGGGATCGTCGGTGTGGTCCAGCAGGTAACGCAGGCGCGTCTGCCCGACGCGGCCCTCGACCGATGGAATTTCCGGCGAGCCGAGGCGCAGCTTAGTATTCAGCGAACCAACCTCATATCCAACGCGAAGTTCACCGGAGCGTCCGAAGCTGTATCCCAGGTCGCCTCCGATATTGATGCGGTAGATGCGGTAATCCGCCAGCGGATCATTCTTCGCGTAGATCTGAAACGTCGTATCGCTGGCATCCGCATGAGGCGCAAAAAACCAGCGGCTCTCCGCGCGGAACGGCCGATAGAGTTCGGTCTGGATTCCGTAGGTATTCCCGAGCAGCAAATCGGTCCGCCACTCCGAGCGGAAGCCGGCCACATCCATAAATGTGAAACGCGTCCCCATCGTGAAATCAACGTTGCCGCCCTGCGAGCCATCCACTTCAAAGGCCGGCTGGAACATGGGAGGCGCATCGCTTTTCTCGACCACTTGGACGAGCAGCCCGGTCTGGCCGTTTTGTTCGGTGAACCGGTATCCGGCCGAATCATAGCGGCCCATTCCTTTGAGCCGTGCCAAAACATGGTCGAGCTTTTCCCGGTCGAGCGGCTTGTCCTGAAAAGACTTGAGGTAATGCGCGACGTCCGTCGCCCCATTCTCACTGGTTCCCTGAACCTTGATGAACTGCGGCACCGGGGCCTCGGTCCGTTTCCGTGCCGCGCGCTCTCCGAGGTGCTCCTGCCAGTTGGCATTGTCGAGAGCGAAGGCCGCGAGCAAGCGTGATCTGTCATTTGCCGCTTCATAACCCCGCTGCATGATCGGCGCGCTTTTTTGGTAGTCCGTTGAGCCGTATTCACTGAGAGGCACGGAGACGACGGCATCCGCGCGGGCCAGGCCGCGCACCTCGTTTTCTGCGATGACCACACGCACCGATTGCTCCAGCACTCTGAAGATCGACTGAATGTCATTGGCCTCCATGGGGGCTCTCTCCAGATGGACTGCAATCACGATATCAGCACCCATCTGGCGGACCACATCCGTGGGCAGGTTGTTTGTCAGGCCGCCGTCCACGAAGACGGTTTGCCCGTCGTGCACCGGTGAGAACGCCCCGGGAATCGAAATCGTCGCGCGCAGCGCCACCGCAAGAGAGCCGTCTTTGAATACATAGGGCTTCCCGCTGACCAGGTCCGTCGCCACGCAACGGAATGGCACCGGCAGCTCATCGAAAGTTGGCAGACCGTAGTAGGGAAGAGCCACGCGATCGATCAGCAGCCCGATCTGATGTCCTGCATTCAGCCCCGCAGGCACGGATAAACCATGGCGCAAACCAAAGATGATGGAGTTCGGGTACGCGCGCTGATCTTCTTTCCTGCGGAACGACAAGTCTTCATAGAGCGGGCGGTCGCCAAGTATTTTCCGCCAGTCCAATCCTTCGATGAGTGTTTTCAATTCATCAGGATTCATCCCGGCAGCATAGAAGCCGCCAACTAAGCCGCCCATGCTGGTCCCCGCGACGTAATCCACGGGAATGCGATGCTCCTCAAACCATTTCAGGACGCCGATGTGTGCGAGTCCCAAGGCGCCGCCGCCTTCCAGCGCCACGCCTATTTTGGGTCGCGGCCGCGGCGCGGTTTTTGTCTCAGCGACAACGGGACTGCCAGGAACTTGCAAGGAGGCTGGGTTCGGATTGTTCTCTTGCTGCGCTCGCAGGCAAAAAGGCGCCAGAAGCAGCACTAGAAGGGATAGAGCACGGCACATCGAGAGCCTCCTCAGTGGCAGATCGAGTATCTCTAGACTTTGATAAGCTCTTCCGAGTTTGGCGCAGCGTCTGGATTCCGGCAAGCGGTGAGCAGCTAATTCAGCCGTCCTTATTCTCCTGGAGAATGTTGCCTCCATCGACCACCAGGACTTGTCCGGTGATGTAGGAAGCTTCGGGCGAAGCGAGGAAGCATACCGCGGCGGCGACTTCGTCCGGCGTACCGGCGCGGCCCAGCGGCGTATGAAGCCCTGCGATTTTTTCGGACTCCGTCGAGGACGCCGTTGCGATCCAGCCGGGAGCGACGCCATTGATCGTGATCCCATAGACGGCGGTTTCGATGGCGACGGCGCGCATCATGCCGTCCATGGCCGCTTTCGCCGCGCCATACGCCGCGGAACCGGGGTTGCTGACCAGCGGTCCCGTCACCGACGTGACATTCACAATCCGGCCGTACTTTTGCTGCGTCATTCCGGGCAATACCGCGCGGGTCATGCGAAAAGCGGTGTGCAAAGTGATGGCAATCTGGTTTTGCCACTCCGCGAACGAAGTCTCCATCAGCGGCTTGCTGCCCGTTGGCCGCCCGGTTTGCGCCATGCCCGCGTTGTTCACCAGGATGTCGATCCGGCCCGCGCGCGAGAGCACGGAATCGACAAATCTCTGCACGTCGGTTTCGACGGTGAGATCAGCAATGAAGGATAGAACTCCTTCGCCGCCGGCGTCGAGTTCGCGAGCGCGAGTATGAATGCGGTCCGTGGTGGAAGTAATCACCACGCGCACGCCCGCCGCATACAGCCGTCGCGCGATGGCAAAACCGATTCCTTCAGCGCTTCCCGCGCCGGTAATCACCGCCGTCTGCTTGTTCAAGGGCAGATTCATGGAAATGTCCGCGGAAGGCATCATACCTCGTTCATGAAAGATTGCGATTCGCCCGGTTGGATGAGAGTTCCTTCTGATTGCGAAGCGCCGAGGCGCCCCCAGTGGACAGTTGCCGAATTAGCCTCCACCGCGTGCGGTTTTCTTGTCGCGGACGCTTCCGAGGCCTACGGTTTCTTTGTAGCGTGAAAACGCGGTCAGCCGCATCGCCACGGCACGAGAATTCTTGCAGGAGGAAATCATGACGCAACCGGAGCAGAATGAATTCGCCCATGTCGCTAAATCACCCACGAGCCCGTGGAAGCGCATCTTCCGAGTTATCCGCTGGACGACCTACGCGTTTGCCATCGTCGCGCTCATTCTGCTGTTCCATAAGGCGCCGCCACCGCTGGTGGAGACCAGCCCGCAGGCCGCTGCGCGAGCGGAAGAAAAATTTGCACAGGTGGAAAAAGCCGTCGCGAACGGCCAACCCGCGACGCTGCGCATGGACGAAACGGAGTTGAATTCCTACTTGGCCTCCCACTTGGCACTGGCCGGCAATGGCGCGCCGAATCCGGCCCCCGCCGGAGGCGCGCAGAGTGCTCCCAATGGCGCGACCCCGACGCCGCAAGAAGTCGAGCAGATGCGCTCGAACGTGCGGGACGTCAAGGTGCAATTGATCGGCGACCGGGTAAAGGCCTACGTTGTCTTTGACGTGCACGGAAAAGACATGACGCTGCAATTGGAAGGGCGGCTCGGCGCGCAGAACGGCTATTTGCATTTTGAACCCCTCGGCGGACGGATTGGCTCGCTGCCGATTCCGCAGTCCACGCTCGAGTCGGCGGTGCAGCGGCTCATGAACTTGCCCGAAAATCGCGAGAAGCTGAGACTGCCTTCAGAGATTTCCGATTTGCGGATTCAAAACGGCGAAGTCGTGGCCAGCTACAAGTAGCTGGCCGTTCCATGGAAACGAGGCGGCTCCGATTCTTCAAGCCTGGACGCCAAGCGTAATCGATGTTGTGTACCCAGAACCAGAGCTGGCGGATTTCGGACTCAAGAGCGTCTCACTCTCGTAGATATTGCATGGAAGACGTTGTGACCGCAAAGACGAGCTACAGCAGGCTCGATCAGCCCGGCTCGGCCGTACGCATCCGGCTGAATAGCACGGTAGTTCACGCGCAACACGACGGCCCAGCGGACGCGGCAAAGAGCGTGCAAGTCACTTACATGCGCGGTGGAAAACTGCATAGCATCCAGGGGCACAACTGCGTCTTGGCCTGCTATAACGGCATGATTCCATATCTTTGTCCCGAACTGCCGGAGAAGCAGAAAGAAGCGCTCTCCTATCTGGTGAAGGCGCCGCTCGTATACACCCATGTGGCGCTGCGCAACTGGACTTCCTTCGCGAAAATTAAACGTGCGCCACATCGTCGCCCCGGGCGCCTATCACACCTTTGCCACGCTCGATTTTCCCGTAAGTCTCCCGCGCAGGGTTCGTGGTAGGCGTTTCCCGGCGGCCTCGTGACGAATGGAAAGGGAGGTAACGCGACGCTGCAACTAGCCACCGCACCTGTAAACGTTCAGTGGGTGCGCATTTGGACGACGGACTCTTCGAACACCTGCGATTCACATGGCAGCGCGGACAAACGCAACTGCCTGGGGTACGCCATCCGCGAGGTTTATCTGGGAACAACAACCAAGAATGGCAAATTTCACGATTTGTTCCGGCACACGCCGGACCAGGACCAGACCGCGACCTATTGCTCCTCCGTCGATCCGTGGCATGAGCCTTCTGATATCAACGACAAGAAAGATCAGGTGGGATTCGATCTTTTTTACACCAGCGGCTACACGCGCGGTCTGCCCGCCATGATACCGATTGCGCTGATCTATGGTACGCCAGAGGATTCTGCGAACCAGCTCGCGTATCTGAAAGCGCGCGGCTATCGGATTTCTTTTGTCGAGATGGGCGAGGAGCCCGATGGCCAGTACATGCTTCCAGAAGATTACGGAGCACTCTACCTGCAATGGGCCAAAGCGCTGCACAAAGTTGATCCGAAGCTCAAGCTGGGCGGTCCGGTATTTCAGGGGGTGAACGAAGATATTCAGGTTTGGCCGGATGCGCAGGGCCGAACTTCATGGCTGGGAAGACTTG
>Ga0209234_1000734_pt1 | contig 11688 bp, 8 predicted proteins | sample GraSoi013_1_20cm_2_FD_185816 | JGI IMG/M metagenome (GOLD analysis project Ga0209234, IMG submission 185816) | Grasslands soil microbial communities from the Angelo Coastal Reserve, California, USA - Sample 08_20_2013_1_20cm (SPAdes) (version 2) | ecosystem: Environmental > Terrestrial > Soil >... | reverse complement strand
TGCTACTACCGGTATTCTTAGTTATTGCTATTTGTATTAAACTCGATGACGGAGGTGATATACTCTATTTCAGAGAAATGATCGGGTTACGTGGTCGGAACTTCACTATCTTGAAGTTTAGAACGATGATTCGCAATGCAGATGCCTACCTGGAACAGCACCCTGAACTTAAATTGGAATACGAGAAAAACATGAAGTTGGACGATGATCCCCGTGTTACCCGGTTAGGCAGATTTCTGCGCAGGACATATCTAGATGAATTACCACAGCTATTCAATGTATTGACTGGCCATATGTCCCTCGTTGGCCCAAGAAGCCTTCCTGTACGAGAACTAGCACTCTATGGCGAGTATGCACAGAAACGACTTACAGTGAAACCGGGTGTTACTGGTTCATGGCAAGTTAGCGAAAACCGGTACAGCTCTTATGCTAAACGCATTCTGCTTGACATGCAGTATATCGATAACCGTTCATTTTTTCTTGATCTTATTATCCTGTTAAAGACGCTGAAGGTTCTCATTGTTCAAGCAGGAGTCTAATTGCACAGGAGGTACATACCCTATGCGGCTAAGGGTCGGTATTGTCGGAACAGGTTCGATGGGGATGAACCATCTACGGGTTCTCACAGATTTCAATGAGGAGCAGGTTCAGCTCGTAGGTGTTGCGGAAACCTACGAACCGAACTTGAAGCATGCCATGAGCCGGTTTCATGTGGTAGGCTTCACGGATTACCGCGAAATGGTGGAAAAGACACAACCCGATCTTGTTGCGGTAGTAGTTCCCACACACCTGCACTTCGAGGTAGCATCATATATCCTCGAAAGAGGCATCAACGTGCTCGTCGAAAAGCCGATGGCGAGTACCATTGAGGAGGCTCTTGCACTCATTCAACTTGCCCGTGTTGGGCGAGCCAAGCTGGCGATCGGGCACGTTGAGCGGTTCAATCCAGCAATCCTTGCAGTAAAGCAGCATCTCGTTGCTGGCGAACTAGGCAAGGTATTTCATTTGCATGCCCGCCGGCTCGGCCCATTTCCCCCTCGTATCCGCGATGTGGGTGTCACACTCGATCTTGCCACACATGATATTGATATTATGCGGTATTTAGCAGATTCAGAAGTTCAGCGTGTGTATGCGGAAACACAACGCCAGATCCATAGCACACATGAAGATTTATTGCTTGGCGTCCTTCGCTTTATGAACCAGGTAACAGGTGTACTCGATGTAAACTGGCTGACACCAACGAAGGTACGTGAACTGAGCATCACCGGTGAAAAAGGGATGTACCTCGTCAATTATCTGACGCAAGATGTGTATTTTTATGAGAACGATTATACGCCCACGACGTGGGATGCGCTGCGTTCCCTCACAGGGGTGAGCGAAGGGACGATGACCCGTCTCAAAATTCAAAAAGCTGAGCCCCTACACCTGGAATATGAAGATGTTTTCGCTGCAATACGACAAGACACCTCTCCTACTGTCTCTGGTGAAGATGGTGTAGCCGTCTTGAAAGTGGTAGGCCAGCTGTCTGAGGCAACACAAAGGAAAATAGATGATACGCAAAAGATGGAGGTGGATGTCACGCATGCAAAGCAATTCGTCTGACTTTCACCAATCGTCACCAACGGTTGCCGTCATTGGCCTGGGCAAGATCGGCCTGCCGCTTGCAGTGCAGTATGCGCAACACGGGTACCGTGTCATTGGCTGTGATATCAATCTCAAAGTGGTTGAAATGCTTAACGCCGGGCAATCACACGTTCAAGAGGAGCCAGAACTGGATGCTGATATTGCCAGGCTGGTAGAGGAAGGGTTACTCTGGGCAACAGTGCATACCGATGAGGCAGTGCGCCTTTCAGAGGTCGTCGTCGTTATCGTTCCCGTAGTGGTCGATGCTCAGCATCGGGTGAACTACAGGGCAATTGACGCAGCAACTGAAACAATTGCTGCCGGTCTACAACCTGGCACCCTGGTCGTCTATGAAACGACCTTTCCCGTGGGTACGACCTCATCGCGGTTACGTCATATCCTCGAACATACGTCGAATTTGCAGGCAGGCAAAGACTTTTATCTAGCGTATAGCCCTGAGCGTGTCTCGTCCGGATCTATCTTTCGTGATCTGCGCATCTATCCAAAGGTAGTGGGCGGTATTGATGAGCAGAGTACAGCTGCTGCGATAGCATTTTATCGATCTGTACTCGAGGCTGATATCATCCCCATGAAATCGACGGATGAGGCTGAATTCGTCAAGCTTATCGAAACGACGTATCGTGATGTCAATATTGCATTAGCCAATGAATATGCCTGCTTTGCTGACGCTCACGGACTTGACGTTTCAGCGGCAATTGCGGCAGCTAATACTCAACCCTACTCCCATATTCATATGCCCGGTGTTGGAGTTGGAGGCCATTGCATCCCGGTCTACCCGTACTTTCTGCTCGCAAGCGTTGAGAAGGCTGATCCGCAAGTGACGCTTTCCGAACTGCCGCTGCTCGCGTTGCCACGCTTTGCTCGTCGCATTAATGATGCCATGGCCGATTATGCCGTACAACGCATTGAAGCAATCGCAGGATCACTTGCTCAGCAATCTGTACTTATTCTTGGCGTAGCCTATAGAGGTGATGTGCATGAAGCTGCATTTACGAGCGCGAAATTACTTCGGGATGCTCTTTTCAAGCATGGAGCAACTGTGTATGTTGATGACCCATTGTTTAGTCAAAGTGAATTGCGAGCGTTAGGCTACACCCCTCTTCTTCCTGAGTTTGAGGGCGAGATAGACGCTATTATTTTGCAGGCAGGCCACCAAGCTTATCAAGCATTCGACTTCGGTCGCTTTGCTCGTTGTCAAGTGATCCTCGATGGACGCCGCGCGCTCAACAGTGAAAGGATCGAGTCGGCCGGCATTCGCTATATCACTATCGGAGATGGTTATAGGGAGAAACCGGCCCAGGAGTGTCATAAACAACCTGTGATTTCTTCCATGCTCCAGAGTGGAGGAGAGTAGTGCGAATTGCATCGATAGTGGGGGCACGACCGCAGTTCGTGAAGCTTGCGCCAGTAAGTTGCGCGATACGGCAACGACACGAAGAACTCATTATTCATACAGGGCAGCACCACGATTATAACATGTCTGCCCAGTTCTTCGATGAACTTGCTATTCCAGCGCCGGACTACCACCTGGGGATAGGCTCGGGGACGCATGGAGCTCAGACAGCTCGTATGCTCGAGTCGATCGAGCGAGTGCTCCTGAAAGAGCGTCCAGACTGGGTTATGGTCTACGGTGATACCAACTCTACACTTGCAGGTGCACTGGCGGCAGCAAAGCTCCATATTCCGATCGCTCATGTCGAAGCGGGGCTGAGGAGCTTTAACCGGACAATGCCGGAAGAGATCAACCGTGTAGCCGCTGATCATCTCTCAGATCGCCTGTTTTGTCCAACGGAAACGGCTCGAAAGAATGCAAAAAACGAAGGTATCACCCGGGGGGTCGAGGTGGTAGGAGACGTTATGTATGACATCTTGCTACAAGTCCAGCCGAAGATCGATGTCCGTGCTCAGGCACTCCTACCCGGCTTGGGAGTCAAGCCGCAAGACTACATACTGGTGACGGTGCATCGTGCTGCCAATACCGATGATCCAGAGGCGATGCGTGCTATCGCAAGTGCGCTCAATAAATTGGAGATTCCGGTAATTTTTCCGGTTCATCCACGCACGCGCGCCTGCCTGGAAACATATGAAATTACCTGGAAGAAGCACATCCGTTTTATCGAACCTGTGGGTTATATCGACATGTTGGCGCTGGAATCAGGCGCTGATCGTATTCTCACCGATTCTGGTGGAGTGCAAAAAGAAGCATTTCTACTGCGTGTACCATGTGTCACTCTGCGCGAAGAGACAGAGTGGACGGAAACGGTCGACATGGGATGGAATGTGCTGGCGGGTAGACGTCCGGAGGCCATTCTCGATGCGGTTGGTCTGCCCAGGCCAAATCCTCCGCAAAAGAATCCTTTTGGCGAGGGCAATGCGGCAGTAAGTATCGCGTGCAGTTGGTAAGCCAAACACATAACCGAACAAGGAAGTGAACTGATCAGGCGGTGCTACTATAAATTGCGCACTTAAGTAGAGATGCATAGAAAAAGACTGGCTATGAGGAATTTCATGAAAACAATAGACCAGGAGATCTTGCAAGAGACGAAAAAGACATATCATGCTAAATACGGCGTGTTGCTGAAAGCAATGAAGGGAGAAAGATAATGACGTTCATCCATTACTGGACGATCCTGGTAAAGCAATGGAGAATTATCATCCTCTGTTTTGTATTAGTGGGATTGGGAACATACATCGGAAGCAAACTGCAGAAGCCCCTCTACCAATCGTCCGCACTTGTACAGGTAGTGTTGCGATCAAGTAATAATCAGTCTTCAGACTACACGAGTTTGCTAGCCAGTGATCAACTTGTACAAACGGAGTCGCAGCTAGCGGTAAGCGATCCAGTACTGCGCGAAGTTGCCTCCCATTACAACGGATTAACCGTCGAGGAGCTTTCCAAAGAAGTGACAACAAGTGTCAAGTTGAATACACAACTTTTTGAAATAGACGTGCTGAACCCAAGCCCAATACGAGCTGCAACACTGGCAAACGATGTTGCCGCAACACTTATCAAACGGCAAATTCAGGCCGCGCAGCAAGTTAATAATCGGTCACAGCAACAAATTCAGCAAGATCTGAACTCCACTCAGCGGCAGATCGATACTATCACATCCCAGGTAGCGACCTTAAAAGCTCAGCCTGATAAGCAGTCGCAGATTGCTGTTTTGCAAACAAAGCTCACTGGGTTGGTGCAACACTACAATCAATGGGACACGCTCCTTGCTCAGCTCGTGTTCACACAGTCACAGAATGGAGATTTTCTCCAGGTTGCACAAGCGGCACAACCAGGCATAACCCCCGTTCGACCGCAGATTCTCTTGAACACTGCTGTTGGCCTTTTCCTTGGCTTGTTCTTGGGTATGGTGCTAGCAATCCTTTTTGAGCAGGTAGATACACGTGTTCGTACACCTGAGGGTCTCGCTGATTTGCTGGGTTGGCCAATTCTTGCAACGGTCTGGCGCGTAGACTCTGCCAAGAAAGAGAGCATTATAAATCCAAGCGGGAATAGTGCCAATGCCGAAGCCTACCGCATTTTGCGTACAAATATTGGGTTCTCAGGTATAGACAAACCTCTGCATTCCCTGGTGGTGACAAGTGCATTTCCCAATGACGGGAAGAGTACTATTGCCGCCAACCTGGCAATTTTTATGGCTAAGGCGGGCAAAAACACGATTCTCGTTGATGCAGATTTGCGTCGTCCAACATTGCAAGAGAAATTTGGCCTCCCGGCCGATAAATTGGGCCTGTCTAATGCCGTATTGGCGTTTAGTCTGCAGGACAGACCCACCACTTCTTCTAACCATCTGATGCGTGCAACTTCTTTACAGCCAATGGATGCATTATCCACAACCAACTTGTCACTTCAGCCCTTTCTTCATCCAGTAGAGATGCCAAACTTGTGGGTGATGCCTGCTGGACCGCTACCGCCCAATCCTTCTGAGTTGCTTGACTCAAAGGCTATGGACCGCCTCTTACTGGCACTTACGAATTGCGGCGCTGAAATCGTGATCTTTGATACGTCTCCTTTATTGGGTCTATCGGATGCAAGCATTCTTGTTTCGAAGACGGACGCCACACTTGTCGTAACCGATATAGCACGTGCCAAGAGGGGTAGTCTCAAGCAGATCAAAGCTGTACTCGCACGGGCAGGCGCCAATGTGCTTGGCAGTGTGGTCAACAAACAACCTCACAAACGAACAGATAGCGCTTACTCATATTACTACTACTATCGCACCGAGGAAGTTCAGCACAAAGAAGAGAATCATAAAGAAGGAAATCACAGCGCGAAAAATGGAAATGTTCCTGCTGTACCGGTCACTTCTCCTGCGATCTTTAATTCTGATGAGCCTGCTACCCTGGTGCTACCACGATCTGCAAATCAGCAACAAATAGGCTCAACTGATAGCGGGAAAGGCAGTTAATGTGAACAAGGAGGAAAGGGTACAAACTTTCGACTATCTTCCTGATGAGACGTATCATTACATGAATATGGAAGAGGTACAGAGTGTACAGGTACGGGTCAAAAGACGGAGGTTAAAGCGGGGGTCAAAGAAGGTGTACCTGCTCATAGCTCTCTTGTTATGCGTATTCATGGGGGGATCCCTCTTTGGTGTGGTTGAATTCCTGGTGTACGATGGGATGTATCACAGGGATAAAGCCCTGGCAGATACAGGGATGCTGCATCTGCAAAGGGCTGAAGCACTGTTAGTCGCGCTTCCGAAAAATCCTCTTGACGCTTCTCGCGTAACTCAGGCGCAGCATGAGTTTGCCTCAGGCTTGACGGCACTTGTCAAGCTGAACAATGATCTGAAGTCGTTGCCAGGCTACAGTACATCGATACCTGTATATGGAAGTCGATTGAGCGCTGCACTCCATCTAACGCCTCTTGCTATTACATTAGCTCAGGCTGGGGTGACAAGCTGTGCGCTTCTGAACATCTTCATCTCACGGGTCCACAATCCGCTTGATGTCCAGGGGCAGGGCCTTACGCAGTCGGACCTTACGCTGATACGTCAAGATTTACACCAGGTCAAATCCGCGCTCGATGTAGTTATAAATGAGGCAAGTCGATTGCAACCAGCAGATATACAATCCGATCCTCGCATTGAGCACTGGTTGAGCAAGCTTCACAATGATATACCGGCATTGCAAGGTGTAATCGCTAATACTGAGCAATTTCTCACCTTTGCTCCAGCGCTGCTCGGCATTGGAAAACCAGCGAATTACCTTATCGAGTTGCTCGATACCACAGAATTGCGTCCAGGAGGTGGCTTCATCGGCAACTATGGAATTGCTACTCTCTCGGGAGGACGATTGACAGCGGCTCACATTACCGATGCGTATTTGCTGGATAGGCCTCTTGAAGCGACTGGTAAAAGCATTGCCTATCCACCGGCCTACGCGTGGTTTCCCCTGGCTCCAGCTGGCTGGAGTTTTCGCGATTCCAATCTCGATGCTGATTTCCCAACAGCAGCACGATATGGGGAACAGAACTACAAGTTAGAAGGCGGCACAGTTCCCGTTCAGGGCGTGGTGGCTATAACCCCGGCCTTCATTCAACAAGCGCTTGCCCTCACGGGACCCATCAAGGTGTCCGAGTATGGAGAAGTAGTGACTGCACAGAACTTGATTGACCGTATCCATTATCACCAACTAGGAGGGGATGTGGTTAGTAAAAGTAGTAGTCATATTCCCCCGAATGGGACGTCGCAGCGTAAACAATTCATATCACTTCTAGCGGAGCATTTTCTGGCGCGTGTCCACCAGCTTCCGTCGACAATCTTCCCCAGGTTCTTACAATTGGTAATCAATTCAATACGAGCAAAGGATGTGCAAATCTATCTCAACTCGAGCGCAGCTGAACAATATCTCGCACAAAATCATCTCGATGATGCCATTCAAAAATCGACAGGTGACAGTTTCATGGTAGTAGATGCGAATGTGTCTCCGAACAAAGCGAATAGCATGATCGTCAATACGTTGAACGACCAGGTTGTCATTGATGAGCAAGGTGATGTCACGCATCATACCACGCTTACCTACACATGGACGACAAATAATAACCCCTATGGAACCACGCTGTATCGAGATTACGTGCGTATCTACGTTCCTGATAGCAGTTCTCTATTGACCCAGGATGGGTGGCAATTCCAGGGCAAGAGCTTCGCTTTTGGTCATCAAGTATGGGCAGGCTTGTTCACCCTCGTTTATGGTCAAACTGGCTCTATTACCCTTACCTGGACCGTACATAACGCAGTCAAGCACGATGTGAAAGGCTGGCATTACCTCTATATGCTTCAACGACAGGCCGGAGCCCGCTGGATATTGCATTTACGAATAAAACTACCCTCCTGTTCAGTGCTGACCAATGCAAAGGAAGGGCCGCTTTCCTACAGTAAACAGATGGCGATGCTGAGCCGACCTTTGAATGAGGATTTGAATGTAGGTGTTGACTATGCCTGTAAATAACGGAATATTTGTGAGAAAGCCATACAGGAAGCGAAAGGCCTCTAGAAAGAAGCGTACATCAATAGCGAGGTGTGTAGGGTTGCCCCATCTAAATGTAATCAACAGGTTTGAGGAGTAGAACACTATGAAAAGCTCGGTTTGGAGCAAACGAACCGCAAAAGATGGCAGATGGTTCACTAATTCTGCTTCTCAGATTTTTATTATCGTCACGGTGCTGATTGCACTGGTATTAGGAATACTAGCAGATGTAGTATTGGGACTATTTGGCCCCTATGCTTCGGTTCTTATTATAAGTTCTATGATCATGGCTCTTATCTTCATCCTTCGACAGGATGAACTGGCAGCTGCATTAATACTAGCAGTTCATTTGAATGTTGATTGGTACCTGGGGTTTAGAGTTATTTCACCCGCAATGACATTGGTATTGCTATGTTTCTGTTATATAGGTCGATCATCTCTGCGCCCCTGGGTAAAGCCACGTTATTTATGGCTCTGGCTCCTGTTTCTTGGATTAACTATTATCCCAGCAATCCGAGGAGCGACTAATCTCTATGATACTCTATTCTACTATCCCAATGTCATTTTCGGTGCCTTGCTAATGTACTGGATGGGTACAATTATTGCGCGAAGTCCTGCAAGTATCCGGCTTTTCTTCAGAATCTTTTCATTCTATTGCATGCTTGTTGCTATACACACGATTATCCAGAACAGGACTGGCATTTTTCTGTTTGGCACTGCGCGCAATGATAGTTATATTGCACTGATGGCAAATAATCATTTGCCAGGAAATCTATTTGTCGCCCGTGCCGGATCATTTCTCATAGACCCTGATTGGGCAGGTACCTTTTTCGCTATGGCAATTTTTATTCCCATAGGGCTCTTTGTTGAAAGTTCTTCTCCGCTAGCAAAAGTTCTTTACCTTACTGAAGCCGTTCTTATATCCCTTGCGTTGCTTTTCACGTATAGTGCGGGAAGTTGGTTAGCTGCCTCTGTAGCTGCTGTTATCTTTCTAGTACTGCTTGGAGGTATGGGCTATCGTGCTCAGTTCCTGATATGCCTATCTGCTGCCGCAATAGTGGTGCTTATTGGATTCTCTTCCCATTTGAATCTTTTGTTACAACACGCTTCAGATCCTGTTGAATTATCATCGCGTGTTGGCGCATGGCAGACCGGATTACGAGTCATCAGCGCTTTCCCATTAACAGGGATTGGCCTGGGAGGCCTGGCATATCTGGTGAATGCCGCTCCTTACATGGTACCAGAGCAACTGATCCTTTTAGCTCATCCTCATAATTCATATCTGGAGTGGGCTGCTATGGCTGGCTTGCCAGTTTTATTCGTGTTTGTAGCAATCCTTGTGCTAAATATGAGATGGGCTTTACACAATTGGATCGTGGCCGATCCAAGGAGTCGCTGCCTGTTTGCTGCAGGACTAGCAGCCATTATCGCTTTGAGCTTCAACAGCTTTAGCGTCAATGCTTGGACCCTTCCCCCCTTATCAGCAATAGGGTGGGTGATTTTGGGTATCCTTTCATCTCCGTTACTTTCTAAGAGCCAAGTAGGTCACACCACGGAAGGGAAGCATGATAAGGAATTAGCCTCCGCTAAGGCAGGTTAGACGAACAAGTGTGGTTGCCACAAGTTAGTGCAATCTACAAAGATGCCTTCTCGTGGCGTGTGAGCGGTACAAATTGGCTATTTGAGTAGGAAGATGAGTATGAAGAAGAATTTGAAGAAGATTAATTTAAACATATATGGAAATGCGCAATATCAATTGGAGACTCCTCGTTCTCCTATTCTTGACGGTGACACGTACGATCAATTACCTGCACTGGTTAATATCACTACTGGATTGCCAAGTCAAGAGTACGGAGAGAATATCTGTCCTATTGATGAGGCACCTACAAGGATTTTATCAGCCAGCCACGCAAACCATGCGGCTAATACGAAAATAGAGACAGAGAAAATTGCCGCAGCTAGTGCAGAGGGGCAAGTTGCAGTGCTACGTAAACTCATCAAGAGTTCTGGAGTCTATGCCTTATCCTCTGTGGCACTCCCGTTGATCGCCCTGGTACTTTCTCCATTTCTGACGCACAACCTCTCGCCTTCAGATTATGGCATCCTCACGATTCTGACCACGGCCATCAGTTTAGCGGCAGGTTTTACTCAACTGGGTCTGGGCTCTGCATTTTTTCGTGCCTACGGCTATGATTACACCTCAGAACATGATAAACGTGATGTCGTTGCAGTTGCAACGGCAATGCTGTGTCTCGTCTCCATCCCAACTGTCATTGTCGTAGCCGTTACATCACCATTTTTGGCAAAACTCTTGCTCGGTCAGTCATCACTCGGCGGCTTTGTCAGCCTGGCAGGTGGGGTTGTGCTTATGCAAAACCTCACTGTTCCTGGACTGGCTTGGATGCGTGCAGAAAACCGTCCACTTTTCTACTCATTACTGTCGATCAGCGGCCTGCTAGTTACACTGCTTGCCAATATTGTTCTTGTAGGTGTACTGCATTGGGGGGTTGCTGGGGCAATCATCGCAAATGGTAGTGGGTATGCCTGTATGGCTATCTGCACAATGCCGATCATTATTCTTCACGCTGGCATCAGAATACGCATTGATATTGTACGGAATCTTCTAAGTTTTGGACTTCCACTCATCCTCAATATTGTTTCCTACTGGGTACTGCAGTTCTCAGATCGTTACCTGCTCAGTCTGTTTACGTCACTTGCCGAAACAGCGAGGTATGCGGTGGTCTATACACTTGGTTCGGCTATGTCCGTTGTTATCGTCACACCTTTCATGCTTGCCTGGCCTACAACAATGTTTGCTATTGCCAGGCGCAAAGATGCTGTCCAGGTCTTTGCACTCATGTTTCGCTGGTTTAGTATGTTTCTGCTCTTTGCCGCGTACAGTCTATCACTCGTCGGTATATTTCTACTTGACTGGCTTTTTCCTGCGACCTATCACTCCGCATCATTCATTATTCCCATCGTTGCGGTATCAATTGTATTTTATGGATTCTTCTTTGTTTTCAATATTGGAACAAATATGAAGCGCAAAACATGGTTGGCTGCCGTTTTCACAGCTATAGCTGCTCTTGTCAATCTCGCAGTGAACTTGGTATTAATTCCCCTCTACGGAGCGACGGGAGCCGCAGCCTCTACATTGATTGCTTATATCGTTCTTGCTCTCGCCGCTTACATCGTAAATCAGCGGATCTATCCCATTCCCTTTGAGATCGGCCGGTTTGTCATCGCGTTATTTGTGGGTGTTGCACTCTACGTGGGGAGTAGTTTCCTGGCACTCTCCCAGGGAACATATGTAGCATGGGGTATACATGTTGGAACTCTAGCTCTCTACGCTGGTTGCCTTGCTATCCTTGGAAAGTTTCCATCTTGGAGTCAGAGCTTCGATCGTAAAAACGGATATAAATAAATAGGAGGATATTGTATTGTGAAACTACTATCGCGTGTTGACACTTCGGTAGATGGAGACCTTGCCTCAGGGCAGTTACCCATCAAGGTGTGTATGCATGTTTTAGAACGCGTACGTAATGATGGCCGTGTATT
>Ga0209234_1000732_pt1 | contig 11705 bp, 14 predicted proteins | sample GraSoi013_1_20cm_2_FD_185816 | JGI IMG/M metagenome (GOLD analysis project Ga0209234, IMG submission 185816) | Grasslands soil microbial communities from the Angelo Coastal Reserve, California, USA - Sample 08_20_2013_1_20cm (SPAdes) (version 2) | ecosystem: Environmental > Terrestrial > Soil >... | reverse complement strand
CCCGGCGGAGTTCGTTCCATGACGTGGCGGACCACACGTCGGCAGCGATGCCCCAGTCAGCGGCCAGCAGCTGTTGCGCCTCGATCGCCCAACGCAAGCCGGTGCCGGAGCCGAGGATCTGCGCGCTCGGTCGCTCGCCGTTGCCGTTCGTCGCGGCCGGTGCCGGGGCGTAGCGATACAGCCCGTGCAGCAACGCTTCGACGTCCAAGCCGTCCGGCTCCGGCGGCTGCGGGTACGGCTCGTTCCGCAGCACCGTATCGCCAGGGGCGTTGATGAGCCGCAAGTACAGAAGAAAGTCTTCGCTGGAAGATGTGAGCGGCACTCGCAGCGATACGTCGATGGTATCCGCGGTCGCGGGAATAGCGATGACCGTGTCGAGGACCGCCGCGCCAGACGGATGCACGATCGTGACGCGCATGCGGTCGAAATCAATTTGGCTCGCCGCTTTATTCTCGAACGCGGGCATCAAAGCCAGCCGGCCGCTGATGCGACCGGGTCCCAGCGCATCGGTGCAGTGGAGACCCAGCACTCCGACGAGCAGTACGCCCGCGCGCCACCACCAGCGCGCGGCGCGCGCGCGGTCTCGGTTCACCGCGCCCATTCGATGAATGCGCCGAGACGGGGTCCGACGAGCGAGACCGTCGTGCCTTCATCCTGAAGTTTGCCGAATGCGATCTGGGCCTGCAGGACAGCGGTCGCGCGTTCGCCGAGGCGGTAGCGCAAATCGGTGCCGGTGCGCAGGAGATAGCCTAGCAGCGTCATTTGCGGGCCCGGCCCTGTCAACTCTTGCCGGAATTCGAGCAAGGGCGAGAGCGTCGCATTCGGGTTGAGGGGATGATCGAGCCGCGCGCCGAGGGCGAGTACGTTGCCGCGCGGAACCGCGAGTGTAGAGGGTGAATCGAAGTTTCGCGCGCGCAGTCGCCGCATCTCCCAGCCGTATACGGCGAGATGCGACCGACCGAAGGGCATGCTGACGGCACCATACGCAAGGACGCGATCGCCGATCGAGCTCTGCCGGCCACTGCCAATGTCGTTCGCGCCGCTCGTCGTGTACACGAACGCGCCGCGGAAATATTTGCCACCACCGAATGGCCCTTCGATGCCCACGCGAGCGCGCACTTCACCGCCCGGCGTGAGCGTGCCGCCGCCTTTGACGGCCGTGTAGCTCGCCCCATAGCGGTAGCTCATGCCGGTGCCGATCGCCCAGTCGGACGACATCTTGAACGCGGACGCAAAGCCCGCCGACAGGCCGCCACCGGTCCCGAAGCTCGGCGTCGTGAAGCCGAGTAGATCGGTAGCCGTCGCGCCGAACAAAGGAATCGTGGTGTCCGGGACCGCGGTCGCGCCCGTGGGAATCGTCCCCACGAGATTGAAGACCAGCTTGCCCGGGATCACGCCGATGGTGGCGCGGAGATCCGTATCCACGAGACCCGAATGGTCGATCGTGGTGCCGTCGGCCTCGCGTACGGACGCGCTGGCGAATGCGGTGCCGACGTCGAGAACGAGCCGGTCGCCGAGGCGCTGCGTCACGCTGACGGGAATCGTGAACTCGCTGATCCGATCGAATGCGAGTCCCGAGCCGAAGCTGTAGGACTCGAAATACACACCGACGCGACCGATCGTCGAGTTACCCTGCGCGACTAAGTTCATGGGCAGAAGCGTGCCGGCAACGAGAAGCGAGCGGAGGAGCCGGAAGTTCATGGACGGTGGAAGATGATGCGCAGCACGCCGGAAGCTTGTCCGACGTTCGAAATGCCCTGACTCTCGGGCGTGGGATGACTGACAATGCTTTGCGCGCCCGTCTGGCCCGTGAGGTCGGCGCCAATCTGTGAAACGTCGACGGTCGCCTGCTGCAACGCACCAAGCGCAGCTGGTTCAGCCGGTATCGTGATTTGCGCCACCGCTTCGACGACCGTCACCACGTCACCCGGTGACGCCTGCACGGCGGGCGCGGCGGCGGCCGCTTGTTGTTGTTCGTGCGCCGCCTGGAATGATGGATCGGCCCGTGCCGCCGCGCCGAACGCGGCAGCCGCGCCGCGATAATCACCGCGATCCAGTGCCTCGAGTCCCTGGCTGTACGCGAGGAACGCCGCGAGGTTCTTCGGACCCTGGCGCAGGATTCGTTGCCGCTCGGCATCGGTCAGCTGGATGCCGAGCTGTGTCGCGAGACCGAAGACGAGCTGTTTCTCGAGATCGAGCAACTGCTTGAACGTGCCGTTGACTTGGGCGCCGGATCGCACCGTGCCGTCGCTGCGTACAACCGCCGCCGACATCCGTACCGGGCCGTTCTGTGTGATCGCCGCGACCCCCTGGACCATTCGCTCGGCACGCAACAAGCGGCCCACGCGCGCAGCAGTCGCGGGATCGGCGCGGGCGCTTTGAGCGAGCTTCAGCTCATCGAGGAGCGTGCCAACCTGCATCCGCTCAAGCAGCCGGAGACTGCGCACCATCGCCAAATCGGATGTCATCATCTCAGCCAGGCCACGCGACAGCGGCTGAAAGCTCGAATCGCCGGCGATAGTCACGGGCAGGATCGCCAGCGTCGAGGGCTCGGGCGGCTGCGCAGTGAGCGTCGACTCGCGGGCGAGCGCGAGCTTCGCGGTCTGCGCGGCCTGGGTCCGGAGAGAGAGCTGTCCTAGCGCCCGAACGGCCCCGATACCGCGCGCTTGGGGATAGCGGCTTGCGAAGTCGGCGTAGGTGGCGTAAGCGAGGTCATAGCGGCCGTCTTTTTCCTGACACCCACCAACTACCATCGCGCCAAGGGCTTCGCCGGGCGCCAGCATTTCGCCGGCGGTCGCGACGACCACCGCGCTATCGCATCGTCCCGCAGCCATGAGGGCGGCGGCGAGTCGGAATCGGATCTGAGCGTTACGGGGTTGCTGGGCTGCCTGGGCTTTGAGGGAGGGGATTTCTGCCGGAGTGACAGGGCCGGGTCGTGGCGCGCCAGCGCAGGCCACCACCAGACCGCTCATCGTTAAGAGCAGGCACCTGCGACCAGCCAACGTCGGGGACTCCCACCAGTGAAGGGATCCTAAGATGCCCGGGCCGGAAGCCCGCGCAAGGGTGGGCTATTTAGTGCGGTCTGACCGAAACGGCTATGACGCGGCTCACCTGCGTCGCTTCCGCGACGAATGCTTAATAATGAAAGCGATTGGTCTGGCCCAGCGACTGATAAAGCGGGGCGGCCACCATGTTGTGGGTGGACAATACCGAGGGCGATGCCGCCGGCTCACTCTAGACTTTGTAGCATCTGACGCATCTTGCGCGCCAGGTCCTCGATCTGTTTGAGACCCGCTAATGTCTCCTCATCATGTTTCTCGGGCGTGAGCAGCAATAGCTGAGTCTCGGCCAGAATCGCTGACAGGGGATTGGAGAGGTCGTGCCGCAGCTTGGACAGCACCTTCGGATCCGGCGTCAAAGCAGCGAACGATAGAGGTCGCGCAGGTGGTGATCCCGCAGATCCCGCACCGATTGCCACAAGTCCTGCTCTGACGTCGCGCAGAAAATCTCGGCGCTGGAGCGTTCGGCCTCCGTGCCTTCGGCACCGAAGAATATGCGGCCACGCCAGATACCGTCTTCGGTGCGGCGCAGGGAGAGTCGGATGTCTATGGGCTGTCCATCAAAGCGAATCGGAGGCAGGTCGTGGATGACGAGATCAGTCGCCGCAGCAGCTGGGGCCGGGGGGGCCGCGGGGGCCGTGTATCGAACTGGTTGGCCGGGCATTCCGATCCAGGTCTGGTTTGAAACAACATTATAAACGGCTTGGAGTTATGCAATAGCTCAGGGCGCGCGAAACGGCGCAGGAATAAAGGTCAAAATGAAGAGTAGGAGGCTCAGCCCGAGCAGCCACTTCCGCGAGACCGGAAGCGGCCGGTACGCGTCGAGCACCGGCGGATGACGTAACTGGCCGCGCGAGAGCAACAGCACGACGAATCCCCATACTAACCAGCCAATCCAGAACCAACCGAGCAGCATCACGACGACCCAGAAGGCACGGGCCACGGGCTGATGCCAGCGGGTCGTCGCCGAGTAAACGATGTGACCACCATCGAGCTGCGCCATGGGCAGGAGATTCAGCATCGTCACGAACATCCCGAACCAGCCGGCGAACGCCGTCGGGTGCAGCACGATGGTCTGATGTTGACCGATCAGGAAACGGCGCATAAGCAGGGTCAAAACCGAATCGCCGGGTAAGAGCGTTTCATCGCCGAGCGCCACGACCATTCCATGTAGCCCACGCTCCGCTGTCGGATGGCTGTGCAACAGACCGATCCACAAGATGGGAAGCGCAACGATGAAACCGGCGATCGGGCCTGCCGCGCCGATGTCGAGGAGCTGGCGGCGATCGTTCACGATCGTGCGGAGCCGGATGAAGGCCCCCAACGTCCCGATGCCGAAGGGCGGCGGAAAACTCGGCAAAAAAAACGGCGGCGATACGTTGATCTGGTAGCGGCGCGCGGTGAGGTAATGGCCGAGCTCGTGCGTCAGCAGAATTGCGAGGAGCGGCAGCGAGAACAGCAGGCCGCGGGACAAGGCATGAAAGAACGTTGCTCCGTGCCAGGTGCTCGGATGCATCGAAATTCCGCCGCCCAGCATCGCACCCGTCAGCGTCGTCGTGATGAGCACAGCCGCAAACAGCAGCGCGTGCACACTCCACGCTTCCCGACTCTTGTATGTGCGCCGGGTGAGGACGAGATGACGGCCTTCCAGCTCATTGGACCAGTAGTAAGTCCCGGGCCATTGGCGGAGGGCGGCGGCCAACTCTACGGAGGGACCGGCGTGCACCGGATCTACAAGCGCATCAACAACTTCACGGTCGTGGAGGGGGGTCGTTCGCCAGGCGAGCAGGAACCTTGTGAGGGTCACGCGCGGCCACTATAATTGAGCGTTCGCACACCGCCATAATCCCAAGTTTCCATTCTACTCGGACAAGTCCCCTATCCCGGGGTTGTTCCCCGCCGCATAAGCAAACGGAGCTGAAGCACACGTGGATATCGCCGAATTGAAGAGAAAATCCGTCGCGGAACTACACGCGATGGCCGAGAGCCTGAACATCACCAACTACTCCGGGCTCCGCAAGCAGGATCTCATTTTCCGCATCGAGCAGTCGCTGCTCGACTCCGACACGGTCCTTCGCGGCGAGGGCGTGCTCGAAATCCTCCCCGAAGGCTACGGTTTCCTGCGCAGCGCCGATTGGAACTACCTCTACGGCCCCGATGACATTTATGTCTCGCCGAGTCAGATCAAGCGGTTCGATCTGCGCACCGGCGACACGATCACCGGGCAAGTGCGGCCGCCGAAGGAAGGCGAGCGCTATCTCGCGCTGCTAAAAGTCGAAGTCGTCAACAGCGAAGAGCCGGAGAAGGCGAAGCATCGCGTCGCGTTCGACAACCTGCGGCCGAGATACCCCGAACAGCAGCTCAAGCTCGAGCGCAAAGATGGCGACTTGTCGATGCGGGTCATGGACATCCTGTCCCCCATCGGCAAAGGGCAGCGCGGCCTGATTGTCTCGCCGCCCAAGGCCGGTAAGACAATCCTGATGCAGAAGCTCGCCAACTCCATCATCGAGAATCACCCTGAGGTCTATCTCATCGTGCTGCTCATCGACGAGCGGCCCGAAGAAGTGACCGATATGGAAGAGAACGTGAAGGGCACAAATGTCGAAGTGGTATCCTCCACGTTCGACGAGCCCGCCGACCGCCACGTGCAGGTCGCGGACATGGTGATCGAGAAGGCGAAGCGACTGGTCGAGCACGGCAAAGACGTCGTAATTCTGCTCGATTCGATTACGCGCCTTGGCCGCGCGCACAACGTGGTGGTGCCGCACTCCGGCAAGATTCTGTCGGGCGGTGTCGACGCCAACGCCTTACAGAAGCCGAAACGCTTCTTCGGCGCGGCGCGCAACATCGAAGGCGGCGGCTCGCTGACGATTCTCGCGACCGCCTTGATCGATACCGGCTCGCGCATGGACGAGGTGATCTTCGAGGAGTTCAAGGGCACCGGCAACTCGGAAGTGATTCTCGATCGCCGCATCGCCGAGCGGCGCACCTTCCCCTCGATCGACGTGCAGCGCACTAGCACCAGGAAGGAAGAGTTGCTGCTCACGAAAGAAGAGCTCAACAAGGTCTACCTGCTGCGCAACTTCCTGTCCGACATGCCGCCCGTTGAAGCGATCGAGTTCCTGCTCGAGCGGCTGAAGCGAACGAAAACGAATACCGAATTCTTCCAAACGATGTCGCAGGGTTGAGAGAAGGGCGCATTCTCGCCGTCGATTGGGGCCAACGCAGAATCGGCCTCGCGCTTTCGGATGAAACCCAGACGCTCGCCCAACCGCTCACCACGCTCACACGCCGTCCCGGCAAACGCTTTCCGATGGCGCAGCTGCTGGATCAGATCACCCGTAACCATGTAGTGGGCATCATCGTCGGCCTGCCGTTGGATGAGACAGGCTCGGAAGGTGATGCCGCTCACGCCGCGCGAAGCCTCGCCGATGATATCAAACGACGGGCAGGCGACGTGGAGGTGAGCTTGTGGGACGAGCGCATGACGACGGCGCGAGCACTCGCGGCGGTGCGGGAAATGGGCGGTTCGACGCGCGGACGCAAAGCCGATCTCGACGCAATGGCTGCCGCGCTATTGCTCCAGCATTATCTCGACACCAGAAGAGGCACGGCGCTGTGAGGGGTCTCGTGCTACTCCTGGCGCTCGCCGGCTGCGGCCAGCAACAACAACCGACCGCGGGTCCTGCGGCGCGTGCGGACAGCATCATCGTGACAATCCCCCGAGGCGCAACCTTCAGTCAGGCGATCGACTCGCTGATCGCGAACGGCGTCATCGATAACCGCGACTGGTTCAGTCTCTATGCTCGGGCGCGGGGCCTGTCTTCGTCGCTCAAGAGCGGGCTGTATCCGTTCCACCGCAACGAGTCGTGGAGCGACGTGGTGACCGCGCTGAAGCGCGGCCGCGGGGTCGAAGTTCGGTTCACGGTGCGCGAAGGATTGATGGCGTCCGAAGTCGCGGAGATCGCGTTGTATCGCCTGCACATTCCCAAAGCCGCATTCCTCGCCGCCGTCAGAGACACAGCGCTCGAGCGCGAGCTTGGCATCCGCCACAATGCGAACGGCGTCGAGGGTTACCTCTACCCGACGACGTACATCGTGCCGCAGGGTATTCGCGCGCGTGAGCTCGTTCGCCTTATGACGCAGGAGTTCATCAGTCGCTGGCTGCCGGAATGGGATGCACGGGTGGGCGATCTCAAGATGACGCGGCACCAGGTTGTGACGCTTGCATCGATCATCGAAGCGGAGGTGCGCTACCGTCCCGATCGGCCCTACGTATCAGCCGTCTATCACAATCGGCTGGACCGGGGCATGGCCCTCCAGGCCGATCCGACGATCATCTACGCGTACGGTCGCCGCCTGCACCGCGTCTGGGAAAAAAATCTCCAGATTCGGTCGCCGTATAACACGTACTTGAATCCGGGACTGCCTCCGGGACCGATCAATCAGCCGGGCGACTCGAGTCTTATTGCGGCACTCTATCCTGCACCAATCGGTTACCTCTACTTCGTGGCGCAGCCCGACGGCAAGCACATCTTCTCGGCGTCGTATGCCGACCATCTGGCGGCGATCAAACGCGTGAGACAGCGGCACGTAGCTCCCGCGCCGCAAACTCAGGGTCCGCGCCGCTGAGGACCGCCCCGATGACCGCAACGCCCGCGGCCCCGGCGTCCACGATCGCCGACGCATTTGCCGCCGTGATTCCGCCGATGCCGATGACAGGAACGCCTTCAGGCGCCAGGCGCGCGAGTGAAGCGAAGCCATCCGGTCCCAGAGGAGCGCCGGCATCCGGTTTGTTCGGGGTCGCGTAGCACGGACCGATACTCCAATAGTCCGCCGCCGACGCGCCCGCCCGTCCCGCTTCGTCCGGCGTTCCGACCGAAATGCCCAGCAGGAAACCGGCAGGCATATGCGCCCGCAGCGCATCGAGTGGTGGATCCTCCCAACCCAGATGGACGCCGGCGGCATTGGCGGCGACCGCGATATCGGCGCGATCGTTCACGAGGACGGGCACCGGCAAGGCCGCCACGAGGGAGCGGGTCAACTGCAGCACGTCGCTCGGTGAGCCATCTTTCCAGCGGACCTGTAGCATCGTTGCGCCTCCACTGACCGCGGCGCGACAGACAGCGATCGTATCGCGGCCCTTGAGCAGGACGGGGTCCGTGATCACCATCAAACGCAACTGTTCGACGAGTGCCATGACCAAGATCCTGCGCGGCCTGCGGGGCGCGACCACCGCGACCGCGAACACGAGTGATGCGATTCTCGAGGCGACCGAAGAGCTGCTCGCGGCCCTCCAGAAGGCCAACGGCTTCGAGCCCGCGGACGTCGAGAGCGCGATCTTCACGTCGTCCCCAGATCTCACCGCCGAGTATCCCGCCCGCGCGGCTCGCCGGCTGGGATGGACCGGCGTGCCCCTGCTGGGCGCAGCGGAGGTCCCCGTCCCCGGCGGCGTGCCGCGGTGCATCCGGATCCTGCTCCATTTCTACACGACGAAGCCGCAGCGCTCGCTGAAACATATGTATCTCCGGGACGCGGCGACGCTACGGCCCGATAGATGACGGCCGGACGGCCAGACGGCCGGACGGCCGACGCCGTGAAAGTGACGGCGCGCGGTGCGGAACGATGGAAGCAAGGCCACCCCTGGATCTACCGCAGCGACGTCGCCGCCGAGCCCGAGAAGACGCCTGGAATCGTCTCGGTTACGGATCGAAGGGGAAAATTTCTTGGGCGCGCGCTGTACTCGCCGAGCTCCGAGATCCGGCTGCGCCTGCTCACGCGCGCCGATGAACCGATCGATTCACGGTGGTGGATGCAGCGCATCGGCGATGCGGTCCGCAGACGCAACGGCATCAACGCAACCGCGTGGCGTGCGGTGCACGCCGAAGCGGATGAGCTGCCATCTTTAATCATCGACAAGTACGGGCCCTGGATCGTCGCGCAGCTGCTATCCGCGGGGCTCGAGAGCGCGCGTGCCGATATTCTCTCCGGCATTCGCGAAGCCCTGGCGCCTGACGGGATCCTGCTCCGCAACGACGCCGCCGTGCGTCGCCACGAAGGCTTGCCGCTCGAAGTGACACTCGCCACGGGACAGGTACCCGAGGTCATCGAGATCGTCGAGGATGGCGTGCGCTATCTTGCGGCACCGTGGTCGGGGCAGAAGACCGGAGCCTTTCTCGATCAACGCGAGAATCGCTTGCTCGTGGGCCGCCATACGCGCCCCGGTGGCCGCGCACTCGATCTCTTCACGTATCATGGCTCCTTCGCGCTGCATCTTGCCCGCACCGCGAAAGCGGTTCTCGCGGTCGATCAAAGCACCGACGCGCTCGCGCGCGGCGCGGAGAACGCCCGGCTCAATGGCATCGGCACCATCGAGTGGCGAGAAGCGAACGCATTCGATCTGTTGCGGGAGCTGGAGCGGCGCGGCGAGCGGTTCGATACGATCGTGCTCGACCCGCCGGCCTTCGCCAAGACCAAGGCCAATCTCGAGCGCGCGGTCGCCGGCTACAAGGAAATCAATTTGAGGGCGATGAAGATTCTGGCGCCGGGCGGCGTGCTCTTTACGTCATCCTGCTCTTATCATGTGAGTCGCGATGTGTTCAACGCAATGCTGGCGGATGCTTCACGGGATTCGGGCCGGCGGATTCAGCTCGAGATGATAACGGGCGCGGCCGGCGATCACCCCGAGCTGCTCAATGTCCCCGAGACCGGCTACCTGAAAGGCGCGCTGCTGCGCGCGCTCCCCTGAAGTCTACGGTTTTCCTTGCTCTCGCTTCCAGAGCACGTACGACAGGACGATCGGGATGACCGCCACGATCACGATCGTCACAAAGAACAGGACGAGAAACGCCGGGCGTGGCAGGAACGAGCTAATCGCGAGAATCGATCCGCCAATTACCATCAGCGCCCCGCCGGTGCGATGCGTTTTCCGCCAGACTGTATCGCTCGACAGCGTCCACGGCGTCCGAATGCCCACGAACCAGTTCGGCTCGACGCGCGTCAGGTAATTCCCGAGAAAGATGAAGAGCAGGCCGATGCCCAGCGGCATGAGGCGATCGATCTTGACCGGGAAGCCGAGCGCCGACGAAATGACCAGGACGTGCGCGATTGCCATGAACACAAGCACGGCATTCGCGATCAGCCAGTACACGTGGATGAACTTGGCGTAGTTCTCACGTCGCGGATCCAGCTTGGGCAGCACGTTGAACAATCCCGTCATCGCCAGAATGAAAAGTGGGATAATGGAGACCGCGACCAGCCGGCTTGAAAAACCGTCCGGTGTACCCTTCAGATTCCAGTGCGTCGCCACTGTAGGCGACAGGCGCGGATACGCCCACACGGAAATGACCACGGCGAGCAGCGCGATCACGAGACCAAACCAGCGGCTACGCATTGTTCTTCTCCGCGAAGCGAGTCATGAAGTAGCGCACAACTTCCTGGAAAACCGTCGTGTTCAGCCGGTAGCGGATGAACTGTCCCTCACGCTCCGTGGCCACGAGGTCCGCACCCTTGAGCACGCCGAGGTGGTGCGAGACCGATGCAAACGCAATCGGGAATCGCTCGGCGATTTCACCGGCGGTGCGGTCCTTTTCGGACAACAGCTCGAGGATTTTGCGCCGCGTCGGATCAGCGAGAGCGCGAAACAGGGAGTCTTCCACGGACAGACATTTATACAATTGTCTAAATGTTGTCAAGTAACGTTGACTAAATCGGCCCCTATCACAAGCTTGCACCCATGTCGAGCCGGCCCCTAGACCGATCGGCTGCAGTGCGGCGCGTCCTGCGCGGTCTACTCGTCGCCAATATCGCAGTGGTCATCGCCAAGGCAGCGGTCGGCACGGTGGCTGGATCCCTCGCCGTTCTGGGCGATGCCGTTCATTCCTCGGTCGACGCCGTCTACAACGTGCTCGGACTGATCGTGGTCCGAGTGGCCGCCCGCGCCCCGGATGAGGATCATCCGTATGGCCACCGCAAGTTCGAGACGCTGGGTGCACTGAGCATCGTCGTCTTCCTCTCCGTGACCTGCTTCGAGCTGGTGCGCAGTGCTGTCGGCCGCCTGATCGCCGGTGGGCGCGCCGTTCAGATCAGCGATGCCGCCCTGGGTCTGCTCCTCGTCACTCTCGTGACGAACATTCTCGTCGCCTGGTATGAAAACCGGCGCGGTCAACAGCTGTCCAGCGATCTGCTGATAGCCGACGCGGCGCACACGCGCGCCGATGTCTTCATCACGATCGGCGTGCTGATCGGCGTGCTCTTCTCGCGACAGGGTCACGCCTGGGTCGACCCTGTCGTCGCGATCCTGGTGGCGCTCCTGATCGTCCGCGTCGCGTACCAGATCCTGTCGCGCGCGGTGCCGGTCCTCGTCGACGAGCGCGCCATTCCGGAACCTACCATCCGCCAATCGGCACAGGCCGTGGCAGGCGTGAAAAGCGCGTACGGCATCCGTTCTCGCGGCGGCGCGGGGTCTGGTGTGCGCTACGCCGAAGTGACCATTGCCGTCGATCCCGCCGCGAACGTAGCGGACGCGCATGCGATCGCTGATGCCGTGGAAGAGCGATTGAAGAAGGATCTCGAGCTCCAGGAAGTGACGGTGCACGTCGAGCCATGCTGACATCGCTGCCCTTCGAGCGCGCCAACAAGACCGGC
>Ga0209234_1000729_pt1 | contig 11728 bp, 17 predicted proteins | sample GraSoi013_1_20cm_2_FD_185816 | JGI IMG/M metagenome (GOLD analysis project Ga0209234, IMG submission 185816) | Grasslands soil microbial communities from the Angelo Coastal Reserve, California, USA - Sample 08_20_2013_1_20cm (SPAdes) (version 2) | ecosystem: Environmental > Terrestrial > Soil >... | reverse complement strand
GAGCTAGCGCGTCGGTTCCTGCGGTCGATGGGGCCATCGACGCTCGAGGAATTCGCCTGGTGGTCGGGCGGGTGGGCAGGATCCTTTGGGTCATCCACACACCGAGAGCTCTCCGACGCGCAGGAGACGTTTCGTTCTCTTGGAAGGGAACTTACCGAGGTGGAGCTCGAAGGCCGGAAACGGTGGGCCCTTCGGACCGACCGCTCCAGGTTGGAACACGCGGTACCCGTCGAAGCCGTGCGCCTGCTGCCGGCCGGAGACCCGTATCTGGCGTCCGCAGACCGCGCCTTGCTCGTTCCGCAGCCACGATTTCGATCCGAACTATGGCCCAAGTCCGTGTGGCCCGGTGCGCTCATGGTGAACTGCGAGCTCGTCGGTACCTGGCGTCGACAGGTGGGCCGAGTCACCGTCCGAGCATGGCGCAAATTGGAACGCGAAGTGAAAGAAGCGGTTGAGGAGGAGGTCTCCGCCATGCCCATCGAATCGGCAAGGAAGGAAGTCCGTTGGTCGACGAGCGATGTCCCTCGTTGAGTTGCGCGGTGACCTCGTCAGGACAGGGACCGGATGGGTTCGGCGAGGTCCGGGCTGGGACCGAACGCAAGGGCGTCGGTAGGATGCTCAAGCGTGCGCGGGTGAGCCGCCTGATTTCGAGGCCCCAAGGAGGGGGGCCTCCATCGAGGTCAGACGCATATAAGCAAACGAGGCTGTTTGTCAACCCCCGGGGTATTATCAAACGGCGAACCGATTGACGATTTTCTCTTATACAACGCCTCCGGTAGGCGCGGTCACCATGGACCGAGAACGCATGAAGTACCTCTTCCGCGAGATCCTCGGCGTCGACGTGGACGACGTCGTGAAAAAGGTCGTCGCGACGATCTCGGTGGAACGCGCGAAGCAGGCGCAGAAGAACACGACGGATTGGAAACGGTACATGGAAGCGGAAGGCGGGATTGTGATCCTGCCCTCGAACGTCACCCAGTTGGGGCGGAAGGATTCGAAGCCGTGAGGCGGGTCGTGCCGCCGACGCTGCGGCACGCGACCTTCGCCTCCGTCGCATCGGGTATCCTTTAAATTGAACTTCCGAATATGGGGCCTGATGTCGGACTTCCAGGGAAGAGACGTCCTCTCCATCCGGGAGCTCACGAAGTCGGACATTCAGCTGGTCTTGAAGACCGCGAAGAAGATGGTGCCGATCGCGGTCGGAACGCGCCGTTCGCGGGCCCTCGAAGGAAGGATTCTCGCGACCTTGTTCTTCGAGCCCTCGACCCGGACTCGCCTGTCCTTCGAGAGCGCGATGGCCCGCCTGGGCGGCCGCGTCCTCGGGTTCAGCGGGACCGAAGGCACGTCGGTCCAGAAGGGCGAGACCCTTGCCGACACGATCCGCATGGTCGAAGCCTACAGCGACGTGATCGTGCTGCGGCATCCGCAGGAGGGGGCGGCGCGGCTCGCGGCGGAATTCACGGAGAAGCCCGTGATCAACGCGGGCGACGGCGCGGGACAGCACCCGACGCAGACCCTCCTCGATCTCTATACGATCTGGGATGAGAAGGGAGCCTTCCAGGGCCAGAATGTCACGCTGGTGGGCGACCTCAAGTACGGACGGACGGTCCATTCCCTCACGTACGCCTTGGCGGAGCTCGGGGCCCATCTCACGTTCGTCAGTCCTCCGACCCTCGAGATGCCGCGGGAAATCCTCGAGCATGTGAAGGAGCGCGGCCTCACCTTCCGAACCGCGCACCGCCTCGAGGAAGTGATCCGAGACGCCGATGTGTTGTACGTGACTCGGATCCAGCGGGAGCGCTTCCCCGATCCGCAGGAGTACGAGAGCATTGCCGGGTCGTATCGAGTCGATGAAGCCATCCTCCGGGACGCGAAGCGCGGACTCATCATCATGCACCCGCTCCCGCGGCTCACGGAGATTGCCCCGGAGGTGGACCGGACGAAACACGCCGTCTACTTCAAGCAGGCATCCAACGCGGTACCGGTCCGGATGGCCCTCTTGGATCTCATCCTGGGAGGCGCGGAATGAGGGAGCTCCGCGTCACGCCGATCAAGAACGGGACCGTGATCGATCATATCCCGGCGGGTTTGGCCCTCAAAGTCCTGAAGATCCTGGGGATTGGTGACTCGGTGACGTCGACCGTCACGGTCACGATGCACGTCCCGAGCCGGGCCATGGGGTGGAAGGACATCGTGAAGGTCGAGGACCGAGAGCTCGGTTCGCGGGAGATCGACAAGATCGCTTTGATCGCGCCGACGGCCACCGTGAATGTGATCCGCAATTACAACGTCGCAGAGAAGCGACGGGTCACGCTGCCGGACCGCGCCGTCGGGATCCTTCGGTGCGCGAACCCGAACTGCATCTCGAACGTCCGGGAGCCGATCGAATCGGAGTTCATGGTCCGCTCGAAGAACCCGCTTCGCGTCGTCTGCAAATATTGCGATCGCGAGCTCGAAGAAATCGTCGCACACATTGTGTGATCCGATTCTTTTCGTTGGCTAGGGAGTCGACCACGAGCTCGATTGGATCGAGCTGCCATCGGCCCAAAGCAGGTAGAATGCGAAAACCATCGCCGGGGGCAGCGTGACGTTGTTCCCGGTTATCCGGAAGTTGTCGCCCGCATTGAGGGTGCGCTCTCCGCCGATATCGGTCCAATTGATCTCGTACTGCCTTCGTCCAATGGTGAGGGTTACGAACGATCCGCCCATCGTGGGCATGGCGACGGCGTCGCCTACTGTGGCCCCAACCTGAAGGTTCACCTTGTAGAAGGAGGGAACGATGGCCTCGGACACCGCCGCAACGGTGATCGTCGCGTTCCCCGAACTCTGATTCACGCTGCTGAACATCACGACTGTCTTCGACGGGGTCGTCCAGTTCGTCGACCCGACCACCCTGCCGTCCACGATCCAAAGCAGGTAGAACGTGAAGGACGTGCTTGCCTGGAGGGCGGTACCGTTCCCGGTGACGGTAAAACGATCCCCCGCGCCGAGGGTCAGGTTGCTCCCGACGTCGACGAAGTAGACCCGGTATTGCTGACTTGAGACGAGGATCGTCGCATACCCTGGATCGAGTTGGATTCGTCGGAGGGTTCCGGTTTCAGAGCCGACACGTAGGTTTACATCGAAAAACCCCACGGGGGCCGGAATAGAAACGGACGTCACTTCGAACGTCGCATTTCGCGCGACGAACCCGACCGGTCCCAGGGTTACGGATGGCACAATGTAGATTGGCGTTCTCGAGAGCGGGAGGAAGAGGTAGAAGAAAAACACGGCGAACAGAAGTCCAATCACGAGGACGAGCACGAGGACGACGACCAAGATTGGAAGGGCCTCTTTTCTGGGGGGCACAGGAGGCGGTTGGGGCCACGGATATGGGCCCACGGGAGGTGGAGGGGGCGCGGGCTGCATCGATCTCGCAAGGGGTCGAGCCGACGATAATCCTTACCGAAGCGTTTAAGTCACAATTCTTGGATACACGCTCCAGAAGGGATGGTGCAGTCGCTTGCTCGAAGAGCTATCCGAAATTATCGGGCTTCAGGTCTACACGCAGAACGGCGTGTTCCTGGGAAACGTGAACAACCTGGTCGTCGACGTCGACAACGGCGCGGTGGACGGCATCTTCATCGGGGAGACGAACCCCCTCCTCGTCGAGGGGAGCCGCGCGGTCAGCGTTCCGTACCGGTGGGTCCAAAGCGTCGGGGACATCGTCGTCCTGCGGTACTTCCCCAAGCGCGTCTCCCTGCGGAAGGGGAGCGCCCCGCCCCCCATGCCGGCCGCGGCCAAGTAGGCGGACGCCAGTTCGGAAAAAGGTTATCCGCCTCGGCTCGCATGGCTGGATAAATGTCCCAAGCGAACCCGACGACGCGCATGACCCCATCCCCGCGATTCGCCGTTGTCGAGCTTCGCCGACTCCATGGCCACGAGCAGATTCGGCCCGCGCTGTTGAAGGAACTGACCGACCTCATCCGCCGGGACGGTTTCCTGAAACGGCCGATCCTGGTGGCGGACCGGGACTTCGTGATCTTGGACGGCCACCATCGTGTCGAGGCCGTGCGTTCGCTCGGTTGCACCAAGATCCCCGCGTACCTCGTCGACTACGAATCCGATATCGTGAGCCTTGGCACCTGGCCGGACGCGACCGTCGCGGTCGTCAGCAAGAAAGAGGTAATCCGCCGGGGCCTCACGAAGGATCTCTTTCCTCCGAAGACGACTCGGCATACCGTGTCCGTGTCCTTGCCGGAACGACCGACGGACCTCGAAGACCTGATGTGACTACGGAACCGGCGGGGGCGAGCCGGGCCGTGAGGCAGGCCTTTTCCTCCGACGGTACCACCAGACGAACACGATGCCCACGGCTCCAATCGTGAGGGCGACAATCGCCCAGCGGTCCGAGGTGAGACCGAGGAAGGTCGGGGGTTCGACCGCCTGATATCGATAGCTGACCAGATCGGCCGTCCCCACGGTCGCCGTGCGGTTGTGAGCCTCTGTCCGGGCATGGTTCCCCGCGGCCGGGGCGAAATACGAGACGGTCATCGAGCCATCCGCGTACGTCTCGCGGATCGGGTACGTGTCGAAGCGGCCTGCGGGGGTGTCGATTCCGACCGGTGCCTCGATGACATACGTCACGTTCCACCAGGCGAGGCCGGCCCGGTGGCTGGGAGGTTGGCTAAATCCGTAGTAGACGAGGCGGAAGTCCTCCGAGAAATTCATCTGACTCGACACGACGGCCGTCATGCCGACCGTGAGCGGGAACTGCCAGAGGTCTGCATCGAATCCATAAAGCGTGGTGTTCTGGACGCTCAGGGCAAAGGGCAACGGAACCGGGTTCGTGTGGAGCGTTCCGTTCGCCTCGAGATCGAGGACCGTCGACAGGATCTTGAGTCCGCGGGCGTCCACGACCTCGCGACCGGTAACGGTCCACTCGCCCGAGGCCTCTGCCGAGCCGAACTGGGTCGCGAAGCTTCCGGCCGCCGTTCCCCTCCCGCTCAAGGACATCACGTAGGCATCGTACATCCGCCCGTCCACCTCGTTCGCCCCGTGGGCGGTCACCGTCAACGTGATGCGCCCGTCTAGGGAGAGTCCCGCGGCCAGACTCGTGTTCGTGCGATAGGTCCACGTGTCTCCGGGGGTCAAGAGGGGGCCGTCCACGGCGCCGGAGGCCGAAGGTGCGGCCGCGGTCGATACGATCAAGATCGTCGCGATCGCGAAGAATCCGATCGTCCGCACGACTATCGATTTCGACGCCCGAGATTAAGGTTATCGGTTCACGTTTCGGACTCGACGACGTCCTTTCCTCTCGGGCTCGGACGGATCCGGAGAGGTCCCGCGAATTCGCGTCCGAGGGCCTCGGGCCCCAGGAGGTGATCGAGGAAGATCGCGAGGGCCGCCACCTCCGAATGAGGTTGGTTGCCGACGGCGACGTTCCAATCCACGAGGTCGAAAAGTTCCCGCGGGACCTTCTCGGCGCCGACGACGATCAGCAGGTCCTTCCGGGGGAGGCGCGGCAACACGTCCTGCAGCCGCTCGCCATACATCGTCAGATGGACCTTCGCGCCTTGCCACCCTTTCAGGACCCTTCGCCAAGCCACTCCCGTCTCGATTCGGAAGGAGCCGCCGAAGCGGCGAACAACTCCCCGGATGGATCGCTCGAGGGCGAGGTCCCTCGTCGACACGAGGACCGCCTCAGCGCCGAAGGCGCGGGCCGTGAGGGCGACGTGGGTCGTCACGCGCTTGTCGCGGGCCGGACGGTGGCCCAGTCGCAGGACCGTGATCAAGGCTCAGTCCTCAAACCGGATGATCCGATGGCCCCGGAAGTCGAGCCGCGGGGATCGTTTCACGAGGGCCTTCAACTTCGTCTGCGTGACCTTTAGGGCTTCCGCGACATCGCCCGAAAACTTCCCTTCCGCGCCAACCATCTCGAAGATCCGGTTCTCGATCACAGCATACGCTTCCTCGGACATCATCGCGGCGTGGAGGACATCCGAGATTTCCTGGATCGGTGCCGTCGCATTGATGTGGAAGGACGAATAGAACGCGTGGTACGCCTTTTCCGGCGAGGCCGTCGGACCAGTCTGCCATTTCGTCTCGACGAGCTTCATCTTCTCGAAGAACCGGAGGGCATTCGCCCCCTCGGCGCCGAACTTCTCCTCGACCTCCCGCACGGTCTTCCAGCCCGCGGAGACGTCCTTGAACACTTCGCTCTTCACGTCGCTGTCCACGGCTCGGAGGATCGGGACGAGTTCAGCGACCTCGCTCACAACCTTGATTCGATTCACTTCAATCGACGCTCTCGATATCTGGCTGCGCGGTTATAAGTTTTTATTTCGGTCGTCGAAAGAATTTCCGATGCCGCGCACGAAACCAAAGGAACGACCGTCGCTTCCGCTCCATGCGATAGGCGGCACCTCCATGAGGAAGCGCTTCCCTCGGAGCGGAAGTCTTTAAGGGAACCGGGACGTTCGCATCGTCATCCGCATGAAAGTAAACGAAGTCCGTCCAGAAAGCAAGGTCGACGTGATCGAACTGACGATTCGCGAGAAGGGAGCCGCTCGCGAATTCTCCAGCCGCGGGGGATCCACGGGCAAAGTGTGCGACGCGAAGGCCGTCGACGAGGACGGGTCCGAGGTCTCGGTGAGCCTTTGGAACGACGAGATCGACCGCGTCCAACCGAACGATCGGATTCGGATCACGAATGGGTGGGCTCGCGAATGGCGCGGCAACATCCAGGTCAGCGCCGGCAAATACGGCAAGCTTGAAGTCCTAAAGTGACGCGCCGAATCCGGTTCCGAATCCGGCGATGAGGAAGTAGAGGACGACCATCGGCACGACTTGCATGAGGAGATCGTCGTCGATCTGTCGGACCTTAGGGCCCTCCATAATCATGGCCATCGCGGTGGCGGCGAGCGAGAACAGAAGTGCGTTCGGGATCGCGAACGATCTCATGATGAGGACCGTCACAAGGAAAAGAGTCAGGTATGCGGCCGTGGGGACGAACCGGGGCCAGCCGCGACGGCGGCAGAGGGCCGCGAGCGGGTCGATCCAAGCCATCCCCAGAAACACGGGGACTACGATGCGCGGGTCGCGGATGACGAACAATCCGAAGGCAAGACCTAGGAGCCCTTGGGCATATGCGGACACACGTTGTCCCTCGTAGGGGCGCAAGCCGAGAAGCCGGATACCGAGCGCAAACCGTGCGAGCTCGATGCATAGCGCGGTCCCAACGAAGACCGCGGACAGCCCGGTGCGAGTGATCCCGCCGCCGAGGTCCTCAGGGAGTAGGTAGTAGCCGAGAAAGATAGGGGAAACGATGTGAAACGTTCGACGGAATACGGCGTGCCGGTCCATGCTCCGATCCCGTGGCGGTCACTCGCCGAATTCCGTGCCGCGCCATTTCGCGTCAATGCCCTTGAGTAACATATACGTTGTCGCCGCAAGGATCGCGAGGACGACAGCAATCCCGGTCGAAGCGAATCGAAGGTCTCGATCGATTGTGAAGGACAGGATGGTCAGGCCGAAGTCGGGGAGCATGGACATCACGCTGAAGCGAGCGAGCACGCCCGGATCGAACAAAAACGAGTTTGTCCGGAGACCGGTGAGGTACGCGGTGACCACGACGATGTACACCGACGTCACGAGGACGATGGGGATTGCGAGCCATAACAGACGCGTGTCTGAATTGAGCCACGCGATGATCCCGACGAACCCGACGCCGACCCAGGTCGTCAGAAGCAGGAAGGAAATCAGTTTGGCCCGGATGACTTGGGGGACGGACACGGGCAACGTCGCCAAGTAGTCCGTCGCGTCCACGTTGTTCAGCCAGTTGTACAGGATGACTCCGAAGAATCCGACCATCCCGGCGTAGAAGACGGTGTTGAAGCCCACGGGGACCTGGAGGCCATACCGCACGAACCACGCGGTGAAGGAGAGGAATAGGAGCGGTGTAACGAACGAGAAAAACATCTTGGCGTACGTGCCGCTTCGTTGAAGATCGACGAATTCCTTGGAGAGGAGAGGAGCGTACCCCTGAAGACGCTTGAGCCGGGCGACGAGGCGCGGCAGTTCCTCTCGGACGGCGGTCGCTCGAGGCTCAAATTGTTCCGGGACGAGGAAGACGGCGCCCGCCACCAGCGCGACGATGACCCCAAGGCCCGACACGATCGGCTGGGCCGCGGCTCCAAGATCGATGGGAAAGGGAGACAGGTGTTCATGGGCGGCGAGGCCCGGCAAGATCCAGGACAACGGGATGGTCCGAGTGGTTCCGGCTGCCGCGAAAAGCGCCGTGATGCCGCCGACGCAAATCACGAACGCCATCTGGTTCCGCATGTATACGGTCGAAACGAAGAAGCTGAGAGACATCCCGAGGAGAAAAGACAGGAGGCCCGTGCCGAAAAGGACGCCGATGCTCGTGATCCGAAAGTGGGTGAGTGGAATGGACAAGATGAGTCCGATGGTTGCCGGTGCCAGGAGCAAGGCGATGTAGAAGATCGCATCGCGTACGTACATTCCCAAAAAGGTCTTGCGAAGTCGCATCGGAAGAATGCCGGGCATGGCGACCAAGTAGTTCCGGGTCCCGTTCGTGCGCTCCAGATATTGGCGCCCAAGGAATCCGAACGCGCCGACGCTCAGACCGTACAAGAAGACGCTCGCATGAAGGAGGAGGATCGCATCCGAGAACGGCGTGTACGTGAAGAGGCGTTCGCTCGTGACCGCGATCGCGAGGCTGAACACCGTGATGATGATCGGGAAGGCGAGGAAGGCCAGTCGTCCGGAATAGCTCGTGTGGACCCGGAACTCCTCCCTCAACATCAGGCGGAGCATTCGATCGGCCTCATGCCCCGACAAGGCGAAGGAAGGCCGCTTCGAGGTTCGATTCCGGGCCCCGGATTTCGTCCACGGTCCCTGTCGCGATGATCGCCCCGTCTCGGATCACCGCGACCCGGTCGCAGAGTTTCTCCGCGATGTCGAGCAGGTGGGTGGCCATGAAGACGGTCCCTCCGCCTCCGACGTATTCTTGGAGGAATTCCCTCAGTTTCCGTTGGTAGATCGGGTCGAGGTTGATGAAGGGCTCATCCAAGAAGACGAGGGCAGGCTCGTGCAAGAACGCGGCCGCGAGCATCAGCTTCTGGCGCGTCCCCTTCGAGAGGTCCTTGCAGAGGCTCGAGCGGGCATCGTCCAGATCGAAGAATTCGAACCAGCGCGCGATCCGGTCCTCGAGTCCGCCGATCTTTCGAACCTGCCCGACGAAATAGAGGTACTCGTACGCGGTAAGGTAGGAGGGCGGCGACTCGACCTCGGGAACGATCCCGATCACGGACTTCACGCGAAGCGGTTCCAGCACGACGTCAATGCCGAGGACTCGGGCGCCTCCCTCCGTCGGCTTCAGCTGTCCCGTGAGGATCCGCAGCATCGTCGTCTTGCCGGCACCGTTCGGCCCGAAAAGGCCGAAGAATTCCCCGCGTTCGACTCTGATGTGAATGCCCTCCAGCGCATCGACCGAGCCATACCGTTTCGTGAGTCCGGATGCCTCGATCGCCGTCACGCGCGCGCCGACGCGGACGACGTTATATAGGATTTGGCTCCTGGTTATCGGTGTCCAGGAAGCCAAGCTATTTGCTTGGCCGACGATAAAGCGTCGACGACATGGCCACCATCCTGTTCGTCTGTGTCGAGAACACGTTTCGGAGCGTGTTGTCCGAGGCGTTGTTCAACGCGTCCGCACCGCCGGGCTGGCAGGCCGAGAGCGCGGGCGTCCAAGCCGCGACGGCAATCAATCCCGCCGTCATCGAGTTGCTTCAAGAAATCGGAATCCGTTTAGGTCCGAAGACTCCGCGGACCGTGACCCCGGAGATGATCGCCCGCGCGTCGCGTGTCGTCACGTTCGGATGCCTGGATCGTTGTCCGATCGGCGCGAAGGACAAGGGGGAGGACTGGCCCATACCCGGCGCGACTGGAAGGTCGATGGACCAGTTGCGTGCGATTCGAGATGACCTTCGACGTCGGATTGCGGATCTCCAGACCCGATTGGCATCTTTTGCAGGGCCGGCGACATCGCGGCCTCGCAAAGTTTGAAGGACCACTCGTCGGTCCGGGAGCCGCTTGCAGCCGGTTCTCCTCACGCATTGCGGTGCGGGCTCGAATGCGTCGGTTCAGGATGCGGCGGCCGCGGCCGGCGCCACCGGGATGGCGGTCCTCCGTCGCGGCGGACGGGCCCTCGATGCCGTCGTCGAGTCGATCGTGGTCCTCGAGGACGATCCGCGACTGAATGCGGGCACCGGCTCCCGCATGCGGATCGACGGGCGGACGCAAATGGACGCAGCTCTGATGGATGGAGACCTGGAGGCTGGCGGTGTCGCAGCGATCGAACGGGTGAAAAATCCCATTCGGGTCGCTCGGGACGTCTTCGGCACACCCCACGTCTTGCTCGTGGGGGCCGACGCAGTCGCCTTCGCGAGGAGGATGGGCCATGTCCGGTATGATCCGACAACGCCGGAATCCCGTCGTCACCTGGAAGAAAGCCTCTCAAAGATCCGCAAAGGCACCCTGCCTCGCTATCAGCGCAAGTGGAAATCCGTCCATTTGACCGACACGGTGGGCGCGGTCGCGCGCGACCGCCGAGGCCGTTTCGCCGCAGGCACTTCGACCGGGGGAACCGCGTTCATGCTCCCCGGTCGTGTGGGCGACTCCCCGATCGTGGGATCGGGTCTCTACGCAGGTCCTGCTGGAGCCGTATCGGCCACCGGATTCGGGGAGGAGATCATAAAGCGCGTGTTGTCGAAGTTCGTCTACGATCGGTTGGCGAATGGCCTTTCGGCCCAACGTGCCGCGGATCGGGGCGTGGCTCTGTTCCCGAAGACGGTCCCCGTCGGAGTCGTCGCCGTCGGGCAGCGCGGTTGGGGCGAATCGTGTAATCGCCACATGGCATTCTTCGCATCATCGGTGCGTCGAACCTTTTAAGGATGGCCACGCTATCACGGACCATGTCACGCTGTGTAGGGGAGGGAGTCCGTGACCCGCCGGAGCGCGCTCACCAGCAAGATTGAGTCCGAGGTCAAGCTTCTGCAGCGTCACGTGGCGATGCTCAAGGCGATCATGGAGAACCAGCCTATCGGCATCATCCGTCTCTCGGAGCTGCTCAACTTCCCGCAACACAAGGTGCGGTATTCCCTTCGGATCCTGGAACAGGAGGGTCTGATCAAGCCGTCGCCCGAAGGCGCGGTCACGACGGACAAACTCGAAGAGTTTCTCGACTACCTGAAAAGCGTCCTCGACTCGATGTCCTCGACGGTCCAGGAACTCCGCAAGACCCTCGGATGAGTTCGTCCCCCGGTCCGTTCCGTCTACGCCGCCAGAAGGCCGAGCACGCCGCTCACGATTGCGAGGATCGAGGCGGTTCCACCAACGCCTCCGGGAATGATCAGGGTCGCGATTCCGATGACCAGATTGATCAAGGCTCCCATTCTCGTCTTGGCCCATCCCATGAGGAGGCTCGTCTTCCCGCGGAAAATCAGATAGCTCCCGTAGAGGACCACGAGTCCCGCAAGGAGTCCGAGGACATCGAGAGAATGTCCCTGCGTGGATGCGGACAACATGAGAGCCGCCGCGATGATTCCGAGGATCAGTCCGAGGAGCGCGAAAATTCGTTTCTCGCCGATCATCCGCAGCTCAAGGCGAAGGGGCGATATCTAAGCCTTGCGAAGCAAAGATGTGAAATTCTCCCGCCGCAAGGTCG
>Ga0209234_1000728_pt1 | contig 11729 bp, 12 predicted proteins | sample GraSoi013_1_20cm_2_FD_185816 | JGI IMG/M metagenome (GOLD analysis project Ga0209234, IMG submission 185816) | Grasslands soil microbial communities from the Angelo Coastal Reserve, California, USA - Sample 08_20_2013_1_20cm (SPAdes) (version 2) | ecosystem: Environmental > Terrestrial > Soil >... | reverse complement strand
GGCTGGCTCAAAGGCTTCATAGAGAGCCGCGGCCGTATGGGTATTGAGGTTATCCTGCACGATACGAACATATTCCGCCTGCGGATAGACCTGGTCAACCAGCCAGCGGATGCAGTGGGCGTAGTCGATCTTGCTGCGATGCTCCGTCATCTCGACATGGCGCCAGCCCCTGGCGGGGTCGACGAAGAAAAACAGGTTGGCCGTGCCCAGCCGCTCATACTCGTCATCGACGTGCTCTGCCTGCCCTGGTTCCATCGGCTCTGGGGGCCGCACGTCCGCCTCAGGGCCACCAGCTTTTCGTCAAAGCAGACTTTGGGGTAGCGAGGGTCGTCCTCCTCGACGTCTCGGTCCAGCACATCCTCCATGGCCGCGACGAACTCCGCTCCTACGGCTGGGATGCACCACTGCTCGTGTTGCCAAGGCTTGAGTTCGTTTTTTTGAGCAACTGGCGGATGGTTTCTGGCGAGATCGACGAGGGCGTTGCCCAGTTCGACCGCTTTTCCAGCCAACAAGCGAACGGTCCAATGGTCGTGGCCAGTTGGAACGGGACTGCACGCAATGGCGATGAGATGGGCTGCCTGTCCACCCGTCAAGGCGAGGCTGAGGCGCTGGTGTCGCTTGTCGTGGAGCACGGCCTCCAGCCCTCCTTCCAGGTACATCTCTCGCACACGGATGGAGGTGTTGCGGCTGATGTCGAAGGCGTCGCAAATCTGCTGGTCGCTCCAGCCTTCGGCGGCTTTGAGCAAGACCCGGGCGCGCGTAAAGGTGCGGGCATTGGCTTTGCCCGCATGAATGAACGTCTGGAGCGAGGCTCGCTCGCTTTCGGTCAGGGTGATTGGAATGGGATGCTTCATGATGGTTCACCTGCTTTTTCATCATCATCTCACTCCTGTCAATATCAAAATGGACTGACCACTAGCTCGTTTCGCCGAGGCGTTTTCCAGAGAGGAGGGATTTGTCTTCTCGGGTGACATCCGCGGTGGAGGCGTAGCGATCCCCCTTCTTGATCAGCAACCAGGCGTTTTTCCCCAGACGGGGCTGTCGGATCAGCGCAAACTCTCCGCGCAATTTTTCACCGAAGAGCAGAAAACGCAGCTCTCCCCGGTTCAGCTGCTCTCGGACCTGCTCCTGCATGGCGTCTTTGGTTTCCCCCGCAAGAGGCTGGTAGCTTCCCCGGTCCCAGACAATGACTTCCCCTGCACCATAGGAGCCCTCTGCGATCACCCCCTCGAAGGTGCCATACTCCAAGGGATGATCTTCCACCATCAGCGCCAGCCGTTTCTCTCGCGGGTTCAGCGACGGGCCCTTAGGCACTGCCCAACTCTTCAAGACACCATCAAGTTCCAGCCGGAAATCGTAATGCAGGCGGGAAGCCTGGTGCTTCTGCACGACGAAGACAAGCGCGTTTTCCATTGCTTCATCTCCTTTCGGCTTCTTACATATCTCAAACCTGCCGCATCTTTTGAAAGACGATCGGGTTCATCAGATGCACGCTTCCAGCCCTGTAGCTAGCTGAACAGTTAGGCAATCTGCTGCTCCCCCTGCAGGACCGGGGTGAACAGATCGCCCAGTCGCTCGACCCGCTCAAGCACCGCTTGCGGCGAGAGGTCAGCCGGGTGAATCGTGCCAGCATCCAGTTCCTCCCAGGTGAGTGGTGTGGAGACCGTCGGGTGAGCCAGGTGAGCGCGCAGTGTATAGGGTGCCGCCGTGTTCCTTCCGAGGCTGTTCTGCGCGTAATCCACCGTCACGCGGCCTCCCTGGTGTGTCGCACCACGGGCAAGGGCGATGAGGTCAGGGTAATTCAACGCGAGCTGCTGCCCGATGGCTTTGACCCAGCCGCGGACGTGCTCGAAGGTGTGGCCGGACGCGAGCGGCACAAAGATGTGCAGACCGCCTCCCCCGCTGGTCTTGGGATACCCCCTCATGCCTGCCTGTGCGAGCGCGTCGTGGAGCCGTAGCCCTGCCTCTCGCACGGCATCAAAAGACGCTGTTTCGCCGGGATCCAGGTCAAAGATGGCCAAGTCGGGCTGGGTGAGATCCGGCAGATGAGACCCCCACAGGTGAAATTCGATGGCCCCCTGGTTGGCGAGCCACAGCAGGCCGCCCACCGTGTCGATCAGTGGCAAGGGAACCGCGTGGCTGACTGTTTTGGGCTGGTAGTCGACGCGGCGGAGCCAATCGGGTGCTTCTTCAGGGCAGTCGCGCAGGTAGTAGGAGGCTCCCTCGACTCCTTGTGGGTACACGTGCAGCGTCACTGGACGATCTTTGAGATAGGGAAGCGCGACCGGCGCGATCTGCCGGTAGAAGTGGAGCACGTCTCCCTTGGTGAACCCTACCTGCGGCCAGTAGACCTTCTCCAGGTGCGTGACCTGGACGCTCTGGTTTCCGAGTTGCCACGTTTCCGATGAGGCGTTCATTCGGGCATCCTTCTCCCTGTTGTTCGTGCTAGGAAGGACTTGACTGTTCTTCCTTGGGAGGTCAAAGCGCTCGCTCACAGGCTTGCACATTCCGCCCATCCTATTGTACCATTGACGCTGTCGACCCTTGCTGCTGTGGCACCATGAGAAATGGAAAACCCGAGCCATCCTCTTTGGCTGCCGAATCGCCCGTGGCCTAGTTGAGCTAGGGGCGAGCCTGAAGCCTGGTGAGGACCTCGCGAAGGGTTTCCTGTACCCGGCCTGTGGGCAATGTCATCAGAGTAGCGTTGCTGGGCCAGAAGAAGCCCTTGAGGCCATCCTTGCGATGGCGAGGCACGAGGTGGATATGGACGTGGGGGACACTTTGACTGATGTGATTGTTGATGGCGACGAATGTTCCATCGGCCTCTAACCCTTTTTCAATGGCCCGTTCCAGCAGTTGGGCGTTCTGAAACAAGGGTCCGACCAGGGGAGCGGGAAGGTCGGCCAGCGTCTCGAAATGCTCCTTTGGCACGAGCAGGCAGTGGCCAGGGAAAAGCGGTCTGCGATCCAAAAAGGCCAGGGAGAGGCTGTCCTCAAAGACCAGAGAGGTCTCTTCCTCTCCACGAATGATGCGACAGAACGCGCAGGATGCGCTCTCGTGTAGTCGGTTTCCCGGAGTATCTGGCATGTGTCCCCCTTTTCTTTCGTGAAGAACGTTTATGCGTTCGCTGCAAAAGGTCGCGCCGGCTCTCTCCGTGATGATGCTCTCACAGCCTTTCGCACGCTATAATATTACGACAGGTCTGATGGCATCAGGTGCCGATGGGAACCGCCGAAGCCAATCTGAGGCTTCCTGAAGGAAAGCAGAGGCACATTGGCCGAGCGAACGAAGTTCTTGCTCAACTCGATCAGGAAGAAGGAGGACACCCGTGGAATTTGCTCGCCTTGCGCACACCCTTGAGGAACTGGAGCAGACCAGCTCCCGCTTGACGTTGATCGAGCTGCTCACAGAGCTGTTTCGCTCGATTGAACAGCCAGAGGAGATCGAACAGGTCTGCTACCTGGTGCAGGGCAGGGTCGCGCCCTTCTTTGAGGCGCTGGAGATGGGGATGGCGGAGAAAAGCGTCACGAGGTCCATCGCCATGGCTTCTCACAGCACACCAGAGCACATTGCAGCGCTGTACACGAGACTGGGTGATTTGGGACTAGTCGCCGGGCAGGTGAAGAGCGAGGAAGGGAGTATCCCCTCTGTCCTCAGTGTCGACGACGTGTTTCTTGGCTTGAAAGCCATCGCGCAGACGGCGGGCAAGGGAGCGATCGAACAAAAGAGTGCGAGGCTCACCGACTTGCTCACACAGGTAGACGGCGTGTCTGCCAAATATGTGGTGCGTAATCTGCTGGGCAACCTGCGGCTGGGCATCGGCGATGCAACGGTGCTCGATGCGTTGGCGAAGGCCAGATGGAACGATGTGAAGAAGCGCAAGCTGCTCGAGGGAGCCTACAATAAAACCTCGGACCTGGGGCTCATTGGCAGGACCATCTTCGAGCATCCCGACGAGGAAGAGGCGCAGCGCGCGGTGGCAGCGCTGGATATCCAGGTTGGCAAGCCGATCCACTCGCAACTCGCTGAGCGGCTCCCCGAAGCCTCGGCCATCCTCGCGAAAATGGGGGCAGTGGTGGCGCAGTACAAATACGATGGCTTGCGTGCGCAGATCCACAAGGATGGAAAGCTTGTGACCATCTTCTCACGCAACCTGGAAGTTCACTCGCACATGTTCCCCGAACTCATCGCGGGAACCCTTAAGCAGGTCCGGGCAGAGCGCGCTATCCTGGAAGCCGAGGCCCTGGCCTACAACGCCACCTCCGAGGAATTCCTGCCCTTGCAGGAAACGACCCGCCGGAGGCGCAAGCACGGGATCGAGGCCATGGCCGAGCAACTTCCGCTGAAGGCCTTCGTCTTTGACATCCTCTATAAAGACGGAGTCTCGCTGCTGGATACTCCGCTGACGGAACGCCTGAAGGTGCTCGAAGAAACCCTGCATCCGGCTGACGACACCCCCATGCTCACCGCGAGCCACATGGTGAGCGATGCCCATGCGCTCACGCTCCTCTTTGACGAGGCCATAAGCCTCGGATTGGAGGGCTTGGTGGTGAAAAAGCTGGAGAGTCGCTACGAGGCCGGCGCGAGAAATTTCACCTGGGTGAAGCTCAAGCGGCACTCGGCAGGTGCCCTCAACGATACCATCGACTGCGTCCTGCTCGGCTATCTCTATGGCCGGGGCAAGCGCGCGGCGCTCGGAGCGGGTTCCCTGCTGGTGGGGTTGTATGATCCCGACCGGGACGTATTCGTCACGGTGACCAAAATCGGCACCGGGCTCAGCGACGAACAATGGCGCAGTATCCGAGAGCGCACCAAAGGGCTGGAAGTCGATCACCGGCCCGCTCGCGTCTCCTCGCTGATCGAGCCGAGCGTGTGGGTCGAGCCGCAACTCGTCCTCGAAGTGCTGGCCGATGAGATCACGCGCTCACCGATGCACACGGCGGGGAAAGTCGGGGGTGAGCCGGGTTATGCTCTGCGCTTTCCACGGCTGGTCTCCTCCCGGGAACGAGACAAAAAGCCGGAGGATGCCACCACGGTCCAGGAGCTGATCGAACTGTACGACAGTCAAGGGAAGCGATAAGGAGCTGTTGCTTTCGGTTTGCCTCCTCCTGAGAAGTGATTCCGAGACAGAGAGAACCAGATGAGACCACTGACAGAACAAGTCATCTTGATTACCGGGGCGACTGATGGGCTTGGAAAAGCAGTTGCCCTCCAGCTTGCGCACGCAGGAGCCACACTCTTGCTGCATGGGCGCGATGAGGCCAGGGGGCAGCACACTCTGGAGGAGATCCGGGGACAGACAGGCAACACTCGCCTGTCCTGGTATCGCGCGGACTTTGCGGCATTGGCGCACGTGCGAGCGCTGAGCGAACGGCTGGTTCGTGAGCAGGAACGCATCGACGTACTGGTCAACAATGCCGGCATCGGCACCACCCTGCCGGGAGGGGGCGCACGCCAGGAGAGCGAGGATGGCTACGAGCTGCGCTTTGCCGTCAATTACCTGGCGCCGTTTCTGTTGACACGGCTGCTCTTGCCCACGCTGCGCCAGTCGGCTCCTGCCCGCATTGTCAACGTGAGTTCGGCTGGACAGGCTCCCATCAACTTTCGAGACGTCATGCTGGAGCGTCGCTACGATGGCGTCCAGGCGTATTGCCAGAGCAAACTGGCGCTCGTGATGTTCACGTTTGATCTGGCCGAGGAACTCGCGGGGACCGGTGTCACGGCCAATTGCCTGCATCCGGCGACGTATATGCCGACGAAAATGGTGCTGGCCGCCAGGGGGAGCAGCGTCAGCACCATCGAGGAGGGAGTGCAGGCCACCGTGCATCTGATCACGGCGCCTGAGTTGGACCAGATCAGCGGACGCTACTTCAATGGCCTGCGCGAGGCGCGAGCCGAGAGCCAGGCCTATGATCGGCGGGCTCGCCGCCAACTCCGGCAGCTTTCCGAGCAATTGACCGGCCCCACCGGTCCTTAAAAGAGGAGGCGACAGACGATGACAGCAAGGCTTGACTGGTACGGTTGCGCCACCTTCCGGCTCACGGTCGGATCGCTGGTGATATTCCTGGATGCGTATATCGATCGCGTCCCTTCGGCTGCCGGCCCCGGCTTGCGAGCGGATGACATTGAGCGGGCCGACTGGATCGTGGTCGGCCACTCCCACTTTGACCACCTGTGGGGAGCCGAGCGCATCGCCAAGCGGACCGGGGCGACGATCATCGGCTCGCACGAGACGGTGCGGATCATGGAACAGGAAGGGGTGAAGCTTTCACATCTGCTCCCGGTCGGCGGTGGGGAGCGCATTCGTCTCTCCCCGGAGGTCACCGTCGCGGTCTATCCGAGTCTGCATTCCTGTGTGTGGACGCCGAAAGGGGGAATGCACCAGCCCGATGAGGTCTGCCTGGGCGACCTGGGAGTGACCTATCAGGAGCGCATGGTCCGCCTGCAAGAGGTGATGCAGGGGCTGGCGAGTCTGGAGCCGGAGGTTATGGAGCACTTTCAGGCGAGTGCGCAGGGGGTACGCGGCGATGGTGGCAGCTTCGTGTACCTGTTCGAGACGGCGGAAGGCTCACTGCTGTATCAGGATACCAGCGGGCATTGGAGCGGCATCCTGCACAATCTGCGTCCCGATGTGGCCATCCTGGCGGCGGCCGGTCGCGGCACCATCGATGGTGAGCCCATTCAGGGCTCCCTCGCCCAGTTCGTGGCGCGGCAGGCCGATCTGCTGCGCCCACGGCGCGTGATTCTGGATCATCACGACGACTGGCTGCCTGGCTTTTCGGTGCCGACCCGCATCGCGCCTATTCGTGAAGCGATGGCGCGCAGCGTACCGCGCACCGAACTCGTCGAACTCGGCTATCTCTCCAGCTACCCCCTGTTCAATGGCCTTCGGTGAGGGGAGTGCTCTTGCGGATACCTCGCCGGGGGATGCGTAGATTGCGGTGGGCAGTCTTGGTGACGGAACAATTTGGCAAGAAGCCCCAATCATGCCGTCTTCGCAACTTATGTGAGCACCTGCCGGAGTTCTTCCGTCATGTGCTGGACCAGGTCTGGTCTGCCGTGAAATTGAGCCGGAGTCGTCTGAAAGAGTTCGAGCCGTCAGATGCCATCGCGCTTGGAGGCGACGAGGGTCTGATGCGCGTTAAGGGCGGGATTGAGGTCCGACTGTCCTGTCACTCCTTCTGTTTCCTTGAGAAAGAACGAGTCGCGGGAATGATGGTTTTACAGATGAGACGGATCTCCATATTCGAACACCTTTCACCGCGCACCATGACGCTCATCAGTGGGGACCACAACAGAGTGCTGGAGCGCTGGGGAGCTGTAAGGAACAATCCCGGATGCTTGAATGCACCGGCTCTGGACAGCAATCGTTCTACGTGGTTCCACCTCCTTCGTCTGCCCTCTTCTGGGTAGACAGAGAGGTGTTTCCCCTCTGAACAGCCTCTTCGGTGCAACCCAGAGCCATGCTTCTCTGGAGAAAAAGCCCTGCCACCCGGAGGAATGTATCACGCCCATATCCGTCAAGGTTCCCTCTACATCATCATGAGCGGAGAGGATGAAGTAGGGCTGCATCTGCGGGGCGTACTCCAGGTAGAGGTGGCGAATGCGGGTGATGCCGCGTGCATACATGAACTGCGTATTGCTCGATTCCAGCACGCGCTCAAAGGTGATCAGCCCCATCACCACGAGGGCGGCCAGGACGACCAGGCCGAACACGAAAAAAGCTGTTCCCAGGTGGGAGACCTGTCCTACGAAGGCCAGAGCGATCAAGGCGCTGGAGACGGCCCCCACAAAGAGGCTGGAGCGGCCGCTGATTTCGGTCGTGTTCATCGAGAGTGCCATGCGCAGGTTGTAGTGTTCCGTCGTCATGATCGTGACCAGTTGCGAGGAAAGCTCCAAGCGGGGATGTTCGGTGTTGTGTTGTTCCATGTGTCTCTGCTCCTTTCCAGCGATGAGCTCAAGCCTTTCATCGAGGAAGTGGGGTCACCCGGCTGCACATGGAGCAGTGCTCCACTGAGCGGTGAGCCGTTCCTCTCCTTCTCTCTCACGTACCAGGCCGAGCCAGCGCGTCAGCATCGCTCCTTGCCCACTATTCCACGGTTCTGTGTTCTCTCTCATGTGCCTTGATCCGATGGCTCAGTATCGTACTTGTGCCCTGGTTCGTATACGAGAAGAGCGTACTTGCCGAGTGAGGCAACCCTTTTTGTGCCTACTTGAACGGAGCTTCTCTCTCAATACATACCACACTGGTGGTATCACCCGATACCAGAACGACCGCAGCGGGCCTGAGGCTTCCGATTGTGGCCGTCGAGTACGGGGGATGGTTCATGCTGCGCGTCGTGCAGGTTCGTGCCCTCGTCCACCTGGTCGGTCTGACCGGTCCCCTCTTCGGTATCAGCGTGCTGCTGCTTGCCGCAGGAGTGTACATGGCGCTCACCGGCTGGATTGCGGTCGGGCTGGTCAGCCTGGTGCTGCTGGCTTCGCTGGGGACAGCCCTTGTTCTGGCTCCTTCGGAGGTCTGTTCAGAAAAGCGGAGGCTTTTGCCATCCTCTCGATCTCCCCTCTTCCATGGCCTCGACAAAGAGAGGCGTCTGCCCAACAAATGGAAACCGGGCAACCCTGTGCTTTCTGAAGACGCTGGGAGAGAGCTGGGCAAGCAGGCGAAAGGATGGCGTCTTCTCTTTGTCCGTCGAAGGAAAGAAAACAGGGGAGGACATACCGAAACACACCATAAACTTGACATAACGTTTAACCGCTGGCAAGTGCATACAATACTGCTGCTTGCTTCTTCATCTTGTTCATCTCCTTCTTTGGGGGAACGGGTGGTAAAGCGCTCCAGGTATCGATCAGGATTGCTGTATGATGAGCTTAATGCCCTCACGCGAACGCAGCGTTTCCAGAGCGTGGCTATATTCTTCGAGAGCGAACTTATGCGTGACCATCTCATCGACCTTCACCTTGTGACTCTCCAGATGGGCCAGGGCGCGATCGAAACAATGCGTTTGCGCAAATGATCCAACGATCGTCAGTTGCTTCTGGAAGATCTCGTAGGGGCTCCAATTCAGGCGAGCGCTCGTGGGATAGACGCCATAGACCACAACATGCCCACCCGGACGCACGTACTGTAAAGCCTCATTGCAAAGCTGCGGCGAACCGGTTGCCTCAATCACATAATCGAAGCCGCGCCGATGCCCTCTCAAGAGGCGATCACGGTGATACTGCCCATCATGACGGTCAATCGACACCACTTCATCTGCCGCCAGATGGGAGACGAGGTCGAGCTTGGGACCAGCAGGGGCGGCAACTGTAAGATGTAGGGCTCCATTCAACTTCAGCAACTGGGCCAAGATGATGCCTGTGGGTCCGGCTCCAAAGAGCAAGACAGAGCTCCCCGGCTTGAGAGCAATCAGGTCCATACCGTGAATAGCGCAGGCGGTCGGCTCAACTAAAGCGGCCTCCTGCCAGGTCAGGTTCTGAAACGGAAAGGCCTTTTCGGCCTTCATCGCAAGATATTCGGCCTGTCCGCCAGCGAGATTGACGCCGTGCGAGAGAAAGTTCTCACAAAATAATGGCTCATCGCGCCGACAGTAGAAGCAGTGGCCGCACAGCTCGGTATTGTCACAGACGACCCGCTCACCTACCTTCACGCTCTCTACAGCAGAGCCAACATCGGCAACCTCTCCAGCAAATTCGTGACCTGGAATAAGCGGGAATCTGGCGAGGAATTCCCCCTCATGGATGTGTAGATCGGTCCCACAGATCCCGCAGGAGTGGATACGAATAAGCACTTCATCGGGAGCTATCTCTGGTACTGGCACCTCTTGATAGCTGAATTGCTGTGGGGCAGCGTAGACAATGGCTTTCATAATTGCTCTCCTCTTCACTCACATGTTATCAGAAGTTCACGCTCTCCATTGTACCTTCCCAGAAAATTTTGCGTCGGGGCAAGAGAAGGAGGGCTAGGATGCGTGCAAAAATCTATCATAAACCTATAGAGTCGCTTCACAGGCCTACCGAGACGATGACAGCAGAAGCAAAAGCTGGCGGGAGAAGTAGACAGTACAGGCCGCTGCTGGTGCTCACAGCGACGGTGACCGCATTCAACCCTGAGACTCGTCCGCGCTCGTGGAGAGGAAAGGCGTCGCTCAGAATGGCAGGGCCAAGTGCGAGCAGGAAGGCTCCTCCCACTCCTTGCAGCCTGCGCGCCACGATCAAGAAGGAGAGGGAAGGTGCGGCACCCACAAGATGGACCCAAGCGTGAAGATGGCGAGACCAGCGGCCCAGAAGCGCCTGCGCCCAAAACGATCGGAGAGCCAGCCGACGGTGAGCAGCAGGCTGGCGACGACCATCAGGTAGGCAATCACTACCCACTCAATGGGCCCGCTCAAGGTGGTGCCAAAGGCTCGCGCAATAGCGGGGTGGCTGACATTCACACTAGAGGTATCCAGCTTGGCCATGAAGATGCCGACAGCAACAATGGCAAAGACCTCCCATTTGTTCGGCTGGGCCCCCAACGAACCGCTCAGGAAGCCCGATCTGCTCTTTTTGCTCCAACATCATCCTGATATTCCTCTCCAATTCTTGCACCTCTCGCTGCGGAGATGTATACAAAGAATGATGCCAACGGAAGCAGAGGCGAGAGAGATGGTTCTGGAATCTGTGCTGAATGTCCTGATGTGGTCGTGCTTGATCGAAATACAGCGATGGCCTACCCATGCCACAGTTTTGCATACCGCGCCGTCAGATCGAGATACAGGTTGCCGTAGTGTCTACTCGGCTCGATCATTGCTCCCTCAAACCACTCATTGAAGGTCGTGATGGTGATTCAATCGGGGTTACTTGCAATAGCCACCATCCAGCTCGTACGGTATGTAGCTCCATTCTTGCGCGGCACAATCTATGCCCCCGTACGTCCTGGCACTCGTGTATCATCGTAGCCTGGCAACACTCCAGCTGCCCAGATTTTCTGTGCGTGGTGCGCGCTATTAGAGGCATCGATTTTGCTGCGCAATCCCTGGTCTACTGCTGCCATGTCACCATTCAAGATGCCCCAGTAGCCTGCGCTGAAGAGATGAATACCGTCAAACACGCTTAATACGCTGCTGTCGGTTCCTTCCGCTGACCAGATCACCTGGTTCTGCAGGTCGACCTGGCTGCGAAAAAATGCCCAGGTCGAAGGCGCACGACCGTTGCTGTATGGCTTACCATCATCGTGGCTCTCCCTAGCTTTTCATATTCCCCGGAAACTCGCTTGATATACATGAAATGCATCAAGAGAGCGAATTTCATGCGCGGTGGTGTATCGAAGATGCATGACACATTGGTGGCGAATTGTCAAACTGAGCGTGATTCTGAGCTTCCTACCTCAGAGTTCAAGCTCGCTTTTTGAATTCGCCACCAATACCGCTTTTGATGAAGCTGGCTTGCTATCAAAGCAAGTTCCACCTAAAGGAAGCCCTTTGTCGGTCACCTGTCGGCATTTCTAGTTGGGCTCCCTTGTGAGGCGGAACAATGCAAACAGCCATCAGCAAAAGTTGGGAAGAGCCTTGATGACGGAAAACAGTACAGATGTGCCATGTAGCCATTACCGTGCAAGAGACACCTAGCCGTGCCAGAGGCCTCTGGCACGGCTTTTGTAACTGGTCATCCGTCATATCTACCTAACACGCATTCCCCGATGACCCGCTGACAAAACTTGTAGGCCCCGAAGCCGAAGGAGATTGTGCGGC
>Ga0209234_1000727_pt1 | contig 11736 bp, 10 predicted proteins | sample GraSoi013_1_20cm_2_FD_185816 | JGI IMG/M metagenome (GOLD analysis project Ga0209234, IMG submission 185816) | Grasslands soil microbial communities from the Angelo Coastal Reserve, California, USA - Sample 08_20_2013_1_20cm (SPAdes) (version 2) | ecosystem: Environmental > Terrestrial > Soil >... | reverse complement strand
CGCCCGCCGAGGACGCTGCCTTCGGCCGAGCCGAAACCCGTCATGCTCCGCGGCACAGACTTTAAAGCTAGCCGCGGAAAGCACTTAGGTCAATCGCGCCGGATCAGTTCGTGAACAGCCAGCGCACGCCGTAAAACTGATAGTGACGCGGGTAGTCGAGGCCGGGCACGTAGCTCCCGGTCGCCAAGGTCGCATTCCGCTGGATCCAGAAGATGGTCACGCCCGCGATGCGGATCTCGACGTTCAGCTCCCCGAAGCTCTTCCCGGGGAGCGCGATCGCCGCGCCGCTCGAATCGAGCCCGGCCTTGCCCCAGCTCCACGACTCCAACGCGAGCTCGGCCCGCAGTGCGAAGATCCCGCTGCGGTACACGCGCCAGAACCTCGAGTAGAACGTGAGCGAGAGGCGCCCGTGGTACGGGGGCTCGAAGTCGTTCCCCCCCGGGACCAACGGATCGAAGTACCACCCGGCGAGCGCGAGTCCGGGCAGCAGCCGCACGGCGCCGTGCGTCGTGAAGTAGCGCGTGCGCTGCGTGGGACCGAGACGCGCGACCGACGGGATCCCCACGGGAAAGCCGATCGGCGCGAACGCATCGCGTCGCGCCTGGCCGGCCTCCAGGCTGATCCAGCCGCGATCCCAGCGCACCGCGCCCGCCACGTCGACGGTGCGTTGCAGCGTGTCGGCCGAATCGACCGGGGCCTCGAGGTCGTGCGCCCACGCGAAATCGCCGTGCAGCGAGAGACCGGCCGGGAGCGTCAGGCCCGCTGCGAGGCGGGCTCGCTCGCCGGTCCGCCCCAGGCTGTAGCGGGCACGGCGGGCGTCGCCCCAGACGGTGAGCCCCGGGAGCGGGCTCCACCCGCCGCTGGCCTCGAGCTGCCAGGGCCGGGCTTCGTCCAGCGTTCGGAACGCGAGGCCGAGGTGCGCGCGCGGCCAGTCATTCGTCAGCGCGAGGCTCCCCTGGGAGAGGTGGCGGTCGGGCAGGGCCGTGTCGCGACTGGTGCTCGTCGTCGCGAAGCTCGCCTGGGCCCGGAGGCCCAACCCGTCGTCTCGCGAGGCGGCGAACAGGCGGACGATCGCGTCGCGCCGCTGGCTGTGCCAGTCGGCCGTGGTGGTCCCACCGCTCCGGTGCCAAGTCGAGCTCAGGATCTGGTACGAGGCGCCCAGGCGGGGGTTGGGAAGGTACTCCGCCTTGAGCCACAGGTCGACGGAGTTGAACGGCGTGCTCGAGGTGCCGCCGACGCCGTTGTTGTTGTTGTAGTCGGCCACGAGGGAAAGGCCGAGTCCCGAGCGCCAGCGGCGCAGATAGGCGCCCCGGTAGTTCGCGGTGCTGATTTCGCCGCTCGCGACGCCCACGTGGGACGCGGTCGCCGTGGAGCGCTGGCGGTGTGTGACGAGGTACACGCGGAGGGAGGCCGGAAGCACGACGACGTCCACGCGCTCGAGCGGCGCGAGTGAGATGCGGGCCGGGTCGAGATACAACGAATCGCGCCCCACCGGGAGATAGGGAACGCCGTCCCAGTAGAGCTCGAGCCCCGCGGGCCCGCGCCCGCCAAACAGCACCGGCTCTGCCGCGCCATAGATCCCCCCCCGCGCCACGTACACGCCGGGGATGTGCGCCAGCAGATCGGACAGCGTCTGGATGTTCGAGAGCGCGAACGAGTCGGCGGGGAAGCTGTAGCGCGCCCCGCGGGGCAAAGGGCCGGGAGGGATCGGCTCGGGGAACACCGGGAGGTAGTGGGGCAGCGTGTCGCCCGCGGTGCTGTCCCGGTGCGCAGTGGAATCGTGGGCGGTGGTATCGCGCCGCGTCGTCGTGTCGCCTTGAGCCGCCGCTCCGGCCGCGAGCGAGACCAGAACGGCCGCGCAGCAGAGGCTGCGGGTCACGCCCCCGCGCGCTTGAGGATGAATTCGGTGAAGAGCCGCACCCCGACCGCGGTCGGACCCTTGACCTGGTGCGGCCCTTCGCCGTCGGTGTAGGCCGTCCCTGCGATGTCGAGGTGCACCCAGGGGACGCCCTCCACGAACTCGCGCAGGAACCAGCCCCCGGCAATCGAGCCGGCGCCCCGGCCACCGGAGTTCTTCATGTCCGCGATGTCCGACTTGAGCAGGTCGCGATACTCGTCCCACAGCGGCAGCGGCCAGCACCGCTCGCCCGCGCGGTCCCCCGCCTCGCGCACCTCGGCGAGCAGGGCCTCGTCGTTCCCCATCATGCCGATCGCCACCTGCCCGAGCGCGACGACCACGGCCCCCGTGAGCGTGGCGATGTCGATCACGGCCGTCGGTTTGAAGCGCCGCACGTACGACAGCGCGTCGCACAGGATCAGCCGTCCCTCGGCGTCGGTGTTGATGATCTCGATGGTCTTTCCCAGGTGACTCTTCACGACGTCGCCCGGCTTCACGGCGGTCCCGGAGGGGAGGTTCTCCGTCGACGGGATGAGGCCGACGACGTTGAGCTTGGGCTTGAGCCTCCCGAGCGCCTCGAACGTGCCGAGCACGGCCGCCGCGCCGGACATGTCGAACTTCATGTCCTCCATGTTCTGCGCCGGCTTGATCGAGATGCCGCCCGAGTCGAAGGTGACGCCCTTTCCCACGAGCGCGAGGGGCGCGTCCGCCGCTCCCGCGCCGCGGTACTCGAGGACGATGAACCGCGGCTCCTGTTGGGTGCCCTGCGCTACCGCCAGCAGCGCGCCGAGGTTTTCCTGGCGCATCTGCGCACGGTCGAGCACGGTGCAGGTGAACCCGTGCTGCTCCGCGAGCTGCTTGGCCCGGTCGGCGAGGTAGCTCGGCGTGCACACGTTGCCGGGCAGCATCTGGAGGTAGCGGGTCAGGTGATGCCCGGCGGCGGTGGCTTCGCCCAGCCGCGTACCGGCACCGACCCCCTTGGCTTCCTTCTCTTCGCACACGATGGCGACCGCCTCGACCTCGGGCTTGGGCTCGTCGGGCGCGGCCTTGAGCTCGGTGAAGGACCAGGCGCCCTGCGCCGCGCCCTCGACCACGACCTGTCCCACGTCCGCCGCCGCGATGCCGTTGCGCGCTTCGGCCGCGATCGCGAACGTGAATTGCGTCGCCCCCAGGACCCGCGCGCGCTTCGCGGCGACCGCGGCAGCCCGGCGAACGCTGTTGCGCGTCACGTCCGCCGGTTTCCCCAACCCGACCAGCAGCAGGCGCTGCGGCTTGGCGCCGCCCGGGTAGAGCAGCGCGGTTTCATCGCGCTTTCCCTTGAAGTCGCCGCTGGTGATCGCGCGCCCCACGACCCCGCCCGCCGCGCGGTCGAGCTCCGCGAGCGACGCGGGGACCGCGCCGCCCTGCGCCAGGGCGATCGCGAGCAGCGGCGTCTCGATGCGGGGGAGCGGCACGGTGACGGTCGTGCCGGTCATCTTAGACATGCTCGATAATGCCCTCGGCGAATTGCGAGGTCGAGACCTCGCGGGCGCCGGGCATCTGCCGGGCGAGGTCGTACGTGACGCGGCGCGACCGGATCGCGCCGCCGAGCCCGCGGGCGATCGCCTCCGCCACGTCGGTCCAGCCGAGCTCCTCGAACATCATGGCCCCCGACAGGATGACGCTCCCGGGGTTCACCTTGTCCAGCCCGGCGTACTTGGGCGCCGTGCCGTGGGTCGCCTCGAACACCGCGTAGCCGTCGCCGACGTTGCCCCCGGGGGCGAGTCCCAGGCCCCCCACCTGAGCGGCCGCCGCGTCGGAGAGCAGGTCGCCGTTCAGGTTGGGCGCCGCGATCACCGAGTACTCGTCGGGCCGCAGCACCAGCTGGGCGAACATCGCGTCGGTGATGCGATCCTTCATGATCACCCTTCCCCCATCCCCCTTCCCGCTTCCCACGTCCGACTCGGGAACCGTGCGGTCACCGAATTTTTCTTTCGCGACGTCGTACCCCCACTCCCGGAACCCGCCTTCGGTGAACTTCATGATGTTGCCCTTGTGCACCAGCGTCACCGAGCGGCGGCCGGCGCGCAGCGCGTATTCGATCGCCTTCGCCACGAGGCGCTGCGAGCCGAACTTCGACATCGGCTTGATGCCGATCGCGCTGCCAGGCCGGATCTTCGCGCCGAACCGCTCCATAAGGAAAGTGATCAGGGCATCGGCTTCGCCGCTGCCCGCGCGGTACTCCACGCCCGAGTACACGTCCTCGATGTTCTCCCGGAAGATCACGACGTCGAGGCGCTGGGGCTCGCGCATCGGGCTCGGTACGCCCTCGAAGTAGCGCACCGGGCGGATGCAGGCGTATAGGTCGAGCACCTGGCGGAGCATCACGTTGAGGGACCGGATCCCGCCGCCCACGGGGGTCGTGAGCGGGCCCTTGATGGCGACGCGGTGCGCCCGGATACTGTCGAGCGTCGCGTCGGGGAGCCAGTTTCCCGTTGCCTTGAAGGCCTTTTCGCCGGCGAGCACTTCGAGCCACTCGACGCGACGCTTGCCGCGGGCGACCTTGTCCACCGCCGCGTCGAACACCCGGCGCGCCGCGCGCCAGATGTCGGGTCCCGTGCCGTCTCCCTCGATGAACGGAATAATGGGGTGGTCCGGCACCACCCAGTGCCCGTCCCGGAAGTCGATCCGCTCGCCCATCGCCCCACGCTCCACGCGAAGCGTGCAGTCTACACGACCCGGCGGGGGTTGCGCCAGCCGAAACGGCGGCCGTACACTTCCAGCGATGCGCGGCACTGCGAGACTCGTCTTGTTCACGCTGGCGGCCCTGTGCTGGCTGGTCGCAGGCCCGGGCGGCGGGACCGTCCGGGAATGGCTCGCCTGCCGCCACCACGCCGCGCATCACATGGCGGGCCAGCACCCGTCCCCGGCCGACGGCCCCTGCTTCTGCGAGCAGATGACTGGCGGGCTCGACCTGACGGTCTCGACGGCGGTTCCGACGCCGCTCGTGCCCCAGGTCGCCATCCTGCCGCCCGTCGTCGAGCCCGCGCACCCGTCCCTCTTCCCCCTTCCCTCGTCCCCCGGTTTCACCCCGACTCCTCCGCCTCCGATCGCGCTCGGCTGACCTGATCCGTTAGCCACCTACAATCCAGGAGGAAGCATGCGCAGTGCGCCGTGGTGCGCCCTGCTGTGCTGCGTCGCGGCACGGGCCGCGGCGCAGGAGCGCGCAGTGACGTTCGAAGAGCCTCAGCCCGTCAGCGTGACCGGCTTCGCGGTGGGCCGGGCCGACTACGATCGGGTGGCGCGCAGCAACACGTTCGCGGCTGGCAAGATCGGCGTCAGTCTGTTCAAGCCGGCCGGTGACGCATACCTGTTCGGGCAGCTCACGACAGCGCTCGTCGGGGGAGAGTCCGCAACGGAGATCGACAACCTGCTCGTGAGCTGGACGCCGCGGCGCGCCAACCGGTGGACGGTCACGTTCGGCCGGTTTGACGCCCCGATCGGCTTCGAGCGCGACGACGAGCCGCTCAACCTGGTCGCCACCAATTCGTTCAACTTCACCTACGCGCGACCGGGCAAGCTCACCGGGCTGCAGGTGCACTACACCGCCTCGCCGCGCGCGGAGGTGTGGGCGGCGGCGGTGAACGGTTGGGACGTCGCGGCCGACAACAACCGGGGCAAGACGGCGCTGCTGCGGGCGCAGGTCGTACCCATCCCGTGGGTGACGGTCGGGGTCACGGGCGTGTACGGACCGGAGCGCGATTCCACGGACGCGAACCAGCGCTCCCTCCTCTCGGGCGATCTCACGATCGACCGGGGGCGGCTGATCCTCGGCGCGGAGCTGAACATCGGCCGCGAGCAGCAGGGCGGCGGCAACCCGACGTGGCGCGGCGCCGCCCTGACCGGGTTCGTGCGGCTCGCCAGGAGCCTGGGCCTCAGCGCGCGCTTCGACCAGATGGAAGACAGCGACGGCCTCCTTAGCGGAACGCCGCAGATCCTGCGGTCCGTGACGGCGGGACCGATGTGGTACTTCAGCACGGCCCGCGAGGGAGTGTTCAGCAATATCGAGCACACCCGCTTTCACCTTCCCCAGATCGCGCTGCGCGCGGCCGTCCGGGCCGATTGGTCGACCCAGCCGTTCTTTCCCGACGCCACCGGGGCGGTGCAGGGCTCGGATACGAAGGGCGTCGTGGAGCTGGTGTACGTCTTCTAGCGGAGGGAGGGCCATGCTCTACGACCTGGGACGGGCAGACCTTCGCATCAAGTGGCTGGTCACGTGTCTGCTCGCCACGCTCGGCATATCCTACGTGTTTGGGGCGCTGATGGTCTCGCTGTACGCGGGGTTCACGCCCGAGCGCGTGGCCGCCACCTACGCGGGGCGCGCGATGTCGATGCCGATGCCGCCCGAAACGACCATGGTGACGCAGCACCCCATGTCCATGGCCGACTTCGCGAGGCCCGAGGTGCACGAGGTCGATACCGACCTCCTAGTACAGGACACGCACGTGCATGTCCCGATGTACGGCGTCATCGCCGCCGCGCTGTCGCTCGTCGTCGTGGGGCTCGCGCTCTCCCAGGGGTGGGCCCTCGCCCTCATCACCCTGCTGTTTGCGGCCCCGTGGCTGGATTTCGCGGGGATGTGGCTCACCAAGTTCGTCTCGGGCCGCTTCGCGGCCGTGACCCTGGTCGGGGGATGGGCCATGGGCCTGGGCTATGTCGCCGTCACCGCCCTGGCGATCCAACAAATGTGGTTTCGTACGAGAGGAGTAGACCGATGAATCTGCTGCTGCGCGCGGCGGCGATCGCCGCCGTCCTCCATATCACTCCCGCCGTGGTTCTGGTGAAGCGGCCTGACGCGGTGCGGGCACTTCTCCCCGGCGCGGACTCCTACATCGCCCGCGAGGTGCATTTGAGCGCCCCGGACGCGCACCGCCTCCACGAGCTGGTCGATTGGAGTCCGGAGGATGGCGTGCTGACGTTCTACCGCGGCCAAGCGGGCTCGACCGTGGTGGGCGCGCTCACGTTCGTACGGGTGGACACGCCGCATGGCCCGATCGAGGTGGCGGTGGGCTTCACGCCCCAGGGCGCCGTGCGCGGCGTGATCGTGACCAAGGCCACCGTGGAAATGAAGCCGTGGGTGCTCGAAGCGGTGGGAGCGGGTCTGGTCGAGCGCTATCGGGCGCTCCAGCCCGGCGATGCTCCTGCGGGCGCCGCCGGCCTCGTGGGGCACACCGGCAACCTCGCCGTGTATATCGCCGGAGAAGTGGACAAAGGCGTGGCCCGGGCGCTTGCGGCATACCGGACCTTCTACAATAACGGTCACGTGAGGGCTTGAGGAATGCTTCTCATCGGTATGCGCCGCACACTGCGGTCGTTGCTGCTGGTGCTCGCCTGCGCGACGAGCGCGTGCGACAGTTCGGGTCTACCCCTGGTCCCCCGCGGCAACGACGGGGGTCTCGCGATCGGGGGCACCGGCGGCGGAGCGAGATCGGACACGCTTGGCTTCGCGGTGCAGCCGAGCAGCGCGACCGCGCGCGACATCATCACCCCGCCGATCCAAGTCATCGTGCGGGACTCGCTCGGCAACGTCGACACGGCGTTCACCGCGGCCATCACGATCGCGATCGCCGTGAACCCCGCGGGCGGATTGCTGTCCGGCACGACCAGTGTGGCGCCCGTGAACGGCATCGCGCAGTTCGGCGATCTCAGCATCGACTCGCCCGGCACGGGCTACGTGCTGCGCGCCAGCGCACCGGGCGTCGCCGGCGCGACCTCGAGCCCGTTCGACATCCTCGCGCCCTAGGCTCCTCCCGCTCAACCCGCGGCGCGGCCCCGCTCGTTCCAGGCGATCTCGAAGAACCCGTTGCAGCGGCGGCAGCGCATGCCCGCGGGTTGACCCTCGAGGCGGGCCCGCTCCCGACAATTGGGGCATACGGCGTACAGCGGCCCCCACGAGGTGGGGAACCGCGGCGAGTTCTTGGGGCTCGCCACGACCGACCAGCGCAGCGCCGGCGTCGGGGACAGCTGCAGGTCGCCGCGGCGCAGGGCGAGCGGCTTTCCTCTCACGTCCAGGATCGCCTCGGCTGGGGTCAGCTTGAGGATGCGGTACCAGGCGCCCCGGCGCAGCGGAGACTTCACGTCCGCCTTGAGGCGGGCCCACTGGAACGCCGTCGGCATCGGCGTCAACCGCTCAGTGGCACGTGCCCGAGCCGCGGTCGGTGAATGTCTCCCCCTGCATGGGCACGAACTCCCAGTTGTAGTGGTCGGCGTACAGCGTGAGCTTCAGGACGCCGAAGGCGCCCGAGACCACCTCGCTGTTTGGATGTGTCGCCACCGGCATCGCGGTGCTCTCGCCGCCCGTGCCCACGTTGATCGAGCGCAGGCCGCGCACCGGGTCCGGCGCGCCGTCCGGGGTCATGGGGGCGAGACGCTCGTACTGGTGCTGCTGCCCGTTGAGGACGAGATCCGCATTCGCGGCGTACAGGCGCTTCCAGAACGGCTCGACCGAGCCATCGCTGGTCCACCCCGGGGTGTCCGACGAGAAGAACCGGGGCTGGTGGAACGTGGCCAGCGTGCATTTCTTGGTGTCGGCGGCCAGGTCGTTCTGGAGCCAGGTGTCTTGCGCCGAGCCCGCGCCGTCGGGGACGTACTTCGCATTCGAGTTGAGCACGATGATGTGCCACGCGCCGAGATCGAAGCTGTAGTAGCCCTGGCCGCGCGGCCCGGCGCGATCGCCGAAGTAGTCGAAGGCGCCGTTCGCAGAGCCGCTCTGGTATTCATGGTTGCCGAGCGTCGCGTAGGTGCGCGCCTTGTGGCGACCCCAGGTCGGGTCGTAGCAGGCCTGGTAATACGTGGCATCCGGGAACACGTTGTCGCCCAGCGTCACCACCGTCCCCGGGATACCGGCCACCAGGTTTGCCATCACCGTATCGCGCCGCGCCTCTCCGCAGCTTGCGATGTTGCCGGCCACGATGAGGACGACAGCGCTGTCTGCCGCGCCGCTCACGCTCGCGGTGGTGCTCGACGGCTGGCTCGGGGCTCCCTTCGCATCGTGCACGCTCAGCGTGACCGAATAGGTACCGGGTGCGACGTACACGTGCGTGGGCGTCGCGCCAATGGCCGTGCCGCCATCGCCGAACGTCCAGGAGTAGGAGAGCGGCAGGTTGTTGTCCGGATCGTGGGAGCCACTGCCGTCGAAGCGGATGGTGTCGGCCCCCGAGTAGGGGCCTCCCGCCACGGCGACCGGCGGTTGGTTGGCGCTGATCGTGGCAGTGGTCCTGGCCGGTGCACTGGAGCCGCCCCTCGCGTCCGTCACGATGAGCGTCACGCTGTCGGTTCCCGCCGCGGCATAGACATGTGTGGGTTTGACGCCGGTCCCGTCGCTCCCATCGCCAAACGTCCAGGCGTAGGTGAGGGGCGTGTTGCTGTCGGGGTCGGACGACTTGCTGGCGTCGAAGTGGACCGTGTCCCCGGTCGCGGCCGTGTAGGGCCCGCCGGGCTGGGCTACGGGGGGCTTGTTGCCCGCCGTGATCGTCGCGGTGGTCTTGGCGGGCGGGCTCGCGGCGCCTTTGGCGTCGGTCACCACGAGGGTCACCGTGTCGGTGCCCGCCGCGTTGTAGGCATGCAGCGGGGTCGGCCCGGTCCCGGTGCTGTTGTCGCCGAAAGTCCAAGTGTACGTGAGCGGCGTGTTGCTGTCCGGATCGAACGACTTGCTGCCGTCGAAGTGCACCGTGTCCCCCACGCCGCCCGCATACGGCCCGCCTGGGTTCGCCCCGGGAGGTTGATTTGAGGGTGGCGGCGGAGGCGGCGGGGCGTGGTGACAGGTAGCGCTCCCCGAATCGCTCGCGGTCTGGCCCGCGATGGGAACGAACCGCCAGGAATACGATCCGTCGGCGAGGGTGAGCCGCAGTACGCCGTACACCTGGCTGATGTTCACGAGGCTGTTGGGGATGCGATTGGTGTTCGGCTGGTCGAGCCCCTCCCCGCCCGTGCCGATGATGATCTCGCGGATTCCGTTCACCGAGTCCGCCGCGCCATCCGGCGTCTGCGGCGCGAAGCGCTCGTAGTCGCGGGAGTGGGCGTTGAGGATCAGGTCGGCGCCGGCGGCGTACAGATCGTCCCAGAATGCCTTGACCGCCGAGGTCGCGTAGAAAACCGTATCGGTGTTGGAGTAGAACCGCGGCCGGTGCCACAGGGCCAGCAGACAATGCTGCGTGGTGGCGGCCAGGTCGGCCTTGAGCCATTGCTCCTGCGCTGACCCCGCGCCGGTCGCGACGTAGGCACTGTTGCTGTTCAGGACCACGATGTGCCAGGCACCGAGGTCGTGGCTGTAGTAGCCCTTGGTGGGGTCGCCCGCCGCCGCGCCGAAATACCCGAAGTAGCCGTCCGCCGTCGCGCTCGACATGTAGTCCTGGTGCCCCGGCACCGGATACGTGCGGGCGAGCTGCCGGCCCCAGCCCGGGCCGTAACAGTTCTGATAGTTCGCGAGCGTGCCGCCCGGCACCGCGTTGTCGCCCAGGGCGAACACCGTGCCGGGGATGGAATCGAGCAGCGCGGCGGTCGCCTCGTCGTTGGTACGATCGCAGCGCGCGATGTTCCCGGCGCCTACGAGCGTCACCGTCGCCGCGGGCGGCGCGATGGTCTGCGCCGCCGGCCCGAGCGGCGACGTAGGGGCACGATGGTCGTCTTCGACGCAGGCGACCGAGATAGACACGACAACAGCGGCTCGGGTGAGCCTCAGTGACATGTTCCTGAACCCTGATCGCTGAAGCTCTGGCCCTGCATTGGGACGAACTGCCACGTGTAGTGATCGGCGAACAGGGCGACCTTCAAGACCCCGAACGCAGCCGAGATCACCTCGCTATTGGGATGAATCGCCACGGGCAGCGCCGTGCTCTCGCCGCCCGTTCCCACGTCGATAGAGCGGATCCCTTGCACGTTGTCCACGACGCCGTCGGGCGTCATCGGCTTGAGCCGCTCGTACTGGTGTTGCTGGCCGTTCAGGACGAGATCGACGCCCGCCGCGTAGAGTCGCGTCCAGAAATTCTTCACCCCGTCGTCGCTGGTCCAGCCCGGCGTATCCGACGAGAAGAAGCGCGGCTGGTGGAACGTGGCGAGCGTGCACTTCTTGCTGTTTGCCGCGAGGTCGTTCTGGAGCCACACGTCCTGCGCCGAGCCGGCGCCGTCAGGCACGAAGCTCCCGTTCGAGTTGAGCACGATGATGTGCCACGCGCCGACGTCGAAACTGTAATAGCCGAGGTTACGCGGGCCGGCACGGTCGCCCCAGTAGTCCCACACGCCACTTACTTGGCCGTTGTAGTAATCGTGATTGCCCAGCGTGTTATATGTGCGCGCCTTGTGCCTGCCCCAGGACGGGTCGTAGCAGGTCGTGTAGGCGCTCGCGTCCGGAACCACTGCGTCGCCCAACGTCAATACGGTCCCCGAGAGCGTGTCCAGCAGTTGCGCCGTGAGCTCGTCGCGCGTGCTGCTGCAGCTCGCGATGTTGCCCGCGACGATGAGCGCTACGCTCGAGTCGGCGGGCGGCGGCGGCGGCGGCGGCGCGGCCGCGATCGTCGCCGTCGTGGTGCCCGGAGCACTCGACGCGCCGCGACTGTCCGTCACCACCAGGGTGACCGAATACGTCCCGGCGGTGGCGTACGCGTGCGCCGGCGTCGCGCCGCTGCCGCTCGCGCCGTCGCCGAACGTCCAGGCGTAGCTGAGCGGTACATTGCCGTCCGGATCCGACGACCCGCTCCCGTCGAAATGGACGGTATCCCCCGCCACTCCGTTGTAGGGGCCGCCGGGCCGGGCGACGGGCGACTGGTTGGGTGTGGAGCCGATAGTCGCAGTGGTCGTGGCGG
>Ga0209234_1000725_pt1 | contig 11747 bp, 7 predicted proteins | sample GraSoi013_1_20cm_2_FD_185816 | JGI IMG/M metagenome (GOLD analysis project Ga0209234, IMG submission 185816) | Grasslands soil microbial communities from the Angelo Coastal Reserve, California, USA - Sample 08_20_2013_1_20cm (SPAdes) (version 2) | ecosystem: Environmental > Terrestrial > Soil >... | reverse complement strand
CGCGAACCTCCGGACTCTGGCCCATGACGGTCTTGAAGTCCGGTCCGCCGTCGAGCGCGCTGAGGGCCGCTCGCTGGACCAGGCGGTACGCGTCCTGCCGCGACATCCCTTTCTGGACCAACGCCAACAGCACGCGCTGGGAGAACACCACACCGCCGCTGCGATAGAGGTTGGCTTTCATGCGGTCCCGATCGATGATCAGTCCCTCGATGACCTGGGCCATCAGCCGCAGCATGTAATCGAGCAGGGTGCAGGCGTCGGGGAAGATGATCCGCTCCGCCGAAGAGTGGCTGATGTCGCGTTCATGCCAGAGCGCCTGATCCTCGAGCGCCGTCAGGGCATAGCCACGCACGACGCGAGCCAGGCCACAGATCCGCTCACTCAAGATGGGGTTTCTCTTGTGCGGCATCGCCGAGGAGCCCTTCTGCTCCTCGCCGAAGGGCTCGCGCACCTCGGCGACCTCACTCCGCTGCAGGTGCCGGATGTCGGTCGCAAACTTTTCCAGGCCGCCGGCCAGGACGGCCAGCGTCGTCAGGTAGGCCGCATGACGGTCGCGGGCGATCACCTGGGTGGTGACCGGCGCCACCTTCAGGCCCAGCTTCTCAAGCGCCCACTCCTCGACCCGGGGTTCGACGGTGGCGTGGGTGCCGACCGCCCCGGCGAGCTTGCCGACCCGGATGTCCTCGCGAGCGGTGACCAGCCGCTGGCGGCCGCGGTCGAGCTCGTCGAGCCAGCCGGCGAGGACGAAGCCGAAGCTGGTCGGCTCGGCATGGATGCCGTGGGTCCGGCCGGCCATCAGGGTGGCGCGCTCCTCGACCGCCCGGCGCCGGAGGTCCGAGGAGAGCCGGTCGACATCCTTAAGAAGGATGTCGGCCGCCTGCACCAGCTGCAGGCCGAGCGCGGAGTCGAGGACGTCCGAGGAGGTCAGGCCGCGATGGAGGTAGCGCGCGTCGTCGCCCACGGACTCGGCCAGCGAATCGAGGAAGGCGACGACATCGTGCCCGACCCGCTCCTCCAGCCGGGCGATATGGTCAGGATCGACCCGGGCCTGCCGCAGCCGATCGAGCGCCGACCGGGGGATCTCTCCGATCTCGGCCCAGGCCTCACAAACGGTGAGCTCGACCCGCAGCCATAACTCGTACCGCTGCTTTGGAGAAAAGATCTCGCTCATCTCCGGGTGAGCGTACCGAGGGATCAATCGGCGGCTGGTCTCCTTGTGGATGGCGGGCCGTCGGTGACCGGCTGATTATAACCGCGTGGGCCGCCGAAAACCCGATACGAATACCGTAACCTCTCTCGCCCCCGGCGACTTTTCATCTTACGGGGAGTTGCTGGTAAATTGGCCGAACACGTAACCAAGAGGGGGCGTCTCCCGTTCAATCTCCAGCGGGCGCCCTGTGGGGTGCCCTGATGCCGGACGGATTTGAAGAGCGGGAACTCGTTGAGCGAGCGAAGCAAGACCCCGAAGCGTTCGGGGCCCTGTACGACCGCTATTTCCCGCAAATCTATCGCTTTGCGTATTCCAGAGTTCGCGACCAGTCGCTGGCAGAGGATGTGACGTCGGAGGTGTTTTTCAAAGCGCTGAGAAATATCAAGCGGTACACCTACTCGGGCCATCCCTTCTCCTCATGGCTCTATCAGATCACGCTGAACGCGGTCGCCGACCATTACCGCGGCCAGCACGGCGAGGTGGACCTGGAGGAGGGTGCCAGCGTGCCCAGTGGGGGCCCGAGCGTGGTGGATGAGGTGGTGCGCCGCGACCGCAGCCGCCGTGTCTGGTCGGCAATCGACCAGCTGCCCCGCCAGCAGCGGGCCGCCATGGTGTTGAAATTTGGCGAGGACCGGAAGATCGAGGAGATCGCCGTGATCCTCGGGAAGAGCTCGGGCGCGGTCAAGCTGCTGCTCCACCGCGGGGTGGAGCGGCTCCGGCGGGAGCTGCCGCAGCTCGAGGTGGAGTTGACCTGATGAACGATCCCGAGCTGGAAGAGCTCTTCGCCGACCCGGCCCACCGCGAGGTGGTGGATCTCCTCAAGACGACCCGGCCGGCCGCACCCCCGCTCGACCCACACTTCCGCAACTACCTGCGGGCCAAGCTGATGACGGAAGCCCAGCAGACGCTCCAGCCGCGCGCCGCCCGGCCGTGGTTCTCCTCGCTCCGGCCGAAGGTGCTGGCGCCGGCGATGGCGGCGGTGGCCGCCGGCTTCCTGGTGGTGCTGGGGGTTGAGATCTATCTTCATCGCGAACCATCACCGGAACTGGTCTCCGTCAGCCTGCCGAGCAGCAAGACCAACGTCGCAACCGCGGAGCCGATCGTGATCCGCTTCAGCGGGCCGGTCGACAAGAACGCGGTTGCCGAGACCGTGGTCATCGAGCCGGCCACGGCGGTCACCAAGCAGTGGGTGGGCCAGAGCCTGGTGATCATCCCCGATCACCCGCTCGCTCCCAACACCACCTACTCCGTCAGCCTGAAGCCGACGGCGATCCCCCCTCCCCCGGGCCCCAAAACCACGACTCAGCCGACGCCGGCGGTCGCGCCAACGCCGGTCGTCGTGCGGTTTACCACCGTCAGGGCGCCGGTCGCACCGGTCGTCCCGCCCTCCTTCAAGAGCTCGAACGTCCGGTACGCACATGACAGCCGGCTGGCGGATTCCGGCACCGTCTTCAGCGCCGGCTGGACGCCGACCGGCCAGTTGCTGGTCAGCCGTCCGGCGGGCCAACCGGGGCTCGGCTCGGCGAGTCCATCGGCGGCAGCCAGCCCAGCGGGGCCGGCGGCACCCAGGGCCACCACCGACGTCTGGTTGATGAGCACGCTGAGCACGCCCATCCGGCTGGTCGTCCCCGGTGGTAGCCTCCCAGCGGCCGCACCGTCGGGCGGGCTCTTCGCCGCCTGGCGTTCAGCCCCGGGCAACCGAGCCACGCTCGATATCTGGGACCTGCAAGGCAACCTCCAATCGACCGTCGCCACCGTCGACGGCGCACCCGATCGACCCGCCGTCTGGCTCGACAGCGATCGGATCGCCTACCTCGATCAGGGCACGCTGCGGGTCGCCGGCCTGCACGCCGCCGTCGACGTCCCCAATCTCAAGGTCGACCATGGCAGCCTGGCCGCCTCGGCAACCGGGCAGTTTCTGGCCGTGGAGTCGGCCGACCGCTCGGTGGTGCTCGACCTCACCGCCGGCAGCGCCCCCCGGCGGCTGCCGGACCATGCGACCGGTTTTGCCTGGTCCTCGAAAGGCGATCTCGCCTTCCTGATCCAACAGGCGTCCGGCACGGATCTGTGGATCGGCGCCGGCGGCGTGAACGCCGGCCGCGTCGCCAGCAGCCCCGCCGGACAAACCTGGTCGGACCTGAACTGGGCACCGGACGCCGCCTCGTTGATGCTGGCCAGCAAGCCCGCCGGGGCAGGGAGCGCGGCCTCGCGATTGATGCTGATCAACGCCGATGGCAGTGCCCTGACGCCATTTGCGGCCCAGCAGGAGTATTCGAGCCCGCAGTGGGCGTCCCACGGCGACTTCGTCCTCTTCACCCGTCAGGATGAAGCGGGCGGTCGGGCCTTCTGGCTCGCGACCACGTCGCCCCTGGATGTCGATGCCGCGGAGAAGCAGGCCCTCGCCGAAGTGGAGAAGTTCATGCAGGCGCGCCTGCGCCGGGACATCGCCGCAGCGCAGGATGGGCTCGATGCCCAGGGACGAACCGCCTACGAGGGGGGTGCGTCGACACTGCTCAGCCCGGCGGGCACCCAGTTCGACCGGTATTACCCGGTGACCCTCCAGAAGACCGGTTCGAACCCCAGCAAATTCCTGGTCGGCGTGCGGATCTTCGTCTCACACTCCGGCGCGCAGCCGAGTTTCTTCGAAGAGCAGCTGACCCTGGTGCTGCGGGATCAGCGCTATCTGGTCGACGCGGTCAAGTCGACGCCCACGATGCTCTTGAGCCACGGACCAACGGTGCTGTCTGTCGAGGTCGTCCAAGGGTCGCCTGAGCAGCAGGTCCGGGTCCGGTTCGACGCCGACCTTCGGTCGGGTACGGTGACCAAGGACACGATCCTGGTCACAGACGCCGATGGCAAGCCCGTCAGCTCACGTATCACCTTCGATCCTGACAACCACCTGGCGACCCTGACCCTGAAGTTAAAGGTCGGGAGCACCTACCAGCTGGCCGTGACGACCGGCGTCGCCGACATCAACGGTGTCAGTCTCGCGCAAGAGTACGACGCCCCGCTGGTGATCAGTCGCTGACGACCACGCTGGCGGCGATCGCCGCGGCGACCTCCCCTCCGCCGTAGAGGGACTCCAGCGGCGAGGGCTCTTTCTCGAACTCCCTTGTCTTTTCCAGCAGGCCCGGGTGGTCCTGGATAAAGCTGGTAGAGATTTGACCGTTGACGAAGTCTGGCTCCTCTAAGAGGGCACGGTGGAACGGGATGGTCGTCTTTGGCCCGGTCAAAACGAATTCCCGCAGCGCACGGCGGCCGCGACCGATCGCCGACTCGCGGTCATCGCCCCAGACGATGAGCTTCAGCAACAGCGAGTCGAAGTGCGGCGAGATCTCCTGGTGGGGCCTGATGCCGCTGTCGACTCGAACGCCGGGGCCGGACGACGGCGCATAGCGCTGCACGCGGCGCGGCGTCGGCATGAAGTTGCGCAGTGGGTCCTCGGCGTTGATCCGAAACTCGATCGCATGCCCGCGCGGCTCGCCGTAGCCACCGGGAGGGAGGCGCTCGCCGCGGGCGATGCGGATCTGCTGACGCACGAGGTCAATCCCGACGACCACCTCGGTGACCGGATGCTCGACCTGGAGCCTGGTGTTCATCTCGAGAAAATAGAACTCGTCGCCCGACACGATGAACTCGACCGTTCCCGCGTTGCGGTAGCCTACCGCCGCCGCCGCCCTGACGGCCGCGTCGGCCATCGCCAGTCGCCTCGGTGCGCTGAGGCCGACCGCCGGCGTTTCCTCGAGCAGCTTCTGATGACGGCGCTGGATCGAACACTCGCGCTCGCCGAGCGCAAGGGTCGTGCCGTGGTCATCGGCCAGGACCTGCATCTCGATGTGGCGCGGATGCTCCAGATATCGCTCCAGGTAGACATCGGGGCTGCCGAACGAGCTCTGTGCCGCCCGGCGGCAGGCTTCGAACGCCGCCGGGAGCTCCTCGGCCCGCTTCGCGACGCGCATCCCAATCCCGCCCCCACCGGCTGCCGCCTTGACCATCACCGGGTAACCGATCCGTTCCGCCTCGCGAAGGGCGGCGCCCTCGTCGGCGAGCGCCGCCGTACCGGGAACCACGGGGACGCCGGCATCGCTCATTCGGCGACGGGCCTCGACTTTATCGCCCATCGCTCGCATGCTGGATGCCGTCGGGCCGATGAAGGTCAGGCCGTTCCGGGCGCACACCTCGGCGAAGGCTGGGTTCTCGGACAGAAAGCCATACCCGGGATGGACCGCGTCGGCGCCCTGCTTGCGCGCGACCCGCACCAGCTGTTCGATATCGAGATAGGCCCGGCGCGGCGACTCGCCGCTCAGGCCGACGCGCTCATCGGCAAAGTAGGCATGCGGGGAGCGGGCATCGGGCTCCGCGTAGACCGCGACGGTCGGGATCCCCATCTCCCGGCAGGTCCGCATCACCCGGAGGGCGATCTCGCCGCGGTTCGCGACCAGTACCTTGGTGACGTTAGCCAATCGTCATCAACACTTCGTTGGGCGCGACGATCGCGCCCTCCCTGGCGAAGACCTCGCGCACGGTGCCGCCGACGGTCGCCACGATGTCGTTCTGCATCTTCATCGCCTCCAGGACGACGACCACGTCACCCAGCCGGACGCGGTCCCCGGGCGCGACCTTGATCTTGACCACCATCCCCTGCATCGGCGCCTGGATCGCGCCATCGCCTCCGGCACGCTGAGCCGCGGTCGGACCTGACGCGGCGGCCGCGGGCGCCGAGGCGGTTACCCCGGCCCCATCGCCGAGGATCCGAACGCGATAGGGCTCGCCGTCGACTTCGACGGTGAACTCGCGGGCGGCCGGTTCCGCCGCCGCCGGCGGTCCCTGCGGGACGACGGCGGGCGCCGCTGCCGGTTGCGGTTCGGGCGTCGGGGTCGGTGGCGTCACGCCAGCAGCCGGTTCGGCGCGGTGCCCGGCCGGCCGAAGAATATTCGGTGCGTCTTCCGGGAACAGAATGTAGGTCAGCACCTGGTCCACCCCGCTCGGGTTCAAGCCCTGCTTGCGCATCTCGCGCCGGGCTCGGTCGATGCCGGGCTGCAGCAGGTCCGCGGGCCGGAGGGTGATCGCCTCCGACGAGCCGAGCGCGCGCTTGCGGACGTCGGGGTCGATGGGCCCGGGTGGCTCCCCGAACAGTCCTTTCACGTAGTCACGGAATGGCTGGTCGATGTGCTGGTAGCGTTTCTCGCTGAGCGTGTTGGCCAGCGCCTGGTTCGCGGCGATCCGGTTGATCGGCGCCGCCATCGGCGGGTACCCCATCTCCTGGCGGACCAGGAGCAGCTCCTCCAGCAGCCGGTCGTAGCGATCGATCGCGTTGCGCTCACGGAGGTTGCGGATCAGGACCGCCAGGACGGGAGCGGGTAACTGATGCTGCAGGACCAGGACATCGTTTCGAAAGGCGATCGGGTCCTGGAACTCGAGATACTCATCGTGGATCTCATCGAAATAGCGGCTCGCCTGGCCAATCAGATTGAGGTCGAGGCCGGTGTCGTACGGTCCGTCGCGAAGACTGGCCACCATCGTCTCGGTCGCGGGTTGCGAGGCGCCCCAGGCCAGCGCCGAGAGCGCGGTATCGATGCCGGTCGCTCCGGCCTCGATTGCGCCGTAGTACGAAATCGGCGCCAGGGCCGTCGTCGCGTGGGAATGCACGCTGACGGGTAGCTTGGTGGCGCTGACGATCGCGCTGACCAGCGCCCGGGCGGGGATGGGCGCCAGGATCCCAGCGACATCCTCGATCCCGATCCAGTCCACCCCCAGGGCTTTCAACCGGCCCGCCGATTTGACGATGCGGGCCTCGTCCACGACCGGGCTCGGGCTGTAGACCATGGCGCCGATGACGCGCGCCCCCGCCTTGCGGGCGGCCTCGATCGGCACCTGGAGGTTGCGGAGGTCGTTGAGCGGATCGAACATGCGAATCACGCGAACGCCATCGTCGACGGCCTGCTCGATGAAGGCCCGCACCACGTCGTCGGGCTGATGCCTCTGACCGAGCAGCGTCTGGCCGCGGATCAACATCTGCAGCGGCGTCTTGACAATGGCGGCTCGCAACGCGCGCAGCCGCTGCCAGGGATCCTCCTTCAAGGCGCGCACCGAGGCGGCAAAGGCCCAGCCGCCCCAGGCGTCGAGTGCGTGGTACCCGATGTCGTCCAGGGTCTGCGCGATGGGCAGCACGTGCTGCAGCTTGAGGCGCCCCTGCAGCAGACTCTGTTGGGCGTCGCGTAGCACAGTCTCGGTGATCAAGACCCTGGGCACGCCGCTATTGTATTCCCGGTTTTCAGACCGGCTTAACTAATCGGTTTGCCTCCCGTCGCTCGATGAGCTTCCCTTTCGCGCCCGGGTCGTTGAGTGCCAGGATGCCGGTCGCGAGATGAGCGGCATTCCGGGCGCCGGCCTCACCGATGGCGACGGTCGCCACCGGGATGCCGGCCGGCATCTGGGACATCGAGAGCAGCGCGTCGAGCCCGCCCAGCGCGCCCCCCGACATCGGCACGCCGATCACGGGCAGCAGGCTCCAGGCCGCCACCACGCCGGGCAGGTGCGCCGCGCCGCCGGCGGCGGCGATGAGGACTTTGAGCCCACGGCCTTCGGCCTGCGTCGCCCACTGGCGACAACCCTCGGGGTCGCGGTGCGCAGAGCGGACCACGACCTCGTATGTCACGCCGTAGGCATCCAGCACTTCGCAGCAGCGCTGCATGGTCGGACGGTCTGACTCACTTCCCATCACGATCCCGACCAGCGGCGCGTCGCTCACGGAAGAACCGGCGCTTCGATTTCGCGCAGAGCCAGGTCGTGCCGGTAGGTCATACCCTGGAAGCGGATCCGGTCGACGTTGCGATAGGCGCGCTCGCGCGCCTCCCCGATCGAGTCACCGAGGGCAACCAGGGTCAGGACACGCCCGCCCGCCGTGAGATAGCCGGCCGGGCCGGCGGTCGTGGCAGCATGGAATGCGAAAACGTCGGGCTCGAGTGTCCCCAGGCCCTCGACCGGGTAACCCGTCTGATAGGTCCCCGGATATCCGCGGGAGGCGAGGACGACCCCAACACTCGACCTGCCCGACCACGATGGATTGACCTCACCGAGCGCGCCGCGCGCGGTCGCCTCGAGCCAGGGCACCACATCCCCGCTCAGCCGTGGCAGAACAACCTGCGCCTCCGGGTCTCCGAAACGGGCATTGAACTCGAGCGCCTGGACCCCGGAGGGCCCCACCATCAGGCCGGCGTAGAGGCAGCCGTAATACGGCGTCCCCTCGTCGCGGAGGCGCTGAACCACCGGCTTGAGCACAGCGGTCACGGCTCGATCGATCTCCTCCGGGCCAAAGAAGCCGACCGGCGAATAGCCGCCCATCCCGCCAGTGTTGGGTCCCTTATCGCCGTCCAGGGCCCGCTTGTAGTCGCAGGCCGGCGGCAGCGGGACCACGCGATCCCCGTCGACCAGAGCCATCAGGGAAACCTCGCGGCCGTCGATCTTCTCCTCGAGGACGATCCGGTCAGCGGCGGCGCCCACCGTCTTGCGCAGCATCAGGGTGTCGATGCATTCGAGCGTCTCATCCGCATCGCGCGGCACCAGCGTGCCTTTGCCCTTGGCGAGCCCATCCGCTTTGACGACGAACGGCCGGCGCTCGCCGCGCACGAAATCCTTGGCCCGGGCCGGGTCGTCGAAGACGTGATGGGCGGGGGTTGGCACGCCGGCGCGCGCCATCAGGGACTTGGCAAACGCCTTGCTGCTTTCGATCCGCCCGGCCGCCGCGGTCGGGCCAAAGACCAGGCGGCCGTCGGCGATCAGCCGGTCGGCGACTCCGGCGGCGACCGCCGCCTCCGGACCGATCACGGTCAAACCGATCTCCCGCTCGGCGACGAAACGGGCAATCCCGACGACGTCCGTTGCCTGCAGTCCGCTGTTGACGGCGATCGCCGCGGTCGCCGCGTTACCCGGGGCGCAGTAGACAGCACTGGTCAGCGGGCTCTGCAGCGCCTTCCAGGTGAGCGCGTGCTCCCGCGCACCGCTGCCGACGATCAGGACGTTCATTCCCACTCGATGGTCGAGGGCGGCTTCGACGAGATGTCGTAGACGACGCGGTTGACGCCCGGAACCTCGTTGACGATGCGGCTGGAGATCTTTGCCAGCACCTCATAGGGCAGGCGTGCCCAGTCGGCCGTCATCCCATCCTCGCTTTGCACCGCCCGCACTGCGACCACGTTGCCGTACGTCCGGTAGTCACCCATCACCCCCACGCTCTGCAACGGCGTCAGGATGGCAAACGACTGCCAGAGTGAGCGATAGAGTCCCGCCGCCTTGATCTCGTCGACGACGATCCAGTCCGCCGCTCGGAGCGTCTCCAAGCGTTCCTGGGTCACCTCGCCGATGATGCGGACGGCCAGGCCGGGACCGGGAAACGGCTGGCGGTGCACCATGTCCTCGGGCAGCCCCAGCGCCGAGCCGATGGCACGAACTTCGTCCTTGAACAGGTAACGTAGCGGCTCGACCAACTTGAAACGTAGATCCGCGGGCAGGCCACCGACGTTGTGATGCGTCTTGATCCGATGGGCATTGTGGGTGTCGTGGCTGGTGCTTTCGATCACATCGGGATACAGCGTGCCCTGCGCCAGGAAATCGGTGCCCAACAGCGAGGCCGCTTCGCGCTCGAAGACCTTGATGAAGCTGGCGCCGATGCGACGTCGCTTCTCCTCCGGATCGATGATCCCCTGCAGCGCGTCGAGGAACTCGTCGCTGGCATCAACCGCCTTGAGGTCGATGCCGAGATGACGCTGCATGACCTCTTCCACGCGCCGCCGCTCGTCCCGACGCAACAGCCCGTTGTCGACGATCAGGCAGGTCAGCTGACCGGGGATCGCGCGATGCACCAGCGTGGCGCAGACGGCCGAATCCACCCCTCCTGACAGTGCGCAGAGCACCCGGCCGTCACCAACCTGTTCGCGGATGGCCCGGGTCGCCTCGTCGATGAAGGCTGCCGGCTTCCAGGTGCCGCGGCAACCAGCGACCTGGTACAGGAAGTTACGCAAGATCTCACGCCCCTGGGGCGTGTGGATCACCTCTGGGTGGAACGCGATCCCGTAACGTCCGGCATCGTCGGCCATCGCCGCGATGGTCGAGTTCTCGGATTCCGCCAGGTGGCGAAAGCCCCGTGGCGCTTCGAGGATGGTGTCCCCGTGGCTCATCCACACCGGAAGCTCCGTGGGTAGGTCGTGGAAAAGGCGGGCCCGGTCCCGGACACGGACGCTGGCCGGTCCATACTCCCGTTTCCCGGCCGGGGCTACCTTGCCCCCGAGCTGATAGGCGAGCAACTGCATCCCGTAACAGATGCCGAGCACCGGGACGCCGGCCTCGAGCGCCGCGGGATCGCAGCGCGGTGCGCCGTGCTCGTACACGCTGGACGGTCCGCCGGAGAGGATGAGCGCCTGCGGAGCGCGAGCCCGGATCGCCTCCCAAGGGGTGGTCCCGGGGATCAACTCGCAATACACGCCGGCTTCACGCACACGGCGCGCGATCAGCTGGCTGTACTGCGACCCAAAGTCGAGCACCAGCACCAGGTCCTGCGCCTCCAGGCTCCCCTCCCCCGCGGGCGCGGACGGCTGATGTTGAAGCGTCGAGGCTCGGGCGACCGCTATGTCCCCATCCCGACTTGCTGGGCCTGCTGGAAAAGCTTCCCCTCGTTCTGGATCGCCGGGGCGATCACCAGCTCGGTCTGCTGGAAATCGCGCAGCGTCGCGGCGCCACAGACGCCCATCGCCGAGCGAAGGGCACCGACCAGGTTTTGCGTCCCATCGTCGACTCGCGCCGGCCCGAGCAGGACCTCGCGCAGCGTGCCACGCCGGCCGACCTTGATGCGCGTGCCACGCGGGAGATTCGGATCGGGCGTCGCCATCCCCCAGTGATAGCCGCCGCCTGCCGCATCGGTGGTTCCCGCAAAGATGGAGCCGACCATCACCGCATCGGCACCCGCGGCGAACGCCTTGGCGATGTCGCCGGCCACCCGCATGCCGCCGTCGGTGATGACCTGGACGCGGCGGCCGGTCTCACGTAAGCAGGTTTCCCGCGCAGCGGCCACATCGCTGGTCGCGGTGACTTGCGGCACCCCGACGCCGAGGACGCCGCGGGTGGTGCAGGCCGCGCCCGGTCCGACGCCCACCAGGATGCCCGCGATGCCCGTTTGCATCAGCTCCAGCGCGGTTTCGTAGTCGACGCAGTTGCCGGCGACGACCGGGATCGACAGCCCGGTGCAGAGCTTCTCGAACGAGAGTTGCTCATAGGAACGCGAGATGTGCCGCGCGGTGAGGACCGTCCCCTGGACGACCAGGCAATCGGCCCCCGCCTCCGCGACCAGGCCGGCGCGCCGGCTGGCGTGGGCCGGCACGGTCGAAACGCCGACCGGGACCCGGGCCCGCTTGACGGCCATGATCCGCTCTCCAATCAGCTGCTCGCGAACCGGGGCCTGGTACAGCTTCTGCAGCAGGGCGTTGATGTGCTCCCGGGGCGCCTCCGCGATCTCCTGCAGGACGCTGGTCGGGTCGGCGTAGCG
>Ga0209234_1000723_pt1 | contig 11750 bp, 14 predicted proteins | sample GraSoi013_1_20cm_2_FD_185816 | JGI IMG/M metagenome (GOLD analysis project Ga0209234, IMG submission 185816) | Grasslands soil microbial communities from the Angelo Coastal Reserve, California, USA - Sample 08_20_2013_1_20cm (SPAdes) (version 2) | ecosystem: Environmental > Terrestrial > Soil >... | reverse complement strand
CTCTACCTCAGTCGCGGGCTCGCCGAGCAGATGGGCGGATCGCTCCAGCTCGCGTCGAGCCGGCCCGGGAAGGGCTCGACGTTCGCGCTCCGCCTCCCGGTCGGCGTCGCCTAACTCGCCAGACCGCTCAGCAGGCGTCGCGAACTGGCGCTGACTTCTTTTACTGCCGCATCGAACGCCGGGGCGTTGGCCCGGGATGGTGCCCGGTAGCCACTGATCTTCCGGACGAACTGTAGGGCGGCGTCGTGGATTTCCTGCTCGGTCGGCTTGCTTTCTTTGCGGCGCAGGGTCTTGATGCTTCGGCACATGCGCTCATTATCGTTATGGCCATGGCGGGCTGGTCTGGGTTCGATGCCGACGTGGCGGTGGTCGGAGCGGGACCAGCGGGGGCCGCCGCCGCACTCTTTGCCGCGCGCCGGGGCCGTCGGGTCGTCGTGTTGGAGAAGCAGGCTTTCCCGCGTGATAAGCCATGCGGCGAAGGCTTGATGCCGAGCGGCCGGTCGCCGCTCCGGGAGCTGGGGCTCGACGCCATCGTCACCGCCCAGGGCGCGCCCCCACTCAACGGCGTGCAGTTCGGGCTTCCCCACCAGCCCCTGGTCGCCGTCCCGTTCCCGGAACATCGCGGCGATCAGGCCGGACTCGGCATCCGGCGGCTGGAGTTCGATGCCCGGCTCGCCGATGCGCTCAGCCGCGATCCGCGCATCGAATTCTGCCAGCGCACCGAAGTCCGTGATATCCGTGAAGACCCCGGCGGGTCCACCGTCTCGACGACGAGTGGCGACGTTCGGGCACGGTTCGTCGCTGTCGCCGACGGCTTACGCTCGGGTCTTCGCCATCGCCTGGGCTGGACCGTCGGACCTCGGCCGCCGCATCGCTACGGGATCGTCGCGCACTGGGAGGTCGACGGGCCGGTCGACCCCTGGGTCCGCATCACGTTCGACCATGACCTCGAGGTCTACGAGGGCCCGGTGGCCGGCAATCAACGGATGATCGGCCTCCTCTGCTACCAGCCCCGCATGCGGGAATTCAGTGGTCGGCTTGCCGCGCGCTACCGCGAGATCGTGCTGTCGCTCCGTCCCGAGCTTGGCGATGCCCAACTGGTCGGGTCGGTCGCGGCCGCCGGACCGTTCTGGTATCGCGCGTCGACGGTCGCCGAGCGCGGCATCTTCCTTGTGGGCGATGCCGGCGGATTCACCGACCCGATCACGGGGGAGGGTATCGCCGCCGGATTGCGGCAGGCGCGCGCCTTCGCGCTCGCGCTGGATTCGTCGAATCCCGAGCGCGCCTACCGGCAAGCGCATCGGCATCTTACGAAGGACCCGCGTCGGGTCGCCTCACTCTTTCTGCGACTGACCCGAACGCCGGCAATCGTGGAGCGTGGCCTCCACAGTCACGAGCGCGCTCCCCGGATGCTGACCAAGCTGCTCGGCGTCGGGTTCGGTTACTGGGGCTTCAACCGAATCAGCCCGCGGGAGTGGTTGCGGATGTTCACCGGCCGCTGACCAGGCGCGGCACGAAGCGTGGCTTATCCCCCATCCGCTCGCGGTAAGCCGGGATCGCCATCAACAGGGCGTCCTCTTCCCTGATCCGCCGGCCAAGCAGCCCGGCATTGGCCACACCAAGGCCCAGCGCACTCAGGTAGGCCCCGCCGATCAGGGGCAAGCCAAGAAACTCCAGCGCCAGGGCCACGTAGTTTGGATGGCGGATGAACCGGTAGGGGCCCCGGTCGACGACTGGCAGGTCGCTCGGGACGAGCGCCCGCACGGTCCACGAGTCACGCAAGCTCACCAGCACGCTCAAGCGGAGCGCGACGGCGCACACTGCGGCCAGCCATCCGATCGCGGCGACCGGCGCCGGCGGCGGGCGGCGGCGGAGCGCCCGCTCCACTGCCGGGAGCGTGAACAGGCCGACATTGATAAGGGCGATCCATTGGAACACCGAACGGCCGGCTTGCGGCGCGTCCGGCTGGCGTCGCTGGATCAGGCGTTCATTCCGCGCCGAATAGACCAGCTCGATGCCGCGCTGGGCACCGAAGACGAACAGCACGATGGCGTAAGGGCCGGCCCTCACAACGTCAGGCGCAGCAGCGCCAGTTCGATCGACAGCCCGGGTCCAAAGGCGATCGCCAGCACGCGCCCGGACGACCGCATCTTTTCCGCGGCATCCAGCACGAAGAAGATTCCGGCGCTGGAGGCGTTCCCATCCTCGCTGAACACTCGGCGCGAGGTGGAGAGGGCGTCGGGCGGAAGCCGCAGCGCTCGCTCGATCGCATCGAAGATGCCTGGCCCCCCTGGATGCGCGGCCACCAGGTCGATCTCCGCCAGGGTGGTGCCGGCGACAGCAAGGAACGATTCGACCGCCTCGAGCAGGTGGGCTTCCACCATCTGCGGCAGCTCACGGCTGAGGACCACCCGAAGTCCCCCATCGCGCAGCTCGTAGCCGAGATGCCGCGCGCCCTCCGGTACCAGCATCGTCCCGCAGTGCTCCACCGTCCAGCCGGTCGGCATGTCGCCAGCGCGTAGCACGGCAGCACCCGCACCATCGCCGAAGACGATCGCGGCGATCAGGTTGTCGACCGAGTGGTCATCCGGTTGGAATGTCAGCGAGGGCAGCTCGACCGCGAAAACGAGGGCGGCCCGATCGGGATACGCCCGGATGTAATCGAGCGCGCGCGCCAGCCCGGCAACCCCTCCGCCGCAGCCGAGCTCGGTGATCGGCAGGCGAGCAACGCCAGGGTGAAGGCCAAGGATCGGAATCAGTTCGGCGTCCAGTGAGGGCAGCACGACGCCGGTGCACGAGACGCCGACCACCAGCCCGATGTCGGCAAGGTCGATCTGGCTTCGTTCCAGCGCGGCACAGCAGACCTGGCGTGCCAGCACGCGGGCGTGTTCGAGGTAGGCATCCGTCTGCTGGCTCTGAGTGCGCCGCTCCATCAAGGAGGTCAGCGGCTGCGCAAAGTGGCGGGTGCGGGCGCCCTCATCGCTCTGCAACTTTGGCATCCGGCGGCCGCGGGCTTTGCCGAGCGCATCCCACACCTCGTCGACACTCGCCGTGAGCGGCGGTACGGCCGTCGCCAGGCCGACGATGCGCCCATCGCCCGTCGCCGTTTTCGGCGTCACAGTGTGATGCTAGGCTGGCTCGGTGGTTGTCCGCCCGTCCAGATTCGAAGATCGTGGGCCGCTCATCGAGCTGATCAAAGGCTACTTCGCGTTCTACCACACGCCGTTTGCCGGCGAGACGAAACTGCGCGCGCTACTCGATGCTCTCGACCAGGACCCGGATCGTGGCACCCAGCTCGTCGCCGAGGCCGACGGCCGCCTGCTCGGATTTGCCACGCTCTACAGCTGCTACGACACGCTGCTCGCGGATCGCATTCTCGTGATGAATGATCTTTTCGTCGACCCGGCTTCCCGCAATCAGGGCGTCGGCGCTGCGCTGTTCGATGCCAGCCTGGCCTACGCCGCGGCCCGCGGTTACGCGCGGCTGGATTGGGTCACGGCACAAGACAATCGTGCAGCGCAGCGCTTTTACGAACGGCATGGCGCCCGGCGCGGTCCCTGGGTCTCGTACAGCGCCGTCCCGAAAGCTCGGGTCGAACATTGACCTGATCCGGGTCGGGGGCTCAGGCGGTCTTTCGCTTCCTTCGCACGGCCGGCTTGCTGCGCCCCTTCGATGCGCGACGCGCTTGCTGGACGCTCGCCTGCAGCGCTGCCATCAAGTCATTGACGCCGGCGCCGGTCAGCACCTCCGGCGGCACCGGCCGGGCCGAGGCGGCCCGCCCTTCGATCAGCGTCCTGAGCCGGTCGCGATACTGGTCCGGGTAGCGCTCCGGTTCGAACGGGCCGGACAACGTGTTGATCAGGAGCGCGGCCATCTCTCGCTCTTTCTTGCGGAGATCATGGGGGGCGTTCGGTTCCAGTTCGGAGGCGGGCAGGATCTCATCCACGTGAAATAACGTGCTGAGCACGATCAGGCGGCCGTGCGGCCGCAGCGCCGCGAGGTATCGCTTCCGCCGGAGAACGAACCAGCAGATCGCCATCCGCTTCGTCTCCCGCATGGCATCGACCAGCAGGCCGAAGGCGCGCTCGTGATCGCGTTCCGGGACCGCGTAGTAGCTGACGTCGTAGTAGATCGGGTCAATCGCGGAGCTGTCCACGAATTGCTCGACGTCGATGGTGCGACTTCGTTCGGGAGCGAGCTCCTCGAGCTCGCCTCGGTCAACCGTGACGTAACGATCCTTGGCCACCTCGAAGCCCTTCAGGACGTCGGCGGCCGACACCGGCTGGCTGGCGGGTGCCACCGGCCGGCTGGTCGGGAACGGAGCCGGCTGCGGGAAAGCCACACCGCTCGCCTCCGGCACGATGGCTTTCATCGCGCGCGCTGACTCCAGCGGAGGCCGAAACGGCGCCGGCTCGACAACTCGCTGATGACGGATGCGCTGACCGCTCAGCCGATCGATCTCGTGAAAACGCACATCCTTCCGCCGGGTCGCCGGATAGAGGCGAACCGGAACGCTCACCAGGCCGAAGCTGATCGTTCCGGTCCAGACTGCCCGCGCCATCCTGCTCGAATTATGCGGCCTGGTTCGCCTCCATCGGGTAGCCCGCTGCCCGCCACGCCGGCAAGCCGCCGGTCAGCATCCAGGCGTCGTAGCCCTGGCGCCGCAGGACGCGGGTCAACCGAGCGCTGGCCTCCTCGTCCGGGCAGGTGCAGTAGGCGATGATGGTCTTGTCGCGCGGGAGCTCGGGCAGGCCGCTGACCAGGTCCGCGAGATGCCGGTTGCGATCGAGGACGTCACGCGGCGACACCCAGAACGCTCCCGGAATCCGTCCCCGGACGGCGCCGCCGATCAGAGGCGACGTCAAATCCAGCACGATCGCCTCACCCGCCTCGATGCTCTCCCGCGCTGTTGCCGGGTCGATCCGATAGGGCCGTATATCCATGGTGGTCCCTCCAATGCTTGTCGCGATCATTGAACCGTTCACATAATGGCTAAACCATCGGCACGGCGGGTATATTCCAATCGTGGACACCACAGTCGAGCGGGAACCGGCGCTGCAGCTCTGGACGCTGCTGCGAGACAGGGCTCTGGCCAGTCTGAAGGACGATTTCAGCGCCCGCGTGGCGGGTTGCGGCCTTTCCCTCCCGCAGGGCAAGCTGATCCGGGAGCTCGCCCGGCCGGAGTCGCAGCGCGAACTGGCGCGAAGGCTGCACTACGATCCGTCCAACATCACGTCACTGGCCGACTCCCTGGAGGCACGCGGCTTGATCGAGCGCCGCGCCGATGCCGCCGACCGGCGGTTTCGTCTGCTGGCGCTGACGCCCGCGGGCGAGCAGTTGCAAGCGTCGCTGGAGGAACGGCTGGCCCAACCCCCCGCCTTCCTGCAGCGGTTGACTCAGGACGAGCAAAAGCAGCTCCTGCTGCTGCTCACCAAGATCTTCGATACCGATCCGCTGCGGACATAGGACATAGCCAGCGGGCCGCCGATCAGCGACCGAGGTCGCGGCGCTGGAAGCTCAAGAGACCGATGGTCATGGCGATGGCAATGATGGCCATGAGAACCCAGAAGCCGGTCCAGTAGACGCCGGTCGTCAACGGCGTCCCGTACAGATAGAAGATCGAGACGTTCGCAACCCACTGCGGCCAGCGGAAGAGCGGGACGAACTGGGTCAAGAAATACGAGACCACCGCGTAGCCGGACAGCAGGAGCACGGTTGCCCGCGGAATCCAACCCGCAAGCGCCGCTCCCAGAGAGCCGAACGCCAACCCGAACGGCAGGAGGAGCGCCGTCGCCAGGGCGATGGACTCGACGCCAAGGCTGATGCCCTGGGCATCCGCGGCCCACAACGTGACCGCGCTCCCCACCACCGCGATGAACGTGGTCGCAACCAGCAGCGCGCCTGCACGCTCCAGTGCGACACGCCGGCGGGAGACTGGTTCACTGAGCACCATCTCCAGGCGCCCTTCGGTATCGTCGGTCGTCCAGCGGCTCACCTGGGTGATGGCAAAGGCGCCGAGCACCAGCGGCATCATCGCAAACCAGAAGACGCTGATGACGGCCCGATTGAGATCGCCCTGACCGCTGACGTAGGCACGGAAGATCGGAATGTGGTTGACGAGATCCGCCACCGATTTCGCAAGCGACGTCATGAACAGCGCCAGCAAGGCGGTCGACACCATCCAGGCCGTAAGTCCCACGCGTTGTTCATAGATCGTGGCGAGCACCGGCACGCGCAGGAACGGGTTGCGCGACGGCTCGATGACTCGCGGGCGCACGGCGCGCCTGGGGCGCACCAGGCCGGCGCCGAGATCTCGCCGCGTAAAGGCGACGCCGGCAAGCGCGACCAGGGCGAGGGCGGCGGCCGAAACGCCCAGGGTGCTTGCCCAGTCGATTTGCCCACCCGGACTCAGGCCATTCGTCCGGTCGACGTAGTAAAAGGGCGAGACGCCGCGGAAACGAGCGGGCGCCTCGAGCGTGCGGCCGAGGCTGTTGAGCAGGAAGAGGGCGAGCAGCACGATCGCGCTCACGCCGGCGGCCACCCGGCGGGAATCGACAAATTGCGCGATCAGCAGAGCGAGGGCGAAACAGGCGACGGTGACGGCCAGCAGTGCCGCGCCGTCCGCGAGCAGGCCCTCGATCGGAAGGGGTGACCCGACGATGGTCGCCCCGAGTCCGGTCAGCAGAAGCACGATGAGGATGGAGGCGGCCGCGGCGATGACGAACGCCCCGGTTCGGGCCGCCGTCACCCGCGCCCGAGAAGTCCCGCTGGCCAGCCACAGCTCCAGGAGTCCGCGGTCCTCGTCGCCACGGATCGCGCCCGATCCAGCGATCAGGGCCCAGAACCCAAAAATAACCGGGAAGAAGCCGAAGGCGCGCCATTGGACATAGCCGGCGAGGGTCTCAGGATGGACCGGTAGCGGGACCAGATAGCTGAGCTGCCGCCCAAGGAGCTGCATCTGGAGTCCGAACTGCTGCCGCGCCGACTCGCTGGTGCCGACAATGGCCTGGAAGCCGAGGGACTGCAGCATTCCACTGAACGCTCCGATGGCGGCAGTGGAAATCATGCCGGTGCGGTGAAAGCGCAGCCCGATCCGGAGCATCATGTCGCGGCTGACTCGAGCGGGGGCTCGTCGCGGTAATAGCTGAGGAACAGCTCTTCGAGGCTTGGCTCCTCGCTCACGAGGTTGAGAACTCCGCGCCCGGCGATCGCGGTCAGCAGCGGCTCGAATCCACCGCGCACGTTGCAGCGGACACGTGATCCATCGACGCGCACGTCGCTCACTCCCTCCGCTTCCTTGATGGCCTCGACCGGCGGGATGCCGGCGAATTCGATCTCGACGTGGTGGATGCGCAGGTGATGGAGCTCATCGAGGCCGGCGATGCTGACCAGGCGGCCGCGGCGGATGATCCCGACGTGGTCGCAGACGTGTTCCACCTCCGAGAGCACGTGGGACGAGAGGAAGATGGTCGCGCCGTCCTGGCGCGACTCAGTCAGCAGGTCGTAGAAGGTCTGCTGGTTGAGGGGATCCAGGCTGGCGGTGGGTTCGTCGAGGATGAGAAGGGACGGTCGGTGCATGAAGGCCACCAACAGGCCCAGCTTTTGCTTGTTGCCGCGCGAGTACTCCCGGTAGCGGCGGCCGAGATCCAGTTCCAGACGTTCGGAGATCACCCGGACTCGGGTGGTGTCAACCCCGCCGCGCAGGCCGCCCAGGTAAGCGACGATCTCGCCGCCGCGCAGCCCACCGAACTGGGGCAGCTCGCCCGGAAGGTAGCCGACTTTCGTTTTGACCGCAACCGCCTCTCGCTGGCAATCGAGACCGAAGACCTGCGCGCTGCCGCGGGTTGGAAAGATCATGCCCATCAGCAGCCGAATCGTCGTCGTCTTGCCGGCGCCGTTGGGGCCAAGGAAGCCAAAAACCTCGCCGGCGCCAACCTCCATGTCGAGGTCGAAGAGGCCGCGTTGCATGCCGTAGTCCTTGGTCAGCCCCCGGGTCGTGATCGCGGCCGTCAGGGGATTCCCACCTGTCAGCCGGACGAGGATCGCACGCCGACCTCGTCGAGGTGCTCGAGCAGGTCACTCGGATCTTCGTAAACGCGGTACGCGCCCGCCTGCTGGAGTTCCTCGCGACCGTAGCCGCCGGATAGCAGTCCGACGCCCAGTGCGGGGGCTCGCTGCGCCGCCAGCAGATCCCAGACGCTGTCGCCCACGACGATCGAGTGCATGATGTCGACGCCGAGCCGCTCGGCGGCGGCAAGAAAGAGATCTGGATCCGGCTTCGCATGGGCGACGTCCTCCCGCGTGATCACCACCTTCGGCTTCACGCCAAGCATGGCAATGGACGGGTCGGCGGTTCGTGGGCTGCCGCTGGTGGCGATCGCCCAGGGCACCGTCTGTTCGTCGAGCCGGTTCAACAGTTCGCGTGCACCCGGCAGCGGGCGGACTTCTCCCATCCGACGGACGAAGGCCTCGGCGTGGCGGGCGCGTAGGGCCTTCGCCTCCTCGGCGCTGAGCTGCTTGCCGGTCTCGCGCAGCAGCGCGTTGACGAACAGCCCGCCGCTCATCCCGATTCGCCGGTGGATGCGCCAGACCGAGAGTTCCATTCCCGCGTTGCCGAGCACCTCGTGCCAGGCGAGCACATGCTGGTAGACGCTGTCGACCAGCGTTCCGTCGAGGTCAAAGAGTAGCGCCGGGGCCGCGTGAGCCATCCCGCTAGTGTGGCACGCGGCTTAACCGGGTTTTAATCCGGAGCCGCTAGACTGCACGCCCATGTCACGCATTCCTCGACTCGCGATCGTCGCTCATGACGGCAAGAAGGCTGACCTGGTGGCCTTCGCCACGTTCAACCGCGATCAACTGTCCCAATGCCAGCTCGTCGCGACGAGTTCGACCGGCAAACTGCTCGGCGCCAAAGTCGGGCTCGAGGTTGAATGCCTCGAGTCCGGCCCGGTCGGCGGCGACGTCCAGATCGCGAACCGGGTCGTCCAGGGCGACATCGACGCCGTCGTGTTCATGGTCGATCCACTGGACAAGCATCCGCACGAACCCGACATCCAGACCTTGCTGCGCATCTGCAACGTCTGCAACGTGCCGCTGGCCACCAACAGCGCCACGGCCGATGCCCTGGTCGGCTCACCACTGCTGCCCGCCCTGCGCGAGGCTCGCTGAGTATCGGCAGCCCGAGTTCGGGGTGGCTAGCGGACCGGCACTTCCTCCCCATCCTGCGCCCAGCGCGTATGGAAGGAGCCGGCGCGGTCGATCCGGCGGTAGGTGTGCGCGCCGAAGTAATCGCGTAAGCCCTGGACCAGGTTGGCCGGCAGGCGCTCGCGCCGGTAGGCATCGTAGTAGGCCAGGGACGAGCTGAAGGCCGGCACCGGTATGCCGCGCTCGACCGCCACCCCGATCACGCGTCGCCAGGCGTCTTGCGTCGAGGCAATGGCGTCGCGGAAATACGGCACCAGCAGCAGGTTCTTGATGCCGGTCTCGGCCGCGTACGCCTCGGTGATCCGATTCAGGAACCGGGCACGGATGATGCAGCCGCCGCGCCAGATCCGGGCGATCGCTCCCAGCTGCAGGTCCCATCGATTCTCGGTAGAGGCGGCCTGCATCTCCTCGAATCCCTGCGCGTAGGCAACGATTTTCGAGGCATACAGCGCGCTGCGCACATCGTCGATCAGCGAGGCCGGCGCCGGCGCCTTGCCTCCACCATTGGGACCGATCAGGGTGCGGGCCGCGACCTGGCGATCCGCCTTCAGCGCGGACAGCGATCGGGCGAAGACCGCCTCGGTGATCGCGGTCACCGGGATGCCAAGGTCCAGCGCGGACTGCGAGGCCCACTTGCCAGTACCCTTCTGTTCCGCCTCATCGACGATGACGTCGACCAGGGGCCGGCCGGTCGCGCGATCGCGTTTGGCCAGGACCTCGGACGTGATCTGAATCAAGTAGGACTCGAGGTCGCCCTTGTTCCATTCCGAAAAGATGCGCGACAGGTCCTCGGCACCGAGGTTGAGAGCGTGACTCAGCAGGTCATAGGCTTCGGCGATCAGCTGGATGTCCGCGTACTCGATCCCGTTGTGGACCATCTTCACGTAGTGGCCGGCACCACCGGGGCCGATGTAGGTGCAGCACGGTTCGCCGTCGACGTGGGCGCTGATCTTCGTCAGCATGGGTTCCACTTGCTGATACGCGTCGCGGTCGCCGCCGGGCATGATGCTCGGACCGAGCAGCGCGCCCTCCTCACCGCCGGACACGCCAGTCCCGATAAAGCGGAGGCCGCGTGCCTCCAGCGCCTTGCCTCGCCGCACGGTGTCGAGGAAGTAGGAGTTGCCGCCGTCGATCAGGATGTCACCGGCCTCCAGATGCGGCGCGAGGTGATCGATCGTCTCATCGACCGGCGGCCCGGCCTTGACCATCATCAGGATCCGGCGCGGCGTATCCAGTTGCCGCACCAGCTCCTCTGGCGAGTGCGCCGGTGTGAGGGCGCCCTCTTTCCCGTACTGCTTCATGAAGTCGTCGACGCGTGACGTTGTGCGGTTATAAACGGAGACGCCAAAGCCATTGCGAGCGAGGTTGCGGGCGAGGTTCATGCCCATGGTGGCCAGCCCGACGACAGCGATCACGCTCATCGCTGCCTGCCGCTTGCTCGCCGGAGGCTGATTCCCAGCATGAGCACAACAATCACCGGGATCAGCCACCAGGCGGCAATGTGATTGGCGTTCAGGAGGGCCGATAGGACGAGTCCGATGGCGACGCTGGCCGCCATGGTCCAGTCATCGCCGACGATGAATTCGTACAGGAACCGCGCGATGGCCACGATCCACGACAACGGTGGGCGCATCGGCTAGGCCGCCGGGCGCAGGCCGAGAGCCCGGTTCCGCTCGAGGGTGATGTAGGTGAGAGCCGTCGCCGCGTAGAGAACCAGCAACCCGGGGATCGCGGCATCACCACCAGGCCACTCGATCCCGAGGCCCTCGATTGCCCAGAAGCTGCCGAAGGTGCTGAGCAGAACACCGACGATCAGCTGGAGCAGGCTGCGTGGAATGCGACGGACCGTCTGGTGCAGCGAAAATCCGATCGCTCCGATGATCACCAGCGCCCCCACGCCGCCCACCACCGCCGCGCCGAGTTGGTTGGAGCCGGCACCGAAGGTGACCACGATGAAGGCGACCTCGAGCCCCTCCAAGACGACGCCTTTGAAAGATAGGAACCAGGCGGTCCAGTCCATACCGGGGCCGGTCCACTCGGCGGTTTCGTGCGGGTCCTGGCCGCCGATACCGGCCAGCCCTCGCGCCGCGACTCGCATGATGCCCTTGCGAAACCACTGGAGGCCGAAGGTGAGCAACAGCGCGCCGACTATCAAGCGCAGCGGTCCGATAGGCACCTGGCTCAGGGCAGCGCCCAGCACGACCACGACCATCGCCAGCACGCCAAAGCCGGAAGCGGCGCCGATCAGCGTTGAGCGCCAGCCGCGGGTGGCACCGACGCCGACCACGATCGTCACCATTTCGATCGCTTCCACCGCCGAGGCGAGGAAGGTCGTGATCAGGACGGCGACGACACCGGTCACCGTTCGACTCTACCCCGTCGTCCGGGGAGGCGACTCGTCTTCAGCCGGCATCCGCCTTTTGAGCGGCTCGGAGACCGCAACGGGGTCGCTGGCAGGAAACGTTTCCATCAGGGCCTCGTCCAGCGCGTCGTAGCCGTTCTGGCCGTCGGTCTCGGCGGACGTCGCTCAGGACTCCACTGCGACT
>Ga0209234_1000721_pt1 | contig 11781 bp, 12 predicted proteins | sample GraSoi013_1_20cm_2_FD_185816 | JGI IMG/M metagenome (GOLD analysis project Ga0209234, IMG submission 185816) | Grasslands soil microbial communities from the Angelo Coastal Reserve, California, USA - Sample 08_20_2013_1_20cm (SPAdes) (version 2) | ecosystem: Environmental > Terrestrial > Soil >... | reverse complement strand
CCTGTCCATACAATCCCGCCACGAAGCGCAAGAACTCGGCGCCGGTGAGCTTGTCGTACACGAACGGCCGATCCGGAATGAAGCCGAGCCGCATCTTGGCGGAGAGCGGGTTGACGTGCACGTCGTCGCCGCCGAGGAGCACGCGGCCCTGCGTCGGCCGCAGAATGCCGGCGATCATTCGCAACGTGGTCGTCTTGCCCGCGCCGTTGGGGCCGAGGCATCCGTACAGCACGCCGCGGGGCACGTGGAGGCTGATATCGTCGACGGCGACGAAGCTGCCGTAGAGCTTGGTCAGATTCTCCAGACGGATCATAGAACCTCGAGCTTGAGCCGGCCGATCAGTGGAACCAGCTCCACCTGCCGGGCCAGTCCACCCACCGCGAGCCGCACATGCGCGGCGTCAGCGGGGAATTGGTCGAACAGCGGATCGATGGCCACCCAATCGCCGAGATAGACCTCGGGCCATGCATGGTAGTAGAAACGGCCGTTCACATAGAGAAGCCCGGCGACCGTGCGTGCCGGCAGTCCAGCGGCCCGCGCGAGCGCCACATACAGCGTCGTGAACTCATTGCAATCGCCGGTGCGATTCTCTAGGACCTTCGCGGCGCTCGGCACGCCTTCCGAGAGGGCGACACGCCGCAGCGACGCGTGCACCCAATGCGCCAGGATTTCTGCGGCCCGCGCCGGGTTTTTTTCGCGCTGGAGGATTTGCCGCGCTTCCGCGGCGATGCGCGGATCACGGCTCTGAATGAGCGCCTCGGGCACGAGCCAGCGCGCCAATGCGGTGTCGTGGTTGGGCAGACGATAGGGCATCGCATGCGCTTCGAGCTCTCCCTCACGGTTGATCTCGAGCGTGTCTGCCGTCAGACGCTGTCGGGAGCTTGCGATTCCGGGAAGAGCGGCGCCCATCATGCGCAGACGTAAGCGCGCCGTGCCCGTTGGACTTGCTCGGATGCCTGCGACGAGCGCGGTCACGGGTACGATGTCGCCTGGGGCGGGTGATGCGGTGCTGCGCGCGATGCGCGTGGTGTCACGATGCCGGAAATTGTCGTACGCGATCTCGAAAGCGGCGCGCTCGGTCGTGAAGCCATCGCTCCGGTCCTGCGAGGAAGCGAGCACCAATCGGCCTTGTGCGTCGATCCAGCTGCTGGTGGCGACCCCGTTCGCGTCGTGATTGATACGGAAGGCCCGTACCGTGTCGAAGTGTTCGGGGATCCAGACCATCGTGGTCGAATCGAGATCGGCGCTGTCTGAAACGACCAGCGTCGACTCTCGGGCGGCCTTCACGGTGACGTCGCGCTGGCTCAGGAGCAGCGGGTCGAACAGCCGCGCCGTATAGGTGCGTCCTGCCTGTAACTCGCCACCGAACGCGAGGCGCAGGGGCAAGAGCGTCGGCAGCGTAATCGGACCTTCGAGCGGAATCTGCGTGATCTGCGAATCGCCGTCCGCCAGGATCGCGATCGAGAGAACGCTGTCACCCAGGACCTGGCCGTGGGCGGCGAATCGACCGATGTCGCCGTCGAATGTCGTCAGCACGGTTTGCAGGCGCAGCGCGCGCGAGAGTGTGGCCACGCTGCGCGCCGTCGTCCGATACATCCTGCCGAGCGCGGGTACGTCGAGCACGAACACATTTTCGACGCGCAACGCGGTGGCCAGTGTGTCGAGCGTCGCGGACGCAAAGCCGATCTGCTGGCCGCCGAGCTCGAGCCGATAGAAAAGAGCACCCGGCGGAACGGCGAGAGCGGCCTCAGCCAGACGCGCGGCCGTCGGCCGAAACATCTCGCGCTTCACGAGCCAGCCGAGCGACAACCCCCACGCCGCCAGGATGGCGATACCCCAATGCCGGCGCGTCACGAGACCGCTCGCTGCAACGCGGCCTCGAACACCTGCTGATCCTCGGGTCGCTCGACGATGAAGGACACATCCGCTGGAAATGCGGCGCCGCCCCGGTGCGCGTGCAGCACCGTGGCCATGATTTCGGCGGCGTCTTCGAGCGGGAGATTGCCGGCACCAGTCCCGAGCGGCGGCGCGCTGAGATGCGCGAACTCCCACTCCTGGGCTTGGTGCAGTGTCGAGAGCCACGCGCGCGCGACGTTCCCGCGAGTGACTGGCTCGGTCTCACTGCGGATCACGGCGTGGATGACGAACTCGGCCGGCAAGTCGCCGCCGGCGGCGGTCACGACGGCGGCGCCGACCGCCAGCTCGCGGCTCAAGCGGATCCGATTCTGAAATTCCTCGCCACCGACGATTTCCAGGCGGCGCAGCGCGGCAGCCGTGGGGTCGAGGTGAGTTGTGGCGGGGCGGACGAGCGCGTCAGCGACGAACGACGCCAGATCGTCCACGACTACGCGAATCACCTCCCGGTCATTTCCCGCGAGCGGCGATACATCGCCGTGGCTTCGTCCGGGCGATTCAGGCGATCGAGAACTTTTCCGATGCCGTAGAGCGCCTTGGGGTTGGCGGGCTGGATCTCGACCGCGCGCTCGTACGCCGCCAGCGCTCCGGCGAGATCGTCCATGTGGTTGAGCGCTTCGCCGAGGTAATACCATGCGGCGGCTCGCCCCGGCTCCAGCTCGACCGCACGCCTGAGCTGTTCGGTGCCTTCGCGCCACATGCCGCGCCGGGCCATCACGATCCCGAGGTTGAATAACGCTTCGACATTCGTCGGATCGGCGCGGAGCACGCGCAGCAGATCGCGCTGGGCCGCGGCGTAGCGCACGGTGGCGCCAAGCACGGCGGCACGGTTCAGCAGGAGCGCGGCGTTGTCCGGCTCTGCTTCGAGCGCCCGATCGAGCTCGGCGAGCGCACCTTCGCGATCACCGCGCGCGTCGAGTATCAGCGCCAAATTGTTGCGGGCCTTGACGTGATTCGGCTCGCGCGCGAGCAGATCGCGATACGACGCAGCCGCCCGAATGAAGTCCCCGCGTTCCGTCGCTTCGCGCGCCGCCACGTACAACGGATCGTCAGTGACGGGCACCGGAGCCGCGGCGGGGGCCGGGACCGGAGTTACCGATTCAGCGGTCTGCGTTGGCGCTGACGGCGCCGGAGCGGGAGGAGGAGTGGAAGGTGGCGGCGGCGAGTCTCGATCATCGTCGAGACTGTCGGTCACGTTGAGTGGCGACGGAGTCGCTCCCGGCTGCGCGACCCGCAACGGGGGTGGTTGTTCATCGCGTGCGACGTCTTTGGGCGTCGCGATCGCGCCCGTCTGCGTCAGCGATTCGGCTTCCTCGATTAGCTCCGCGGCCACGCGTGCCCGCTCTTGCGAGCTCTGCCAGCGTCTCTCGCGGCGTGAGCCGCCCTGGCCTTTCATGTGTGTCGTCATCGGGGATGCTAACGTAGGAAAGGCGGGCAATCTAAGCAAGACTGGTGGTGCTGAGAGTTGACCTAAACCCCGTGACTCAGCTAGCCTCCGGTTCTATGTCCGGTGACGCCCTGATTGTTCGCGGAGCACGCGAACACAATCTCAAAAACATCGACGTCGCATTGCCGCGGAACGCGCTCGTGGTCTTCACGGGGCTGTCGGGGTCCGGCAAATCGTCGCTCGCGTTCGACACGATCTATGCCGAAGGGCAGCGCCGCTACGTCGAGTCGCTGTCCGCCTACGCGCGCCAATTCCTCGGGTTGATGGACAAACCGGACGTCGATGCGATCGAGGGGTTGTCTCCGGCGATTTCGATCGAGCAGAAGACGGCCGGTGCAAACCCGCGCTCCACCGTCGGCACCATCACGGAGATCTACGATTATCTCCGGCTGCTGTGGGCGCGCACCGGGACGCCGCACTGTCCCAACGACGGCACGCCGGTCGAGCGTCAGAGCGCGTCGCAGATCACGGATCTCGTGCTCGAATGGCCCGAGGGGACGAAGATCGAAGTCCTTGCGCCGCTCGTGCGCGGACGCAAAGGCGAGTTCCGCGACGTCTTCGAAGCGATGCGCAAACAGGGGTTCGTGCGCGCGCGCATCAACGGCGAAACCTACGATCTCTCCAACGTTCCCAAACTCAATCGCCGTCAGAATCACGATATTGCCGTCGTCGTCGATCGGCTGGTCGTGCGACCGGCGGACCGAGCCCGGCTCGCTGATTCGATCGAAACCGCGCTCAAGGCCGCCGAAGGCGTAGTGGAAGTCGTGCGGCAGACCGGGAGCCCGCGCTCACGCCTGTTCTCGGAACGCTATGCCTGTCCGAAATGCGGGTTGTCGTTGCCGGAGCTCGAGCCGCGGCAGTTCTCGTTCAACTCGCCCTATGGCGCCTGTCCTGACTGCTCCGGATTGGGCACGCGACGCGAGGTCAATGCGGATCTCGTGCTCGGCGATACCAGTCTCTCGATTCTCGAAGGAGTCGTGCTGCCCTGGGGTGAGCCAAGCGGCTATCTAAGGAAGGTGGTGCTGCCGGCGCTGGCACGAACCTACAAGTTCGATCTCAACTCACCGTGGCGGGATCTAACGCCAGCGGTGCAGAAGATCGTGCTGCGCGGAGCCGCCGGGAAAACCATCACGTATCAATACGACAGTGAGCGCTGGCACGGCTCGTACGAGTCGGGTTGGAAAGGCGTCCTCGATCACGTCGAGAAGCGGTACAGCGAGACGGCCTCGGATGCCGTGCGCGAACAGCTCGAGCAGTTCATGGTCGAGCAGTCCTGTCCCACCTGCGGCGGTCGCCGGCTGAAGCCGGAGAGCCTTTCTGTACTGGTTGCCGGGAAAGGGATCGGAGACGTCGTCGCGTTACCGGTGCGCGAGGCGCTCGACTTCTTTGCGAGCATCCCGCTGCGTGGCAACGGCCGGCCCGGACTCGATCGTGAGATCGCACAACCGATTCTGAAAGAAGTAACCGACCGGCTGCGTTTCCTCGACGACGTCGGACTCGATTATCTCACGCTGGAGCGCTCCGCCGTCACATTGTCCGGCGGCGAAGCGCAGCGCATCCGTCTCGCCACGCAGATCGGCAGCCGGCTCGTGGGCGTGCTGTACATTCTCGATGAGCCGTCCATCGGTCTGCATCAGCGTGATAACGCGCGGTTGCTCGCCACGCTCAAGGAGCTGCGCGATCTCGGCAACACCGTGCTGGTCGTGGAGCACGATGAGGAGACGATTCGCGCGGCCGACTATGTCGTCGACCTCGGTCCGCGCGCGGGACGGCATGGCGGCGAGGTGGTGGCCGCCGGCCTGCTCGACGAAGTCCTGCGCCACCGCGACTCGCTCACGGCGCGCTACCTGCGCGGCGAGCTGCGCATTCCCGTGCCGCCACGCCGGCGCATCGCGAATGCGGATCGGATGCTGCGCGTCATCGGCGCGCGCCATCACAACCTCAAGGATCTGACCGTCGAGTTTCCACTGGGGTTGTTCGTTGCAGTCACCGGCGTATCGGGCTCCGGAAAATCGACGCTCGTCACTGACATCCTCTATCAGTCGCTCGCGCGTCATTTCTACCGTGCCAAGGTCGTGCCCGGCGCGCACGGTCGCATCGAAGGGCTGGACCACATCGATAAGGTGATCGACATCGATCAGAGCCCGATCGGCCGCACGCCGCGATCGAATCCGGCGACCTATACGGGCCTGTTCACACCGATTCGAGAGCTGTTCACCTATCTCCCGGAGTCGAAGCTGCGCGGATACGGGCCGGGGCGGTTCTCGTTCAATGTGAAGGGCGGGCGGTGCGAAGCCTGTCAGGGCGACGGGCTCGTGAAAGTCGAGATGCACTTCCTGCCCGATGTGTACGTGCCCTGCGAGGTCTGCAAGGGACGGCGGTACAATCGTGAAACGCTCGAGGTGCGATATAAAGGAAAGTCGATCGCGGACGTCTTGGACCTGACGGTCGCGGACGCGCTCGATTTTTTCGAGCACCAACCGCGTATCAGGTCGAAACTCGAGCTACTCAACGACGTAGGACTCGGATACATCCATCTCGGACAGTCGGCCACGACCCTCTCGGGCGGCGAGGCGCAGCGCGTCAAGCTCGCCACGGAGCTGGCGAAGCGCGACACCGGCCGCACACTGTACATCCTCGATGAGCCGACAACGGGACTCCATTTCGAGGACGTGCGCCTGCTCCTCGAGGTCCTGCACCGGTTGGTGGACAAAGGCAACACCGTCGTCGTCATCGAGCACAACCTCGACGTCGTGAAGACAGCCGATTGGGTGATCGACCTCGGCCCGGAGGGCGGCGATCTCGGCGGCCGAGTCGTGGCGGAAGGGCCGCCCGAGCGTGTGGCGCAGACGAAGGCGTCGCACACAGGACAATTCCTGCGGAAGGTGTTGCAGGCCGGGGACTAAACGATAGGTTGAACAAATCAAGGAGCGCGAGTGGATTCGGATAGTATCGTCGGCTTGGCAGCGGTCGTCCTGTTGTTCGGTGGGGGCACGCTGTTCTTGCTTTCGATTTCGCCGGTCGGAAAGGCGTTCGCCGCCCGGATCCTCGGGAAGAAAAGCGCGACCGCCGAGCCTGACGAAACGACCGCGGAGGAAGTACGCGAGCTCCGGCGTGAAGTTGACGAGCTGCATCATTACGGTGAGCAGCTGAACGAGCTCGGCGAGCGCGTGGAGTTTCTCGAGCGCCTGGTAGCCAAACAGCGGGACGCCGAGCGGCTCCCGCCGGTGAGGTAACGATGCCGGAAGAAGTGGTCTTTCTCTTTCGATGAGTGGGCCCGAAGCGGTAGCCGCCTTCATGTTTTTCGGCGGCACGTTCTGGGTCCTTCGACCCGTGGCGGCCGCGGTCGCCAAGCGCATCGCCGGGGAGCATCGCCGGCCCAGCATGGAACCGGCGGAGCGCGACGAGATCCTGAACGAGTTGCAGCAGGTGCGACAGGAAGTGACTGAGCTGGCGGAACGCATGGATTTCGCCGAGCGGCTGCTGGCGAAGCAAAGTGAGGTCAAGCGGTGATGAACTTCGACCCTGGTATGGTCGGCGTGTTCATCCCCATCGTCGCCATGGGCGGATTCTTCGCGTGGATGATTTCCATCTCGCCGCTCGGCAAGGCGCTTGGGGAACGGCTCAAGCATGGGCCACAGCGGGGCGGAACGCCCGACGACCAAGGGGAGTTAGTCGAAAGCGTAGAGCAACTGCGGCGAGAGGTGGCGGAACTGGCGGAGCGAGTAGATTTTACCGAGCGGCTGCTCGGCCAGCAGCGCGCTGGCGAGCCTCAGCTCGGGAAGCCGAGAGCCTAGGAGCGCGCGTGATTCTACAGATACCGCCGACGCCGCCGCCAATGCTGCCGTTCGACCCGAATCAGCTCATCCCGCTGATCGGCATGATCGGAGGCTTGATCGTCGGGGGCATCGTGCTCTGGGCGTTCTTCAAGTCGGATCTTGCATCCGCTTTAGCCGAACGGATTCGGACGGGTGTTCGTCGCCGCAAGGCCGCGATCGATGACGTACAAGGGGACCACATAGCGGAGCTGGACGAGCGCATCACGGAAATGCAGGGACAAATTGCCGAGATGGCCGAGCGGCTAGATTTTGCGGAGCGGCTGCTCGCGCAGAAGCGCGAGCGCTCATTGCCAGGAGCCTAGATGGGGATCATTGATCGTCTGTCCACGCTGATCCGATCGAACATCAACGATCTGATTTCGCGCGCCGAGAACCCGCAGAAGGTGCTCGAGCAGCTGATCGTTGACATGCGCAGCCAGTTGGCGAAAGCCAAACAGCAGGTCGCCGCCGCGATCGCCGACGAGAAGCGTCTGTCGGCACAGGCCGAGCAGGAAAAGAAGCTGTCCGAAGACTGGGAGAAGCGCGCTGTGCTCGCGGTCCAGGAAGGCCGCGACGACCTCGCGAAGCAGGCGCTGCTACGCTACAACGAGCACGTCCAGAACGCCGTGCAGCTCCACGACACGTGGGTCAAGCACCGCGAAGAGACCGAGAAGCTCAAGGGATCGCTGCGGCAGCTGAACGACAAGATCGAGGAAGCCAAGCGCAAGAAGAACATCCTCATCGCGCGGCAGAAGCGGGCCGAGGCGCATAAACGCATTCAGGAGACTCTTGGGTCGATCTCCGACAAGAGCGCATTCGAGACGTTCGAACGGATGGCTGAGCAAATCGAGCACGAAGAGCGCAAGCTCATCGCCGCCGCCGAGGTGAACGAAGATCTGTCGGGTGACTCTCTGATGAAGCAGTTCAAGGGACTCGAAGTGAAAGCCGACGCCGACCAGCAGTTGTTGGCGCTCAAACGCAAAATGGGGTTATTGCCCGGAGGCACCCAGGAGCAGGCCAAGGCGCTCGGCAAGGGAGCACGTGAGGCGGAGCTGCTCGAGGATGATGACGCGGAGCAGAAGAGCTGAACGGTTCCGAGCCGTCCGCCGGCAATCGATTGTCGAGCGCCACATTGGTGGCGCTCTTTATTGCGGCACTGGTCATCTGGTTCATCGTCCGCGTCGTCGACGTTCTGCTGCTGGTCTTTCTCGCGATCCTGCTGGCCGTCTATCTCTCCGCCATCACCGACTGGCTCGAACAACGTCGCTTTGGACTGCGGCGTTGGATGGGTCTGCTCACGGCGGTGTTTGCAACGATCGTCGTGATCGCCGGCGTCGCGGTGCTCCTCGTACCGCCGGTGATCGATCAGACCGAAGCGCTGATCGGGGGCTTGCCTCAGACCCTCACGAAGATCCAGAACGTGCTCGCGGGGTGGGCGCGACAATACCCGGTCCTCGATCGCACCGAGCTCGCGGATCCGTCGTCGGGTCTGGTTGCGTCGTTTGTCAACGACGCGATGGGTTTTGTGCGCGGCTCTTTCCTCGGGACCATTCGCGGCGGCGGTAAGTTGTTCATCGAGGGAGCGAGCGTTGTGGTGATGGGGCTATATCTCACCAGCCAGCCGACCGTCTATAGCCAGGGACTCATCTCGCTGGTGGCGCCACGCCGTCGTTCCATCGCCGTTCGCATCCTGCAGGATCTCTCAGCGACGTTGAAAGCGTGGGTCGTCGGCCAGCTCATCGCGATGGCCGTACTCGCACTGCTCACGGCGCTTGGCCTTTGGATCCTCGGCGTGCCGTCGTGGTTGGCCTTCGGCATCTTCACGGGGCTCGTTGCCATCGTTCCGTTCTTCGGCACGCTGATCTCGACGCTGCTCCCCGCGTTGTTCATGGTCGCCACGGGCGACTGGGTCAAAGTCGTGCTGGTCCTGCTGCTCGGCGTGTTGGTGCACATCTTCGAAGCGAACGTCGTGGTGCCCCGAATCATGCAACGCAAGGTCGAGCTGCCGCCGGTGCTCACGATCGCCAGCGTGTTGATCATGGGTGCGCTCCTGGGCGCGATCGGACTGATCGTTGCCGTCCCGATTCTCTGTGTCACCATGGTCCTCATCCGCCACATTGTGCAGGGGGAGATTTACGGCGATCCGACACGCGCTCAGCCCGCGGTGCTGCGCAGCATCGAGCGGCGGACCGGTGTCGACCGCCGAGTTGCACAGCCCGTCCGATGACTCGCGCACCACAACATCGTTTTCTCATCATCGCCGATGGTGAGTTTGGGCCGCTGTCGTCCAAGACCGCGAATTCGTGCATTCGCTACTTCCCCGATCGCATCGTCGCGGTTTTCGATCGCAAGCAGGCGGGCAAGACCGTCCAGGATGTGCTCGGTTTTGGCGGCAAGATCCCTGTGCTCGGCGACTTCGAGCGGGGCATCGCGGGCGCGACGGCGGTCCTGATCGGGATTGCGCCCGCCGGCGGACGCCTTCCCGACGAGTGGAAGCGGTGGTTGCGTACCGCGATCGAACGCAGGCTCGAAATTTGGAGCGGCCTGCACACCTTCATCGGCGACGACCCGGAGCTCGGCCCGCTCGCGCGCGCGCATAACGTCCGCATTCTCGATGCACGCCGGCCGCCGCCGAATCTGCCGATCGCCGATGGTCGCGCCGCGGAAGTCGATGCTCTCGTGGTCCTCGCGGTTGGCACCGACTGCAATGTCGGCAAGATGACCGCGCAGCTGCAGCTGCGGGACGCGCTCGTCGAGCGAGGCCATAAGACGAGCTTCGTCGCGACTGGCCAGACGGGAATTTTCATCGAGGGCTGGGGCATCGCGGTCGATGCCGTGGTCGCCGACTTCATCGCGGGTGCCGCCGAACAGCTCGTGCTCGAGGGCGCGAAAGACCACGACATCGTCCTGGTGGAAGGACAGGGGAGTCTCATTCATCCCGGATACTCGGGCGTCACGCTGGGCCTACTCCATGGCTCATGTCCCGATGCATTGATTCTCTGTCATCAGGTGACGCGCGACTTCATCGGCGATTACCATGGGCGCGAGCCCTGGGTGCGCATTCCGTCGTACTCGGAGATGATCGAGATCCACGAGCGCGCGGCGTATCCTGTGCATCCGACGAAAGTGATTGGAATCTGTCTCAATACCTACGACATGGATGAAGCCGCCGCGCGCGAGGCGATCGCGCGCGCGTCCGATGAGACGGGCCTGCCCGCTACGGATCCGGTGCGCTTCGACGCGGGCGCGCTCGTAGACGCCATCATCGGAGCTCGCGCAACGATTTGATCTGTAACGCGGCGAATCGGTACCGCTCGCCGCGCTTGCCCACCTTATGCTGGCGGCGTGCGATTCCTACGCCGCGTTCACGCCGAATGGCTGCTCATTCTCCCGCGCCTTACGCGCACGCGCCTCGGCGTAGCGCTGCTTGGTCTCGGCATTTTGCTCCTCTGGCTGAGTCGTCGCGGTCTCGATCCGCTCGCCGTCGCACTCCACGCGGGCGCGTTGGGCGCGGTGCTCGGCGCCGCCTATGCAGTTGCCGGCGAGACCGATCGCGCGGCACTCGGCGTCGCGCTCACACATCCCACGACCCCGCTCGCGATCGCAACGGGCCGGTGTCTCGCGACGGTTCTGCCCGCGGCTTGCCTCGTGATCGCCACGACTGTGGCGGTCGGATGGCACGCCGGCCATGTGGCTGCGGGAATGCTCGCGGCAGCAGCGGTTGGGAGTTGTGCGCTCGCCGCCCTGCTGGCGTTCGGCAATACGGCCGCCGTCCCGCTCTTCCTCTTTATGGCGGGTGCGGGCGCAATCCCGCCGGAGCATGTGGTGGATTTCGTGCATCCCGGCGTGATCCGTCTTGCGGCGGCGAGCGCACTGGAGCTTGGGCCCGCGCTCTGGCACTATCGCGACATCGCGGCCGGAGAACTCGGCGCGATTGCTCACGCAGTTGCTTGGGCGGGCCTCGGCGTCTTGCTTGCGAGCGCGATGGTCGCCCGGCAGCGCGCGGTATTTCACTCATGACCGATTATGCGCTGACGCTTTCCGATGTCACCTGCGGCTTTCGTTACGGACCGCGTGGCCGTGGGAGTGGGCTCAGCGGTGTCTCGCTGGCGCTGCTGCCGGGCGAGGTTGCTGGGATCGTCGGTCCAACCGGAGCGGGCAAGAGCACGCTGCTGCAGGTGGCTGCCGGTTTCGTGCGGCCGGCCGCGGGGGAAGCGCGGGTGTGCGGAATTCGCGCGACCGAGCCGATCGCACGGCGACTGATCGGGTACGCGCGCGAAACGCCGGCCTATCCGTCTTCACTCACGGTGCGCGAAGTGCTCACCTATTACGCCCGCCTGCACCGCACAGCCAATGGCGGCCGCGGGGCTGGAGCGGATGGATTGGTCCGCGAAGCGCTCGATGTTTCGGGACTTCTGCCAGCGGCGGATTTCGACGTGGGCGCGCTGAGTCGCGCGGATCTGCAGCGCCTGGGTGTCGCGCAAGCCGCACTCGGCGGTAGGCGTGTGCTCTTGCTCGATGAGACGCTGTCGGGCCTCGACGCGATTGCGCGGCGGGATTTGCGTGCGCGGATCGCGCGGCTCGCGGCGACCGGCGTGGCGG
>Ga0209234_1000720_pt1 | contig 11784 bp, 9 predicted proteins | sample GraSoi013_1_20cm_2_FD_185816 | JGI IMG/M metagenome (GOLD analysis project Ga0209234, IMG submission 185816) | Grasslands soil microbial communities from the Angelo Coastal Reserve, California, USA - Sample 08_20_2013_1_20cm (SPAdes) (version 2) | ecosystem: Environmental > Terrestrial > Soil >... | reverse complement strand
TCCAATCGACCGGCCTGCCCCCGGAGGTCTTCAGGAACAGCGTGGTCCTGGTCGGGGCAAACGCCACTTATTCGGTGACGTTCCGCACTCCGGGAACGTACCCATACCAGTGTATGGTCCACGGGTCGGCGATGACCGGAAGTATCGTGGTCCAATAGCCGGGCGGGCCCCCTCACTGCGCGAGCCACTTGACGCTCCAGGGCCGGTGGGGTATTTCCTTTTCAGCACGCAACGCCTGCAGCGAGAAAGGCAAACCCGGCCAAAGCCGGGGGCACAAAGCCACGGGTCCTCGCCTCCTCCGCGACGCCGATATTGGTGACGCCACGAAGGACCCACGACCGCCGAGCTACCGCATCGGGTAGCTGGCGGTCGTTTTCTTTTTTGGGAGGCGAAAGGAGGGTCGTCCCATGAAGAACCGCAATGGCACGCGCATGAGCGTCGCCGACTTTCAGGCCAAGCTGGCGCAGGCGCCCGAGAAGCTGTTCGCGGTCGCCGGCGACGAGCGGTTGCTGGCACGGCTGCCCAGGGGCAATTGGGTGGGAGGTACCATTCCCTACCTGATGACCGACGAGGCCGGCGGACTCACCACGCGCGACTCCCTCATGGTGCAGGAGCTGGTGACGGACGTGCGAGCGGCGCCGCGGATCTCGGTCTACGACAAGCAGACGATCGACCGCGTCACCGCGGACGCGCCGACCAACGGGTACACGTTCCTGATGATGCCGGCCTTTTCCGAGGTCCATCTGGCGTACGGCAAGGACGCGCCCCACTTCAAGGGCCTGTTCGTCCATCCGATCGTCGGCTGGGTCACCGGCATCGACCTGAATGACCTGGGCAAGGAGACGCCCAAGGTGTTCAACGGGAAGACGGGCGAGGTGTTCGCCGACAAGGCGCTCGCCTGCCATGTGTCGCTTCCCGCGGGGAAGACCGCGGATGTCGAGATCGTGAACATCTTCGAGCGCTCCGATGGTCCGGACATCCGCTTCGAGACGGACGGCTTTGGACCGGTCACCGACTGCTGGGTCGCCGGCAAGAAGACCAACTTCGCCCGGTGGCTGACGGACAACAACGTGGATACCAAACTGCCGCTGATGGCCGACTACAACGGCGCGCTGATCAACGTCAGCATCCAGGTGGTGGACCCCAACGCCGGCACGGTCTCCCTCTACGCCCCCGTGTTCAAAGACCGGACGTACCGTCTGGCCAGGCCGATGCCGGACTATGTGCAGGGCTTCAAGTCGGTCACAGCGGGGCCGACGCACGACCTCGCGTTCGCCTGCAACTGCACACTGAACTACGTGTACGGCAAGCTCGATGGAGCGCGGGCGGGTCTGCCGGGGCCGTTCACGTTCGGCGAGATCGCGTACCAGCTGCTCAACCAGACGATGGTCTACTTGGATGTGGTCGACGCAGGCGTGCCGCACGAGGGGGGGCGGTACTTCGCCGAGCAGATGGCCACGGCGCATTGAGAGATGACGGAGCGCCGTCCCTCACACGGGGGGCGGCGCTCCCGTTGCGTCGCCCCCTAGTACAAGTCCGCCTCGCTGGTACCGGCCGGCTGGGCCGGCACTTGGCCGGGAAGATCGAGCCGCGTGCGAGCCGAGAACATGTGCCCGCGTCCGGGCACGCCGGGCGCGAACGCCTGGAACCCGAGCCGCGGCAAGTTGACGTCGACGTACGCCCCTTCCATCCCGCCGCGCATGCAGTAGACCTCGTGCCAAAAGCCCGTGCCACCGGAGCTGCGCAGGAAGTTCTGCCACCACATCCGGTGGGGTTCGGACCGAGTCCACCGCTCCATCGACGCAAAGTCCTTCCAGTACCACCGCATGCCGACATGCAGGGGGAACACGCGATAGATGATGTTGTTCTCGAAGTGCAGCAGCCCCTCGGGACGCCCGGCGCCGGCCTTGTCGATCTGCGGGCCCAGGCCCAGCAACGTCTTGATGCCCGCCAGGGCGCGGACACGCATGCCGAGATAGATCACTACCAGGTCGGGGAAGGCGCTGAGATCCACGAAGCGTCGATCCACAGGGGAGGGCATAGGCAAGCTCCTTTCGACTAAGGGCTCGCTCAGCCGGTTTCGCGATTCGCTCCCCTCGGGGCATGGGCGATCCACACGACAGCGGCCCCGGGGTTCATGGCATCTGAGATCGATCGAATATGCGTGCGCACCCGGGGCCCGCAAGGTGGTGCTCACCGCCGCTTAGGCCGGGTACCAGTTCTTCTCCCAGGCATGCCCCTCGAGTTTGGCGAGCATGCCCGGCGTCAGCCGCCCCTTCTCCGCCGCCGCAACGTTCTGCCGCACGTGTGCGGCGCGGCGCATCCCCGGAATGACCGTGGCTACCGCGGGTGACGACAGACAGAATCGCAGCGCCAGCTCCGGCAGCGTCCGGACCTCGTCATCCAGAACCTGCGCCAGCGCCTTCCCCCGCCGCTCGGCCTCGGCGCGACGATCACCGCTGAAGTACTCCGCTCGCCAGTCGCCGGCGGGAAAAATCGTGTCGGATCGAATCTGACCGGTGAGCGCGCCTTCGTCGAACGGGACGCGCACGATCACGCCGAGCGGCTTCGTCTTCGCGAGCTGGAACAAGGCGCGCTCGGGGGAACGATCGTAAATGTTGTAGATCACCTGGGCCGTCTCGAAGATGGGATCCTCGAGCACTCGGAGCGCGGTCTCCGGTGCATGGTCATTGATCGAGATCCCCCAGTGCAGGACCTTCCCTTCCCGCTTGAGGCGCACGATCCGATCGTAGGACGCCTGCCATTCGGGATCGTCCAGCCAGGCGTCGTGCCACACATGCAGCTGTTGCAAGGGTAAGGCCTCGACACCGAGGTTCCGGAGTGATTGCTCCGTAGAGCCCGCGAGATGCCGGTCCGGAAACACGTCCGCGAGCGGCTTACCGGCCTTCCCCGGCCATTCTTCGTTCCGCGGCGGCACTTTGGTGGCGACCACGACGCGACCGGCGCGGACGTCGGCTTTCAGCACGTCGCCTATCAGGCGCTCGCTGTGTCCGTTCCCGTACGCCAGCGCGGTGTCGAAGAACGTGATCCCTCGGTCCACCGCTTCGCGCAGCGCCTCACGTGCCGTGCCGTCATCCACGCCGCGCCACTGGGAGCCGCCGAGCCCCCAGCCACCGAAGCCGAGTTCGCTGACGGCGTAGCCCGTCGAGCCGAGCTTTCGGGAATTCACTGTCGCCCCTCTGAGGAAGACGCAGGAGTAGTGCTATAGGAGGTTAGAAGTACTTCAGCCACCAGTCCTGGCGCCGCGCCTTGAGATCGGCGTACCAGCGGCAGGGCAAGTAGAGCAACAGCACCGCGACGGCCCAGACCAGATAGAGCAGTCCCAGACTCCAGGTGTAACCGTCGGGGGCCGGCGGATTTCCCATCGGATGATTGGTGAACAACCACGGGCTCACCTCGCCCAGCCGGAGCTTCGAGACGATCAGCGCCAGCGCGTGGATCAGGGGGATGTGCAGCACATAATAGAAAAACGGGACCCGCCCGAAGACGGTGAGCCACTGCGCCATCCGCCCGCGCGCGCGCTCGAGCAGCGGGATCAGCGCGATGGTCGGGCCGAGCGTCATCGACAGGAAGCTGAGCGACGCCGGGTATTTGGTGGTGTTGAGGAAAGACAGCAGCGCGGGCAGCGGCGTCGTCGCGCTCCACGGTCGCGGATCACCGTAGAGGTTGGTGCCCCGCAGCAGCAGGAACAACGCGATGGTGCCGGCGCCGATCCGCACGCACATCCGGTTGCGCCGCGCGGGCTCCATCGTAAGGACCGTGCCGAAGGCGTAGCCCGCCGCCATCACGCCGATCCAGGGAATGATCGAGTACAGCACGATCAAGGGGGAACCGTCCACCGGCCCGTTGAAGAAACCGATGTACAAGACCTTCCACAGCTCTCCCAAGGCCGGAACCGCGCTTGTGAGCGGAGGCAGCAGCGCATTGTGAAGCGTGATGATCGCCAGGCCGATGATCGCGATCGTGCGAACCCGCAGCCGTACCAGCGCCGCCATCAGGATCATGCACCAGCCGATCACCCAGATCACGCCGCCGAGCAGATAGTGCGTGAAGTCGAGGTTGAACGTCCACGCCACCCGAATGACGCTGAGCTCGAGCAGCACGAGCCACACGCCCCGCACGAGCAGGAAGCGCGACAGATCGGCATGCTTGCGCCCGTAGAAGAACGCGCTCGTGCCCGCGAGGAAGATGAACGCGGGCGCGACGAAGTGGGTCACCCAGCGGGTGAAGAAGATCCCGGCCGTCGGACCGCCGGCGGGAAGACCGGAGTAGACGCGCACGTGGTCGATCGCCATGAGGACCATGACCGCGCCGCGGATCAGATCGATGGACGCGATGCGGGACTGCGAAGCGGCTGGTGCAGAAGCGGCGGGGGAAAAGGGCGCGCTCATGGCGCCAACATGCGGTGTCTATGTGAGACGAGCAAGTGCGAGCGCGCCCGCGCCGAGCAGACCTTGTGAACGCTTACGGAGACTAGGGCGCCCGGGACATATTGCACCGCAACTCGAAACGGCAGGTGGACCGTGAGGCGTACGGTGACGAGCAGGACGCGGCGCGAGTGGTTGCGGATGATGGCTGCGATGGGCGCCGGCGCGTTGGTAGACGGGCTCGTTCCGCGCGAGCTGGCCCGCGCGGCAACCAGCCGGCAGGACCCCGTGGCGGCGTTTCGGGCGCGCCTCGGCGCCATCCCGATACAGACACAATCCCTCGGCGAGAACCTCGCCCTGCTCGCCGGTCCCGGCGGCAACGTGGTGGTGCTGCACGGCTCCGACGGCCTGGTGGTGGTAGACACGTTCGTGGCGCCCGCGTGGCCCAAGTTGCAGGAGTCGCTCAAGGGATTCGGCTCGCCCGTGAAGGTCGTGATCAATACGCACTGGCACTTCGATCACACCGACAACAACGCCCCGCTCCGAGCCGGTGGTGCCACGCTGGTGGCGCACGAAAACACCAAGCTGCGGATGACTCAGCCGCACCACCTCGCCGTGCTCGAGCTCGACTTCCCGCCCTCACCCGCCGCCGCCCTGCCCCAGCGAGTCTTCAAGGATGGCTACAACCTCGAGGCGAACGGTGAGCGGCTGGCGGTGACGCACGTCCCGCCGGCGCACACGGACAGCGATGTCGTCGTGCGGTTCGAGAAGGCCAACGTGCTGCACACGGGCGACGTGTTTTTCAACGGCAGGTATCCCTTCATCGACGCCTCCACCGGCGGCCGCATCGACGGCATGATCGGGGCGGCTGACCGCCTACTGAGCCTCGCGGACTCGGACACCAAGATCGTCCCGGGCCACGGCCCACTCGCCACCAAGGCCGACCTCGCGAAGTATCGCGACATGCTGTCCAAGGCCGCGGACCGGGTGCGCAAGCTCAAGGCGTCGGGGAAATCGCTAGAGGATGCCATCGCTGCCAAACCCTTCGCCGATCTCGACGCCGACTGGGGCAAGGGGACGTTCAACGGCGACGGCTTCGTCAAGATCGTCTATCTGACGCTGTAGCGAGGCGAAAGCCGAGCAGCGTCGAGCCAGTCACCGCCCCCCTTCCGTGATCCCCGGGCTTGCGCCCGGGGTCAGCCGAGCCTGTCTTGCCAATCCGCGGCCGAGGACTCGATCATATGCGTATGGCGGCGCCGATCTATATGATCGCGGGTTGACAGGTTGAGCGCAGAATTCGGGTTGCCATGCCTGGCGAGCGCTCCTACGTTCCGCTCATGTCCCCGCCCCCACCGCTGATGACTGCGGACGAGCTGCTCCGGACGCACGTTCCCGACAAGCGCACCGAGCTCGTGCGGGGCGTCTTGGTGGTGCATGAGCCGGCCGGCTCCAGGCACGGCCTCGTCACGATGAACCTCGGCGCCGAGCTGGCAGTGTACGCGAAGCAGACCGGTGCGGGTGCCGTATACGCCGCGGAAACGGGCTTCAAGCTGGAGAGCAATCCCGACACGGTGCGCGCGCCCGCCATCGCATTCGTCACGCGCGAGCGACTGCCGCATCCCGCGACGACGGGATACGCCGCGCTGGCTCCGGACGTCGCCGTCGAGGTCCTGTCACCCGGGGACCGGCCGGGCGAAGTGCTCGCCAAAGTCGCCGATTGGCTCTCCGCCGGGACGAGGCTCGTGTGGGTGGTCGATCCGGAGCGCCGGCTCGCGCGGGTCTATCGCCACGACGGCAGCGAGGCCATCGTGACGGCGGAAGGCGCGCTCGACGGAGAAGACGTGCTGCCGGGGTTCAGCTGCTCGCTCGCGTCCATTCTATAAATGCCGCAGCCGCGCAGCCGTAGTACGTCCCTGGCCCTCGTCACCGCCGCCCTGCTCGCGCTGCCGGCGTCGGCCTTATGGGACGCCGCCGGCCACCGCACGGTCGCCGCGATCGCGTGGGAGCACATGACCCCGCGCGCCCGTGCCCGTGCGGTGGAGCTGCTGCGGCACGGGCCGCCGCTCGCCAACTTCGCGTCACTCCGCCCGCCCCAGGGCAGCGAGGCCGCGCGCGACCGCGCGCTGTTCCTGAACACCGCCACGTGGGCCGACCTCGTGCGCAGCCGCGACCAGCCCTGGCACGCCTATAACCACGCCACCTGGCACTACGCCGACTTCTACTGGGACGTCGAGAACGGACGGCCGCACGACATTCCCGGCGCCGGCCCCGATTCGCAGAACGCCGCCGAGCGCATCGTCGCGCTGCGCGCGACGCTGGCCGATGCGAATGCCGCCGATACCACCAAGGCCGTCGCCCTCGCCTGGCTGCTGCACCTGGTGGGCGACGTCCACCAGCCGCTCCACTGCAGCTCCCGCGTCACTCCGGACGAGACGCTCCCGCAGGGGGACAAGGGCGGCAACACGTTCCGTCTCGACGACGACCGCAACTTGCACGGCTACTGGGACCACATACTCGACGCGAGCGTCGCGCCCGACCCCGGTGAGGATTCCATCGCGTACGCGGACCGCATCGCCCATCGGATCGAGGAGACGCATCCGCTGGCGGCGCCGCTGGCCGCGACTGACGTCTTGGGCTGGGCGCAAGAAGGGCTGCGGCTCGCCCAGACTGTCGCGTACGCAGGGGTGACTCGGGGCAGCGCACCGTCCCCTGCTTATGAGGCCGAAGCCCTGAAGGTCTCGGAGCTGCGGATCGCCTTGGCGGGCTACCGCCTGGCGGCGTTGCTCAACGCGGCGCTTCAATAGCAAGCTGAGCCCCGGGTTGCGTCGGCACTGGGCGGGTTCTAGTTTGCGAGCGTCCAGCCTGAACGATCCACTCAACCAAGGAGGTGATCCCTTGTCTAGTCACACCGCCACGCGCGACCTGGCATGGGCAAGCGATCGCTTGATCGGTAGCTGACCCAGGACCGAATCGCGATCTGCGCCGCAGGTTCAGCGCCGGCAGACGATCGTGCCGGGCTCGCGCAGGCCAACGACCGCGTCGTCGGAGTATTCGGCCCGGCGACGCGGTCGTGTTTTCGGTCACCCTATGGCTTGATCAACCGCTCGGTCCCGGTCTTGTCGATCGACTTCACGCTGCTCTCGCCACCCTCCGCCAGCACCTGGACGTAGGTCGGGTCGGACTCGCCGCCGATCAGCAGGCCAGCACCGCGCCGCGACGCGCCGAGTTTGACGTTGGGCCTGCCGTCGGCAGTGATCAGCCGCAACAGCACGGTTTCGGGATAGGGCTCGCCCTTCCACATGTGCTTGGGATCTTCCGGGAGCACGGAGAGGCTGGCTCGAACTCTGCCGCGATCATCCACGATCTCGAGGGCGCGGCCCCGGATAACGGTCTGTACGTCGATCGTAGCTGCCGTACTGAGATGCGGTCGGACCATCTGATACACGAGTAGCCCGGCGTTCACGGCGGTGAGGAAAATGAGAAGTCGCTCGGTTTTCATGATGTCCCTTGCCCACTCGTGGGTGCCGAATAAGATGCCGGTGCGGCGTAGACGGTTGGAGCCGCGAAACCGCGCCGGCCCGCATACAGTAGGTGTTAGATCGGTCACCTGGAGGAATCGATGTCGGGAATGTACTGGGTCACGATTGGGGGTTTGGCGTTGTTGCGGCACTCGTGTGGCTCTCGGCGTTCATCTACCTGTTGACGCTCGCGACGCGCCTGGTGCGAGCGATCGAGCGGATCGCGACGAGGTTCGAGGCGAAGCCGTAGCAAGGGGAAGGCGCGGCAGGGACCAATGCGAAAGCGTTGGGATCGGTGTAAACGGAACGGCATTCATTCGGGCTTCCTCAAGAGATCGTTGGAACCAGTGCAGCGGATTGGTCATCCACTGCGCGGCGCTAACCAACTCTGTCTATTGTGATTGGAAGGCGCTTTGCCCGAGTGTTTGCCGCATCACCTAGCCGCCTCTGCCGAGGCCATGTACGTGCATCAGGCGGTCTGCAGCGCCGCCATCGCGGGCCGCAGACCTACCAGGGCCGCCAGGTGGGGTCAGAGGGGCTGGTTACGGAACCGCCAGTGGTGAGCCCCACGACCGCCGAGCCGTCGGCGTTCATTACGTAGATACCACCGCGGGTGCTCTCGAAGGCGATGTGGGAGCCGTCAGGCGACCAGGCAGGTGATACGTCGTACGCCGGGTCGTTGGTGAGCCGCGTGCTGCCTGAGCCATCGACGTTTACCGCGTAGATCTCGTAGTTGCCGTCCCGGTTGGTGTAGAAGACGATCTTGGAACCGTCGGGCGACCAGGCGGCGCCGGCGTTGTCGACGGCCGGGTTGTCTGTGAGGTTCACCAGACCAGAGCCGTCCGCGCTCATGACGTAGATGTTTCGGAGACGAGGGCAACCCACAGAATGACACGTGCCGGTTGCCACCTCGAATGCGATCCTCGTGCCATCGGGTGACCAGATTGGCCGATTGACGTACAGCGTGGCCCTCGTAAGCCCGGTGACACCCGAGCCGTCGGCGTTCATCACGTAGACTTCGGGATTGCCGTTGTCGCGGAGGCTCACGAACGCAATCTTCCGGCCGTCGGGCGACCAGGCGGGTTCGTAGTCGGTGGCGGGGTAGTAGGTGAGGTTCACGAGGCCCGAGCCGTCCGCGTTCATCACGTAGATCTCACCATTTCCGTCACGCTCGCTCGCGAACGCGATCTTCTGGCCGTCGGGCGACCAGGCCGGGAGATAGTCGGGGGCGGAGTTGTTAGTCAGGTTGACCTGGCCCGAGCCGTCCGCGTTCATCACGTAGATCTCCCAGTTGCGGTCCCGGCTTGAGGTAAACGCGATCTTGGAGCCATCGGGCGACCAGGCGATCTCCCAATCGGTGGCAGGGTTATTGGTGAGGTCGACTTGGCCGGAGCCATCGGCGTTTATGGCATAGATCTCATAGTAACCCTCGCGGTTGCTGAGAAATGCGATCTGGCCGTTTACGGCGATCGCGGTAACCGCCACGGTGGCCGTGAAGGACTTGCTGTTGTCGGTCATGGAGGTAGCTGTAACGCCGAGGGCACCGGGCGGAACGGTTGGGGGTGCGGTGTAAGTCGCGCTGGTGTTCGTCACATTGGTCAAGCTGCCACACACCGCCGCGCCGCCCGCGCATCCGGTGAAGCTCCAGGTGACACCGTTATGGGTTGGGTCGTTGGCGACCATGGCGGTGAACAGCCGTGTGCCGTTCACGGCAACGCTTCCCGAGGCCGGCGAGACGGAAACGCGGATCGCCGTAATCGCTACGGTGACCGTGAATGCCTTGGTGTTGTCGGTTACGGACCTCGCTGTGATGCCTAGTTGAGCGTCGGAGAGGATCGGCGCCGGTGCGGTATAGGTCGCCGCGGTGCTCGTAACGTTGGACAAGGCGCCACATACCGGTGGGCCGCCTGTGCATCCGGTGATGCTCCAGGTGACGCCCTTCGCACCTCGCTCATTGGCCACCATCGCCGTGAAGTCCTGACTGACGCCGGTCAGGAGGCTGGCCGTGGTCGGGGCGACTGAAACCGAGATGTTCGCGGGTGGTGCCATCCCATCCCCACAGCCCAAGACCAGCGCCAAGAGGAGGAATCCCAGAAAGCACCGTGTGTACGTCATCCTCATGGGTCGTCCAACGTTGGAATTTCCAGCGTCCGGGTTGATCGAAACGGGCCCCCTTGAGGGGGGTGGTCTGCCCCGTACGTTTCCCAAGTATTACCGGACACCCTCACGGCCTTCTGACGTGAGTCTCATTCGGCCGATGAGGGGCTCGTCTCTCAGGGCGGTGCCGTGATCGAGCTTCGGATTCTCGGGGCCCTGCGGCTCAGTGCGTCGGACGGACGAGACCTGGAACCGCTCGCCCGCCAGTCGAAACGCACGGCCCTTCTCGTCTATCTCGCCGCCGCCGTGCCAAGCGGGTTGCATCGACGCGACACTCTGCTCGCGCTGTTCTGGCCCGAGTTGGACGAGACCCATGCCCGCGCTTCATTGAGCCAAGCGCTGTACGTCCTGCGCAATGCCCTGGGTGACCAGGCGATTGTGACGCGTGGTGACGCCGAGGTGGGGCTCTCTCGCGACGTGGTGTGGTGCGACGTACGCGCGTTCGAGACAGCGCTCGACGCCGGTCGGCCCGCCGAGGCGCTAGCGCTCTACCGGGGCGGGCTGGTCGACGGGTTCTTCGTGAGCGACGCCCCCGAGTTCGGGCGCTGGCTCGATCGCGAGCGAGAACGTCTGCGGGAGCGTGCTGCAGAGGGCGGGTGGGCGTTGGCCGAAGCGCGAGCGGCCGCCAGGGACGTGGTCGGAGCCGGGCACTGGGCCTGGTGGGCGGCCGCCCTGGCGCCGGCGGACGAGGTGGTGATACGGCGCTTGATGACGTTCTTGCACGCACAGGAGGACCGGGCAGCCGCGCTGCGAGCGTACGAGGCCTACGCCTCTAGGCTCAAGCAAGAATACGAGCTGGAACCTTCGCCTGAGACGCGGGCCTTGGCGGAGGCCCTCCGGCTGGAGGACCCGCGCTCTTCCGCAGCGGTTGCGGTTCAAGTCCCGTCCGCAGGTGGCAAGGGTGGAACGCCCGAGCGGCATCGGACGCGGCGGCGGAGATGGGTCGCCACCGGGCTCATCGCCGCCACGCTGGTGGCCGGCCTTGGTTACGGCGTTGTGACGCGGCGTCGAGCAGGCGACACGCCTCCAGCGGTGCCACGCATCGTAGTCCTGCCCTTTCAGAACCTCGGCCCCGCTGAGGACGCGTACTTCGCTGACGGGATCAGCGACGAGATCACCGCCCGCCTGGCCATGGTGCGCGGCCTGCGGGTGATCGGCGGCCAGAGCGCCCTCCACTACAAGGGTACGGACAAGACGCCGCGACAAGTCGCGGGGGAGGTCGGGGCAGACTACGTCCTCGTGGGAACGGTCAGCTGGCAGCGCTCGGCACGCGGCGCCGGGCGAGTCCGCGTGCGGCCGCAGCTGATACAGGCACGTGATGAGACGCAAGTCTGGGCGACGGTGCTCGACCAAGACGCGACAGATCTCTTTCCTCTGCTCTCGGCGATCGCACAGCGAGTGGTGGAGGAGATGCGTGTAACAATGGAAGCGCCCCAGCGTACTCGGCTCAGCGGAGCTTCGACGACCAGCCCGGAAGCGTATGACTACTACCTGCGTGGCCGCGAGCTCGTAAGGCGAACCTGGACCGAGAGCAACTTCCGCACCGCCATCTCGATGTTCGAACGTGCGGTCGCCATCGATTCGAATTTCGCCCTCGCCATCGCGCAACTGGCCATGTGCCAGCTGCGGCGTCATTGGCTGACGGACCCGTTGAGCGAGCCGGAATTGATGGAGACAGGCAGGTTGGCGAAGCAGGCGCTGACTCTCGCACCCGATCTCGC
>Ga0209234_1000719_pt1 | contig 11792 bp, 11 predicted proteins | sample GraSoi013_1_20cm_2_FD_185816 | JGI IMG/M metagenome (GOLD analysis project Ga0209234, IMG submission 185816) | Grasslands soil microbial communities from the Angelo Coastal Reserve, California, USA - Sample 08_20_2013_1_20cm (SPAdes) (version 2) | ecosystem: Environmental > Terrestrial > Soil >... | reverse complement strand
AGAATTCCTGAGATACCTTCGCCGTTTCCGATTTCGTGATTCCACACTACTTTGCCGGTGCGGTAGTCAAGCGCACGCAGCGTCGAATTGGCCCATAGGATGCGGTCTCGGCCTGCCCAACCTTCCGGCTTCCCCGTGGCCGTGAGATAAAAGATGCTAAAGATTCGGCGGGCATTGACATAAAAAAGGCCTGTCTGGGGATCGAAGCTTGGCGCCATCCAATTGCTGGCTCCGTCCGAGCCAGGCTCGACGAGCGCCCCGTCCGGGCGCGGAGCGGCTTCCGGCTTAGCGACCGGGCGGCCGCGAGAGTCGACGCCGGAAGCCCACGTCTGGTCGATGAACGGAGCCGTGACCAGATGCTGTCCATTCGTTCGATCGAGCAGAAAGAAAAAACCATTGCGGCTGGCCTGCGCAAGAAGCTTACGCTGCTTGCCCTTGAACTCGGCGTCGAAGAGAATTGGAGTCTCGACAGCGTCCCAGTCGTGCACGTCGTGTGGCGAAGGCTGAAAATACCAGACAAGCTTCCCGGTGTCGGGATTCAGGGCCACGATGGAGCAAGTGAAGAGATTGTCGCCGGCGCGCCCTTCGCCTGCGAGCACGGGATTGGGGTTGCCCGTGCCCCAATACAGCAGGTTGAGCTCAGGGTCATACGTTCCGGTCATCCACGTCATGCCGCCTCCGTGGAGGATGGCGTCGGGGTCGTTGGGCCATGTTTCAGAGCCCGGTTGGCCGGGGTCCGGATCGGTGTACCAGCGCCACTGGATCGTTCCGGTCTCCGGATCCAGGGACTCCAGAAAACCCCGAACATCCGTAACATCCCCGGACACGCCGACGATCACGTGATCGCGTATAACCAGCGGCGCCATTGTCGAGAAGTAACCGAGCTTTGGATCGGCGAGCTCGACGATCCAGCGAACACCCCCATCCTTGGCATCGAGACAGACCAAATGCGCGTCGGGCGTAGTAAAGTAGAGCCAATTCTTGTACATGCCCAATCCGCGATTGCCGATGTGGTCGCCTTCGGAAACACGTAGGTAGTGCCAAATCTCACGCCCAAAGCGAGCGTCGACAGCCCACACGTTGTCGGGCGCTGTGAAATAGAGAATGCCGTTCACTTCCAGAGGGGTCGATTTGATCGAGGACCCGTGCGGCTGAAAGACCCAGGCGAGTGTAAGCGAGCCGACGTTTCCGGCATTGATCTGATCGAGCGTGCTGAAGCGACCACCCGAATAGTCCCCGTTATAGGTCGGCCAGGTATCGGTTGCAGGTCTGAGCAGAGCCGCAGGGTCGAGCCCTTGCGCTGCGGCGAACGGTACATGCAGGCTCAGTGCGAACAGCAGGAAGATGACCACCACCACTCGGCTGTGCAAATGAAGGCCCGTATTGTTCTGAAGAGGATTCTCGCAACCGCCCCTGATCTCGATTATTTCACACAGTTGAGAAAGCATACCCACTCCTGTCTTCTGACATTGGGGTTCTCTATTCCCTATTTCAGACTTTCGAGATACGCAAAGAGGTTGTGAACATCCGCCTGCGTGAGCTTGTCGAGCAGTTCGCGATGGGCCGTCAGGGGATCTTGCAATTCGACCTTCACCCGATCTCGCGAGAATGACTGATACCAACCGGAGGCGTCGTGCAGCGCAATCACAAAGTCATCGGCGTGCGCCAACGGACCCTTGACCTGCTTGCCAGACGGCAGCGTCACTACCACGATGGTGCGCTTGCCCCCGGGATAGAGCATGTGTGCTTGGAGATCGATGGGGGAGTACTTGGTGGCAATGGTGGCCAGATCGCCCGTGGGGGAATGACAGTTCTTGCAGCCACCGGCGCCATTGAAAAACACCTTTCCGGCCCCTGGATCGCCAGTAAGCAGTTTCTCTACTGGGTATTTGCTAGGGACCCCTCCTGAATTTAGCGCTTCGGCGGCACGCGCGTGCAGATACGCCGCTATGTCGAGCACCTGCTCATCGGTCAGCGGCATCGCGGGCATGCCCTTATCAGGGCGGCCGAGACGAATGATTTCGCCGAGCTTGTCACCCTTCACGTCATGAGCGACAAGGGGCGAGCGGACCAGGTCTGGCCCCCGAGCGCCTGTGGCCTCAGGGCCATGACAGAATCCACATGCTTGCTCGAACTGTTTGTGTCCGCGCTCGACTGCCGCATCTTGAGAAACAGACTGGGGCCAAGCCGTGGAATTCCATAGGCCAAGTAGAAAAATGATCGCTGCACAAAGAATTGCAGATCTAGCCAGATGTGTTTGCCATGCTGGCCCATTCCCTCGCATCTTCATTCCTCAATCCTCTGCCCATTCGCAGCTATGCTCCCGAGGCCACAGATCCGGCTACCCAAAACCAGAATGTATGGAACTCTTGGCAGGTCCGCAATGAGCTTCTTGAGTCGCCAACGATTGATCCGGCATGTATTTCGGAACTGACTCCTCCGTGGAGGACATTTAACGCAGGGGGGATTCTAACATTGAGTCGCGTGTGCCGCATGGGTCAAGCCCATCACCTGTCCGCGGCGGCATTGGTCTTGCAGAGCTATTCTGAACAGGCGTTGCTCCTCCGGTGCCTCGTCAAAATTGAGAGTGCGTTTGAAATCAATAACATACCAAGAGGTCGTGTCACACGCGTTGCAGAGATGACATGCAGCTCGGCAGGGCCGCACAGAATATTCGGTAGGGCCAGTGTGGCACAGATTCCACGCAAGGAGGTTCACAGCTATTCACCGATGCTTTCTGGAAGAATGGCAGCAGCGTCCGACGAGGGACTCGACGCGGTCGTTATCACCCGCAGGAGGACTGCCGGGCAGCAGCGAGACGCTCTCAATTCGTCTCGACCGGCTTGGAGAGCGGGGCATTCAGCTGAAGCGAAACTTCAGTATTTGCCCTTTCCACTTGGCGATGGAGCTGTCGCTCCAATGCTAACGAGAGCGCAATTGTGGACAAACAAGACACCCACGGCAGCAAAGGCGATACCCAGAAAAAGCGCGTGCCGTAACGCAGGGCCACGAGCCAAATCAAAGTACCGAAAAGCCCGCCGAGAATCGCCCCCAGGCGTCGTCTATCTCTCCAGGAAAGGCTAAACGAACAGACCGCCTCCATCAGTACTGCAAAGGGAAAGGCAACAACGAGGTCCACTAAGTAATGTTCCCCCGTACCGACTGTTGCGAGAGCCGTAAAGACGAGAAATGCGAATGCCACGCCGCGCTCCCACCAGGAGAGTCCGCGCGAATACCACCACACCAGCAGCACCCATGCCATATGAAGAGAGGGCATGGCATTTGGCGCACCAACGATTCTCACGGGTTCCACGAACAAGCGAGATACATCGCCTGTTGGAATTGGCTGCCACGGAAATTGCTGCCGAAGGAGATGTACGGGCCCAAGCGCTGGAAAGAGATTGTAAAAGAGAACGCCGACAGGTCCGGTGGCCAGCAAGGCCACAAAGGATGGCACTGCTTTCTCACTCAGGCGGAGGAGCCGACCCACATAGATCAAAGCAATGGGGATCGCCAAAGCAATATAGAAGAACTCGCTCGTCACTCGCAGGGAAGGCCACCTGGCAAAACTTTGCCCCACAATAAACGGGAACTGCAAACGAAGGCTGGCATCGAAGGAGTAGAGATATAGGTCGAGGACTTTCGGATGAGCAGCCGCTGTCCACTCCAGGAGGTTGCTGGCGAAATATTCGGACCCGACTAAGAGAAGCGCGGGAACAAAACCCAAAGCCAGCAGTTTGCGAGATGCACCCTCTGCCCAAACAGCGCGGACGCCCAGGGTGGCCAAGCTGCTGAGTCCAGCGAATGAAAACCACGACGCAAACATTGGCCGGAAATGTAGCAGTTGAAAATCAATCACCGCAAAGAGAAATGTCCCGCAAAAAACCAGTAGTGCATCCCGCCAGGAAGGATGGATGCGGAAATGAATGACGCTAACGCTCGTGAGCGTGCACGCAAAAAAGATGGAGACGACTGCTTCAGTGTAAAACTGCCGATTTCGGCCCAGCCAGATCACGCTTGCGATCAACAGAAATGTGACGACGATTCTTGCGACCTGCTTGGGAGACATGTTTCCTTCGTTTTGGCTTTCGACGCGGAGTTGCCCTCCAAATTCAGCAGCGCGTACATCCTTATTTGACCACGAAGAAGTGCTTTGATAGCCCACTGTCAGTCGGTAGAAAACCAATCGGTAAACGAGGACACCAATCGAAACTGGTTTCGCTCGCGGGCCTCACGGCGAAGGCTGGGAAGGGCCATTACTGCAGGGCGAGAATCATTCCGCAAAGCAGCATGGTCGGCGGGCAGGTGGCTTCTCCAGAGTTAGCCCGGAACCCTCCACCTCGCCGGGCAAGGACACTTGCTCCCCTCCGAACAAGCTTCCAGCCGATGCGGAACAGAGGGGATTTGCGCCGGCGCCGTACGTGCATCGCGGGCACCAGTCTTGGGGAGAGAATTATCACGTTCGTCGTGAATCGCTGAGGCGGCCTCTGCGTTGTCACCATCAACTTAAGACTTGAGTTTACTTTTGCTTAGTGGACTTTAGCCAATCTTCCAAACTGGCTTTTGGTGAAGTTCCTGGGGCCTCCAGATGCCCAGCCGGATTGTATTTTTTCTTCTGCTCCTCGTTCAGAAGAGCAGTGATTCGTTCCACGGTATTGTCGTTTATGGCCCGCAATTGCTTTATACGGTCGACGGGTGACCGCGACTCAGCCCTCAACATCTTGATGACTTGTTCGTGCCGACTCCAGAGGACTCCTTTCAATTCGGACTGTTGTTTCTCGTCGAGGTCCAACAATTTGGCCAGTGACTTGACTCGATCATCAATGCTGGGTGTTTTGTACTGACGCTGCCTCTGATGGCGGGGGGTAACATCTCCCGACGATTGGCGCCCAGCCGAGGCAAGCAGCGGCATCAGGGAAAAAACCAGCAGTGCCAAGACGAAGGCCCGACGTCTCTTGCCAAGGAATTCTGATTTCATGCTCACGCCGCGTCCCCCGACATTTGTGCGACTTCCTCGGAATATTGTTGATCCTGCGAATCGCGCGCTGACTCACTGGAGCTTGGCAAAGCGCGAATCATCCAGCTTCGGATTAACAATGCTTGCTGCCGAAAAAACTCTCTTGGCTTGCGAAATCTACGACTTCACAGCTTTGAGCGAGGCGAGGGAGCACGACTGATCGTTCGTTTCTCCTCGGTGTCCATCCGCGCAATGTGCTGTCACCTGGGATGCAAAACCCATCCCAACCTTCGCCATGTGAAGGACCTTTCGTTCGCAGAAGCTTTTGCTTCTGCACCGCAAGCTACCGGTTCCGATCGAACCTTCACACTTACCCGATCTATCCGTTATCCTTGTGCCAAGAAGCCTGTCAGGCCTAACTCGCGCCAGCTCTGGTCTACGCAGAGGGAATATCAACAAACTCCTCTTATTGTCCAAGAAGACGCGCACTCCTGTCAAGATAGCATAGGCTAACATAGACTGGGCAAGGCTGGGTTGGCTACCGAGAGACCACTGGAATTGGAAGAGTATATCGTTTCTCTCCTGAACTTGTTCGTCCTTTAGTTGAAAGCTGAAAGATACAGCAGCGCTTCCCGGCTCAGACTCGGATGGAGTCCGAACACTCATTCTGAGGACCGCCGCAGGGTAAAACCTATCGGGGAAGGCCATCCAAGTACAAGGCGAAGTTCGAGGCTGTGGGAGGACCGCAGTTGGTTTTTCTGATTCGCGACCTACGCTCGTACCAGTGCACTAAACAGCGGCGGGACGACGTTTTCCGACGTTCGTAGCCTGCTCGAAAGCGTAAGCCATCTGCAAGACTCCCCAATCGTCGTTGTGCCGGCCGACGATCTGAATTCCGATCGGCAGTCCGCTTTCGGAGAAGGCGCAGGGAACCGAGATGGCGGGGTTCCCCGCGACGGAGATGTAATAAGCCGACTTCATCCAGGCGATGTAGTTTTCCATCTTCACGCCGGCAATCTCCACCGGGTAATGCGTCTTCACGTCAAACGGTAAAACCTGGTTCACGGGCAGAATAAAAAACTCATATTTTTCCATGAACTCGCGCATCCGCTGGTAGAGCGCCGTGCGTTTGGATTCCACTCGCGACAAATAGGGTCCCGTGAGTTTTCGCCCTTCTTCCACGTGCCAGCGGACATATTCATTCAGTTTGTCGGAATTGGCTTCGAGAATATCGCCGAAGCTTGCCTCAATGGACCAGTGACGCCACGCGACAAAACACTCGTTGGCATCAGACAAATCTGGTTCGGCTTCCTCGACGATGCAGCCGAGGCTTTGGAATACTTTGTGCTGAGCTTGCACGGCGTTCTTCACTTCCGGTTCCCAAGGCAGATCCATTTCCTTAAACATGGCGACACGAACGCCCTTGAAGTTCCGACCGGCCAATGGCTGCGAGAACTGGCTGCCAGATTGATCAATGGAAATAGGAGAGCGGCGGTCGAAGCCTGCGAGGGCGCTTAGGAAAAAGGCGCAGTCGGTGACGCTGCGGGCAACCGGGCCGGCGACACTCAGAGTGAACCATCCGAGTGTGCTTGGGGGATTGGGGACGCGTCCCGGGGAAGTTCGCAGACCAACCACATTGCAAAAATTGGGCGGATTTCGCAGGGAGCCACCCATGTCGCTGCCATCGGCCAGCGGCACCATGCCGCAAGCCAGGGCTACTGAACCTCCGCCGGTGCTTCCTCCACAGGTCTTCGTCAAATCGTAAGGATTCAGAGTTGGTCCGAAAACTGGGTTGAAGGTCTGCGAGCCGAGACCCCATTCCGGCACGTTGGTCTTACCAATGACAATGGCACCGGCATTCTTTTCACGTTCCACGACGAGGCAATCGAAATTAGGTATGTCGTCTTTGTGAAGAGGCGAGCCAAACGTCGTGCGAATGCCCCTTGTGGGGTGCAAATCCTTCACAGCGACAGGGAGGCCGTGCAGTGGCCCTTTGAGATTGCCCCTTACGGTAGACTCGTCTGCGGCCAAAGCCTGCGCCATCAGCTGGTCCGACGGAACCAGCGTGACAATCGCATTGACTTTGGAATTGACGCGATCGATCTGCCGCAAGTGGGCTCGCATCACTTCACGCGCCGAGAGCCTTTTCTGACGGATCAAATCTGCCATTCGCCTTGCGGACAGGAAGCAGATGTCCGAATCCGAAGCGGCAGGCGTGTCCATATTTTCGGTGATGCTTGCCAGCTGATGGTCTGGTTCCATGGCTCTCGTCTCCATCGAGCGTTCAATAAGCGGCCTAAGTGCTACCGAGGCGGCGGCTGTGGTTCCGAACTTGAGCACGTCACGTCGCGTGATTCTATCGGTCATGCGTGACCTCATTTGGAAGGTGACAGGCACCAGCGCGGCGGCCCGAGCTCAGGAAAGGCATGACCGGCGCCGCTGGTGTCGAATCTCACAGCGCAAAACCTAAGAAGCCGGTAAGAGTTCTCTGGCAAGGAGAACAGCCTTCTCGGCCTGCGACCTTTCAATCAAGCGGCCGCGGGCGAAGTGCTGTGTTCCGCCGCCTTTGCCGCCGACCTCTTCGAGCACTTGTTTGAGAAGCGCGCTCATGTCCTTGCCTGCAGAAGGATGCTGGGCAAAGAGCAGGTTGCCGCCTTCCGCAGCGGCCAAGAGCGCAATCGCTTTTTCGGACCTTGCAAATGCGGTGGCAAAGAAGCCTAGGTAATCGGCCGGAACACCTTCGAAAACGCGTGAGACGACACGAAATCCGTTGGCCCCGAGCGGCGTGGTCTCGAACGCCAGTGTGGCTTCGGTTTCCGCCAACCGTTGAGTCACGGCGTGAACATTCTTGAAATTCGTGTCCCGCTCTGCGAGCAGGCGTGAGGCAGCGGAAACGAGGTCTTCGGGGGCGCAGCTCAATTTCTCGGCGGTCTGGCGTAGTACCTGGAAATCATGACGCGCGAACCGTTCCGAACGGCGTCCGCAGACAAATTCAACACGCCAATCCTGGCGGACTTTGGTGCAGCGGCGCACCAATACGAGACCGATCTGGCCGGTGCGCTTGACGTGGGTGCCGCCGCACGGTTGCAAATCGGCAGACTCTATTTCGATGGCACGGAGGACGCCATCCCGTTCGACTTCTTTTCGCACGCCAAGTTGCGACAATTGGTCAGCGGTTCCGTAACGGACGTTGACCGGGCGATCCTCGAACACAACCTGATTTGCGGCCCGCTCTGCGCCTTCAAGAATTTCCTCCGCAGGTTCGGGGCCGCGCAAGTCAATGGTGCATATTTCGCTTCCCAGATGGAAGGAAACCGTGGACAGCCCGAAGCGTTCCTGAAACATGGCAGACAGCAGATGCTGGCCGGTGTGCTGCTGCATGTGGTCGAAACGGCGGGGCCAGTTGATGCAGCCCTTGACCTCGCCGAGTTTCACGGGTTGATCAACGATGTGGGCGATTCCGTCCTCGGCATCGCGGACATCGACGACGTTGGCATCACCCAGCTTGCCGAGATCGTGCGGCTGGCCGCCGGACGCAGGATAGAAGGCGGTTCGATCCAGGACGACTTCCCAAGCAGGAGCTTGGGCCACAGGGAACGAAGGAATCAAAGCCGGCTCACAACTTGTGACTCGTGCGGTGAATTCCGTTTCGAATGCGTCGTCGTAATAGAGCCTACGCGTGGCCATGCTGCTACTCCCTTGGCGCCTTACTGGAGCGCGCGCTGCCAGACTTCGGTGTATTTATAGCCAGTGCCGGTATTAAAGAGCACGACAGTTTCTTCCGGTTGGAGCCAGCCAGAGGCGGCGAGCTTTCTCGTTGCAATCACGGTTGCTGCACCCTCGGGTGCGGCGAAGACTCCTTCCAGCGCGGCGAGTTCCCTTCCGGCCTGCAGCATCTCTTCGTCGGTGACGGTGAGTGCCTTTCCTTTCGTTTGGCGAAGCATGTTCAGAATCAGAACATCCCCGAGCGGTCCGGGAACGCGCAAGCCCGAAGCAATGGTGGCAGCATTCTGAAAGAAAGCGGCGGAATTCTGGTGGGCTTCCCATGCCCGCACGATGGGCGCACATCCTTGGGCCTGCACGACCACCATGCGGGGCCGGTCCGTTCCAATCCAGCCCATCTCCTGCATCTCGTCGAAAGCCTTGCACATGCCGATCAATCCGACACCGCCTCCCGTGGGATAGAGAATAACGTCGGGAAGTTTTCCTCCGAACTGCTCCCAGAGCTCGTATCCCATGGTTTTCTTGCCCTCGACGCGGTAAGGCTCCTTGAGCGTGGATACGTCGTACCAGCCTTCGCGGTCCTTGTGCTCGGCGACGTATTTGCCACAATCGGAGATCAAGCCGTTCAGCTTGACGACCTGGGCGCCAAACGCCTGGCACTCCATTACGTTAGCTGCCGGGGTGTCCGCGGGCATCACGATGACCGCAGGGAGCCCGGCCGCCGCAGCGTAGGCGGCGAGCGCGCCTCCCGCATTGCCGGCCGTGGGAGCGGCCAATACTCTGGCGCCGAGCTGCTTGGCACGAGAGACCGCTGTGGTCATCCCGCGGGCTTTAAAGGAGCCTGTCGGATTCAATCCCTCGTCTTTGACGTACAGGCGCTGCAAGCCCATGGAGGCTCCCAGGCGCCCCACATGGATCAAGGCGGTCATGCCTTCACCGAGCGAAACCGGGGCATCGTTGGGCAAGACTTCAGCGTACCGCCACAGGGTGCGTAGCCGGGTCTTCAAGCTCTCGAGGGCGAGGGTGGCGGCGGCGCGGCGCAGGTCGTATCGAGCCAAAAGAGGCTTCCCGCAAGTGCACAGATGCTGTTCTATCGAAGGGTCGTATTTCTTGTCGCAGGCGGAGCAATCTAGTTCAATAACATTCAAAGGCTTGGTCATGACCGTGAGAGTCTAGCACAGGCTTTTTGGCCGTTTATTAATCGTCGTGGCCCCTTAACCAGCCGGAAACCCATCCTATTTCACGGTACAATTGGACTATGGGAGTGCGCCTGATCGCGCTGGATATCGACGGTACGCTGCTGGATAGCCGCTGGCAGCTGTCCGAGGCCAATCGCGCCGCAATTGCTGAAGCGTTGCGCCGGGGCATCGAGGTGGCGCTGGTCACCGGGCGACGCTATGACTTTGCTATGCCGGTGGCCCGCAAGCTGGATTCTCCCCTAACCATGATCGTGAACAATGGCGCGTTGATCCGCTCCAAAGAAGGCCAGACGCATCTGCGGCATCTTCTGCCGCGGAGCACAGCCGAACAGGTTCTCGAACTGACCAGGCCGTGGCGCGATGGCGCGGCAGTGAATTTCGACCGGCCGCTCCAGAATCAGCTCATACTCGAACTATTGGATCCGGACGATTCGATGCGCTACGCCTACTACTCGCGAAACAAGGAGTTTATCGGCATCGTCAATCCCCTGGAATCCTGTCTGACGGAAGACCCCATCCAGGTGATGCTCTCCGGGAAAGTCGCGCCGATGCGGAAGGCGGAGGCCGCGCTCGGCGGCGCGTCTTTCGCGGAAGAATTCTCGCTCGCAGTGACGTGCTACGAGAGCAAAGATTTCGCTATGATTGACGTAATCCATCCGCAGTGTTCGAAGGGATCGTCGCTGGCGGAATGGGCGGCGTTGCGCGGATTCACACGCGAAGAAGTGATGGCCATAGGGGACAACCACAACGACCTGGATATGCTCTCGTTCGCGGGCATCCCAGTGGTGATGGGAAACAGCGTGGCGGCGTTAAAGACATACGGCTGGCATGAAACCGGGACGAACGACGAGAACGGTGTAGCATTGGCGATCGAACAATTTGCATTGCGGGAGGCCGCGCCTTGCGTCTGAAGCGTGCCGCACTTCTGCTCTCACTTGTCGTGTTGGCAGCGCCGACGCTGCGAGCGGAATACGTGGTGCTTCGCAGCGGCCAGCGCCTGAGGGTAACGGGCTACCAGCTTCTGGGAGACAAGTACCGCTTGCAAATGGCCGGAGGGGTGGTGGAGATTGCCGCCGAAGACGTGGTGGCCATCGAGCCGGAAGACTCTTTTACGCCTGTGCCTGCAAAGGCGATCGTCAAACCGCCCTATCGCGAATTGGTTGAAGCAGCGGCGGCGCGCTATAACGTGGACGCCGACCTCATCACTAGCGTAATCGCCGTGGAGTCCAACTTCGATCCAAAAGCATTGTCGCGCAAGAATGCTCGCGGGCTGATGCAACTGTTGCCGGAGACGGCGGCGCGGCTGGGAGTGCAAGACATCTACGACCCGCAGGAGAACATCGACGCAGGGACACGCTACCTGCGCGAACTACTGGAGAAGTACAACAACAACCTTACGCTGGCGCTGGCTGCCTATAACGCAGGGCCCGACCGCGTGGAGGAATACGGCCGCGTTCCCCCCTTTACAGAGACGCTTTCCTATGTGCGCCGTGTGAAGCGCAGTTACGACAAGAGCAAATCCAAGGCTTCCGCGAAAACACCGGCTCCCCCTGGAGCAATCGCAGCGAGTTCCCGGCCTCGTCAGTCTCAATAAAAACTAATCGCGGTCATCCGCGAGTACAAGAATTCCCCGCCACCGCAACAGCTACCGCTTCCGACTAAAATCTCCGCGTACGTGTGATTCAGGAAGATGCCGAAGTGGACGGTGATTGTGGAGGAGCGCGACCTTCCAGCGTGCCCGTTGGTACTGGACGCTGCAAGTGTACCTCCCGACGAACTCCCCCAGGTGATTGCGATTCTGGAGAACCTGGTTTTGGAAACACATTATGCAGGCAAGTCAGCAAAGCGCGAATAGCAGCGAAGACCATCTCTGCCTTCGCGCCTTTCGGCGAACCTGGCTGACCAACTCGTTC
>Ga0209234_1000716_pt1 | contig 11805 bp, 8 predicted proteins | sample GraSoi013_1_20cm_2_FD_185816 | JGI IMG/M metagenome (GOLD analysis project Ga0209234, IMG submission 185816) | Grasslands soil microbial communities from the Angelo Coastal Reserve, California, USA - Sample 08_20_2013_1_20cm (SPAdes) (version 2) | ecosystem: Environmental > Terrestrial > Soil >... | reverse complement strand
GAGAAGAACGTGCCCGACAGGATCCACATCGGCAGCATCACGAGATTCATGAGACCGGAGACCGCCTCGATCGTGCGGGCCCTGCTCGCGACGAGAATGCCGAGCCCGTTGAACGACAGGGCGCCGAGCACCGTGATGAACGTGAGCGCGCCGACGGAGCCCCGCACTCCCACATCGAAGATCCACCACGCGAACCCTACCAGCGCCGCGACCTCGACGAACAGAAACGCCAGACGGGACAGCACGAACGACAGCAAGTAGTGGCTGCGACGCATCGGCGTCGCCATGTAGCGCTTGAGGAGCTTCTTGGTGCGGGCTTGCACCACGGAGAAGCCCACACCCCAGAGCCCGCTTCCCATCAAGTTCATGCCCAGGAGGCCCGGAATCAGGAAGTCGATGTAGCGCGCGCCCGGCTCCGTGACGCGCTCGTCCTCGACGCGCAGCGGATCGGCCCGCCCGCGCGCACGCTGCACGGCGTCGTCCACCTGCAGGCGCGCCAGCTGGCTCTCCGTGCGGGTCGAGTCGTAGCGGTACACGAGGCGCTCACCCGGGACCACCAGCAGCGCGACGCGACCGGTCCGCAGCTCCAGTCGCGCCGCCGCGCTGTCGAGCACGGCCACCCTGAGGCCGGGAGCGTGGGCCAGCGCCGCGGCCAGCCCGGAGTCTCCGGCCCCGCGCAGCACGGCGACCCGCAGCTCGCCGGGCCCGCGGTTGCGGAAGGCGATGCCCAGCGCGAACGCCAGCACGATCGGGAACCCGAACACCCAGAAGATCGCCTCCGGCTCGCGGTAGAACTCGCGCATGCGCGCGAGGGTCAGCTGGACCAGGGGGTGGTCACGCATCGCGCAGCTGCCTCCCCGTGAGCGTCACGAACACGTCCTCGAGCGTGGCATGATGCGTGGCGAGCAGCGAGAGCTCGGCGCCGCCCCGCTCGAGCAGGGCCAGCAGCGCCGGGACGGCGCGGTGCACCTCGTCCACGGTGAGCGCGGTCCGGTCCGGCCCCGGACGCACGGCCCGAACCCCGGCGAGCGCGGCCAGCTCGTCGACTCCGGGAGCGTGCGCCGCGCCGTCCGCCAACGCGAATTCGACGACGTGCTCGGCGCCGAGCGACGCGATGAGCGAGCCCGGCGTGCCCAGGGCGATGATCTTGCCGTGGTCCATGATGGCGACCCGGTCGCACAGCCGCTCCGCTTCCTCCATGTAGTGCGTCGTGAGGAGAATCGTGCCGCCCGCCGCGCGGAACCGGCCGATCACGTCCCACAGCTGGCGGCGCGACTGCGGGTCGAGTCCCGTGGTCGGCTCGTCGAGGAACAGCAGCTCCGGCCGCGAGACCAGGGCGCACGCCACGGCGAGCCGCTGTTTCTGCCCGCCGGACAGCTTGCCCACCCAGGCCGTGCGTTTCTCCTCGAGCTCGACCAGGGCGAGGACTTCGTCGACGGTGTGCGACGACCGGTAGAAACTGCGGAACAAGCGCACTGTTTCTTCGACTGTCAGCTTGTCGGCCAGCTGCGTGTCCTGGAGCTGGATGCCGAGCCGCTCGCGCAGGGCGCGCGTCTCGGCGCCTCCGGTCCAGTGCAGCCCGAGGATCTCCACGTCTCCCGCATCGGGAGGCGTGAGCCCCTCCAGGATCTCGATGGTGGTGGTCTTGCCGGCGCCGTTCGGCCCGAGCAGGCCGAAGCACTCTCCCGCGGTCACCGCGAGATCGAGCCCCGCGACCGCCAGCACGTCGCCATAACGCTTGACCAACCCGGTGCAGCGGATGGCGGGCACGCTCAGGCGGGCTTCTTCGGCTCCGGGGGCGTCATGGCGCGCTTCAGGGCCGCGTCGAGCTGAATCTGCAGGCTGTTCACGGCGTCGCCGAGCGCCCGGATCTTCAAGAGGACGCCTCCCCCGCGCGCCGCCATCACCGACATCCCGCCCGCGACGTCCGCGATCGCCCCGACGCTGCCGGTGAGGGCGCGTTGACGCATCTGGGACGCCTCGATGGCGATCTTCTCGCACAGCTGTTGAATGGTGCGCGCTTGTCCGGCCCGGTTGGCCTCGAGCTCGGTGACGAGGTGCTTGAGCCGATCGGTGGTCCGCTGGTAGTCCTCGATCTCCTCCACTTGCCGCACTTGATCGGCCGTGAGCTTCGGGCTCATGGCGAGACCTCGGTCAGGACCCGCCCGTCCAGCGGCTCGGCGGGCGTGAGATCGAGCCACCGGGCCAGGGTCGGCGCGATGTCCACCGTGCGCACCCGGGTCCGGTACACCCCGCGGCGCACCCCCGACCCCCAGAAGACCAGCGGCACGTGCGCGTCGAGATCGCTGGGCTGGCCGTGCATGGCGATAGGGACGCCCGCGTACCCCCAGATGGAAAAGGGCTTGAGCGTCACGACGAGCTCCACCCCCATGTCCGACGACACCTGGTGGCGCCAGCGGCGGACGACGGGATCCGAGCTGTCCGCCGTCGCCAGATCCGCCGCGCGGTCCACCCGTGCCACACCCGGCAACGCCCGCAGCCGGGTCGCCACGTCGGCGATCACGCTGTCTACGTTCACGTCCTGCGCCGCGAGCTCGGTACGGCCCGGGAGCAGCAGCATGCCACTCTCGAACTGCAACCAGCCGCCGCCGCCGGCGCGTCGGTCCAGCGCCGCGTTGACGCTCTGGAAGATGCTGTCGGGCACCACGCGCACGGCCCCGCTCCGCCCCAGCGCGCGCGAGCGCTCCGGGAACGGCGTCACGCCGTGGTCGGCGGTCAGCACGATCAGCACGCTGTTGCTGCCATAGCGGACGAATAACTGCTCGAAGAAACGGCCCAGGTACTGATCGATCCGCAACACCTGGTCGTGGATCTCCCGGGAGTCTGGGCCGAAGGCGTGACCGATGTAGTCCGTGGCGGAGAGGCTCACCGCGAGCAGGTCGGTCGCGCCGCGCGCGCCGAGCCGCAGCGCTCGCGTCCCCTCGAGCGCGAGGGCGAGCGTGAGCGAATCCATCGTCGGCGTGGCGACGAAGGCGAGCGCCGCCTGCCCGCTGTCGCTCGGGAGCCGGTGCGGAAAGACCACATCCCGACCTTGATTCTCGTACGGGACGCTGTCGGGCTCGGGGTAGTCCCGCTCAGGGAGGAGCAGGCGCCACTCGGTGCCCGCCGCGCGGAACGGCACGCGCTGCCCGTTGAACACCCGCACCCACAACGGCACGGTGTCGGCGTAATAGCGGCTCGTCGTGAACACGCCCCCGACGTACCAGTAGACCTGCTCCTTGGCCCGACCGATCGGCAGAATCGCCCCCCGGTCCTTTCCCGACACCGAAAGCGCGCGGGCGCCCGGCTCGGCCGCCTTGAGCCAGTCGAAAAACTCCGTGCCGCGAAGGCGGGCGGGGGACGCGCCCTGGCCCTGCACGCCGATGAGGGGCGCGCTCGAGTCCTGCACGCCCGCGAGGTTGCGACTGATGCCGGTGTGCGCCGGCCAGCGCCCCGACAGGATCGTCGAATGGCCCGGGGCCGTCTCCGTGATGGCGTGATCCTGGTACGCGTCGGTGAACACCGCGCCCTGCTTCAGGAGCATCGCCAACCCGCCGCGCAGCTGAGCGCCGTAGCGCTCCAGGTAGTCGGGGCGCAGCTGGTCCACGGTGATCACGACGACCAGGCGCGGCTTGGGAGGGGGGGCGATGGCGGGCACCATTGCAGGCAGCGCCGCCGCGATCCCAACGACGAGGGCAGTGATCATGGCAAGAAAATAAACGCGCCGCGGGCGCTACGCCGCCGCCGGCACCGGAGCACCTCGCGGCACGCGACTGGCGAGCAGCAGGGCGCAGGCGATGATCACGGCACAGGCGAAGAACGGGACCCCGGGCCCCAGGTGCTGGTACGCGAGGCCGGCCCAGATCGGCCCTGCGACGCTCGCGACGCCGCGGAAGGCCTGCTGCACGCCCATCATCAAGCCGAACTCATGCTGGTCGGTCCGGTGGCTCACGAGGGCGGACGTCGCGGGAAACAGCAGGGCCGTCCCGAGCGGCAGCAGGACCTGGAACAGCAGAAACATCGGCACCGAGGACGCGAGCGGGAGGAGGCCGTACCCCAGGGCGTACAGCGCCGCGCCCAAGCGCATCGTCCGCACTTCCCCGAGACGGTCGTTGACCGGCCCGACGATGAACGCGCGCATCAGGACGCCCACGCCGCCGAAGACCGTGAAAAACCAGCCGATGTTGGTCACGTCGATGCCGAATCGCCACGAGAGGTACAGCGTGAACACGGCCGGCGCGGAGTTGTAGGCGAGCATGGCGACGGCGTAGATCCAGATCACGCGCGCGGCGGGCCTGCCGGGGTGCCGGATCACGTCCCACATGGCGTGCAGCACCGGTCGCGGCTCGGGCGGCGGCACCTGCCGCCCGCTCGCGCTGGTCGCGTGCGCGGCGAGCACGCGGGACTCCGGCAGCCACTTCCAGGCGAACGCCACATTGCACAGGCACAGCGCGGCGGCGACGAGACCGGGGGCGGACTGGCCCGCGCGCGCCGCGAACGATCCGATGACCGGCCCGATGACGACGCCGAGGCTGGTGGCGGCGGAGAGCCAGCCGAGGGCTTTGGCCCGCTCGTGCGGCGGCATCGTGTCCGCGACGTACGCTTGCGCCACCCCGGTCGTACCTCCCCCGAGGCCCTGGATGAAGCGCGACAGGAACAGCAACCAGAGGGACGCGGCAAATCCGAACACCACGTACGCCATGGCCGACGCCGTCAGTCCCACGAGCAACGCCGGACGGCGCCCGTAGCGGTCCGACACGCGTCCCCACACCGGAGAGGCGACCAGCTGGGCGACCGGGAACGAGGCGGTGAGGAACCCGATCGTGGTGGCGCTCGCGTGCAGATGGAGGGCGTACAGCGGCAGCAGGGGCAGGACGAGCATGAGCCCGATCATGTCCACGAACGCGACCGCCATCAGGACCACCATCCGTCTCATCGTCTGGCTCCCAGGCCGAGTACCAGCGCGCTCGCGAGCATGAGCATGACCCCGAACGCCGCCGCCACTCCCAGCTCCGAGATGCGGAGGCTCGCCATGATCTCGATGGAAATGGGCCGGTTGTCGTACGTGTACAGCACGACCGACGTCACGAAGTCGCCCAGCGCGGCCACGAATGCGATGCTACCGCCCGCCGCCAGCGCCGGCTTGAGGAGCGGCAGCGTGACGCGTCGAAACGTGGCCCACGGCCCGGCACCGAGGCTCGCGGCCGCCTCCTCGACGGCTGGGTCGAGCTGGCGGTACCCGGCGAGCACGGCGCGCCCCGTGACCGGCAGGTTGCGCACCAGGTAGGCCAGGGGCAGCAGGGCCACCGTCCCCACGAGCACCCAGCGGAGCGCCCACGGCTGCGCGACGCCGAACGTGGTCGCGAGCGCCACGGCGAATACCGTGCCCGGCAGGGCCCAGGGGAGCGCCACCAGCGTCTCGATCGGGCCGCGCCAGCGCCCGCCGCGTCGCCCGATGAGCGCCCCCGCGGCGAGCGCCACGGCTACCGCGGCCACGGTGCTGGCGGCCGCCATCCAGGCCGAGTTCACGAGCGGACGCAGCCGCGTGGGCTCGCTGAACAAGCGGTGGTAATTCACGAGACTGAGCACCGGTGGCAGGGCCTCGGTGGTCCAGGTGCCGTACGGCACGAGGGACACGAGCACCAGCGTGACGTGCGGCAACAACAGCAGCACCGCCAGCGCCCACCCGGTCACCGTGGCGAGGGCGCGCACGCCCCCGCGGCGGATCGGCCGGCGCAGCGGTCCGATGCCCTTCCCCAGCGCCGCGAGGATGTCGTTTCCCTCGGTGCGACGCAGCACCACGAGCCCGAGCGTCGCGACCAGCGCCAGCGCCACCGTCTCGACCATCGCGAGCGGCAGCTCGCCGTTGAGCTTGGTCGCCACGATCTGGGTCGTCATGACGCGAAACCCGCCCCCGAACACGTAGGGCGCGCTGAATGACCCCAGGGCCGTCATGAACACCAGCAAGGCCGCGCCGGCGAGCGATGGCCGCAGCAGGGGCAGCGCGACGCGGCGCAGCGTTTCCCAGCGACCCGCCCCCAGGGCCTGCGCTGCTTCGAGCATCGAGGCGTCGAGCTTCGCCAGCCCCGCCCGGGCGAAGAGATAGAAGTAGACGTACATCGAATAGGCGTGGACGAGGAGAATCGCCCCGGCGCCCTGGAGCCGCCACGGCGCCCGCGTCAGCCCGAACGCCGCCTGGACCGCCCGCGCCACGAACCCCGACTCCCCGTACAGAAAGAGAAACGCCACCACCCCGACGAACGGCGGCAGCACGGCCGGCAGGGCGATGAGGGAGCCAAGCGTCTTCCGACCCGGGAACTCGAGCCACTCGAACAGGAACGCGAGTGGCACGCCGATCGCGGCCGCCAACGCCACGCTGGCGAGCGAGATCCACACGCTGGCCCACAGCGCGCCCCACTCGCCGGGCCGCGAGACGAACGTCGCGAGCGCGCCGCCTCGACCCGCATCCACCACGACGATGAGAATCGGGTAGAGCGCAAGCCAGGCGAGGAGCAGCGTCAAGGCCGCGCGCGCGAACCAGCCGCCCCGCGCGCTCACGAGCGCGCGCCCCCCTCGGCGAACGTCATCACGCTCGTCGCCTCGAGGTACACCCGCTCGCCCACCCGCGCCGCGGCCGCGCCCGCCTGCACCTCCAGCCGGTCGCCCGGCTCCGTGTCCACCTGATAGAATGCCGCGGCGCCGGTGTAGCGCCGCTCGCGCACGACGCCCGGGACCCCGGCGTCCGCGAACTTGAGCCGCTCGGGCCGTATCACCACGACCTGGCCATCCCGCGCCCCCAGCAGGCGCGCCAACGCCCCCCGCACCACATTGGCCCGGCCCACGAACGTGGCCACGAACAGGCTCGCCGGCTGCTCGTACAGCTCGTCGGGCGTGGCCGTCTGCTCGAGCCGTCCGTCGTGCAGCACGGCCACCCGGTCGCCCAGGTCGAACGCTTCTTCCTGCTCGTGGGTGACGAAGACGCTCGTGATCCCCACGCGCGTGATGAGTGTCCGCAGCTCGCGCCGGGTGCGCTCGCGCAGCGCCGGATCGAGGTTGGACAGGGGCTCGTCGAGGAGCAGTACGCGCGGCTCCGGCGCGAGCGCCCGTGCCAGCGCCACGCGCTGCTGCTCGCCGCCGGACAGCTCGTGCACCCGGCGCCGCTCGAACCCCGCCAGATCGACGAGCGCGAGCGCTTCGGCGACCTTGGCCCGCACCAGTCCGCGGTCGCTCGTCCCCCGGGCGGTGAGGCCGAACGCCACGTTCTCCCCCACGTCCAGATGCGGAAACAGCGCATAGTGCTGAAACACCATCCCGAACCGCCGTTTCGCCGGCGGTACCGCCGTGACCTCCTCACCCCCGACCACGATGCGGCCGGCGTCCAGGGCCTCGAAGCCGGCGAGCAGGCGGAGCACGGTGGTCTTGCCGCTCCCCGACGGCCCGAGCAAGGCAAGCACTTCGCCGCGTGCGATCTCGAGTGAGAGGGGACCCACGCTCACCGCTGGCGACCACAGCTTGCGCACGCCGTCGAGCCTCACGAACGACTTCACCGGCTTTTCCCTCGGACCGCCTCGTCCCAGTGACGCATCCACTCCGGCCCCCGCCGGGCAAGCAGATCCCAATCGACGTCGGCGACCTTCATCACGCGCCGCACCTCGCGCGCCCACGGGGGCAGCGAGTCGGCCGGGAGATCGAGCCGCGCGGGCAGCCGGTAGGCCTCGCGCGCCGCCAGCAGCTGCGCGTCCGCGCTCCCGACGAATTCCACAAAGGCCCGCGCCTGGTCGCGGTGGCGCGCGCCGCGCACGACGCCGATGGCGTCCTCGATCACCGGGGTGCCGCTCTTCGGAAACACATAGCCCAGCCGCAATCCGTCCCGCCGGCTGAGCAGGATGTCGGGCAAGTCCCAGATCGTCACCAGCCCTTCCTGCCGGACGATCTTCTGATCGAGCAGCGGCCCATTCAGCACGTATTCCTTTGTCTGCGCGTCGAGCCGAGCCAGCCAGCGGAAGCCGGCGGCGGTGTCTCCCGTCTGCTTCAGGGCGCGCTCGATGATCATTCCCCATACCGCCCGCATGGTACCCGACGCGAGCGGGTCCCGGATCAGGATTTTGCCCTTCCAGCGGGGGTCGAGCAGATCGTCCCAGTCCTGCGGCGCCTCGTCTGGGCGAATCGCCTGCTCGGCATACACGATCACGGCGGGCGTCTCGTAGGCCGCGACGTAGCCGTCGCCGGGCCCGCGTCCGTGGGGCGCGATCGCTGCCGCCCAGGTCGGCGCAAACGGCTCGAGCAGCGAGTCGTCCGCCCCCCGGGCGAGGATGGTCGCGGGCCCGCCGAACCACACGTCGGCCTGAGGATTGGCGCGCTCCGAGCGCAACCGGTCGTACACCTCCTGCGAGCCCATGTCGAGCCAGCGCACGTCCACGTCGGGGTGCAGGTCTTCAAACCGGTGCTCGAGCAGCGTGAGCAAGTCGCGGCCATGCGGGGAGTAGATCACGAGCGGCGTGCGGCCGTCGCCCTGGCAGGCGCTCGAGAGCATGACGAGCAAGGCCGCGCCCACGAGCCAGTGCGGAGTGCGGAATGCGGAGTGCGGAGTCGAAGGGGAAAGATCGATCCATGGAGACTGTAGAGGGACTCGAGGCTGGCCCGGTCCATTCCGCATTCCGCACTCCGCACTCCGCATTCTTATCGCTTGCCCAGCGCCAGGATGTTCGCAAAGAGCCGATAGGCGCCGGGGACACCGGCGGGCAGCTGTCTGAAAAAGCTCAGCCCCGTGTAGACGTACGTGCCCTTTCCTACCCTCGCCACGAGCAAGCCCCCCGCGAGCGGCGGCTCGCCCGAGTCGTGCGTCTCGAGCGGCGCGACATAGGCCGAATCCCAGTCGTGGGCGAAGTACAGCCCGCGCTCCTGCACCCATCCCCGCCAGTCGGCCGGACCGATCTCGTTGGGGACGTGGAACACGGGGTGCGACGGCTCGAGCTCGATCACGGGCGCGGTCTCGTCGGTCACCCGGTCGTGGGGCCGCGCGATCGACAGCCGGTAGGGCGCAAAGCTCCCGCTCACGAAGCCGTATTGCTGGTATTGCACGAGCACGAGGCCGCCGCCGCGGGCGTAATCGAGCAACCGTCCGTTCCCGGCGACGAGCGCCGGCTCGGTCTCGTAGGCGCGGCTGCCGATCACGATCGCGTCGTAGCGGGAGAGGTCCCCGCGCGAGAGCGTGTCGGGACCCAGCAGCTCGATCGGAATTCCCACCGCCTCGAGCGCTTCGGGCACCCGGTCCGAAGCGCCCCGGACGTACCCGACGCGCGTGAGCGCTGGCAGCGAGAGCCGGGCGGCCCGCAGCTCGACGGTCGAGGGATGCACCACCGGCCGGGGGCGGATGTGCGGGTAGTCGATCACCACGAGCGCACCGTCGCTGCGCCCGCCCGCGGCGACCGCCGCGGCCTGGAGTTGGTAGGCCCCGGGCGGCGCAGCGGGCGGCTGGGCGAGCGTCACCGTCACGCTCTTGGACTCGTCCTCGCGCTGAAACGAAAAGCTCTCGGGTGCGGGCGCCGTCCATCCTCTGGGTGGCGTGATCATCACCTGAGTGGCGGCGGGCCCGCGCCCACGGCTGGTCACGGTGACCGTGAAGCGGCGCGGCCCACCGGCGGGACCGTCAATCGGCCACACGACGAGCTCCGGGGTCACGGTCACGTCGAACGGCCGGGTCACGAAGATCGGCCGCCGCACCTCGCCGCTGCCCTGGTCGCGGTAGCGGTACACCACCTCCCGCGAGAGCGTCACGGGCTGGCCTGCGATCGTGAGCCGGACCGTCATCTCGACCGGGGGCGGCTCGAATGGCTGCCCGCGCCACGCCGCCGGGACACCGGTCCAATCGTACAGCGCGCCGGCGAGCGGTCGGCGGAGGAAATACGGTTGTGAGCGCGGCGCATCGGACGCGACGGTCACGGCGAAGCGACGCGTCGCGACCGCCCCGGGCGCGACCGGGGACGTCGCGGCGTCGAGACGCTCGACCTTCCAGCCCGCCGGTGCCGTCAGCTCGAGCCCGTCGAGCGTCACCACGGCCGCACCGGCGTTCCACACACTCGTCTCGACCTGCACCCGCTCGCCCGGGATCACGATCCCGTCGTCGGCGACGCCGTCGATCGCCACGCCGGCAGCCGCGGCGAGCGTCTGGTCGAGCAGCGTACCCTGGCTCGAGTCCGCATCGCCCAGCTCGCGCCGCGCGCGCGCCAGGACCGGGGTGATCGTCTCCGGATGTGTAGGGGTCAGCCGTGCCCGTGCCGAATCGATCAGCGCGACGTAGCGCGCCTGGCCGGGGAGCACGGTGTCGACCCCTGAGAACAGACCTTCCCCGTCCCGGGTCCCCCGTGCCGCGTCCCGCCATTCCACGAAGGCCAGGCGGTCGGTACTCGGCCCGGCCCGCTCCAGCTGCCCCATGTCTTGCGAGCGGTGTCGGCTGCGGCCGGCCATCGCGATCTGGTGGTACGAGCGGCCGCTCACGGGATCGAGCGCGCCGCCGTCCAGCCGCACCGTGGTGCCTGTCGAGTCGAAATAGGTCGCCCGATAGAGCTTCACCGGCCCCCAGCTCGAATCGCGCAGGGCTTCAAACGCCTGGCGGGCAAGGAGTCCGGCCACCTGGTGCTGGCCGTGGCCGTCCCGCGGCGTCCCGGTGAAAATGGATACCACGATCTGGGGCCGGAACCGGCGGATCACGGCGAGCACGTCCCCGAGCAGCGAATCGCGCGGCCAAAAGCGCAGGGTTTCCTCGGGCGTCTTCGAGAAGCCGAAGTCGTAGGCCCGGGTGAAGAACTGGCGCGCGCCGTCCAGGCGGCGGGCGGCGAGCAGCTCTTCGGTGCGGATGATCCCGAGCTCGGGGCCGAGCTCGGCACCGATCAAGTTCTGGCCACCCTCACCGCGGCTGAGCGACAGGTAGGCGGCCTGCACGCCCATCCCCCGGGAGAGGATCGACAGGAGCTCCGTGTCCTCGTCATCGGGGTGCGCGCCGATCACGAGCACGCGCTTGTTGGCGCCGAGCTGGGCCAGTGCGCCCGCCAACGCCGCGACGCCGCCGGTGCCGGGTGGGGTGAACTGTCCCGCAACCGGGCCGACGGCGCCTAGAAAGAGAGCGAGGCTAGTCCCGAGCGCGCGCCGCACTATGGCGAAAGATATGTGACTCCGCCCTTCATAACGAACCGGACGCGCTCGAGCTCCGTCACGTCCTTCAACGGATCACCCGACACGGCGACCAGGTCCGCCGCCATGCCGGGGGCAACGGCGCCGAGATCCGCCTGGCCCAGCAGCTCGGCCGCGAGCGACGTGCCCGACTTGATCGCCTGCATCGGCGTCATGCCGTACCGCACGTAGTAGCTGAACTCTTTCGCTTGATTGAGCTCGGTCCAGGGAAAGCCGCCCACGTCGGTTCCTAACACGATCCGGACGCCCTTCTTCAAGGCCCGCGCGAACGCCTGGCGCTGGTGCTCGACCATGGGCCCCCAGGCCCCGCCGCGCGGACCGGCCACGTAATGGGCGACCGTCACCGTGGGCACCCAGTAGACGCCCCTGGCGAGGAGCGCGTCGATCAGCGAATCGGTCATGCCGTCGCCGTGCTCGATGGTGTTCACGCCCGCCCGAAGCGCCGCGGCGATTCCGTCCGAGCCGATGGCGTGGGCGGCCACGCGGCGGCCGAGGCGGTGGGTTTCGTCCACGATCGCGCGCGCCTCGTCGTCGGTGAAGTTCACCCAGCTGTGCAACACCGAGTCGGCCCCGAAGTAGTAGCGGCGATCGGCGTAGAACTTGATCCAGTCGGCG
>Ga0209234_1000714_pt1 | contig 11815 bp, 10 predicted proteins | sample GraSoi013_1_20cm_2_FD_185816 | JGI IMG/M metagenome (GOLD analysis project Ga0209234, IMG submission 185816) | Grasslands soil microbial communities from the Angelo Coastal Reserve, California, USA - Sample 08_20_2013_1_20cm (SPAdes) (version 2) | ecosystem: Environmental > Terrestrial > Soil >... | reverse complement strand
TCGGGGGGATGGTGCACCTCTCCTCCGCCAAGCCCAAGGGCTACCACGCCGTCTTCTCTACCTTCCTGGGCGACCGCCAGCGTATATTCGGCGCGCTTGCGGTTGCGTTCAGCATCTGGAATATCGCGCACGATATCGAAGATCCACCTGATCTCTACGCCAAATGCCGCTCGAGCGCGCTGGCATCCCTTTGTCAATCCGGCAAAGAATGTATCGAACGGGACCCCTAAAGAAAAGTAATGGGTGCTAGGCGAGAAGGTGACCTCCGCGTAGCGCGCGTTCTGGCGGGCCATATTCGCGCCGAACTCGTAGGCGATGAGCTCGTAGTCCTCAGCCGTTTTCAGGCAGCGTGAGATGGCGAAGTATATCTCTATAAAGTGGCTGAAATCACGAAAGGTAAACCAGCGCTGCATCTCCTCCACACTCTGTACGGGCAGTGGCACTCCATTGCGCTGCGCCAGGGTCAGCAGGGTGGTTGGTTGGATCGAACCTTCAAGGTGGACGTGCAATTCAACTTTGGGGACAGCAGTGACGTAACGTTCGATCTTAGATTCCATACTTATTTTTTCCTCGCAAGCTCATTTCTTCTTCAGAAGTCTAGCACAGAAGGCCAGCGCCGTCTAGATGTGTTTTCTGCTGTATTTCAAGAATTGTATTATACCGAGATCAACGGTATAGCGATGAGAGCGATGAAAATGCCGATTGCCTGCAATCGTGTCACACGTTCCCTGAGAATGATACCGGCCAGCAAAACTGTGGCCGCAGGATAGAGAGAGGAGAGGATCGCGGCAACAGCAAGACGCCCGCTATGTGTCGCCAGCACGAAGAAAGCGTTTCCCGCTACATCGAGCGCACCTGCCAGCAGCACGAGAGGAAACGCGGACAATTTGGGAAGGAGATCCTGGCGTCTGATCAGGAGGAGGGACAGCATAAAGAGGAAAGAGGCGAGTCTGGCAGCAGCAAGGGGCCAGAATATGGCGGTAGAACTGGCCCGGCTAATGAGGATAAAGAAACTGCCAAAGCCTAGTCCTGCCAGCAGAGCCAGTCCCACCCCTTCAGGGCGTCCTCTTGCCCGTTCTGGACGCGAAATCAGCCATACCGCGATCAATGCGAGGGTGAATCCAGCAACTTGGAGCAGGCCGGGCAGACCTTGAAAAAACACGCTAAAGATCACTGGAAGGGCGGCGGCAAGTACGGCGGTTACGGGAGCGTTGATCCCCATTCGTCCGACTGCCAGCGCCTGGTAGAAGGAAACCAATCCGACGGCTCCCGCCAATCCTGCCGCGCCGCCCCACGCCATATCGAGGGCAGAAGGAAACGGTTCGGACCATGCCAGGGCAAGGGCGATCAGTAAGACAAGCCCGAGAGCATGGGCAGCGACGACGACAGTTAAGACATTTGCACGGCGCGTGGCCAGCCCGCCGCTAAAATCTCCCGAGCCCCACGAAAGGGAAGCGGCCAGGCCGAACAGAGCGGTGATGAGATTATGATTCATAATGGCGCTTTAATGTGTCGCCTGAGCCGCGCTCTGTCCGGCATGTGCCTGGCGCATGATCTCTCGCAGTTGCCCCAGGTGAGAATCATCGTGGCTAAGACCAAAGACGAAGCGAGCCACAGCGTTAATCGGCCCGACGCTTGGATAGGGCGTATAGGTCGTATCGAGATGCGGCTCGTCGGGCCAGGCATCAAGCATGGCGTGACGCATGCGGCGGCTCTCTTCAAGGCGTTGGTGCAGTTGTGCAACGGTATGTACAGTGCGCCATGGCACTTCATAGCGAGAGCGGCCCTCGACCGGGAGTCCACGAGCCAGCGTGAGCGCTAATGCCGCCGATTCTTCTGACGAGGCCGTGGCATGTACAATAACATGACCAAGCGTCCAGGCAAGGTCCTTCTCCTCGGGAATGCCAAAGGTATCATTCGCATCGGGATCCAGGGGTACAAAGTCTACGTCCTCATCCTTCGCATCAGCAATAATCGCCAGCATAGTATCGATCATTTCATCGGTTAAGCGATGCAGGTCAGCTTTGGTCAGGTCACGGCAAAGATCGGAGTATGTGAGCGTTTTATTTCTGACCGGCGTGAAATCGAGCATGATCTATCCTTTCGTTCTGATAAGCAAATAATAGTCTCGACCTTTTCAAAAAAGGCCGGAACAATGTAACTATGTCCGCTACTATTACGAACGAAAACGTAGTACAGGATATTCCCTATCTTCACGAAGTGATGGCTGTCACTGAAAAATCCTCCTGCGGTTTGCGGTTGAAGTAATGTTCAGTACAGCGCCTTTGAGGATATATTGAAGATGAACAGGCAAGATCGCACATGGTTCTTGAAAAAGAGGCTTTACCGGCTACCTCTACTGGCCAACTCTTCGGGCCTGGGCGCGACCTTGACACCAGATGCGGTCTTGACCTCGATATGGTCATAACGTCTCACCTTGTAGATGATCGTCGAGATGACCCAACTCAGCACAAAGATGCCGATGATCACTATTCCGAGGAAACCGAAGTCCAGGTTGTTCACGTAATCCCAGGGACCACCAGTTAGATTCAATCGGCCGCTGATAATCGAGAGGATCTCAATCGTTCCCACGACCAGGGCAACCAGGACAGAAACCAGGGTGATGTTCAAATTGTAGTAGAGTTTGCGCACAGGTTTGACGAAGGCCCAACCATATGCTCCAAGCATCAAGATACCATCAGTGGTATCGAGCAGGCACATACCTGCTGTGAACAGCATGGGGAAGATGAGGATGAAGGGAATAGGAAGACCTTTGCCAGCTTCTACCGCGGAAATGCCCAGGAGTGCAACCTCGGTCGCAGTGTCGAAGCCAAGACCGAAGAGCAATCCAACGAGGTACATTTTCCAGCTCTTATCGACCATCTTGAGCAAAGGTCGGAAGAAACGACCCAGTAAGCCTCGCTGGTTCAAAAACTCATTCAACGTCTGATCATTGTACTCCTCACCACGCTTCACTTTTTGGAAGGCTTGAAAGACTTCCCAGAGCACCAGGATATTAATAATCGCGATGAGATACAGGAAAAGAGCGGAGACCGATGTGCCAATGAGTCCGCCTGCGCTTTTGAAGCCTGGAATGTCGCTTTGAATGAATGCCGCGGCAATGGCGATAGCGATAGATAGAGCCACCACGATGGTCGAGTGTCCAAGCGAGAAGAAAAACCCAACGGCGACGGGACGTTTATTCTCCTGCAACAATTTGCGCGTCACGTTATCAATTGCCGAAATATGGTCCGCGTCGACAGAGTGGCGCAAGCCAAAGGTGTATGCAAGCAGCGCGGTACCAAGCAGCGCGGGATACTGCACCGAGAAGCCAAGGAAGGCAAACGTCCACGCGAGGATGTTGAACGCAATCAGAAGTACGTAGATGCTAATAATCTTCCTGCGCAGGTCGGCTGAACTGTCATTGAATACGCGTGTAAGCGGCGTTATTCCGAAGTTTTTACTCATGAAACCTCCTGAAAGCACACGTTGCACCAGAGCGAAAAGAGTTGGTGAGCGTGATTTGTCTCTTGAGAAGTATTAGAGTTGTGATGTCAGGTAGACGATGTACAAAGACTCCACTTGAGAAGCTCTCAACGGAAGACATCCCTGCACACGAAGAAAACAACTATACCGATTATAGCATAAAAAAATCCTAATTGCAATATTTTCTCAATAAAGAACATAATGCAAAAGGGAAGTTAACTCATTAAGCTGTTGTATTGGATCTATGTTGCCCTGGTCACTTATGTTGCTAACTTACCCGTTAATATTACTATTGGCGCGCTGCATGAGTACGGCGAACCAGCATACCTGCGCAAGCCGCGAGGACGAACAGCGCGAATACGGCTATGAGCCAGGGTGTTGGAGAATGTTGCGGGCCAGGCAATGGATTTGGATCACTACCGGTACCCGGCATACCAGGCACGCCCTTTACCTGTGCATCTACCAAACGTATCGATGGAGTGCCCATCGATCGGCCAACGGTGAACACACTTGTTACCGTATTTGCCTTGAGTGAAAGTGACGCAGGTAGGGTCGTGTTATTCTGCGGCGCTGAAACCTGTAGTGAATATGAACCTTGCGGAACAGTCACATAATCGCTGGCCTGTTTGTATGTAAGTCCACTAACAAGTGTATTATTGCCTGTTGCTACGTTCACAGACCCGGCGTCGGGAGAGAGTTGGTAGACGCGTACCTTTGCCTTGCCGGCAGCAATACCATTATCGTCCAGAAAGCCCTCCAGGGAGAAACCACTTGCCTTCGTTCCTAGAGCGGCCACTGTGTAAACTACTCCCGCATCTACAGTCAGGTTTTGGGAAATAATCGAGGCGCCGACCCCTTTACCTATAAGAGCTACCTGGACTTTGTGCGTACCCGGAGGTACCTGAACATAGTTTGTGACGGTTCCAAATTCGAAATTGGTAAGCAGGGTGGATCCTTCCACGAAAACATCTGCGGTGCCAATATCGGGAGACGCGTGGATAATGCGTACAAAGGCCATCCCCTGGGCATGAACTGCGCCAATTTGCATACTAGAAAAGAAACCAAAGCAAGAAAGCAGTGCGCATACCAGGAATACTTGAAGGACCAGGGTTGCGAAAAATAATCTGACTCTCATCATACATAGTTCCTCCTACTAATTTAGTGTACTAACCTGCTTGTTGTTACCATTTAACTAGTTATGTACCTGTTTTGCTGTTACCCCCTCGCTGCGTTGAGCGCAGCCACACGAGAAACTGAGCGGCCGCCAATGCCGCAACTATATAAGAAGTTGTACGGCTGCCAATGGTAAAAGCGAAAGCTTGCACGTGGAATAATATAACATATTCCTCGTTTATATACAATGATACTCACATCATAAATGCAACAAAAAGGACTTTCAGTGAGCTTACATAAATTATTTTCCTCCTTTAATTATACTGAAAATGACATTAGCAAAAATACAAGCAATACCGCTTTTGAAGCGTTTTCTTTGACTTCAGCGTAAATGAAAATCACAATGATATTTCTAGACGCTTGAGCTTGAAAAAACTTAAGCAATCTGATTATAATAGAGTGTTCGCTTATTGAAGTATAAGGGTTAGGACCGGTATGCACCAGATACACGAGACGCTTTCTCCCGGAGCGATCATACGTGACCGTTACCTTGTCATTGATCTACTTGGCACGGGCGGTTTTAGTGCTGTGTATTTAGTACAGGATCAAGAGCGTGAAGATAGTATTTTCGCGCTCAAAGAGGTGGTCGCCACGCAAAAACAGGCAAGAGAGCGTTTTACTTTTGAATGTACCGTGCTTGAGCGTCTCGTTCACCCTGCTCTTCCGCAAGTCCATAATGTCTTTGATAATGAAGAGCATGACCGCTTGTATATGCTTATGGATTATGTCGAAGGTCCAAACCTGGAAACGCTGCGTCACATCCAACCTGAGAAGCGCTTTTCGTTACCGGTAATCACTGCCATTCTTGCTCCTATCGTGGATGCTATTGAGTATCTCCATCAACAATATCCTCCGATCATTCACCGTGATATCAAACCCTCAAATATTATTGTGCCTATCGTAGGAGAGAAGACCATACTGGTGGACTTCGGTATCGCCAAGGAGTATGACACGCAAGGAACGACCAGTGCAGTGCGCCACTGCTCGCCCGGGTACGGCGCGCCCGAGCATTATACGACCGGAACCAACACGCGCACCGATATCTATGGGCTGGGAGCGACGCTCTATACCTTACTGACCGGTGTCATCCCGCCCGATGCTATTGAGAGAATGACGGAGATGAGTAACGATAACCCTGACCCTTTAAGGCCCGCCTGTGAACTTGTCCCGTCTATCCCACTACCTGTTTCCAGCGCCATCAAGCGAGCGATGTCAATCAATATGATGCATCGTTTTGCCACAGTCCATGAGTTCTGGCTGGCTTTACAGGGGGAGAAGGTACAGCAGCCGCACATCTCTGAAGCGCTCAACTCAATAGTCGTCTCACCTTCCACTTCTAAGATCTCTGGTAAGACAGGTGAGACGCCTTCTCAGCCGCTACGAAAGAAGCAGTTGCCTGGCAGGCGCTCGAGAAAATCCTTCGCACACCCTTTTTTTCTTGTCTTACTTGTGTTGCTGGTGATTGGAGGAATTGCAGCAAGTTTCTGGGGATTTACTATTTTTGGGAAGAATCACGTAGCCACGCAGGCAGTAAGCCACTCAACCGGTACCCTTCGGCACCCCACTCTTTCTCCCACTGCTCACGCGACCGTGGCTCCTACCCCTACAGCAACTTTCACGCCAAATGCCTATCCTCACCTGGCCTCGTCATATGCTGGCACGATTGACGATCTACAAGAGCAAACTTCCTCTGAGATGACGCTCACACATATGCTGCAAAACAGTGAACATATTTCTGGCACCTTCAGCGCAATGCATAGAAGTGAAACTTACAGTGGCATCCTCGATACCGCGAAACGTATCTACTTCACTGTTGCAGCCAGCAGCAGCAGTGCGCCGCTCTATTTTACGGGGGCTGTACGGGCCGATGGCAATCTCGTGGGAACATTTTGCCAGATCGATAAAGGCGGCCAATGTACCAGCAACGGTGAGTACGGCCTATGGAGTGTTGCTCCTGGTACTCCGTGAACTAAATCTCAGCTATCATTTCCTGGAGAAGTGCTATACATAAGGAGCATCTTGATGCGCTCAGACCGTCCCAATATACTCTATATTCATTCTCACGATACAGGTCGCTATGTTCAACCCTATGGGCACGCCATTGCGACACCGCATATCCAACGCCTGGCGGAACAGGGCGTATTATTCCGCAAAGCTTTTAGCGCGGCCCCGACGTGCTCACCCAGCCGCGCCAGCCTTCTCACGGGACAATGCGCTCACTGCAGCGGCATGCTGGGGCTGGCTCACCGTGGCTTTTCTCTCAACGATTACAACCAGCATATCATTCACACGTTGCGCGAAGTGGGCTATTACTCGGCACTGGTCGGTGAGGAACATCTCTCGAAAGAACCCAATCGTAGTGGCTACGACCAGGTTTCTAAAGTAGAAGGAAACCAGGCTCACATCGTCGCGCCCGCCGCGATTGAACTGCTGAACAATACCCTGCCTGAACCTTTTTTCCTCTCGGTCGGATTTTTCGAGACCCATCGTGAATTTTTGAAGCTGGGTTCGCTAAGAGATGCGCATTATTCCCTGCCTCCTGCCCCGCTGCCCGATACTCCCCAGACTCGCCTCGACATGGGCGCTTTTAAAGCCAGCGCCGGAGTCCTGGATCAGGGCATTGGCGCTGTACTTGAAGCGCTGGATGCAAAGGGGCTCACAGAGAACACGCTGGTGATTTGCACAACGGACCACGGCATCGCTTTCCCACGCATGAAGTGCAACCTGACCGACCATGGTATCGGTGTGATGCTGATCATGCGCGGCCCCGGAGGGTTTCTTGGTGGAAAAGTCTATGATACGCAGGTTTCACAGATCGATCTCTTTCCCACCATCTGTGATCTGCTGCATATTCCATATCCTGCCTGGTTGCAGGGAACCTCTCTTCTCCCATTAATGCGTGGTGATATCGAACAGGTGCATGCCGCCATCTTTGCGGAAGTAACCTACCATGCCGCCTATGAGCCGCAGCGCGCAGTGCGCACGAATCGTTGGAAATATATTCGCCACTTTGATCACCATCTCGGGCCGGTCTTACCCAATTGCGATGATAGCCCCAGCAAAGATGTACTGGTGCAGCATGGCTGGAAAGAACGCTCCAGGCCCCTGGAACTACTCTACGACCTGATCTTTGACCCAAATGAGGCCTGTAATATAGCGTATGACCAGTCCGTTGGGCATGTGCTGGAAGATATGCGCAATCAGCTCGATAACTGGATGCGTGCCACCAATGATCCCTTGCTGCATGGTCCCGTCTCCCCGCCTGGCGGGGTCGAGCTAAACGACCCGGATCAAATGTCGCCTTCCGATCCAAAGCGCATTGTTTGATCTGCTTTGTAACAGTTCAGGATGGCTGCTTGAAATTCGGTTTTCGCTTCTCAAGAAAGGCCTGCATCCCCTCCTGTGCATCAGGGAGCTGGGACGCCGCTGCCATCACCTCCATGGCGTACGCGTAGGCCTGGTGCTGCGGAAGGTCTATCTGCGTGTAGTAGGCCTGTTTGCCCATACCTTTGGAGATGAAACTGCCCCGCGTCGCCGCTTCGAGCAGGCGCTGGGACTCCTCCACGAGCTGTTCGGGTGGCACCACCCGGTTGATCAATCCCCACTCAGCGGCCGTGTGTGCATGAATGGTATCGCCCGTCAGCAGCATTTCCAGCGCCCGTTTGCGCCCAATGTTGCGGCTGACAGCCACCATTGGCGTTGTGCAGAACCAACCACCCTTCCCGCCTGGCGTTGCGAAGGCCGCGTCAGTGGAGGCAACCGCCAGGTCGCACGTGGCCACAAGCTGGCACCCAGCGGCGGTGGCAATCGCGTGAACGCGGGCGAGCACAGGCTGGGGAATCGCTTGAATCGTTTCCATTAAGGTGGTGCAGACGTTCAGTAGGTGCCGCATGGCCACCAGATCCTGGCCCACCATGTCGGCAAAGTCGTGACCGGCGCAAAAGGCAGGACCATTCGCGGCTAAAATCACTCCAAGCGCCTTACTCTCGCCGACTTCACGAAAGGCATCGGTGAGTTCGAGCATATGTTTAAGCGAGAGCGCATTGCGGCGCTTTGGGGAGTTCATGGTGATGGTTGCAAAATCACCTTCGCATCGCAACTCGATGAGTTCATATGACATGGTTCTTTACTCCTTTCGAGGATCACGCGTGGTCGTGTCTCAGGTGGTGCAGTCGTACGACTGCACCACCTGCACATTGTTTAAGAAATGTGTCTCATAGAAGCAGTATATCACGCAAATAACCTGCCGATTTGTGATATTCTATCTCTCGGATAGGGCCTTTATACATCAATAGAAAATCATCATGTAAGGAGAGAGAACAAATTATGCCAGGACAGATAACAAGCCCCATTCGTAGATTAGGAGTGCTCACCGGCGGCGGCGATGTGCCGGGACTGAACCCTGCGATTAAAGCCGTGGTATATCGCGCCGAAACTATGGGTATCAGCATCCTCGGCCTCAGGGCTGGCTGGGAGGGCATCACCTTCATGGACCGCTCGCGCGGTTTTGACGCCCTTATTTTTCGTCCCGATGAACCCGCTACCTGGCAGGGTAGCTACTTGATGCCTTTAAACCGGCTCAATACACGCACCATTGATAGGCGCGGCGGCACCATCCTGCAATCGACGCGCACCAATCCTGCGCGCACAAAGGCCAGTGACCTGCCTCCACACCTTTCCGCCTACGGTAAAGGTCATGCGCCGGACGACCGGGTTGACCTCACTGACGAGGTGCTGGCGAACATAAGTTTTCTTGAACTGGATGGACTGGTAGTGATCGGGGGCGACGACACCCTGAGTTATGCCGCCGTACTTTCTGCAAAGGGTGTCCCCATCTGGGGCATCCCCAAAACCATGGATAATGACGTGCCCGGCACCGATTACTGCATCGGCTTCCAGACGGCCATCAGCCGGGCAGCTGAGTTTATCACTCGCATGCGCTCCACCGCCGGGTCTCACAGCGAGACCGTACTGTGTCGTATGTTTGGGCGCGACGCGGGTTTCACAGCGCTCGAGGCGGCGATTGTCTCGTGGGCCGATCGTCTCCTGATCCCGGAGGTTCCCGCCGATATTGATACGCTGGCGAAACTAGTTGTCAAAGACCGGCGTAACCCGAATAATTATTCCATCGTGATTCTCTCGGAAGGTGCCAACCTGATAGGCCTACCAGTACCGGAAGTCGGCCCGCCCGATGCCTATGGTCACCGTCATAAGGCCAATATAGCCGAGTTCCTGGCCGAACAACTCTCTGCGCGCTTACCAGGAGTTCGCTTTTTGCCGGTTGACCTGACCTATTTCCTGCGCAGTGGCGAACCGGACGCCTATGACAAGCACATGCCGATCTTCTACGCCAACCTGGTGATGAGCTTTGTTGAACAGGGCATGCACGGCGTCATGGCCGCGCATCGAAACGGAGAATTTATCTCGACAGATATCCCGGATAAAAGTTTCTCTGCCCGGCGCGTAGATCCCGCCGACTACCATTCCACCCGTTATCGTCCACGCTTCGAGCACATTAGCGGCCCCTATCGACCACAGGAATAGACTCACACTTTCACTAGAAAACGCCTGGACTGCTAGTATCCAGGCGTTTCGCTTTATCTGAGAAGCCATTATGTTTACTGGTCTGATTTAGTCGTTAACGTAGTCAGTAAGCCCATAATCTGATCGAGTTTCTTGTCCTGCATCTCAAAGCGGCTATTTACGCTCTGTTCAAAGGAACTCAAACGACCATCGAGGGAACTCAAACGACTATCGAAAGAACCCAAACGACCATCGAAGGAACTCAAACGACTATCGAAGGATCCCAAACGACTATCGAAGGACTCCAAACGACCATCGATAGCGCGAAGACTGTTTTTAATCTCCCTGATATCCCATTCCTGCTTCTGTATAATGCCAATTAATATTGTCACATGATGGTTAAGATCGTTAATCGAGTCGCCAAAATTCGCTTGTGATTGCTCTAACGTAGCTAGTCTCTCTTCCTGCGTTGGCATGCTATAGTCCGCCTTTCTGGCCGAACAGCCGTTTCCATTGTGTGCATTATAACATACTCTGCTAGCAAGATGTAGTGCTGTAGCACTTGTGTACTGTGAGTGCTTTGTGATCGTGTAGTTTAAAGATGTGACTTTCTATTGAGGAAAATATTACACACTGCGAAAAGGAATAAAAACGTGTGATACGTGTGTAATTACCTGCAAGGGAGGTGAGCCATGACATCACCATTTACCATCGGAATTGAAGAGGAGTTTCAGCTAGTAGACCGTCAAACGGGTCAGCTGAGTCATGGACCTGGGATCCAAAACATTTTAGAGCATGGGCAAGCTACCTTTGGCGAGCAGATCAAGGCGGAAATGCTTCAGCCAACGATAGAGCTGATTTCCGAGATACTGCCGGATATCCCCACAGCTCGCAAGGAAATGCAAGCTGCGCGAGCACGGCTTGCGCGACTGGTGGGAGAGAAAGGACTGGCCCTCGTTAGCGCTGGTACTCATCCCACTGCATTATGGCAGGACCAGTTGAGGACACCTCATGAGCGGTATGAAGAGCTGGAAGATGAATACCAGGATGTCGCTCGCGCTATCTTGATCTATGGGCTGCATGTACATATCGGCGTCGAGAATCAGGATAAGGCTGTAACATTAATGAACCAGCTGCGCACGTGGCTTCCTCATTTGCTGGCCCTCTCTTCCAACTCACCATTTTGGGCCGGGCGTTTTACCGGCCTCAAATCCTATCGCACTGTGGTGTGGAAACCCTTCCCGCGCAGCGGGATACCAGAGATCTTCCCCGCGTGGAGGGATTTTGACGCCTATGTGCAGGCTCTCGTCAAATCCGGCAGTATCGATAATGGCAAAAAAATCTGGTGGGATATACGCCCACATCCCTTTTTCAATACTGTTGAGTTCCGTGTCTTCGATATGCCTGGGTCGATTGACAATACTATGGCGATTGTCGCCCTCTGCCAGGCTCTCGTTGCGAAATTGACCCGGCTCAATAACGTGGGTCTGTGGACTCCCCTGTTGTCGAATCACTTTATAGAGGAGAACAAGTGGCACGCCATGCGGTTCGGCCTGGATGCCGAGGTGATCGATTATGCGCAGGTACGTCGACTCGGCATGCGCGAGTCCATAAGCGAGCTGCTGGATTTCGT